>Ga0114963_10003616_pt1 | contig 10580 bp, 13 predicted proteins | sample C_131016_EF_Meta_FD_87019 | JGI IMG/M metagenome (GOLD analysis project Ga0114963, IMG submission 87019) | Freshwater microbial communities from Lake Croche, Canada to study carbon cycling - C_131016_EF_MetaG | ecosystem: Environmental > Aquatic > Freshwater > Lake | place: Lake Croche, Canada...
TGACTGAGAACAGCATCTACATCGTCTCTGCCGAGATCCCTGTTAAACGGATTGTGGGTTCTAGTGACAAGGCAGAGTGATGCCGCAGCCAGCTGCACCTTTCCCACCTCCCCACCGAATTTTATATGAATGTTTGAATGATCGTGAAACCAAAACACTTTGGGATGCTTACAAAACCAAGTACGCAGATCAGTGTGAGTTTGAGGAAGTGGATGCCGCCGTGTCCAACTCCATGGATGATTTTGCGAAATGGTTTGCCCAATGGATTACGTTTGCCCCTGAGAAACGATCGACTCGTATTCGTGTTCTACTCATTTGGCATGCCCACTTTTTGAGTTTGGCATGTCAACAGATGTTACGTCGTTCTCTGGAACAACGGTCATTCAGATGTCGCATATGGTTTCACATTGAGGAGCCATTGATGCAACAGGCAATTGTATCCAGATGTATTGTGACTACCGTTCCTCCCTATGTAGGTCACCCGAAGATTGAAGGGTCATTGGACTCGGCCATGTGGGACGACCCTCGGAAGTACGAAATGGAACTACATGCTTCAAATAAGTAAGAGGCATGCGTGTATTCACGGACGGTTCTTGCACTAGCAATGGAAAGAAGAACTCTAAGGCGGGTTATGCGGCGTGGTTTCCTGATCACCCCGAGTGGTCCTCATCTCACCGTGTTCCAGAGAATGAAGAGCAAACCAATAACAGAGCAGAGTTGTCTGCGATCAATCTTGCTGTTAAGACGCTTGAGGACAAGGGAGAAGTTGATTGCGACTTGGTGATTTATTCAGACTCAGATTACTCGATTAACTGCTTATCTACGTGGCTTCCTGGATGGATGAATCGTGGGTGGAAAACAGCTGCAGGAACTGACGTGCAGCACCAGGATCTCATCAAGGATACAACATCTCGGTTGTCCAAGTTCAAGTCTCATCGGTTTGTTCATGTTAAGGCACACACGGGTGGAGTGGATGAGCTATCCAAGAACAATGCGATTGTAGATAAGATGGCACGAGAGGGCGTTGATGGACGCAGTGAAGTTCCTGTGGTTGTGGATGAGCTGTTTCCTGGTTGCCCGTTACAGATTATGGGTGGCCCTGTTCAGCAGAAGACGATCCTAACCTGGATGCGTGAGAATATTGATACATTGGACAGGGACTTGGTAGACAAGCATCTGTTCAAGGCGTTTACTGAACTCTGTAAGGCTCGTGATATAAATCTAGTGAAGCAGGTCATTGCAAAGACCCCAATGATCCGTGCTGAACGGGGTCATTTACAAATAGATACTGTAGATAAAGTAGAATGAGTGTCGAAGCGTTTCATTTCTGGTCTCCGTCTTGCACGCCTTGCGCAGTGATTAAGCCTGCAGTTGAAGATCTTAAGGAGGAGTTTGACGATGTCAAATGGACCTCTGTGAACACTCATATTGACCCGCATAGTCTCGGGCGCAAGATGCAGGTTCAGGTTGTGCCTACGATTGTGGTGACAAAGAATGGCGTTGAAGTAGGCCGTCATTCGGGCACGAATATGATTGTGTATTACACTCTTTTACGTAAGGCTAGGTCTACTTAGGGCAAGTTGTAGCCGATGCAGTCGTGGCCGCACCTCCGCTAGGTGCTGTTGCGGCTGCGATAAATGACTGCGGAATCGGGCGACCATCTGGGCCGATCACGTACACATTTCCACTTGCATCCACATACTGGCCATCTGCATTTTGAGTTAGAGATGAAAGGGAAGGACCCTGAGGAAGAACAGCCGACGGTAAGCGATTCGGTGCAGAAGCCTGCACAATCCCATACCCCGTACCACCAATAAGAAGACCCTCTGCAAGAGCGATCACCGACTTGATTGCGACGCTTCCCGCAAGATCGTCGCATGACTTGAGCTGCATGACCTGGAGACCGAAGAACAGGGCGAATGCAAGCATTGTGGCGATGCTATCTAGGACATTGCGGTTCATCAGAAGATCGAGGAGGTAATACCAGAAGACCGTTGATGTCACGACCAGACCCTGCGGCGAATACGGGCTCTTCAGACCCTCAAAACCGTAGATCTCACATCCTGCCCAGGCACTCATGGCACCGCCAGCCAGCCCAGCCATAGGTGTCCTGCCCACAGTTGCACCCGTGTTACTTCCAGTGAACAACGGCTTGACTGCGGCTGCTGCTTCGGGTGTCGTCATGGCCATCTTGTAGATGTCACCAATCAGACTAGCAACACCCGTCCAGAGGAACTGGAACACGTAGTGAAGGGGAATGGACGCCAGACCAACCAAGCTAGGAATGGAGTACACACCTTGCAGAGTGAAGATATCCGCAAGAACTCCAAACAGAACGAGGATGTGCGGTAAAAATGTAATGATATCGGTGAACAGCACTCCTACGCCAGGAGGAGCTCCAGGAACGGAGGGCCTCGTTCCTTTCACCCAGTACAATGTAGCAATCACTGAGACAATTGCTGTCAGGATTGCCAGGATTAGCGCACCCCACCAAGGCACGTCCTTTGGCGGTGGTGGAGGTGCAACTGTTGGCGGTGCTGATACTGTTGGAGGTGGTGCCATCTTGTTTCTTTACGATACTTGATTTTGTTGAGTAGAGACAATGGGTGGAGGAGGATCAAAACCATCAGGACCACCGCCGCCGCCACCAGCTCCGCCGTATGTTCCACCACCTCCGAAGAACTTTCAAAAGGGAACCCCTCCTGAAAACATGAAGCTTACAATTTCTGGAAGTGCCGCTTGCCCAACGTGTAAAATAGGTATTGAGTCAGATTTTTCATCGTCCGTTGTCATTCTATCACGGGACATCATGGGTAAGATTCCTGCTCCTCCTCCGAAAGCTCCATCAGATAGCTGGGTCTGGGATAACTCGGTAGGATTCCGTGAAGATGGTACTCCGTATCTCGTTGAAAGTCCAGAGGAGCTGAACGATCGGTGTGCTGGCGGATGTCAGTATCGTCGTGCGCCTCCGTCTACCTATGGAAAAACACTTGGACGAGCGATTGATGCTCAGGGCTTCCAACAAGAGAACAATGGACAGGACGTGATTGATACATTTGCCGACGACTTACGTCAGTGGAGGGCAGATCAGCGAGCCTCCAAGGCAAAAGCAAAATCAAACAACGGAAAGATGGTCTACATGTGGAATCCTTCCGACGACCCGAAGGATCCCAATGGAAGCATCGCAGTCAATTACCAGAACCACGGTGCTCTTACAAAGCTCTTCCTCAAACCTACGCTCCCTTTTACTGTGACTTTTTCTGAGTACTAGAGACAATGGGGAACTTATTTTCAAACTTACCATTACCGCCGCCACCTCCACCACCCTCAGCATCAATTGACGTAATGAGCGTATACCAGCCCTTTCCTCTCCGTGTTGACTCATTCGGGGAACAAGGAAAGCAGTTTGATGCCTGTTTTCAGATCGGTGAGTTCCCATCTGATAACATCAAAGGGAGTAGGATTGTCATTCTAGTTCCGCTAAAGGTTTCCAACAATCCTGGTATCGGTGGAACATTCGTCAATGCATTTGCGAATAAGATTCCTAACATCCTTGGTCAGCAGCCTGATAAGTTGCTAGGGTACCCCGATGTACCTGCTCAGACTGGATCTGATTGGAGTGTTGCAAAGGTTGTCAAGCTTGACCGCCCACACTATACCTGGACGCAAAAGGATGGGACTCGTGTTGTTGTGATGGCTGAGCCAATTCTGATTGCCCAGGGCGATATGGACAATATTAAGCGTCTTCCTGTTACCCCGCCTGAAGACGTGATTCATGAGATCGGAAGCAATATCAAATACAAGGCAGCTCCTCCAGTTGATGCAAATGGAAAACCCCTTCCTTGCCCTCCTCCTCGTGGAGCACTTCCCAACGTAGTTGTTACTCAGCCTCCAATTCCTAAGAATAAGCCCGCAGTGGATGGAACATTGTTCGTAGAAATTCTGCTTGGACTGATTGGAACGATTACGATTATCATCGGCGTTTGGATTGGTATCAAACTCGCTTCTGGTCCTGTTGGAGATATGTTTAGGAAGCTAGGAGATTCAATTGGAAAGCAGCTAGCAGGTGCCTACAAATCGGTTAAGGATGCCAAGATTCCTGTAGCCCCTACAGAAACCCGTACCCCTGAACAGATTGCAAACATTTCCCCAACAACCATACCTGAACCCAAGGACTTTACGGTGACCAATCCAGGATACAAGACCAAGGCGGATTTTATCAATGCTCACAAGACTCGTCGCAATCCCCCAGGTGGGCTAACGATTAGGACACCCACTCAGATTGCGAATGCGCCCCCGACGCTTCCCGAACCAACTGGAGAGTTTGCGATGACCAATCCAGGATACAAGACCAAGGCAGACTTTATAGCAAAGCAGCGTAGGTGGACACAGCGCAATAAGCCAAAGACAGCCGATAAGATCGCCGCTGCACCTGCCCCTCCAGCATCAACTGCTGATGCGATTGATTCAGCAGGACCAAGCGAGTTCGTACCTGATGCAGATGAACTCCTCCGTAGACGCAGGGCAGAGAAGAACCGTCTTGCTCAGCCCGCAGGAACAGGTCTGTTTGACTTGGGGAACCTGCCAAAGCCTGTCGATGAGATCGCCCAACGCAAGCCATCTACTCCAGGCTTCAAGGAGATCGGTGGCCCAGGTGAAACACCTGCACAGAAGATCGCCAGACTGGCAAAGGCTCATAAGAAGACACCCAAGAGGCGTAACATTGGGCCTATTGAGGAACCTGATACACCCTCATTAGCAAGGACAGCCTCTCTTGCAAATCGACTCAAGCGTGCATCCATACGTGCAAAGGATTCCCTTGGCGACTTTGACAAGGCCGTTGAGAACACGCCGAAGAAGGCCACAATCTTTGATAGCCCTGCAATCCGTGGAAGCTATGGTATCCCTGAAACAAGACCTGCTGAACCGACCTACCTTGCGACTGCGAAAACCGTCCCTCGGAAAGGCGGTAAGAAGCGTCGTCACCGCCTCAAGACAGGACGTCAAGTGTAAACAAAATAGAAACAGAATCCCCTAAGAACAAGAACATCAAAATGGTGGTCGCAACTCTCATCTCGATCACTGGAACACTATCCGAAGCAACAATCCCTGCAAAGACCGCTGATGTGCTTGAGTGGCTACGAAAGAAGCTCAAGCAACCAACGCTACAATTCCAAGGCAAATGTGTCCAAGAGGAGCATTCCTTTGCCTTCTTCGCAGTTCCCTCTGAGATTGAGGATGAACAGACGAACCAACATATGCTGCCTCCACCGTTTCATGACGATTCCTTTCAGGGATCCATTGCTGTGCTGAAGTCAGCGAACCCTAATCCAGATGACTATGACCGACAGGCCAACAAGTACATGGATCTGAAGACGACTGAGTATGATGAGTTCTACCAGACCTGTACGTTCAACGAAGACGAGGAGGAGGAAGAGCAGGAATATGAGGACGAAGATGGCGCAGGCGAGCCTGCTCAAGAGGATCCAGAGGAGATTGAGGAAGGTCAGGAGCGTCCTCATGTGACGGTTCACATGCTCCATGCATCCAACGTGTTCGTGGATCACCCTATGCGAGATCGGGTGCGTGAGAAGTTTGAGAGTGAAGAGATTGAGACCGCAATCCTTAACCGCTGCGTCAGTGATGCTCAGAAGTGGTTCGTGGACATTGACTGGTCTAACAGTGTCTTTCAAGACATGTATCGCAGCCGTGCAGTGAGCTTGTATCCGTACAGAGAGGTTGCAGCAACTATGTCAGCAACTGCGTTTGTTGATTCAACTCCTGTTGACTTGAACCCGAAGCGCTGGAGGGACATGATTCAGAAGATCATTGAGAAGGAGAAGGCAATGTACTCCAAGAAGTCCACAGCGAGCATCTTCATGTTCTGCTCCTCGTGCAAGAAGAAGACACGTTGCGATTACTACCAGCTCCAGACCCGTTCTGCTGATGAGCCCATGACGACTTTCGTGACTTGCCTGGACTGCGATAGGAAGTGGAAATTTTAGAGCAGATATACAATGGGTCTTCGGGACGCACTTGAAAGACATAATGTCCCCATTCCAGCCGACTTTGATGAGCGACTGGATATTATCGTCTCAGGACTGAAGCGGAAGCCAGATTACAAAAAGAAACTTGAAGCGTTCAAGAAGCAGAAGGGTGGGGCTGATCCTGTAGCACCGCCGCTCAAACGAGACCCCGAGGACTGGCTTGGCCCTCGCATGCGTTGGTTTTTAGTTGCCGTCACGTCACCTTACGGACGAACCATTCTTGAGGGCCTGTTCATGGTTGTCTTTTTCCTTAGCTACCTTGAATCCATCCCTGTATTCGGTAGTATCTTGAGCGCCGCACTGGATCTCGTTCTTGCAGGTGGTAAGATCCTTGTTAAGACGGTTCAGAACGCATTGCCTCCTGCAATTGGCATGATCCCTCTACCTTACACCAGCTTAGCGGGTATCGTCATTGCAGCCGTGTTCGGTATGATCGTCTGGCCTATTATTGCAATCATCTCCTTCAGCCGTCAGGACTTTATCTCTGCAATTGAATCCTATATTCGCATCATCCCTCCTCCGATCGGTGACATCCTTGCAAACAACTTCCTTGAAGTAAATCGTACGGTTGCCCGTCTTGATGAGAAGCGTATCAAGGTAGGAAACGATATTTCGAGGGCTCTCACACAACTCTCAACGATGTTCGAATCAGTTTCAGGAGAGATGCAGAAAGGTTTTGCAAAACTCTCTGAGAACGTGAAGGCAGTTGCAAGCAAGGTGCCACTCCCTGCAGCACCTGCGATGCCCGCAGCACCTGCGATGCCCGCAGCACCTGCGATGCCTACAATGCCCCCAGCACCTGCGATGCCCGCAGCACCTGCGATGCCTACAATGCCCCCAGCACCTGCGATGTCAGCTCTTGAACGCCTTCGCACCCAAAAAACAGGGTTCGCTGCACCAAAACTCACAAAGGGTGGCTTTCACAGGCGGACAAGGAGAAAGGCATGGAGAACCAAGACACTACGCAAATCCGAGAGACGCTGAGGGAGTGGATTGGTCTGGATGATCAGATTAGGGCACTTCAGGCACAGATTAAGACGCTGCGTGATCGCAAGACCCAGCTTGGTGGCAATGTTCTAGAGTTCATGCAGGGTAACAATCTTGATAACTTTGTGATTGAGGGCGGTGCTGGGACGATTGCAAAGTCCACACGCACGGTTCGGCCGCCCCTCCGCCGCAACGCCATCCGTACGCAGCTCCTGCTTCAGTTTGCTGATCAGCCCCAGCGTGTCGCTGAGGCACTCAGGGCAATTGAGGGCATTCAAGAGGGCGATGATATGTCTGTGGGCGGAACTCAGCGTGTTGTCCTTTCGCGTAGGCTTCCGAGGACGCAAAACATCAGCCTTCAGTAATGAACGAAACATTCGTCATTGTTGCCGCAGTGATCTTCACATATGTCCATCTCTTCAACAAGATTGCCGCCTTGTATTTTGATTCTGAACGGACTCTGACACTGGAGCAGCTCTATCGCAAGGTGGTGCCTCCAACTGACTTTCATATTCAACTTTAAGTATATACATGTTCGAGGACTGCTCTGTAACGCTCCTTGAGACCTTTGGTGATGACCTGACTGTTGTGAATGCTGCACGAGTCTCACTTGGGAAACACGTTGACGAGTTTAGCGAAAAAGACGCAAAACTCATCAAGTATCTTGCTGATCATGAACACACGTCACCCTTCTTCCATCCCCAGGCTAGGTTTCGTCTGAGGATGCCGATTTGGATGGCTCGTGAGTGGTTCCGTCATACGATTGGCTTTGCTCGCAATGAGGTGAGTCGTCGTTATGTGGATGATGAGCCAACCTTTCACATCCCCGAGTTCAGGACTCGTGCTCCTGGAAAGAAGCAGGGTAGCAATGACGATGTTCACGTACAGAACGCTCAGTTTGAGGAGTTCCTGATGTCGCAGTGCAGGAATGCTGTTACATCGTATAAGATCATGTTGCAGAACAACATTCCGCCTGAGCAGGCACGGATGGTTCTTCCGCAGAATATGATGACTGAGTTCATTGAGACAGGTTCTATTGCAGCATATGCTCGCCTGTGCCACCTTCGTCTTGGTCCTGATGCACAGAAGGAGATCCGTAAGGTTGCGGGTCAGGTTGCTGATCAGTTAAAAAGTAGGTTTCCAGTTAGCTGGGCAGCTCTCTCTACTTCTCAACCAGAACCTTCCGAATCACCTTCTTCGGCTTACAAGCCTTTTGCCACTCTTGTACACTCTGGAAGAGATTCATCTCCAGCCCCTTCAGAACACATTCCCGATGTTCAGGGGCTGTGCTCAAGCTGTGGTCGAATGCACTACGACCAATGACCACGGTTTTGCATACTGGACAGATCGGGGGCATCTATGCTTGGAATACTCACTGATTGAAATGTTTCCGTTTTACCATACCTCAGCCCAAGCAGCGACCATGCTGCAGTGTGCATATCCTTAGACTTCTTTGCTCGGTTTTGGGACAGTGCACGAACAACCCTTTGCTGGTCATTCATCTGCTTGTACTCAAACGTGAGGAATCGAAGAAGCCTTGATACACGGCGCTCATAGCTGCCGATTGTCGTAGATCCACGGCGAAGAAGCTCATTGTTGACATGCTGACTATCTGCAGGGGTGTACATTTTGTGTGGTTAAGTCTATTCGAAATCTCCTATCCATTTTATACAAATGAGCGGCCTCCACTTAAGGTTTGTTAATGGAGCTCTCCGACTGAATGGTATTACACGTGTTGCATTTCAGGAGCCTATGCCTGTTCAGACTGTGACCATCCCTGTGGTCCCCGAGCCCATCCCTGAACCTGCTGTTGTCCCTGAGCCTGTGCCCGTGGTTCCAGAGCCCGTCCCTGAGCCTGCCCAGGTTGCAGAGATCCCCATGGCCGAGCCTGAATCAAAGGTGGAAGCGCCTGCGGAAGTCACGGAGGCTAGCCCTGAGAGTGGGCTTGTTCCAGAGGACCCACCTGCTGAGTGATCCAGGAGTATCAGGCTTACTCCAATGTTCCCCCATTCCAGAATGACGTTTCAAATAACGTGCTCTACGAGTCACATCCTTGTGCTTCGTAAAGTCACTGTAGCCCTTCTGTCCAAACGGAACGACCTTCTCCTTGCCGTCCTTGATGAAGACAGCATCCCACTTCTTCTCCTTCTTGTGTGAACGACGCAGGGTCTTCAGTCTCATTATAATGTAAAAAGTTTTTGTTTGATATGTGAATCGGATAGCAACTGTCTATTGCCGCGGTGAGCAGAGTTCCCTGAGAGCCTTCATTACATAGCTCTGTCTTTCGTAATATTCCTTGATGTCTTCTGGCTTTGCTTCGGTAGATGGTCCATATTGATAGCAGATCTGCTTACGTCCCTCCCCAAATCCATATGGGGCGGAACAGCAGCATTGCCATCCAGTGCAGGTGCGTGTAGAAGTATTGGTGTTGATGCGAGGAGGAGTAGAGTGCGACATTTTATCCCGGTGATGTCTTGTTATCTTGATGAGACCAAATCCATTTTGGACGACCATTGTCTAAAACGGAAAGATTTCGGACAAAACTTTGACTGGTAGGGGTAAGAGAAAAATGCCACACACACATTGCCAAGCCTTCAAACGAAATGGACAACCATGTACCGCCCGTCTTCGCGCTGACCTTGTCCAACATGGACTTTGCGGAACACATTGTAATCATATTGGTAATGAACTTCTCACAGAGAGGTTCAACCGAGAGCAAGCAATCTATCGCGAGGCTTGGCTGATCCGCAGACAAGCGGCAGTTGCACCTGCACCAACTGAGACCGCGAGACCAGCAGTACGAGGCCCTTGCGGTCATATAATGACTGGAGGACGTGTATGTAATCGTATCAGTGCGGGACACGACGACGGCAAGTGTAGCCTTCACCACGGACTGCTTGTTCGCAGAGCAGCCCAGCAACCGATGGTTGACACAATTGCATTGGTTCAGAGGATTTATCGTGATGGAGCGACGATTGCAGAGGTTGATGAGATAGTCAATCGCAGGTTTACTGAAGTTCCTCACGGCAACTACATGCAGGCAACTATTAATAACGTTGACAACATCGTCATTGCACCTTACGAAAATCAACTGAATCAACTCTTAAATCACGGGAGAACGATAGAGGTTGCACACGCTCAGATTATGGAGTGGCAGCGGTTTGGTATCATCTCTGAGAGACGTGGAGAGATCCTGGTTCGTACCGCCACGGTAATGTTACGCCATATTCAGTGGAGAAGAGCGTGGGACCAACAACACCCGCCTGCAGCTCCAGCTCAGCGGTTCGGTCCGAATCAGCGTGAGGCACAGCTGGCCGCAGACAGCCAGAACGTCCACACGAAGGAGATTTCTGCACAGATGCGAGATTCACTTGCGATGTTGGTTGCAGTGGAGGTGCCTGAGACACAAACGAACACGTGCCGAGAGATCAGGGAATGCTGGGATGTCCAAGGGAATATTCCATCGGAGGTAGGAGCTGTTCATCGAGACCTTGTTGACTGGTGGAATCGCAAGACAATCTTCGATACGAATGATAAACTCTACAA
>Ga0114963_10003617_pt1 | contig 10580 bp, 9 predicted proteins | sample C_131016_EF_Meta_FD_87019 | JGI IMG/M metagenome (GOLD analysis project Ga0114963, IMG submission 87019) | Freshwater microbial communities from Lake Croche, Canada to study carbon cycling - C_131016_EF_MetaG | ecosystem: Environmental > Aquatic > Freshwater > Lake | place: Lake Croche, Canada...
ATCGGCGCCTGCGTCGCCGTCGCAGCGATGGTGGGCGGGGCGGCTGCGGAGGCCCAAACAGAAGCGGAGGGACCTTACGGCCACCGTGCGTACTCTATCACAATCATTAACTATGGCGCTGTGCCGATGACGGCTCAGGTATACGTGCCGGAAGATGAAGCTCCCGCCGAGGTACTTCGTTCGGGCGACGAAGTAAAAGAAGTAATCCAAACCACCGTGGCTCCATACTCCTCTGGGGCGTTGTTTCACAGCGCAGTGGCTCCGACTCCAAAAACCGGTACGCGACAACACATCTTGAAGATAAGGATTGCGAAGACAGGCAAAGTTGTGTTCACGCAAGTGCTTTCCATGTCCAAGCTTCAGAAGCTTGCCACCACTTCTCAAGCGGGCGAAGTGGGATATCAAGTCGATATCCGCAGGAACGGAAAAGTCCAAGTGACGCCCGTCGCTTATCCAGCCGTGGCCCCCTGACGAATACGCACCGCACCGTAGGTCGCCTTCCGGGGACACCCGCTTGCGACCTTCGTGATCGCACGCTGGGCAGGGCATCGCAAGGTGCTCTGCCCAGTGGTGTTTCTGGGCGGGGCCGATGAGGCCGAGCAAGTCGCGGAGGGCTGGCCGGACGGCATGGCGGGGACGGGCGAGGGCGTGGGCTCGCGGCATCTCTCGCCGCTGATTCGTCCCAGCCCGTGTGTCACTTCGTGCGGGAACTTCCCGATTCGTTCGCGCCAGTCCCGTTTCGTGCTTTTTTGCGTCCCCAAAAGTTGTGGGCGGGCGAATCGGAGGGTATAGAACAACTTGAAATGCTAACGCCTGCCGGTAGGCGTACGTCATGCAGCATGAATTGGTTGAGTGAACAACCAGCAAGGAGATTCCCCGATGATGGTTCCCAAATGGATGATCGGTGCCTGCGTCGCTGTCGCGGCGATGGTGGCCGGCGAAGCGGTTCAGGCGCAGTATGGGGACGTGGAAGCGGTTGGCGTCAAAGTCACCAATCAGTCATCGAAAGCGGTAAAGGTGACGTTTGACCACGAAACGCTTCACGCAGAGGGAGTAGTCGCCCCGAACAGTGTGGGGGTGGTTCCCGCCGTCGCTACAGGGACGGAAGATTCATTGGTATCAGTGAAGGTGGGGAAACTCGCCGCGAGTAAGTTCAAGATCAGTGGCAACGAAGTGCGGAAGCTCTATGAGCGAAGCGGTTTTACGCCCGACGAAACCTACTTGGTTATCGATGTGAGGGTGAACAAGTACGGCGTTGTTGAGTTGAGGCGGCTTTACTTGAGAAAGCGGATTCCCGCATAGGCTCCAGCCTTGGCCCACCGTTCGCGGCCAACTTTCAACTCACGCTGGGCAGGGCATCGCAAGGTGCTCTGCCCGGTGGTGTTTCTGGGCCGGCACGCTTTCGGGCAGCGGTAGGTCGCTCACCAGCCGCGGTTCGCCGCAGGAAACGGGTGTGAAACTGGGCTGACGTCCGGGCGCCTGGTCTGGTACTTCTCTCGTCCCCCAGAGGATCCGCTGCGTTGGCAGGAACAGGATCGACACCGGGGTGGCCAGACACGCAAAGGGAGCGACATGCTCGAAACAGCCGCTTGGATCGCCGGATGGTTCGTGGCGATGGTCGTGCTGATGTCGATCATCGAGCATCAGGTGCACTGCCGACTGATGCACAAGAAGCCCCGGAACTTCCTCGTCCGTGGCCTGCGGCTCCGGCAGAAAATGTTCACGAGCCACGCGGTCGAGCACCACACGCAGTATCGCAAGACGTTTCACGATGATCCGCTGCCGCCCGGCGAAGACCGGGGCATTCGGCTCAATGTCGTGGAGGGGCTCGTGGAGTCGCTGCCGGTGAGCCTGGTGCTCGCCTGTTTCTCGCTCTACACGCCCGCGATCATTTTTCCGATGGTGGTCTGCTTGCACCACACGATCTGGAACCTGATCCACCTGGAGATGCACAAGCCGGAGAACCGGTTCTTCTCGAAGTGGGCCGCCTACCGAGCTGTGGCGCGGCATCACTACTTGCACCATCGCTACCCCGACAAGAACTTCAACGTGGCGTTTCCGATCGGCGACTTCCTGTTTGGCACCGTCGCGAGACCGTCGGAGGCCGATCGCCAGGCGATGAAGGCCGAAGGGATCGCCGCCTAGCCAAAGCGGCATGCCGGGCCGGCGCGTCGGTGAGCGGCCCATCTGTATAGAATGGTGGGCATGCTAGTTCCCGATGCCGCCAAACGCCCTGAATCGTGCCGGTCGTGCTGCTTCTGGCGGCCCGAGCCGACGGTCGGTGACGGGACCGGTTGGGGGCAGTGCCGGCGGATGCCCCCTGCCCTGCCGGCAGTCCGCGACGACAAACTCGCTCTCGTGGGCATCTGGCCCCACACCGACGGCCGTGACTGGTGCGGCGAGTGGCAGCCCCGAGATCAAGCCGAAATCGTGGGTTTGCCAAGGTAAAAGCGGCATTGGGCGAGGCAACCCAGTCCCCCCGTCCCCCCGTCGGTGTTGTGGTGCGGGGAACCAAATGCTACATTTCCCTACGTTCGACAGACTCTCGTCCGCACTCTTCTCCGTCCGGGAACTGCGGTTTGTGCTTAGGCGATGGTCGATCCGTCGATGATTGGCTCGTGATCCAGTTCCCGATTTCTTGAGGTTGAGTTTTATGTCCCGGAAGATTTACGTGGGGAACCTCCCCTGGTCCACTACGTCGGCTGATCTCGAAGCAATGTTTTCTGCCCACGGCGCCGTGCAGAGCGCCGAGGTGATCTCTGACCGTGAAACAGGCCGGTCGCGCGGCTTTGGTTTCGTGGAGATGCAGACGGACGAAGGACTGCAGGCGGCGATCGCGGCCCTCAACGGGCACGAGATGAACGGTCGTCCCCTGACCGTCAACGAGGCCCGTGAGCGCACTCCGCGTGCCGGTGGCGGCGGTGGCGGCGGCTACGGTGGCGGTGGCGGCGGCGGTGGCCGTGGTGGCTACGGCGGCGGCGGTGGTGGTGGTGGTCGTGGCGGCTACGGTGGCGGCGGCGGCGGTGGCCGCGGCGGCTACGGCGGTGGTGGCGGCGGCGGCGGCTACGGCGGCGATCGCTACTAGTCTCTTGTGATTCTGCGGTCGACCGAAGCGTCGTCCGATGTCGTTCAAAATCGTATCGCGGGAGCCGGGTAGACCCTGCCCGGCTCCCGCGAACGTGTTATAGTGTCGAGCCCTCGGTTTCCCGGGGCCACCCTCCCGTTCACCCATACGATCAGGTTCGAGATACCCGATGAGTTTCGCAGGACCCCGTGCCAAGTCGGCAAAGATGGCCCGTAAGAAGGCCAAGCCCCGTCCCAAGGTCAAGCGGCGTGATCCGATTTTCATCGATGGCGCACGGCCGCGGCCGATGTACGTCGACTACAAGGATCTCGAACTCCTCGGCAAACTCGTCAACCGTCAGGCGAAGATCCTCAGCCGGCGGAAGAGTGGCTGCACCGCCGCCAGCCAGCACGCTGTGACCAGCGCCATCAAGCGGGCCCGCTTCATGGCGCTGCTGCCATTCGTCGGCGAGTAGTTTGCGGTCGCCGATCGGTCGCTCCTTCAGCACGGCCGTGATGTCGTTATGGGATCGTTCACGACCCGCCGTCGCGTTGAGTTTCGCGACACGGATGCCGCCGGGATCGTCCATTTCTCGGCCTTCTTCTTCTGGATGGAGTCGGTGGAGCACGAACTGCTCCGCAGCGTCGGAGTGGCCGTGGTCGATCGCGGCGTTGACGGCGTGGATGGCGTCGTTGACGCGAGTTGGCCGCGGGTGTCGGCCTCGTGCGACTATCTCTCGGCCGTCCGCTTCGGTGACGAACTCGAGGTCAGCGTGTCGGTGGAGGCGGTCGGCCGCACGAGCGTGACCTACGCCTTCACCTTTGCTCACGACGGGCTGAGCGTTGCCCGGGGGCGGGTGGTGGCAGTTCGCTGCCTGATACGTCCCAACGCGAAGCCCGAGGCGGTTGCGATTCCCGCCGACATCGTCCACCGCCTCGACGCGCATCGTTCCACCGGCTGACACTCCACCCGTGCTCCACCTCGACCGCATCACGAAGGACTACCCCAGTGCGGACGGCCCGGTTCGCGTGCTCGACGGGGTGACGCTCTCGCTGCCGCCGGGGGGCAGCCTGGCGATCATGGGGCCGAGCGGATCGGGGAAGAGCACGCTGCTCTCGATCGTCGGCGGGCTCGAGCCGCCAACGGAAGGCCGCGTCACCCTCGACGGCGTCGATCCCTACGCGGCCGATGCCACGGCGCTGGCGGCCTTTCGGAATCGCCGCATCGGCTTCGTATTTCAGGATCACTTCCTGCTCGACGGCTGCACGGCCCTCGACAACGTGCTCGTGCCGGCGCTGGCCAGCGGCCGCGTGCCGATCGACCTCGTGGCCCGCGGCTCGCGACTGCTCGAGCGAGTGGGGCTCGCCAACCGCATGACCCACCTGCCGGGCGAACTCTCCGGCGGCGAGCGTCAGCGGGTTGCGGTGGCGCGGGCGCTGCTCCTCTCGCCCCGGCTCGTGCTCGCCGACGAGCCGACCGGCCAGCTCGATTCGCGGACCGCCGGCGACGTGGCGGCGCTCATGGTCGAGCTGGTGGCGGAATCGGGCAGCATGCTCGTGGTCGTCACGCACGACGACGCGATCGCCGATCGCGTGGGCGACATCCGCCGGCTCCGCGACGGACGGTTGGAACCATGAGCGGCCCGGTCCGGTCGCTCACAGGCCTGGCCTCCGGGCTCGCGACCCGGTGGTGGCCGCAGCTCCTCGCCCTCGCGGCGGCCTGTGCGGTGGTGGCCACCACGATCACCGGCGCGCTGGGGGTGGGCGATGTGATTCAGGCCGGCCTTCACCGGCTCGCCGTCGGCCGGCTCGGCCGGATCGAGGCTGCCCTGCTGGGCGACGGATTCTTTCGCCGCGCACTGGCCGACGAACTCGCCGCCGCCGGCGGCGCGGAGTTGCCGCGACTTGCCTGCACGCCCGCGCTCGTGCTCCCGGTGACGCTCGCCGCTACCACGCCAGACGCGGGAACGTCGCGGGCCACGCTCCTGGCCTGCGATGACCCCGCCGGCCTCGGCTTTGAGCCACCGCCGCCACCGCTCGAAGAGGCCACGGTGCTCGTCAACCGCCGCCTCGCCTCCGCGCTCGGCGTGGTCGCTGGCGACACCGTGGTGCTGCGGCTGCCGAAGCGGTCGGCGGTGCCGGCCGACAGTCCACTTGGCCGCCGCGTGCCCGAGTCGGTCGGCCGTCGGCTGCGGGTGGCGGCCGTGGTGGCGGACGAGGGGCTCGGGCGATTCTCGCTCCGGCCCGTGCAGGCGGCCGAGCCGCTGGCGGTGATGTCGCTGACCGACGCGCAGGCGATCCTCCGCGAGGGCGACGTCGCCAATGCGGTGTTCGTGGTCGCGTCGGGAACCTCGACAGGCGATGTGGCCGCGACGATCCGCTCGCGGCTCAAGCCCCGCCTCGACGACTTCGGTGTCGTGCTCGAAACCAACGCCGCGGCGGTGCGGCTGTCGAGCCGACGGCTGGTGATTCAGCCGGAGATCGACCGGGCCGCCGGGAGCGTGCTCGGGCCGGCCGGAGGCCGGGCGACACTCGCCTTTCTGGCCAACGACATCGTGCCGTTCGATCGCGACGGTGGCGGTGGAAAGGCGCGGATTCCTTACTCGACGGTCCTCGGCATCGACGCCACGACGCTGCCCGGCGGGCCGCTCGTCGATGCCACCGGCACGCCGTTCGACGTGCCGCTCGATGACGAGATCATCATCGACCGCTGGATGGCGGACGACCTCGCCGCGCAGGGCCGCCCTATCGCTCCGGGCGACCTCGTCGTGGTGACGTCGTTCATGCCGGAGACGATCCACGGGCGGGTCGAGGAACGCACCGAGAGTTTTCGCGTCGCCGGCGTCGCCGAGATGTCGGGAGCGGCCATCGACCGCTCGCTGGTGCCCGAGGTCGAGGGCGTGACCGACGAAGACTCGATCGCCGACTGGGATCCGCCGTTTCCGTTCGATGCCGCCCGCGTGCGGACGGTGCCGCCGCACGACGAAGACGATCGCTACTGGAAGCAGTATCGGGCGACGCCCAAGGCGTTTGTATCGCTGGCAGCCGCGCGGCGGCTGGCGGGCAGCCGCTTTGGCACGACCACGGCCTGGCACGTCGCCGGCACTGGCGTGGCGGCCGCCGATCTCGCGCCGCGGATCGCCGCCGGCATCGATCCGGAGCGGGCCGGCATCAAGGTGATGGCGATCCGCGCCGAGGCCGAGGCAGCGGCGAAGGGATCGACACCCTTCGGCGGCCTGTTCCTCGCGCTGTCGTCGTTCGTCGTAGTCGCGGGGTTGCTGCTCGTCTGGCTGCTCTTCGGGCTCTTGGTTGCGGCGCAGTCGCGGACGCTCGGCGCCTTAGCGGCACTCGGCTTTCCGCCGCGGCGACTGGCTGCGGTCCTGCTCTTGGTTGGAGGAGCTTCCGCCCTCGCCGGTGCTGTGGTTGGTGCGGCGCTCGGCCCGCTCTGGACGCGGCTGCTCGTGGGGCTGCTGGGCCGCGCCTGGGATCGCGACGTCGCCACCGGATCAGCGGCCGTTTTTGCGCCGCAGCCCGTCTCCGCCCTCGCGCCGGCGGCTGGAGCAGCCGCGACGCTGGCGCTTGCCGTCGCGGCGGTCGCAGTCGCGGCCGTGCGGGCGGGGCGGCAGCCACCGCTGGCGCTGCTGCGCGGTGGCGGGCCGCTGGCGGGGAGACGGGGCGGTGGCCGCACCACGTCGCTCGTGGCGGCGGTGATGCTGGCGGTGGCGGTGGCCGCTGCAGCAGCCGCAGGGCGGGCACCGGCCGAGGTGGCCGTGGGCCTGTTCTTCGCGGCGGGCTTCGCCGCGCTCGCTGGGCTGCTCGCGCTTGTGCGCATGGCGCTCTCGTCCCGCAGTCGCCAGCCCGCGCGCGATCTCGTGCAGTTCGCGGCCCGCACGCTCGCCGCTCGTCCCGGCCGCGCCTTCTCGATCGCAGCGATCGTGGCCTGCGGGCAGTTTCTCGTCGTGGCGGTGTCGGCGTTTGCGGTGCGACCTCCGGCCGATCCTGCCGATCGCCGATCGCCGACGGGCGGCTGGACCACGATCGCCACCTTCGGCGAGCCGACGTCGATCGATCCCACCGATCCTGCGACCCGCGACACGCTCGGCCTCTCGACGGAGCAGGAGCGGGCCCTCGCAGGATGTGCGATCGCCTTGCTGCGGTCCAGCGACGGGGACGACGCGAGCTGCACCAACCTCAACGCGACCACGCGGCCGACGGTCGTCGGCGTGGGTCCGGCGTTGATCGACCGCGGCGGGTTTCGGTTCGTGGGCCATGCGCCGCTCGATGCCGAGGCCGGAGGCAACCCCTGGCGGTTGATCGATCGCCTCGGCTGGGATGGCGACACGGCCATTCCCGCGGTGCTCGATCAGGCGACGGCACAGTGGGGGCTGAAGCTCGGCGGCGTCGGCAGCCGGTTCACGCTCCCCGACGAAGCGGGCGACGCAGTGGAGTTTCGCATCGTCGGCCTCCTCGAGCCTGGCATTCTCCAGGGTCGCGTGCTCGTGTCAGAGCGGGCGTTTCAAAGGCTCTTTCCCTCGCGATCCGGATACGGCATGGCGCTCCTCGACTCCGCCGAGCTCGAGCCGTCGCTGCGGGCGTTGGTGCCGGCGGCGGCGCGGGCCGCGTGGGCCGACGCCGGCGTGACGCTCGAGCCTGCGATCGATCGGTTGCGGGGGCTGCAGGCGGTTCAGAACACGTTTCTTGCTGGCTTTCAGGCGCTCGGCACGCTCGGACTGCTCCTTGGCACGGCGGGCGTGGCGGCGGTTCAGGTGCAGGGTGTGGTGGAACGGATCGGCGGCCTCGCCGTGTTGCGGGCCGTTGGCTTCACGCTGCTCCGGGTGCGATCCCTGCTGGCGCTCGAGACGCTGGTCTCGGTCGGTCTGGGGATCCTCGCGGGAACGCTTGCCGGCGGCATGGCCGTGTGGCCCGCGCTCGCCGGCGGCACGGCGCGGCTGCCGTTGGCGTGGATTGCCGCTTCTGGAGGCCTCACGCTGGCCTCGGCGATCGTGGCGGGGTGGCTGGCCTCGGCCCGGACGGCGATCCCGGAGCGTCCTCGGGGGGGCTGACATGCGCCGCGCGGGTGGAACTGGCCTCGCCCGTTTGGGCCGCCGGCGGCTACGTTTTCCGCCATGCACATCGCCGTGATCCTGCCGCGGTGGGTGGGAGACGCCATCATGGCCACCCCCCTGCTCCGCGCCCTCACATCGCACTTCGGCAGCCGCGCGCGGATCACCGGCGTGATGCGGCCCGTGGTCGCCGACACGCTCGACAGCACGGGCTGGCTCGATGCCCACGTCTTCTACGACCGCCACGGCCGCAACGCCGACCATCACTTCGGTGCGGCGGCGCGGGCCCTCCGCCGCGACCGCCCCGACATCGCGCTCGTGCTGCCCAACTCGCTCTCGTCGGCGGCCCTGGCCTTCGCGGGCCGCGCCCGGCGCCGCGTCGGTCATGCGGGGCATCGCCGCCGCTGGCTGCTCACCGACGTCGTTCGGCCGCGACGGGAGGAGGCGATCGTGCCGCCCCCGGTGGCCTTCATGGAGATCGCCGAGGCGATCGGCGTGCCGCCTGGCCCGCTCGACATGAAACTCGCGGTGGAGCCTGGCATCCAGGCCCGTGGCGATGAGATTCTCGCCGGCCTGTTTCCCGACCGCGGCGGGCCGCTCGTGGTCCTCAACGACAACAGTTCCAACGGGACGGCCCGGACCTGGGGCATCGACCACCACGCGGCACTCGCCCGCTGGCTCGTCGAGCGCGTGCCCGACGTGCGGGTGCTCGTGCATTGCGGCCCGGCCGACCGCGAGCAGGCCCGGGCGGTCGTGGATCGCGCCGAGTGCCCGGCGGTTCGCAGTCTCGCCGATGTCGTCGACCTGCCGCTCGGCCTCTCGAAAGCGGTCTACGCACGGGCCGACGCGGCCGTCACGAGCGACAGCGGCCCGCGGCATATCGCCGCCGGCTTCGGCGTGCCCACGGTGGCGCTCCTGGGGCCCACCGATCCGCGGAGCGGCCGGTCCGATCCGGGGCGGTGTGTGGAGATCCGCCGCGACCTCTCCTGCTCTCCCTGCGATCGCGGCGAGTGTCCGCTCCGCCACCACGACTGCATGCGGCTGATCGGCGTGGAAGAGGTGGGAGCCGCGACGCTCGTCGCCCTCGGCCGCCATCATCGGTAAGTCTGGGTATGCTTGCCCACGGTCCGAATCCGCGAGGAGTGAGACGATGCTGCAGTTTCTAGGCATGCTGGCCGCGATCGGCCTGACGGCGATGTGCTGGGGCATGTACGGCCCCGTGCTCCACTTCGGCCGCGAAGACATGCACTCGCCCCTGCGGCCGTTCGTCTGCGTCGGCATTGCCTACTTCGTGATCGCCGTGCTGGTGCCGTCACTGCTGCTCCTCAAGGGCGAGAGGGGCGCGTGGACGACGAAGGGCGTGGTCTGGAGCCTGCTCGCCGGGGTGGCCGGGGCGTGCGGGGCGCTCGGCGTGATCCTCGCGCTCCACTTCGGCGGCAAGCCGATCTATGTGATGCCACTGGTGTTTGGCGGGGCGCCGGTGATCAACACGCTCCTCACCGCCGGGATGAACAAGGCCTTCGATCAGCTCAAGGCGCCGTTTCTCGCCGGGCTGCTGCTCGTGATCACCGGGGCCGTGACGGTGCTCGTGTTCAAGCCGCAGTCGCCGCCGCCGGTCGCCGCTGCTGCCGCCACAGTTGGAGGAGAGATCGCCGCGCCCGCGAAGCCGACGGTCGAGCGGAAGGCCGAGGGGCTCGTCGCCGTGCTGGCGTCGATCGCGCTGGCGATGGTCTCGTGGGGCTCGTACGGCCCGGTGCTCCACCGCGGTCAGGCCGGCATGCAGGGAAGCCGGCTGCGGCCGCTGATCTGCATTGGCGTGTCGTACTTCCTGATCGCGGTGCTCGTGCCGCTGGCCCTGCTCGTGCCCCTCGGTGACACCGGGCAGTGGAATGCGAACGGCATCCTCTGGAGCCTCGGCGCCGGCTCGCTCGGGGCCATCGGGGCGCTCGGCACGATCCTCGCCTTCACGTTGGGCGGCAAGCCGTTCACGGTGATGCCGGTCGTCTTCGGCTGCGCGCCGGTGATCAACACGCTCACCACACTCGCGCTCAACGACACGCCGCTCGACACGATCAGCCCGTTCTTTCTCGCGGGCATGCTGGTGGTGGCGGTCGGCGCCGCGACGGTGCTCGCCTTCGGCCCTCGGGGGCACGCGCCGGCCAAGCCGGCGTGATGCCTGACCGTAGCCGCAGGTTGGCAACCTGCGGTGTGAATGGGCACAGGTTGCCAACCTGTGCTACGAGTGCCGGAACGATGCCTGAACGTAGCCGCAGGTTGGCAACCTGCGGTGGATCGGGGCGGGGCGTCGTGCGGGTGCAGGTAACCAACCTGCACCTACGTTGGGATCAGAACGCCTGAACGTAGCCGCAGGTTGGCAACCTGCGGTGGATCGGGGTGGGGCGTCGTGCGGGTGCAGGTAAGCAACCTGCACCTACGTTGGGATCAAAATGCCGG
>Ga0114963_10003622_pt1 | contig 10571 bp, 11 predicted proteins | sample C_131016_EF_Meta_FD_87019 | JGI IMG/M metagenome (GOLD analysis project Ga0114963, IMG submission 87019) | Freshwater microbial communities from Lake Croche, Canada to study carbon cycling - C_131016_EF_MetaG | ecosystem: Environmental > Aquatic > Freshwater > Lake | place: Lake Croche, Canada...
ATCTTCGAAGAAGATCGGATAGGTGTTCGAACCCCGCATGCCAAGCTTGTCGAGCTTGGGGCCAAAGCGCAAACCAGGAAAATCGCGCTCAAGAATGAAGGCAGTGATGCCGGCGGATCCCGCTGCGGGGTCGGTTTTGGCGTACACGATCAGTACGTCAGCGTCCCCCGCGTTGGTGATCCACATTTTTGCGCCGTTGAGTCGGTAGTGCTCGCCGTGACGGTCAGCGCGCAAGGTCATGCTGACGACGTCCGAGCCCGCGTTGGGTTCGCTCATCGCGAGCGCGCCGACGTATTCGCCCGAGATCAGCTTGGGCAGATAGCGCGCCTGCTGATCTGGGCTGCCGTTGCGGTGCAGTTGGTTGACACAGAGATTGCTGTGAGCCCCGTAGGAGAGACCGACTGCGGCGCTGGCGCGCGAAACTTCCTCCATCGCGATGACGTGGGCGAGGTAGCCGAGTGCGCTGCCGCCGTAACGTTCGTCAACGGTCAATCCATGCAGTCCGAGTGCGCCGAGCTTTCTCCACAAGTCGACCGGAAAGTCGTTGTCGCGATCGATTTGAGCCGCCCTCGGGGCAATCTCTGCGGCCGCGAAGCGTTGCACGGTTTCGCGCAGCATCTCGAGGGTTTCGCCAACACCCAACTGCAGTCCCGGTAACGGCTTCATTGTTCTCCCCCGATTGCCACTCGGTTCACGAGCGCGATTTCGCTCGACCCCATGCTCGCCATTTTCCTCGCGGTGTTGCTCGCGGTGTTGCCCTCGACGACGCGATCGACGTGCAGTGCGACCGGTTGCCAGACTTCGGGCCCAAACCAGCGCGCGAGCGCTTCGGCGCCGAACACCTCGTGTTGATCATCGATCCCGGCTTGCAGAGCAGCCCGAGCGTCGTGATGCAGGAAGTGACCGATATCGTGCAGTAAAGCGGCAAGGATCAGACTCGGCGCGGCGTCGCTGGCCTGCGCCAAGCTCGCACATTGCAGGGCGTGTTCGAGTTGGGTTACATGCTCCCCGTACTGCGCCTGGCCGTGCTTGGCGAACAGCGTTCGTAAGTTTGCAATGATCGGGGTGCTTGCATCCATCGGAATCTTTTCGGCTTTTCGGCTTCGTGGCTTCGCAGCTTTTCGGCTTTGCCGCTTTGCGGCGGGTTGTCTCGTCCCGAGTGTACGGGAGCGCGCGCGGTCGATCTAGCCCTCGGTACGGTGCTGCCGCGCTAGAGTCTCGGTTTGCTCGCACCCTCGTGGGAGCTTTCTGATACGGGATTGGCCCGATGACACTTGCGATTCAATTTTCTGACCTGGAAAGCGCTGCGAAGCGCCTTGCCGGCCACGCGCACCGCACCCCCGTGCTCACCTCGGCCACTGCGGATGCGCGCTGTGGCGCGCGGGTTTTTTTCAAGGCGGAAAACTTGCAGCGGATGGGCGCATTCAAGTTTCGCGGTGCCTACAACGCGCTCGCTCAATTCACGCCGGCCCAGCGCAAAACCGGAGTGATCGCGTATTCCTCGGGCAATCACGCCCAGGCGATCGCGCTCTCCGCGCGGCTGCTCGGGATGCCCAGCGTCATTGTGATGCCGCAGGATGCCCCAGCCGCGAAACTGGCCGCAACCCGAAGCTATCAGGCAGGCATGGCCGCAAGTGAAGTGGTTTTATACGATCGTTACACGCAGGATCGCGATGCGATCGGACGGCGCATCGCCGACCAACGCGGCATGACCTTGATCCCACCCTTTGACCACCCGCATGTGATGGCGGGGCAAGGGACTGCCGCCCTCGAACTCATCGAACAGGTGGCAGATCTCGACGGTGGCGGTCTCGATGCGCTGCTGGTTTGCGTCGGCGGCGGCGGTTTGATTTCGGGATGCGCGGTCGCCGCGCATCATTGCCTACCCGCCATTGAGGTTTGGGGGGTAGAGCCCGAGGCGGGAAACGATACGCAGCGCAGTCTTGCTGAGGGGCGCATCGTCCACATTCCAACCCCGAAGACGATCGCCGATGGCGCACAGACGCAAGCCAGCGGGGAATTGACCTTCCCGGTGATTCAGCAGCGGGTGCGCGGCATCGTGACCGTAAGCGATGCACAGTTGATCGACACCATGCGCTTTTTTGCCCAAACGATGAAATTGATTGTCGAGCCCACGGGCTGCCTGGCAGCGGCGGCGTTGCTCTGGGGTGTCGCAGGCTTACCCGACTTGCGCGGGCGGCGGGTCGGCGTGATCGTCTCCGGGGGCAATGTCGATTTGGAGAGTTTTGCCCGCCTACTGGCTTAGGGGCCTGAAAACGTTGAGGGGTCTGACAACTTCAAAGGGTCTAACGACTTCAAGGGGCCGACGACCGCCAAGCGTTAACGGGCCTCGCGTTAAGCGGAGGACGTGCGCACGTCTGCGAGGACCGTCGATCCAAAATCCGCGCGGTCCAGGTAGGCGAGGACTTTGGCTCCTGCCGCCTCTGGCGAATCCAGCATGCCTTTGGACTTCAGACCGACAAAACGCTCTCGATCCGGAAACTGACGCGGATCTGCGCCGCGCAGTTTCACTTGCATGTCGGTATCGATGACGCCGGGTGCGAGCGCAACGATTTTCGCGCCATGCGGCCGCGTGGCCTCCTCGAGCGCGAGGGCGCGACTGAAATGATCCATGCCAGCCTTGGCGGCACAGTAAACGGTGCTGCCCGCCATCGCATGGCGGCCTAAACCCGATGAGATATTGAGAATCTTTCGCGGCACCCTTAAATCCTGACTCGCGCGCAGAAACGCCGCGCACAGTAGCAGCGGCGCCTCGAGGCTGGCGCGGGTGGCAAGGCTGATCTGTTCGACCGGCGTGTGCCACAAGGGGCTGGGTGCCAGCAGGTGCGCCGCATTGTTGATCAAGCTCAAACTCGCAATGGTTTCGCGCGGTAGTCGGGTAATCCAGTCTTGCAGGCGGTTCGCGACGGCTTGGGGCGCGCTCAGATCGACCGACCACTGTTCCAGCAGGACCGGATTGGGCGCTTCATCGTTGGCATGCGCAGTACCAAGGGTGTGATCGGGCGAGCGCTGCAGGGTCAGCACACAGTGGCCTTCTTGCAGGCGCTGACGCGCCATGGCGCGGCCAAGACCACGGGACGCACCCGTGATGATGGTGATCGGAATGGCCTTGAAATCGTTTGGCATGACTCAGACGGATGGAATGTTCAGACGGATGGAATGTTCAGACGGATCGTGGTCCCAGAAAAGCGTCGAATGCGGCCGGCAGTGGACTCTCGAAGCGGTGACGGGTACCGCTCGCAGGGTGCTCAAATACAAGCGTTTGTGCGTGCAACATCAAACGCTTCGCGGCGCTTGCCGTCGCATCCGAAGCATAAAGTGGATCGCCCAGGATCGGGTGTCCGATCGCCGCCAGGTGCACGCGCAGTTGATGCGAGCGGCCAGTGATCGGTTGAACTTCGAGTGCGCTCGAGCTGGCGCCCCGGCGTTCGAGGGTCCAGTGGGTGAGTGCGGGTTTGCCGCGCTGCCAATTCACGTGCTGGCGCGGGCGATTCGGCCAGTCGAGACAGAGCGGCAACGCGATCGATCCACCGTCGCTGCTCACGTGGCCGGCCACAATCGCCCGATAGGTTTTGCTGACCTGGCGCTGCGCAAAAGCCCAGTTGAGGCGCTGTTGGGCAGCGAGCCCGCGCGCCATCACCATCACCCCCGAGGTGGCCATGTCAAGCCGGTGGACCACCCGTGCATCCGGGTATCGACGCTGCATCTGGGTGCTGGCGGCCTCCTTTAACTCGAGCGGCTTGCCTGGAACGGCGGGTAACCCGGCGGGTTTTTCCAGTACCAGCAGGTGATCGTCCACGTAGATCAAGGTCGCTTCGAGTCCAGGGGCGGGTAGGGGCGCCGGTCCGAGCGTCGCTGTGTGCCCCGTGGCGGGCCCGTTAGTGGGTAGGCGCATGTCGAATCAATCGGTCGCGCTGCGCGAGCTCGGGGAAGCGCCGCCACCAGAGGGCGGCCACCACAATCGACCCCAATCCGCCCAGCACAACCGAGCCAACCGGGCCGATTGCGGCGGCTAGAGCACCCGATTCGAACTCGCCGAGCTGGTTCGAGGCTCCGATAAAGACCGAGTTGACCGCGCCGACGCGCCCGCGCATGGCGTCGGGGGTTTCAAGTTGAGTGAGGGTACTGCGCACGACAATGCTCACCATGTCGGCCGCTCCCGAGACTGCAAGCGCAATCAAGGACAGCCAGAAAAAAGTCGATAGGCCAAAAACCAGGGTGGCCAAGCCATAGACCCCAATCGCCCCAAAAAGTTTGGCGCCCGCCCCCGACTCAATGGGGAAACGCGTCAACAGCAGCGACATCAGTAGCGCCGCGCAGGCAGGCGCAGCCCTTAACAAGCCAAGCCCCCAAGGGCCTACTTGCAAGAGGTCGCGCGCAAAGATCGGCAACAGCGCACTGGCTCCGCCGAGCAGTACAGCGAATAAGTCGAGGGAAATCGCGCCCAACAGGACGCGCTGTTGGCCAACGTAGCGTACCCCGGCGAACAGGCTTTGCAGGCTAACGGGTTCAGCCGGGGGTGGCTTCGAGTGGTGGATCAGGAGACTCAGCCCAGTGGCAACCACAAATAGCGCTGCGCACGTGCTGTAGACCGCAGCAGGCCCAGCGACAAAGAGTAGGCCACCGATTGCCGGGCCGAGAATGATGGCGGCTTGCAGACCGGCGGAACTGAAGGCAAGTGCTTTGGGTAACAAGGCGATGGGGACCAGCAGCGGCACCAGCGCCGACTGTGTCGGCATCTGAAAAGCGCGGATACTGCCCAGCACAATGGAAACGAGGAACAGTGCCCATCGTGCGTCAGGGCCGCTGAGCGGGAAAGCGGCCAAGGCGAGCGCGACCAGACCCTGCAGCGCCAGGCAGGTCGCGAGGATGCGGGCACGATGGTGGCGGTCGACCACGTGGCCCGCGATCAGCATGAGGCCGACGGCGGGCAAAAACTGTAACAAACCGACCAAACCGAGGTCCCAGGCAGAACCGGTGAGCTCGTACATTTGCCAGCCGATCGCGACCAACATCATCTGGCTGGCGCTGACCCCAGCGAGGCGGGCAATCCAGAGCCGCCCATAAGACGGGTACTGCAGCAGTGAATCGCTGCCGGTCGGCGGCATGCCGAGGCTGTGCTTTATCGTTCTAGAGCTGATTAGAACTGATAGCGGCGTAGCCCGCCGTCGACGGGGATGAGTGTGCCCGTCATGTATTGCGCGAGCGGGGACGCCAGGAAGACGACCAAGGCTGCGAGCTCTTCGGCGTTGCCGTAGCGGCCCATCGGAATTTCGTGCTCCGACTGCCAGGCGCGATACTCGGGCGTGTAGTTACGCAGAATTTGGTCGCTGAGAATTCGTCCTGGTGCGATGCAGTTGACGGTAACGCCGTTGCGGCCCACCTCGCGCGAGAGACCCTTCGACCAGGAGTGCATCGCCGCCTTGGCGCAAAAAGCCCCGTTGATACCGTCCGGCTCCGATTTGCCGGTGATATTAATGACGCGGCCCCAAGCGTTGCTCATCATCCCATCAATCAGGCGCTCGGTCAGTTGGCGATGGCGAGTGAAGTTCAGCGTCAGGGCCTCTTCCCAAACGGATTCCTCGGTGTGCAGCTTGAAGGGTCTTGAACCCCCTGCGTTGTTGACCAGGATGTCGACCTGTCCGAGGCCTGCAAGCGCGGCTTGCGCGGTGCGATCCGCAGCGTCGCTCGCCAACGCGTCTTGCACGATGATGGTTGGGCTCGGTGCACCCTGGGCATGCAGTTGATCGGCGAGCGACTGCAGCGCATCCGCGCGCCGCCCGACGATCGCCAACCGTACCCCCTCAGCGGCGAGGGCGAGCGCCGTGGCGCGCCCAATACCGGCACTCGCACCCGTGACGAGCGCAGTCTTACCGTTTAGCTTCAAGTCCATCGTCGGGCCCCCTCAAGCATCAATCCAGTTTGAGATTCGATTTTTTAACGACCAACTCCCAGCGCCCTTGTTCTTCTCGAATGAACTTACCGAAGTCTTCCGGGCTGCCGGGACCAAAAATGGCGTTGTCCTGTGAGAATCGCTCACCGACTTGCCGGCTTCGCAACGCCTGGTTAGCCGCCATATTGAGCTTTTCGATCACGGCGCGGGGCACCGCCGCAGGCGCCATGATGCCGTACCACTGCGAGGTTTCGAAGCCCTCGTAACCCTGCTCTGCAACGGTCGGGACGTCGGGCAGTGCCGCGATCCTTTTCGGCATGCCGATGGCGATGGCGCGTACCTTGCCCTCACGAATGTAGTGCAGCAGCGCGGGTGCGCCAGCGGACGCGGTTTCGGTACGTCCGGCGATCAGATCAATCATTTGCGGCCCCGTTCCGCGGTAGGGCACATGCGTCAGATCAATTCCGGCGACCATCGAGAGGTATTCGTAGGCTAGGTGTCCCGCGCTCGCGTTGCCCGCTGAACCGTAGTTCAACTTGCCCGGTTTGCTCTTTGCCAAAGCGACAAACTCTTTCAGATTTTTGGCTGGAACGTCCGGGTGCACCACGAACAGGTTGGGCACCCGCGCGAGCAGGGCTACCGGCTGAAAATCCCGGTTGACGTCGTAGGGCTGTTTGGCGAGCGCATACGGATTGACCGCCAGTGTCCCGACGTGGCCGAGCACCAGCGTATGTCCGTCGGCGGGCGCTTTGAGCGTTTCGGTCATGGCAATGACGCCGGCGCCGCCGGGTTTGTTTTCGACCATGACGTTTTGACCCAGGATCGCACTCATCTCGACGGCCAGGGTGCGCGCGACAATCTCCGAGGTACCACCGGGCGCGAAAGGAACCAGTAAGCGAATCGGTTTACTCGGGAAGGGTTCCGCCTGAGCCGCGTGCGGCAGCGCAGCGGCGAGCACGAAACCAAAAAGTCGCTGGGCGAGTGCGCGGCGGGCAATCGACATGGTTTTCGGTCTCCTGGAGTGCGGCCCCGATGGGTGCGGAGGGGGTCTATCCGTGCGGGTTGAAGGATTGGATCGCACGCTCGCTGAACTCCCAAAGGCGGGCAGCCAGGGCGCGATCCTGTGCCAGTGCGCTGGGCTCCCGAGGCTTGCAGGCGTCATAGTAGAGCCCGCTCTGGCCCTGGACCTCGGGGGAACTCGCGCAGAAGAGACTGGTCTCGGCTCCTTGCTCTGCATCCATCATGCTGCGTTTGCGCAAGGCAACCAGAAACTTGGGCGCGTGCCGCCAGATTTCGGTCGCCACGACACCAGGGTGCAGCGAGTAGGTCTGGATCCCGGTCCCGCCCAGCCGCCTTGAGAGCTCGTGGCTGAACAGAATGTTGGCGAGCTTCGACACCGCGTACTCTTGCACCGTTAGCCAGGAGTGCGTGCGTCGCTGAAGATCCGCGAATGGAATCCCGCGCGCCATATGGTGGGCACGGCTGGCTACGGTAACGATGCGTGCAGGGGCGCTGGCACGCAAGCGGGGCAGCAACCACTGCGTCAGCGCAAAATGGCCGATGTGGTTGATGCCAAATGCGATTTCGTACCCCGAGACGCTCAGCCCTCGAGCACCCGCAATCCCCGCGTTGTTGATGAGAACGTGAAGGGGTAAGTCGCGCGCCAGGACCGTTTGCGCGCAGCGCGCGACCGAGTTGAGATCGCCCAGGTCGAGCTCAAGCGGTTCGACGCGCCGATTTCCGCTCGCGTCACAAATCCGTTCGCAAGCCGTCTGCGCACGCCTCGCATCGCGGCAAGCCAGTAGCACGTGAGCCCCTTGGCGTGCGAGACCGAGCGCGGTGAAAAAACCGATGCCGGTATTGCCGCCGGTAATGAGAACAACCTGATCACGAGCGCTTGAGCCTGGATTCACGATCCCACTATGGAGAGTTCGATGGAAGCCCGAGCCTATCACCGGCGCGCGATCGAGCTGAGCCTTGGACGGTGAGGCAGGAATTTTTTCGTTTTGAGAATTCCTTCACCTTTCCTCGAAATTGTCGCTGGAACTCGTATCGATGCCAGCGGTAGCATCAATTTTCGCGGTGCAACATTTTCCCGCGGGTCACTTACTTTTATGAAGGAGCCTAGGATGAATCGAACCCAGCCGGAGTCGGATTCCAATCGCGAGCTGCTCGAGATTAGAGCGGAACGGGAGCGGCTTGAACAGCGCGAAAAACAGCTGCTACGCAGTGTGCAATCGAGGGGTTTGAATGAGATCGTCCGTATCGCAGGACTTTATGACCTCGATGCCGAACGGATTACCGCGGCGCTTTCGCGGCGCACAGAACGCGCCAGCGGGGTTGCCTCGAGTTTGACCGGGCGCAAGGTCGACCCCAAATTTCGCGACCCGGCTGACCCGCACAAAACGTGGTCCGGGCGCGGTAAAAAACCCCATTGGGTGCAGAACCTGGAACGGAACGGGCGCCTTGAGGCTGCCCGCATTGCGCGTCCCTCAGTGTTCTGAATGACTCGGGCGCAGGGTTTGCAAGAACCCTGCAACGTCTGGCCAGCGCAGTTTGGTTCGTAATTCCGGCCCGAATCGGCGTCCTTTAATCCGTCGGGATTCTTCCAAGAACGACATCATCATCGGCGAGAGCAGACCAGCTAAGGCCTCGCGCGGCACGCGCGGTGCCCGCTCGAGGCCGGTTGCGTCGGCAACCAGGTCCAACCAGGCGCCTGTCGTCAGCGCACTCTCATCGACGGTGTTCAAAATCCGATTGGTCCGGCCACGCAGCAGCGCTAATCGCGTCAGCGCGGCGAGATCGTCGGCGTGAATGTGATTGGTAAAACCGTCGCCGTCGCCCTCGGCAACCGGCAGGCGTTTGGTCAGGCGCTCAATTGGGAGTCGGTCGGCGGCATAAATTCCCGGTACTCGGAGAATACTGGCGCGCCAGCCTCGACGGCCGAGGCGGGCGGCGCGCCGAACCACAGCACGGATTTGTTGTTCCGCATCGGCGCGTCGCTGGGCGCGCGGCGTTCGCGGGGCAACCGGCGTGGTCTCGTCGACCCATGCGCCCGCCCGGTCGCCATACACGCCCGTGGTGCTCAGATAAACCAATCGACGCGGCGGCGTGTTGTCAAACACCCGTGAATAAGGCGCCGCGGGAGAACGACGCGGCTGATGGTGAGGTTGATGGCGTGTGCGCCGAGGGTGCGCGCGCTGCGGGTGCGCGCTGGCTGTCAACCAGCGATGCAAACGCGGGTCCTCGCTGCCCTGGGTGGGAGGCGGGGCGAGATAAAGAACCCAGTGGGCGAGGCGTGCCGCACGACGCAGGGTTTTGGGTTGATCGAGGTCGGCGGCAATCGGTAGCACGCCGAGACTTCGGAGTTCGGTGGCCGCGGTTTCGCTCCGTGCGGTCGCTAAAACCCGCCAGCGGTGGTTGAGTGCGCGCGCAATTCGTTTGCCGACATCGCCACAGCCAACAATCATGAGGCGCGGGCGGCGTAATCTGCGGGGTAAAACAGGCATGGGCAGCAGACGGCTTGGGCGGGTTTTGGGCAGAATCGCGCTTTCTGGGGTATGCACCCCTAGCGACAGTTTATCGGGTGTCGATTGATGGGCCATCAGGTAACCGTCCTTCCGGGCGGTCAGCAGTTTCAGGTTTCGAGCGATGAAACCATTCTCGAGGCGGCGTTGCGGGCGCATGTGGTGTTGCCCTACGGTTGCCGCACGGGCGCCTGCGGATCTTGCCAGGCGCGACTCGTTTCGGGCACGGTGGAGCAGGACGCGTTTCAGAGCGGCGCTTTGACCGCGACCCAGCGCGCTCAGGGTTTTGCGCTTTTGTGTTGCGCGCGCGCGCAGACCGACGTGGTCGTTGAAGCCCGGGTTTTGAATGCGGTCGCTGAGTTTTCGGTACGCAAGATGCCCTGCCGAATAGCGGCGATCGAACGGCCCACGCCAGACGTCGCGATTCTTCGATTACAACTACCCGCAGGCGAGCGTTTTCAGTTTGCGGCGGGTCAATACATCGACATTCTGCTGAAAGACGGCGCCCGTCGTAGTTACAGCATCGCCGTGCCGCCCCATCGAACCGACGACGGTCTGGAGTTGCACGTTCGTCATCTGCCGGGCGGCCGCTTTACAGATCCCCTCTTTGGCGCGGCAGAGCCGGCCACCAAAGTGCGCGATATCTTGCGATTCGAAGGTCCGCTGGGGACGTTTTTTCTGCGCGAGGAGAGTCAGGCCCCGATGATATTGCTGGCGAGTGGCACTGGTTTTGCACCGATCCAGGCCATCGTCGAGCACGCCCGCGCGCGGCATCTGGAGCGTCCGATTGCGCTGTATTGGGGCGCACGGCGGCCAATCGATTTATACCGGGATGAGATGGCGCGCCGCTGGGCCCGCGAATACGCCGATTTTTCGTACGTGCCCGTGGTTTCCGATGCATTGCCTGAGGATGCCTGGAACGGGCGCACCGGTTTGGTCCACAAAGCCGTGTTGGCGGATTTTCCGGATCTCAGCGTCCATCAGGTCTATGCTTGCGGCGCGCCGGCGATGGTCGCAGCGGCGCGCGCCGATTTCACCGCGCACGCTCAACTGCCGCCGGATGCCTTCTTCGCCGATGCGTTTACTTCCGCAGCCGATCAGTAATTCTTAAACGGAGATCGAAATGTTGA
>Ga0114963_10003623_pt1 | contig 10571 bp, 13 predicted proteins | sample C_131016_EF_Meta_FD_87019 | JGI IMG/M metagenome (GOLD analysis project Ga0114963, IMG submission 87019) | Freshwater microbial communities from Lake Croche, Canada to study carbon cycling - C_131016_EF_MetaG | ecosystem: Environmental > Aquatic > Freshwater > Lake | place: Lake Croche, Canada...
AGAGACCGGCGTTTCTTATATAAAGATCGCCAGACATCTCACCACCTGCAATTGGTAAAAAAGTTGAATTTACATAATTATAAACAACTTGTGCTTGTTTTACCGATGGGAGAGCATCAGCGTATGCTTTATTAATGAGTTGACTTTGATTTGCAGTATTCTCCGGTGCGGGTGTATATGGACTACTTATTAACTTAGTCGAATCGTTCGGTATATTAATAGGCCCTGCCATTGTACCACCTGCAAGCTTTAGAGCTGGTTGACTGTAAAAATTAATTGTATTGAGTGAGGCTGTTACTGTAACGTCATTACTACCTGCAGTAGCTTGTAGTACAACAGGTGCAATATTACCTGCACCACGCCCAAGAACTGTGCACGGTGTTCCTATTGTCAAATCTTTTGCGGTTGCCACTGCATTACCACTATCATTGACCTTAACAGTATTTGGCCCCATCTGAGTAAGACGATCGTTTCCAACGGAATTAGGGTTAAGTGTGATCTTTGTCGGTGAAGGAGTTGTATTGCCACCTTTAAAATATGTCGAATCAATACAGCCTACATCAATATGCTTGGGTTTTATTGCGCTGTTATTTAGAGTTAATTGTAATGTTGAAGAATCGTAGAAAAAATCAGATGTATTAATTGTCGGTTCTATAACATATGGAGCAAAATTTGAAAGGGCTGGTGTATTACTCGTGCTGGTAAGAGCCCAGAGGTATGTAGTGTTATGATCGTAGATGATGTCACCAACTTGACCGCTATTCGCTGTTACGGCATTAAATGCCGTCATAGATAACCCTGTTGCAAGATAATTACCAGTTATATTATCAACATAACCAAGATTTTTCATTCCAAGCGGTCTACCGCCGAACGTTTGCCCGTCGCCAATAAATAGTCTATTTGTATCGTATGAATAAGCGGGTTCACCTTGATCGAAATTTACCGTTTTACGTTGAGCATCAGTCCCGCGACGAAAGAGAATTTTTGTGACATTTAGAGCCATATATTATCAAAGTATTTATTATCTTTTTATTATTTACCATACCGTATAAATAATAATATGGCCAAACTATACTCTGCTGCTACTTCAGGTAAAAATATTATATCAGTGTTTGATGTAGAAACGGGTATATCAAGCTATAAGATTAATCTTGGGTCTGTAGAAATTGTTAATGGACCTGTTGTTACACAGGATAAGTTAACTGTTGTTGTAAAGGATAAGCAAGGTAAAATGCAAGGAAAAGTTTATACTCTACCTCGTGGGATTCTCTCTTATTCGTTTCAAGTTAAATAAATATTATTATAACCACATCTAATGTATGGCCTTACAAGTTAAAGCAACGGAGGTTGCAAAAATTAAATCCGATGTCGAGCACTTATACAAGACTGTATACCAGGGTAACGGTAAGCCATCGATTCTCAATCAAATTACAAGCATTGAACATCGTCTAGATTCCCTTGAAGAAAAGCTTGATTCTAGTTTTAAGGCGATGGAAACAGAAATGTCACTTAAATTTGATAGCATAACAGATATTGTCAACGAACGCTTTAATCATATCTCCTATCAAATATCCCATGAATTTGAACGCACTAAGGTAAGCGAGGTAGGAAAAAACCAGCTTAAAGCGGGTATTATTACAGCAACAATAGCAACCTGTACGACGTTCGGTGCTCTTTTGATTAACCATCTCTTGCGTATAAACGGTTAATTTAATAGTAGATTCAGCTATTCCTTGTCGTATAATACGGGTATGACAATGGTTGATATAGATAGCATACAAGAACCTTTAAACCTGGACAAGTTTCGTCTTTTATCTGATGACAAATATCCTTATAGTATTATTGGTTTTCAATTAAAGAATTCTTATGATCAACAACGTATTAAGGTGAAATCGAAATATAATACAAAAGATATTATACATCTCTTACCAACAGCTAAAATGTCACCAACATTTTTTCGTGGTATTAAAATTCATATACGCGAAAAGTATTTCCCGCTTATTGAGCAATTTAAAAAACTTAATACTATTTTAAATGACTCTATTAATGTTGATGTATATAAAAACTTGCTTGAGGAGTACGGCTTGACGTGTAATGAGTGTTATGCCTTTTTAAGAAAGGGTGTATACCCTGTTGACGGTAGCTGTTTATCAAAAATATCAAACATTGATATTACTCTTGAATCCTTATATGAAAATGCCTTTGATACAAAAAATGTTCCAGCGTTTCAATCGTTTAGTAGCTTTACTATTTTTATACTCTGTAATGAGAGTTTATTTACCACTCGGTAAAAGTATAAGTAATTATGTGACCTTTCATATCGAAGATACTCTTCTTTATAAAGAGTATAAAGAGCGTATTAATCACATATTACGTAATAAGTGGTATATGTCAGAACGTGCCGGTAAAGATGTAGGGTATGAAAAGGCACTTCTTGATTTTCTTATTAATAAAAAGAAATACTTGAACGAAAAATAAATCGGTATACAATTATAGTGATGCATGCTCTTCACTATAAAGATGTTGTTTTGATACCTAATTATTCTACACTCTCCTCTCGCACTGAGGCAGATACATCTGTAGTACTCGGAAAGCATATATTCAAAACACCGGTACTGCCTTCAAATATGAAGTGTACGATTGATTTGGATACAGCGCGTGCGTTATCAACGAATGGTTATTTCTATATCATGCATCGATTTGATGTAGATCTTGAAGAATTTGTATGTACAGCAAATAGAGAGAATTGGCCCTGTATATCAATTAGTATTGGTGTTAATGAATCTGATCGTACGATATACGATTTACTTTACGATCTTAATTTTCATATTGATTTTATTACTGTAGATATCGCCCATGGTCATTGCGAAAAGATGAAAGAAGTGTTAGAGTATCTGCAGAAGTTTAAATCTCGTGGTACGCAGATTATTGCCGGTAATATTGTTACAAATAAAGCAGCTTATGACCTCATTAAGTGGGGTGCTGATATTGTTAAGGCGGGCATTGGTCAGGGATATGTCTGTACGACTAAAGATAAAACTGGATTTACAATGCCTATGTTTTCCTGTATACGGGGGTTACCTGTTCATATACCTGTCATCGCCGATGGTGGTATTCGTTGTAACGGTGATATTACAAAAGCATTAGTAGCTGGTGCAAGAATGGTAATGTGCGGTAGCATGTTCGCTAAGCTTATTGATAGCCCTTCAGCGTCATATAAAGATCAACATACCGGTGAGACTCTTAAAGAGTATTATGGCTCTGCTAGCTTTCATAATAAGGGGTATAATAAAAATATTGAAGGAAGGCGTGAGCTTGTAGAAGCTGAACATAAAACATATCTCGAAAAAATGTTAGAGATTCAAGAAGATTTACAAAGCTCTATTAGCTACGCAGGTGGTTCCAAGCTTGATGATTTAGTGAGAGTTGAGTTTAAATTAACTCAATAGTAAAAATTCTTTATGCTATCATCGACGTCACAGGTGATTTAGCAACTTTCGCGTCTTTAAAGTGATTAGCTTCTTGCGCGTTCATACTACCCATAGCTATTTGACGAATAGCCATGTGTGATCCAACTTCACCTTCATCATAACTATGTGTATGCTTTGACATGACGTGTGAGTCAGCGTGAGCACCTGTACCAAGATTCATAATAGGAAATAGATTCGCACCACCGCTTGTTGGTATTTTGGATGCTGCAACAAGTGCTGTTACTTCAGCTTTTGGTAAACCACGTAATTATAGAACATCGATTGGTTTAATGGTCTGTACTAGATCAGTTGATGGCGGTGAACCGCCCTGAGCTGATGGACCAGTTCCTTCAACAGCAAATCCTGTCGAATACACAGGTACATCTCCAACTACTGTGAAGGTATATGTACCAGCGGTTGTAGCAGCTGTCACGGCTCCGCCTGTCGCGCTAGTACCAGTGACGGGTATACTAGGCACCTGAAAGCTTATCGTTTGACCCGTTTTAACTACACCTATCTGATTAACTCTATCTGGCGGTACCCAGCCAACTTTTGTACCGGGATCGGAATACCCCATATACACAAATACACCCGTACCGGGCTTAAGCTCTCTCGTTACGGGATCATCAACGACGCCTGTAACATCCATTGGTATAGCAACTCCTGTACACATATCTGAAACAGGTGCACCTGAGACAATGCTAGGATCTGTCTGTCGTTTTACCTGCGGTGTATCAGTTTGTTGAGCTGCAAGATTTCCCTCGATATAGACACCACCCCGAACAATAAGCTTACCTGTGATACCAACGTCACCATCGAGAAGTACTTGCTCACCATAACGTTGTTTAATATGAACAACATCACCAACAAGAGATAAGCGCTTTCCACCATCAACATTAACCTCGTTAGCACTACCTATATTAACCTGTTCACCAGTTACATTCGTCATAGCACCTGAGATATTAACGACACCATATGACTTGAGATTTAACCCACCTGCACCAACGAGAACACTATATCTATTACAAACGTTTAACGTATATGTACCACCAGGTAGATCGTCAACTTGAACTTGCTCAATAAGGGGTGTTTCCTTTCTCGCCACTATTGTAGCACCGAGCTGTACTTGACAGTATGCAGGTTCTATCTTACCCATAGGATCAACTCTCACAGCACCCCAGTCATTCATTACAGTACCAATTGTTTCAACCTTATGCTTAGTAATTTCAATTATTTCGGATCCCCCAAGTCCCATTTGCGCTTCAATTTTTGCGAGCTTAGGAATAACTTCAATCATCTTATTCGGTAAATCAAGCTTCTTCGTTTCAATTGCCCAAACACCATTAAATGAACTAGGACTTTGTCCAGATCCACCGCAAGTAGGGCAAGAGCTACCTGATGGATAACCAGGACGATTCTGTAGAATAGATCCATCATTACCAATAAGAGGTAAGTTAGCGAGAATTTGTAGAGGCGTACTACCAACAAACTGCTGTATTAAACCGGTAATAAAATTAAAAGGACCGCCTGGTATTAGATCAGCACCTACACCCCATTGTTTTTCTAGAAAAATATTAGACTTACCAACGGTATCACCGCCTATCGCTTGAGCGTGTGCAACGTTAGCCCAAGCACGATAACCGGGAGCAAAAGAATTATTCAGAGCTAAATCTGTCGCACCACCAGCACATGTGGGACATAGCGAAGGGTTACCAGATTTAGATTGACCGCTTCCATTCAACTTAAGAAGAGATGCAACTTTTTCATGCATTCCATCTGTTCTACGAATATCAAATAATTGCTTAATGTCAGCAATTGGATCCATTATAGCTTTCCATTGCTGATAAAGCGACGCATTTAAATCACCAACTTTACGATAATGATCTCCGGCGATAACATTATCAAAGTCTCTCTGAGTGAATACATTCCTACCACCGCGTACTGTATCGAATGAATCACCGAGTACAAGTTTTTGATCGTTATTAACAGCAAGTTCAATATTTGCCTGGTTATTGAATTCCTTAAATGACCCTGAGTAATGGGTCATCTTTAATATTTCGCGATTATCTGTATTGACAAACGCAAGTGTACCGCCTTTTTGATTTATAACATATTTGTTTCTATATGTATCGGCGTTAATTGTCTCTGAGCTAATAGCGGTATTTTCATACTCACCTGGGTAATCAAGACCGGGGTTATTTGGCGATGCATCATAAACACTACACCAATCTGCAGCACCATGCGAAACACCGAAAACAACAGGCTTGAGAGGATCACCAGCATTAAAGAATACCCAGACGTGCGCGCCCACATTGGGAATTGCAAACGAGCCCTTACCGCTATTACTGTAACATTCTGGGGTATAATTATAGCTTAATTTATTGACATTATTAACGTTTGTGAGCTGAGGAGTGTTGAATGCATCGCTCAGATTGACCGTAGCCATGTCAAAAATATGACCGGGTTTTTCTGATATATTATCAGAATTTTGCGCGTAAGGGGTTTGCTCAGAGCCGTATACATAGGTACGATTACTACCATCACTTGTCGTGGCTAGTTGACTAGAAGCGTGATACCTTCCCATTGTCGACTCACCGGTAACAGGTGATGAGACTTCAGCCCAAGGCAGGATAAGCTTTAAATCCTCGATAATGTCTGTTAGAGGACTACTAATATTTGATCCAAGAAATTTAAAAATCTTATCCGTTGCTTTTTTATCAGTAGAATTTTCAATCCAATTTTTATAAACTGTTGGAGATATATGTGGTACGAAAACTTTAACTCGACCTCGATACTGAGGATCGTTATTTTGTACAACTATACCGACATAATTGCCATGATATTTTGGATAATCCATACTTGATATATCATTATTTACATCTATACTCTCAATATGCTAATTAAGGTTTCACACGAATCTCCTATTTCTATACTTCAAACATCGACGTTGTATAATGATTTCGATTATGCGCTTGTACATTTGTTTGAGTCTCATCCAAAGTATTATCAATATTTCAAAACAGCTCGTGAAGTTTACAACCGTGAAGTTCTTTTAGATAATTCAATCTTCGAGCTCGGACATGCATTTGATAGTGAGAAGTTTCTCAATGCGGCGATTGATCTCAAACCTAATATGTTTATTGTTCCGGATGTTCTTGAATCAGCACTAGACACAGTGTTGAGTTTTGAAAACTGGCAGGGAGACGGTAGTATTCAAGCTATAAAGGATGTGTGTGTGACGAAAGCGATTGGAGCTGTTCAAGGTAAGACATGGCAGGAATTAACAGAATGTTATAAGTTTATGTCAGATAATGCTGATATGATTGCCATTAGTTTTGACTTCTCATACTATGAGACAACAGGTGAAGGATGGTCGAAGCTAGACAAATGGTGCTCAGGGCGTCAGCGTTTTATTAGTCAACTTATTGATGCAGGTATTTGGAATTGGAACAAGCCTCATCATCTTCTTGGTTGCTCCTTAGCTAAGGAATTCCGTTATTACTTGAATCATAATATTTTTAATATTGCAAGTTGTGATACAAGTAATCCGATTGTTGCTGCTATTCATAATATGAAGTATGATGCTGATTACGGTTTACCAACAAAGCCATCAACCAAGCTCGCCGATCTTATTGATCATCAAGTAACAAAAGATGAGATGGAAATTATTGAATATAATACTAAAATGTTTAAGAAGATCCTATGCAGATAGATTATAATTGGGTAGCTTTTTTTAGTCAGAGTGGTACAGAGATTCAGAATATAATGGATCGCGCTGGTATACGCCCTGCTGCTATAATTACAAACAAACAAGATGATGAAGGATTGAACCCTTTTCTTAAAAAGAGTAAAGATAGCGGGTCGCTGAATTGGATTATATTACCGAAAAATCCAGTGCTTAAAGATTATAGAAAAGCTCTTAAGGGTATTGACGACCCCCTTATAACTCTTCATGGGTTTTTAAGAATTATACCAAAAGAGATTTGTAAGAAATATAAAAACATTTATAATCTTCATCCTGGTTTGATTACTGAGTACCCGGAGCTTAAGGGTAAAGATCCTCAAAAGAGAGCAATTGAGGCTGGTCACAAGATAGCTGGTGCTGTCATCCACAAAGTAACCCCTACTGTCGACGATGGAGAGATAGTTAAGTCCTATGCTATTAATATAGGCGGTCTGCATGAAGAACAAGTAGTGAGAGAGTTACATTGTCTTGGTAGTATAATGTGGTATCAATTTTTTGAAACTTATGAGCATAGAAGAAATAGTAAAAACAATAGAACAACAGTATCCTAGTACTTGCGCTGAATTTAAAAAGATTCAAGCAGAACATTATCAAACGTTTTGCAAGAAGCAATTTGATTACGGTCCGGGTAATATTTCTCTCGGTTCAGCTTTGAACACTGCAGAAGAGCGTAAAGCATCGATTTCCGCTATTGTTGTTCGACTCAATGATAAGCTTCAACGACTAATTAATCTTGTTTTGAGAAAGAATAGTCTTGAATCGGCCAATGAATCGGTGTTCGATGCTTTTCTTGATACAGCAGTTTATAGTATCATTGCCGAGATTGTTAATCGTGGCAAGTGGGCGAAGTAGTATCTATAATTGAGATATGCTGATAAGCTTTTCTGGTGTTCAGAGTTCAGGTAAGACTACATTGCTTAAGCTATGCAAAGAGCTTTACGCTGATAGGTGTGAGTTTGTTGATGAGGTTACTAGATTAGTAAAGCGTGAGTTTAATGTTCCAATCAATGAACAAGGTACTGGTCTGACGCAGTGCTTAATTACTAATAAACATATCGAGAACGTTCTAAGATTTAGGGAGACAAAGGGGGCTATATTTGATCGCTGTATTCTTGATGGTTTATGTTATACAGGTTATTTGCACGTAGAAGGTAGTGTTCCGAAGTGGGTGTTTGATTATACTAAAAATGTTTTTAAGAAGCTTATTACACAATATAATATTATCTTTTATACTGATCCGTACGATGTAGCGCTTGTCGATGACGGTGAAAGAAGCGTGGATGTTGAGTTTAGAAATAAAATGATTGAGACATTTGAACAGGCAATTATCTCTTATGATGATTTATTGAAAGATAAAATCGTTCGACTAAAAGGAACAGTTGAAGAACGAATGGAAGCTATTAAAATAAAATTACAATAATAATATGTCAACTAACATCACCGATATTGCCTCAAAAACTCTTGGTTCATCTGCGTCATACGCGGTATATACCGAGCAGTTTGATCCTTCGCTTCTTAACCCCATGCCTCGAATTCTTGCCCGTGAAGGATGGGGTATTAAGGGTGACGAGTTTGTAGGTTTTGATACATGGCATTGTCATGAGGCTACATTTCTCTTGAATAATGGTGTACCGATTGCAGGTACTGTGAAGTATGTGTATCCAGCTGATTCAGAGTTTATGGTAGAGTCAAAGTCAGCTAAGCTCTATATGAATTCTTTTGATATGTGTAAGATGGGCGATACTGTTGAAGAGGCTATTAAGAATTATGAGAATCAAATTACTATTGATCTTACTGCTGCAATTGGTAAGGAGGTAAAGGTTAAGTTTTTTGAATCAGGTGAATCTGGTCTCTTTCCTCTTAAGAATTATGTTGACTTATATGATATTGTAAATCATCGGGCGAGTGATATCGAAATTACCGATTATGAGGCAAAAGAAAATCATCTTAAGTTTATTGAGCGCTCGAATGGTGGTACGCTTTGTGATAATAAGTATTTTACTAACGCTTTGAGATCGCGGTGCCGTCATACTAAGCAGAAGGATACAGGAGCTGCTTACATTAATATTATTACAAAAAATCATACCGTTGATCCGGTATCACTTTTTAAACAGATTGTATCGCTACGGGAGGTTAATGAGTTTCATGAATTCTGTGCTGAAAAACTTCTTACGAGTATTATGGAACATAAGGAGGTTGTTGATTGTGTTGTTACTCTGCTTTATTCTCGTCGTGGATCATTAGATATTAACCCATCACGTGCCACTAATAGACATCTCTTACCTAATCTCTTGAGCGACACAAACGTATATACAGAAAAGGCAATGGGTCAATAATTTAGTTCGTTGGTTGTTGTTACAAAAAAAGAGCCGTCTTAGACGGCTCTTTTCTTTTTTATATATTTAATTTATATATTAACCGAGGTATGAAACGAGTCTTGAATGCCCAAATGTTGAACGAACTTGGTAGTTAGTATCAGGGTTATTTGTGAGATAGAAGAAGTTATCAAGATTGGATGTCTTTGTCGGATCAATAACAATTGTTGTTGAATTAGAGGAAAGACTAATAGTAGTGTTTAGTAAATTACTCATTGTAGGACTTGTATTTGGTGACCAATAAACAGTAAATGTACTACTTACAGTACTTTTATATGTTGAGCCAGGTAAGATCAAACCGTTGCCCCAGACCTGAGGTGTTGTTAATACAGAAGGTGAGCTAAGAGTAAGATTAATACTTGTTGTACCAGCAGAGGCGCTAAGACCGGTAGCTGTACTGTCAGGATCTGTATTAACGGTAAGTCTTGCAACTAAGTCGCTATACTTCGCACCAAGTGTTGTATTTGCTGCACTAAGTACAAGAACTGCGTCAACACCTGCATTAGCGGTAATACTTCCGCCAAGGATACCAGAAAGGATGGGAGTAACTGTTAGAGCTGTTTCGTATGCCATATACTATTATTTATTCATCACACTACTCTTTTTTATAAACAATATTAAAAGGGAAAACCCGGCCTTTCGACCGGGTTTTCTTTGTGATCATTGTGATCAGTATACTTCTTAGAAGTAAACGGACTGAGTAGCAGGCGTAAATGCTGTACCGAGACCCTGAAGGATGATGACGTGGTAATAAAGATTCGCACCGAAGATGTTGTCGACCACACCGTAACGGGTGAGGAGACCAACACGTGGTGAGAAATCGTTAGGACCAATGGTTCTCTGTACCATTACAGGGATGTAAGGGCAGTAGATGATACCAGTGTCATAGAATTCAGGCCCCTTGTAACCAAGGAGCGCGTACTCAAGGCGAGTTGTGCGAGTCTGTGAAGCAATACCGCCGGCGCCAGCAGCTGGGAAGCC
>Ga0114963_10003624_pt1 | contig 10569 bp, 8 predicted proteins | sample C_131016_EF_Meta_FD_87019 | JGI IMG/M metagenome (GOLD analysis project Ga0114963, IMG submission 87019) | Freshwater microbial communities from Lake Croche, Canada to study carbon cycling - C_131016_EF_MetaG | ecosystem: Environmental > Aquatic > Freshwater > Lake | place: Lake Croche, Canada...
AGCAGGTCCATGGGACCGGCGAAGACGTCGAGGGCAATCTTGAATTCCAAGCCGTTGCCTCACGCACTGTCTGGGCCCTTGGGAAGGGGGGGCCGGAATGGCCCGCAGTCCCGCTCTTTTCCCAGCCGGACAAGGGCAGTGTGGTGGGAAACCAAAAGCCTGGCAACAGCGATCCGTCCCCCCCTTGCTGCCCTAATCCCGGGCTGATACGATTCGGGACTCCGAAACACGGCTTTTTTGCCGTTGAACATACACAAAATCGTTCGGAATCAGCGTGTATTTCCGAGGTGGAAATAGGCCTATGACACCGGACAGAGACGGAACCATTCGATGAAGACGTTCATGGCCAAGGTGGGTGAGGTGGAGCAGCGGTGGTGGCTGGTTGACGCCAGCGACAAGGTGGTCGGCCGTCTGGCCAGCGATATCGCCATGGTGCTGATGGGCAAGCATCGCCCGACCTATACGCCCCACGTTGACACCGGCGACTACATTGTGGTGATCAACGCGGAAAAGGTGCAGTTCACCGGCAAGAAGTGGCAGCAAAAGCTCTATCGCTGGTACACCGGCTACCAGGGTCTGAAGACCGAAACAGCCGAACACCGCCGGGATCGGCGTCCGGAACTGATCATCGAGGAAGCCGTCCGGCGCATGCTGCCCAAGTCCCGTCTGGGCAGGGTTATGCTCGACAAACTCAAGGTGTATGCCGGCTCCGAACATCCCCATCAGGCGCAGGATCCGCAGGCCATGAAACTTGGCCACCGGGAGATGGGTGTGGCCTAAGCCCACCCTGACACGGCCGAAATGACCGGCATGCAACGCCCCATTCAAACCAGCCAGTCCACCACGCAACCAGCTACGACCAGGAATTGAACCGAGGAATATGATGGCCGTCGAAACGAGCAAGAAAAGCGGATCTGCCAACCATGTGATTGCCACTGGCCGCCGAAAAACGGCTGTGGCCCGCGTGCGTCTCCGTGCCGGATCCGGTGCCATCACGATCAACGGTCGTGAGATCGAGGCCTATTTTCCTGCGATCAAGGATCGCGTGCTCGTGTCGGGGGCCCTTGAGACGATGGGCAAAGCAACGGCCGTGAATGTCGACATCACGGTCGACGGTGGCGGTTTGACGGGTCAGGCCGGCGCTTGTCGGTTGGGCATCGCCCGAGCACTCAAGGCGTTCGATGCCGAATTGGACGAACCGCTGCGTCACAGTGGCATGCTGACTCGCGACGGCCGCATGAAGGAACGCAAGAAGTACGGGCTCCGCGGTGCCCGCCGTGGTACCCAGTTCTCGAAGCGTTAAGTGCTCACGAACAGCGTTGCTTGAACCCTGGTCGAATGGCAACAGGGTTTTGCAACGGAGCATTTCGCCCGGCACGATGAAGTCGTGCCGCCGCGATCGAGCACGTGTGCGGCCGCTTCTAGGCCGCGTTTTGGCGCGGGCTAACCTCCGAGGCGACCGTTACGACCGACAGGATCGTCACGGTCGGGCCGAGAGATGATTTTTCGCTGATTTCACCCGCCTCAAACCAGAGGGCATACTTGCCCAGGAGGCGCCGTGGTCGGTCAGTCGACCGACGGGGTGACCCCTCCATGGTCGTCAGCTTGCCCCTTCTCAGGTCCTTACGCTCTACGAGGCCGTTCCATGTCGCGCGTGTTCAGTGTTCTTTTGAGCGGGCTCGTAGCCTGCGGAGTGACTTTCTTCCCGGCGAGCCAAGGCTTTGCCGCGGAGTCGGTTCGTACCACCTCGGCCTCCACGCCGGCTTCCGCGGTGCCGGATCTCTTCGAGGCGGAGGAGCAGCAGCAGATCAGCATCAAATACATCCCGAACGATTCCAGGTCCGCCCAGATCATCGTGACCAATCGCACGCGGAGTCCGCAGACCCTGCGACTCCCGACTACGTTCGCCGGGGTCCCTGTGTTGGCCCAGTTTGGTGGTGGCATGGGCGGTGGTGGCATGGGCGGCGGACAACAGGGCGGATTCGCCGGTGCCGGCATCGGAGGTGGTCAGGCCATGGGTGGCGGCGGCGGCGGATTCGGAGGTCAGGGCATGAATGGCATGGGCGGTGGTGGCATGGGGCAGGGAGGCGGCGGTGCCTTTTCGATTCCCCCGGAGCGGTCCCGTGTGTTCCGCGTGCCGACTGTCTGCCTCGAACATGGCAAGCCCGAGCCTTCCAGCCGAATGCCCTACAAACTCGTGAGGGCCGATTCGTTCTCGAGCGACCCCAAGCTTGCCGTTGTGCTCGAGGGCCTCGGCCGCGGAGAGCTCTCGCAAAAGGTGACTCAGGCAGCGGTATGGCATATCGCCAACGGGCTCACCTGGGAAAAGCTGGCAGCCGAGAAAATCGACCATGCTGGCGGCGTCCAAGACGAGCCGTATTTCACGCAGGCGGAGTTGTTCGCTGCCCATCGCGTGGTGGCGTTGGCAACGGAAGAGGCCCGCCGTCGGCAACCGGCTTCAGCGGGCGAATTTGTGTCGCCCGGCGAGTTGGCTCAGTAGTCGCCCGACAGATTTTCGCCTCCGGCCCGGGTCGACAGCGCCTTCCAGAGGAGGCTGTCGATGCCACTGGCTATGGAGCGGATGCTGCCGTCCATGAAGGCCGAGGACACGATGCCGGCGTGATAACTGCGGGACGTCACGGCGGCGAGCGTGGTCTTGACGGCATCCGTTCCTTCTCGCCTATTCGTCCAGTCGCCATCCACCAGTCTGCCGCTGATCGTGATGGGCACAAAGGTATTTGGTGGGAAAACGGTCGTGAATCCGCTTTGGTTCGTCTTGCCATCGACCCATTCGGTGTGGGCTCCATCTGGCTTCTCCTCACCTCCGTAAGCATCGATTGCAGCGGGCGAGGAGGGGGCCTGGAAATAGGAAAGGTCGGCATTGCGACGGTACGAGGTGTAGGCCTTGACCTCGGAGAAGGCGAGTGTCTTTGAGAGTCCATCGATGAAATTGGCAGACTTGAGTTTGCCGTTCACCTGGAAGGCGCCGTCGCCGCCAGTTCTTTTGGCCGGGTCGAATACGAGCCAGGTCCCCATGTTGATGCCGTAATTGAGCGGATAGTGACGCTCGCTGCCGTCGATCAACGGCCGGTCGTTGTTTTCCGTCGGGCAGAGCAGCACCGGAATTCGCAACGATGAGATCAGCGTCGAACCATCGGCAAGGGTGGCCGTGTCGTAGGAGTTGTCCAGATTGCGGGCCACCTCAGCACCGAGAGCGAGATCCTCAACAAACGGCAACAGTCGGGTCTGGGCAGACCATACGCGGGCGTCGGAGTTTGGGTCGCCATCCCACTCGCGACTGGGAGGGTACACGCGTTTGGCCACCTCAAAATTCTGAAGAGCGAGCCCCAGTTGCCGCAGGTTGTTTTGGCAGGAGAGTCGCCGAGCGGCCTCGCGAGCGGCCTGCACGGCCGGCAGGAGCAGTCCTACGAGCGAGCCAATAATCGCGATAACCACCAGAAGCTCGACGAGGGTAAAGCCGGGGCGAGCCAATTCTCTGTATTGGGGAGATTGTTCACGATCGTATCTGCCGCGGTTCGTTTTCATCGGAGATAGGCCCGAATAAGGGCTTTAAAACGGGAAAAAGAAAACAGGCACGAAACTGAGACTCATTCTCAACAGTGTTTCGGTGATTGTACGGCCGGCCTGCGGTTCGTCAACAGTTGGGTTCTGTAGTTGGGTGGCGGGGAGCGGGGCGGTGGATTCATCGGGAGGCCCTCGACAACCAGCAGGTTTTCGCGGCCGCGTCCATCGTTCTCGCGGAACGCAAGGGCACCGCAGAGTTTTCCGTCCCCCCTACACTGTTTTTTAAGAGTCGGTACAACGATGTCTAAGCCCACCGGCGTTGGCACGGGGTAGTCATTCGCACCACCAGAGCGCTTCAGCAAGGAGCCAGTTCAAGTCATGCACGCAGTCACGCCAGCAGGCACCGCCCCGGTACGCGGCGGTGAGAAAGAGGTCATCGTCGAAGCGAGAAATCTTTCGAAGACCTATCGCGACTTCTGGGGCCGCAGCAAAAAAGTCGCGCTCAAGCCGCTCGATCTCGAGATTCGGCGTGGAGAGATTTTTGGTCTGCTTGGCCCCAACGGTTCGGGCAAGACTACGACCATGAAACTTCTGCTCGGTCTCGTCTTTCCGACCTCGGGCGAGGCGCTCATGTTTGGCCGCGACGCCACCGACGTGTCCAAGAACGAGCGCATCGGCTATCTCCCGGAGGAGTCCTATCTCTACAAGTTTCTGAATGCAGAGGAGACGCTGGACTTCTATGGGCGGCTCTTCGACATGCCGCCGGAAGAGCGGAAGCGGCGGGCCGACTCGCTGATCGAGATGGTTGGCTTAGGGCGGGACAAGAAGCGACAACTCCGCGAGTATTCCAAGGGCATGACCCGGCGGATTGGCGTCGCACAGGCGCTGATCAACGACCCCGAACTCGTGATGCTCGACGAACCGACCAGCGGCCTCGATCCAATCGGCACTCGCGAGATGAAAGATCTCATCATCGATCTGAAACAGCGGGGTAAGACAGTGATCCTCTGCTCCCATCTGCTCGCCGACGTGGAGGACGTGTGCGATCGGATCGCGGTCCTGCACCAGGGCGAACTCAAGGAACTTGGCCGTGTCGAGGATCTGCTGCGTGTCACCGATGTCACGCAGATCCGTGCCGAGGGATTGTCTCCAGAGGCTCGGGAGGAGATTCGGGCAGTGCTCGCGCGGCATGGTCGGTCGGACGTTGAGATCGGCAACCCGCGTACGACGCTGGAGGAACTGTTTCTCGACGTCGTTCGCGATTCGCAGGCCCGTCCCGGCCGTCGTGCCCGGCAGACCGTCGCCGATGGCGGCCAGCAACAGAAGGGGTGAACCGCAGCCATGGTCTTGGAACAAGAAATTCCGAAGTTTGCTGCATGGATTGGCCCGGCGTTGCTGTGGTACGTCTTCGCCGGCGGCCTTGTGGTGTTGTTCGCCGCTGCTGCCGCATGGCTCACGCAGTCCGTGCTCTATGGTCCGCTGGCAGCAGGCGATCGCGTCTACCGCGGCGTGCTGACCGGACTGAGTGATCTGTTCGCCATGTCTCCCCGCCGGATCTGGGCCTTGGCGAGGCTGGCGATTCAGGAGTCGTTGCGTCGTAACGTGCTCGTGGCGCTCGCGCTGTTTCTTATGATCGTGCTGTTCGCGGGCTGGTTTCTCGACCCGAAAAGCGTCAACCCAGGCAGGCTTTATCTCGGGTTCATTCTCAGTGCGACCAATCTGCTGGTCTGCCTCGTCACGCTCGTGCTCTCGGTGTTCAGCCTGCCTGCCGACATCAAGGCCAAGGCAATCCAGACCGTCACGACCAAACCCGTTCGTACGGGCGAGATCGTTCTCGGTCGCATTCTCGGGTTCTCCCTTGTCGGTGCCACGCTGCTGGCGATCATGGGAGTCATCGGCTGGGCATTTGTCGTGCGGAGCGTGAGCCACGGCCACACCGTTACCGTCGAGGACGTGATCGAAATCAAGGACGTCGGCGGGACCGTCACCGGCTTTGAGGGACGCACGAGCCTCGATCGCGGCCACCGTCATCGGTTTGATCTCGATGCCGCCGGCACCGGCTGGACAGACACCGTTCAGGGACATCGGCATGCCGTGACACGGTCGGCGGGAGGTGGGTGCGCGATCGGTGCGGCCGAGGGCTTGCTCGAGGCGCGGCGTCCTCAGCGTGGCACGCTGAGGTTTCTTGATCGGGATGGCCGGCCCAGTTTGAAGGGAATCAATGTGGGTTCGGAGTGGGGCTATCGGCAGTACGTGGAGGGTGGCACCCTAGGGGCCGCCATCTGGACATTTGAGGGGCTGTCCGAAAAAAAGTATCCCGACGGTCTGCCGCTCGAGATGAACGTGCGGGTGTTTCGTACATGGAAAGGCGTGATTGACAAGGGGATCAAGGGCAGCGTGCGGGTTCGCAATCCTGTCAGCGGTTTGCAGAGTGATCCGTTCTATTTCACGGCCAGGGAATTCACGATCGATTCGCTGCTGCTGCCGCGAACAATGGCTTCGACATCCAAAGATGGCGGCACCAGACAGGTCGATCTATTTCAGGACATCGTCGCTGACGGGCGGGTCGAGGTGATCCTGCAATGCCTGGAGAAATCTCAGTATTACGGTGTGGCGCAGGCCGATTTCTACCTCCGGGCGGGCAGTGGCTCTTTTGCCGTCAACTATGCCAAGAGTTGCCTCGGCATTCTGTATGCGATGATCCTCGTGACCGCGATGGGGGTGATGTTCAGCACATTTCTGAGCGGTCCACTGGCGCTGTTTGCCACACTCGCGCTGGTGATGGTCGGCCAGTTCCGGGAATTCATCAAGCGGTTGTTCGAGAGTCAGGTAACCGGTGACGCCTCAATCGCCCCCGGTGGCGGTCCGATCGAATCGTTCTACCGGATCCTCAGTCAGGACAGCATCACGATCGAACTCGATCCCTCGGCGGCCGTACAGATCATGAAGACGTTCGACACGTTCCTCCTGGCCCCGATGCGACTGTTGGCGGCACTCTTTCCGTCGTTGAGTTCGCTCGGCACGAGTGATTTCGTTGCGCACGGCTTCGACATCCCGTTCGCCCTGGTGGCCGAACACGGCATGGAAGCACTCGGATATCTGCTGGCGTTCTTCATCGCCGGCGCGTTCTGTCTCAGGGCCCGCGAGGTGGCATCATGACTCCGACGTCGTCGTCTCACGAATTCGCCCACGGCCCTGTCGGCCAATCGGGTGCCGAGGGCCGCCGCAAGCCGCCAACTTCATGGCTCGGCCTCCGGCCCGGCACGCTTCTGGCACTGGTGGGAATTGCCGTGTTGCTGGTGCCTCTCTCGGCCCTGAGCCAGCCTGCCGACTCGGCGAGCAAGGGTGGCAAGCTTGCCAAACTCCGCGAAGAGTACGCACTCTCACAGGCGAATCTGGGCGAGGTTGATCCCACCAGCGAGTCGATGCGACTGGCAACGCTCGGGCTCAAGAACGTCGCCGTGACGCTTCTCTGGGACAGGGCCAACCACTACAAGAAGACGGAGGACTGGACGAATCTGTCGGCGGTACTTGAGCAGATGACCAAGCTCCAGCCCAACTTCTATTCGGTCTGGGACTTTCAGGCCCATAACCTTTCGTACAACATCTCAGTCGAGTTTGATGACTATCACGATCGGTATGCTTGGGTGATAAAAGGGATCGAGTTTCTCAGACAGGGTATTAGTTACAACCTGCGGGAGCCCCGTCTCTTGGGACGCATGGGCTGGTTCATCAGCCAGAAGGTGGGTCGATCAGACGAAAAGAAGCAATATCGCCGGCTGTTCAAGGCGGACGATGATTTCCATGAACGTGACCGGCCCGGCCGTACCCTTCCTGAGCGGGACAACTTCCTCGTGGCCCGCGAGAAATACATCGAGGGGCAGAAGATCGCCGACGGCGGCGCTCCGTTGAAGACCACCGCTCTCATCTTTCACAGCGAACCCATGATGTCGGCCATCAACTACGCAAAGGCGTTGGAAGAAGATGGCACGTTTGGTGTTGCTGCCCGCGACGCTTGGAAGTTGGCAGGCGATGAGATGCGACGGTTTTCAGTGCGGGAAATTCCCACGACCTGGGAGGTGCCAATCCGGCTCGGTATGCGCGAAGCTGAGATGGCCAGGGCCGAACGACTTTCGGAGGAGCTCGAGCAACTCCTCCCCGGACAATTCAAGGCTCTCGAAGAATCGAAGCGTTCCGCGTTGACGGCCGAGCAAAAGGCCGCCCTTGATGTGTCTCCGATGGAGCGGACCGATGAGCAGCACAAGGCAGCGTTCTTTGCGACGCAGTCGATGCGGGTTGATTGGCCCATGGTGGTGCGGGAGGCGCCAGCCGATGTTCGTGTTCGCGCCAAGGAGCTTCTCCGACAGTGGAGCGAGGCCGTGGAGACCGCAGAAATCATCGATCGTTATCGGGCGATCGTGAACTTCGACGTCTGGCGTGCGACCTGTGAAGCGGAGATCACCGAGCCGGGAATCAGGGCACGCGACGCCGTGTGGAGGGCGGAAAAAGATTTCCAGAATGCGAAGCTCCAGCCCGCCAAACTGGCGTTCGAGGAGGCCTTTGCGGCTTGGCGGGAGGTGTTCGATGCTTCGCCTTTACTCCGCGCTGACGACATAACGCAACGGGATATCACCGATATCGTTGCCCGCTACCGTAAGGTGCTGGAACAGCTTGACGAGCCGTTTCCGAACCCGTTCATCCTCCAAGACATGCTCAAGTGAACGTCTCGAGGATGAGGATGGTGTCAAAGACTTGGAAGTCAAACCCGGGCGTGTGATTCTTCCACGCATGGCGTGGTCGAAGGAGCGTGGTTACGTCTGACTGATCAGCAGTTTGTCGATGCGGCGGCCATCCATGTCAACGACCTCGATCAGGAGGCCCCGCCACTGCACGGTGTCTCCCGTGGCAGGAATCCGCTCCAGTTCGGCCAGCACGATGCCTGAGACGGTCGAGTAGTCGCGGGGCACCGCGTCGAGCTTGATGCCGAGTGTATCGGCGAGATCCTCGACGCTCGCGCTTCCTTCGACCAGCCATGATCCATCCTCGCGCTTCACGAAATCCGATGTCTCGCGACGATGTTCGTCGTGGATTTCGCCGACCAGTTCCTCCAGCACATCCTCGAGAGTCACGAGCCCCTCGGTGCCGCCATATTCGTCGAGCACGATGGCGAGCTGGTTCTTTTCCTTCTGGAAGAGTTCGAGCAGGCGGTCGAGTGGCATTGTCTCCGGCACGAACAGGGCGCGGTGCATGATTTTTCGGAGTTCGATGGGCCAGCCCATCCAGTTGTGACGCAGAACGTCCTTCAGGGATACGTAGCCGAGGATATGGTCGAGCGATCCCTCGTAGACGGGCAGTCGCGAATATCCCGCCATGGCGATCGCACCGAGCACCTCGCCCGGGGGCGTTTCGATATCGAGCGCATCAAGGTCGATGCGTGGCCGCATGATGTCACGCACCGCCCGCTCTCCGAGCCGAAGCGCCTCGGTGGCCACTGCCTGTTCCACGGCTTCGAGCACCCCTTCCGCGCGGCCGGCCTCCAGGAGGTGTTCGATGTCGTCCACAGACACGCTCGGCCCATCCTGCTTGTGGGCTCCGAGCATGGCGAGCACAGCGGATGTGGAGGCTCCCATCAGCCAGACCAACGGTTTGGTGAGACGGGCAAAGATTTTCATCGCCGGTGCGGCCAGGCGAGCGAAGTCCTCGGCGCGACGGAGCGCCAGTCGCTTGGGCACCAACTCGCCGAAAAGGAGCGTGACGAACGAGAGCAGCACCACGAATGCAGTCAGCGCGATCGGTCGCGCCACTCCCGCCACGGCGGGCGGCCCGTGCGTGGCGATCCACTCGGCGAGATCGCTCACCAGGCTGTCGCCGCCATAGGCCGCGGCGAGCGTGCCGACCAGCGTGATTCCGATCTGGACGGTGGGTAGGAACTGGTCGGGGCTGGACGCCAGTTCGAGCGCCGTCTGTGCCGCCTTGTCGCCCCCCTCGGCCAGTTGACGGAGGCGGCCGCGGCGGCTGGCAACGATCGCCATCTCGGCTCCGGAAAAAAAGCCGTTGGCGAGAATCAGGGCAAACACGAGAAGGATTTCCGGCAGCATGCGTGGATCCGCTCAGGTCGTCGGGGCGTCGGGATCGCGAGTTTGGCCGCCGCCGTTCTCCGGGCCTGTGTCGCCCCGGCTGATGACGGCGAGATTGTCGCGGTGCACGACTTCCTCGTACGGGCAGTACCCCAACACGGCGGCGATCTGCTCGGTCTTGATGCCAGCGATCCGACGCAGTTCGTCGAGCGAATAATTCACCAGCCCGCGTGCGAACACCCGGCCGTCGGCCGTAACCAACGAGACCACATCACCCGTCGCGAACGAGCCTTCGATCGCAGTCACACCAGCCGCCAGGAGGCTGCGGCCTCGGGCCACCACCGCCTCTCGGGCACCGGCATCGACGATCACCCGGCCGCGGGCGTCTGCAGACCAGCCCAACCACCGTTTCCAGGCTGGCATCGTCGTTTCCCGGCCAACGAAGAGCGTGCCTGCCGGCTCGCCGCGACAGATCTGTTCGAGCACGTGGTTGTCTCTCCCCGACGCGATGACGCAGTGGCCACCCGCCTCGGTGACGATCCCCGCCGCCGCGATCTTGCTCGCCATGCCACCCTTGGACAGGCCGCCCAGCCGATCGCTGGCCAACGCGGCCACGGTGGCGTCGATCCGCGGCACGGTGGTGAGTCGCGTGGCGGTGGGATCGGACGGATGGCGGTCAAAGAGCCCCTCGACATCGGAGAGGAGCACGAGCAGGGGCGCCCCGAGCAGCGTGGCCACGAGCGCCGCCAGACGGTCGTTGTCGCCGAAGGACGTCCGCAACTCCTCGACGCTCACGGTGTCGTTTTCGTTGATGATCGGGATCGCGCCGTAGTCGAGCAATGCGCGAAGGGTATTGCGGATGTTGAGGTAGCGGGCCCGATCCTTGAGATCGTCCGCCACGAGTAGCACCTGTGCGGCATGACGGCCCTGGGCGCGGAGTGCCCGTTCGTAGGCCTCGATCAGGCAG
>Ga0114963_10003625_pt1 | contig 10568 bp, 10 predicted proteins | sample C_131016_EF_Meta_FD_87019 | JGI IMG/M metagenome (GOLD analysis project Ga0114963, IMG submission 87019) | Freshwater microbial communities from Lake Croche, Canada to study carbon cycling - C_131016_EF_MetaG | ecosystem: Environmental > Aquatic > Freshwater > Lake | place: Lake Croche, Canada...
ACAGGCATCGCGTCGGAAGAACTGCCGGTGGCTTTAAAGCGCCACGCCACCAGCAAAATTGGCAGCCTCGACGACCTGGAATCGGTGGCCACCATGGGTTTCAGGGGTGAGGCTTTGGCCGCCATCAACTCGGTCTCTGAAATGTCTTTGCTGTCACGCTGCGAGGGGCAAAACAGCGCCTTCATTTTGGACGGTCGCACCGGCGAGTTGCGGCCAGCGGCAAGGGCTTTCGGCACCACGGTGGAAGTGAAAGAATTGTTTTTTTCGACCCCAGCCCGTCGCAAATTCCTCAAATCCGACAGCACCGAGCTGGCCCATTGCATCGAGGCGGTGCGACGTCATGCGCTGGCTCGTCCGGATGTCGGATTTGCCATATGGCACGAGGGCAAGCTGATCGAGCAATGGCGCAGCCACCCCGGCCCTGCGGGGCTCGAGCAAAGACTGAGCGATGTCCTGGGGGAGGATTTTATGGCCCAGTCTGTGAACGTGAACCACCGGATTGGACCGGTGCACATTACCGGTCGCGCTGGCGTACCTGATGCGGCCCGTTCGCGCCCTGACCATCAATTTGCCTATGTGAATGGCCGTTTTGTACGCGACAAAGTTTTGAGCCACGGTGCTCGAAGTGCTTATGAAGACGTGCTGCATGGCCAACGTCAGCCTGTCTATGCGCTGTATGTCCAGATGGACCCTGCGCGGGTGGATGTGAATGTGCACCCCACCAAAATCGAGGTGCGGTTTCGCGATAGCCGTGAGGTTCACCAATCGGTTCGACATGCCCTAGAAAACGCCCTGGCCGTGCCCCGGGCACAAGCCCTGACAGCCCAGGCTTTGGGTACGACCACAGGCCTGGCGACGCCTGTTGACAATGCGCCACGCCTGCCTGAGTCTGCCGCTTGGTCGCAGCGTGGCATGCCCCTGATGACGCCTTCAATGGGCTGGCAACCCCAAGGCGATACACGTTACAGCCGCCATGTGGCCGATCTGCAAGCGCTTTGGGGGAAGCCACAATCTGACTTCACAGAGACGACTGTCTCTGCTGTTTTGAGCACCGATGAACCTCGCACCGAGCCCTTAGAAAAGCCGCCAGAGCTACCAGAGTTACCAGCGGGGGATTGGCCATTAGGCCGCGCTATTGCGCAACTGCAGGGTGTTTATGTGCTGGCTGAAAATGCGCAAGGTCTGATCGTGGTCGATATGCATGCGGCCCATGAGCGCATTGTTTACGAGCGCCTCAAACAACAACTGACCTCTACCCGCATCAGCAGCCAACCCTTGTTGATTCCAGCCACCTTTGCCGCCACGGCGAACGAAGTCGCCACCGCCGAGAGTTGTCATGAAGTCTTGGTGCAATTGGGTTTGGAGATTTCTCCCCTGTCCGCCAAAACCCTGGCGGTTCGGGCAGTGCCCACCACGCTGGCCCAAGGCGATGCGGTGGAGTTGGCCCGAAGCGTATTGGCCGAATTGGCACAACACGATGCATCCACCGTCGTGCAGCGGGCCCAAAACGAAATTCTGGGCACCATGGCCTGTCATGGTGCAGTTCGAGCCAACCGGCGATTGACATTGGATGAAATGAACGCTTTATTGAGACAAATGGAAGAGACTGAGCGCTCTGACCAATGCAACCACGGTCGCCCCACTTGGCGGCAAGTGACCATGCGCGAATTAGACACCTTGTTCATGCGCGGTCGCTGATGCGGGAAATGCCCCGCCCTCTGGTGGTCTTGATCTTGGCCCTGCTCTTGGGCTTGCAGGCCGTCACCACCGATCTGTATTTACCCGCCCTGCCCGCCTTGAAGGAAGATTTGGGCGCGAGCATGCCGCAAGCCCAATTGACGCTCACGGCACTCCTTTTGGCCTTTGGCATTTCCCAGTTATTTTGGGGCCCCTTGTCTGATCGTTTTGGCCGCAAACCTGTGTTGCTCTGGGGCATGGGGGCTTACGTGCTGGCTTCAACAGGCTGCGCTTTGGCGCCCTCCATGGACCTGCTGATTGTGTGGCGTACTCTACAAGGCATCGCAATGGGCGCTGCCGTCATGTCGGCCCGCGCTGTGGTGCGCGATCTGTACCCACCCCTTGATGGCGCAAGGGTCATGTCTCAAGCCTTAAGTGGCTTGGGCGTGATTGCCTGCTTGTGTGCGCCAACTGGCGGCTTTTTGACCGACCATTGGGGTTGGCGTCCTTCCTTGATGGTTCTTTCCGCCTTTGGTGCCATGACTTGGTTACTGCTGCTGTTTCACTTTCAGGAAACTTTGAAAATTGTCAATCACCAGGCATTTCAACCGCGAAGTTTGGTCAATGCCTGGATTGAAATTCTCAAAAACCCCAGCTTCCGTGCTTACAGCGCTTTGTCTTCTGTGTCTTATTTGGGCTTGTTCACTTTTCTTGCGACTTCTTCGTTCGTATTTGTGCGTCAATTTCAGATGAGCAATACGCAGTATGGACTGATGATGTTGTCGATGTCGTTTTCCTACATTGTGGGCACCTTCATTTGCAGAGGGCTGCTGTTACGCATGAGTGTTCAAAAAACGGTGGCGTTGGCTTCTTGCCTCACTTTGGCGAGCGGCATATCGCTGGCCCTGTTGGCTTACGCAGGTCAGGACCAAGCCTGGTATGGCCCTTTGTCGGTGATGGGACCGGTGAACATGTTCATGATGGCGCATGGGATTCATCAGCCTTGTGGACAAAGTGGTGCGGTCAGCCCCTTCCCCCACATGGCAGGAACCGCTTCTGCACTGAATGGCTTTTTAATGATGTTGGGCGCATTTTTCATGGGGAACTGGCTGGGCGCTCACATGGACCACCCCAGCTTGGCATTGGCGCAAGGGATGTTGCTTTGGAGTCTGTGCATCGGACTGCTGGCCTGGACTTGGGTAAGGCGTTTACCGCCTCCAGACCATTGAAAACACCCTCTCTTAAGCCGCCTGTCGCTCTGGCTTTGGCCGGGCCCACCGCGAGTGGCAAAACAGCCGCCGCCTTGGCCATTGCAGAACACTGGCAACACCAAGGCGGGATTGAAATCATCAGCGTGGACTCGGCCTTGGTCTATCGCGGCATGGACATTGGCACGGCCAAGCCTTCGCAGGACGAACTGGCCGGTGTGCCGCACCATTTGATTGATATTCGCGATCCACTGAACGCCTACAGCGCGGCAGAATTTGTGCGCGATGCAGAGCAGCGCATGATCGAGATCAGCGCCCGGGGAAGGATGCCCCTGTTGGTGGGCGGCACCATGCTCTACTTAAAAGCTTTGTTTGAAGGCCTGAGCGATATGCCACCATCCGACCCGCTGGTGCGCGCGACTTTGCACGAAGAACTGAATGCGCTGGGCTTGGCGGCACTCTACGCACGCCTGTGCGCAGTGGACCCTGTGACCGCCGCCCGCTTGGCGCCTGCGGATACGCAGCGGATTGTGCGGGCACTGGAAGTGTGGCAACTGACCGGCAAGCCGATTTCGTCCTTTCAAACGCGCGACGCATCGCTTGGTCCCCGATCTGACATCCCTTTGATTTCGCTGGAACCCCTGGACCGTGCTTGGCTGCACGAACGCATTGCCCTGCGTTTTGACGAGATGCTGGGCGCTGGTTTTTTAGACGAAGTGAAAGCCCTTCGCGCACGAGGAGACTTGCGATCTGACCTGCCCGCCATGCGATGCGTGGGTTACCGACAAGCTTGGGAGGCACTGGACCAGGACTGGCCAATGTCCGAATTGCGAGACAAAGGTATTTTTGCCACGCGGCAACTGGCCAAAAGACAGATCACCTGGTTGCGCAGCATGCCCACACGCCACGTCGTAGCAGCCGACCAAGCCCATGCACTGGCGCAGACCATTGCCTTGAGCCAGCAACTTCTTTCCCCATGACCTTTTGCATGAGCGCTTCAGTCCAAGCCTTTGGCGCCTCGGGTCGTCTTGAGGTCTGATCGCTTATTTTTGGATTCCAATCGCTTTTGAACTGAGCCGTAACTGGGTTTCGTGGGTTTGCGTTTTTTGGGCGGCAAAGCCACGCTGTTGACCCATTCATGTAAACGTGAAAACGCATCCATGCGGTTCATGTCTTGCGAGCGGTAGCGCTGTGCTTTGAGTACCAACACCCCCTCCAGCGTGACCCGACTGTCAGGCAAGGCCAACAGTCTGGTTTTGACCTCCTCGGACAATGAAGAGTTGGGAATATCAAAACGAAGTTGAATCGCACTGGAAACCTTATTGACGTTCTGCCCACCCGGACCCTGCGCTCGGATGGCCGTAACTTCAACTTCGGATTCGGAAATGACGAGTGGAATAGACACAAAGATCAATAAAAAAACAAGCCAATTTGGAAGTGCGGCTAAGCTCGAGCGTACACTGCATAGCTTCTACACGCAAAGGTGATGTCATGGCCAAAGGTCAACAAAAAACAAATAAAGAGTCCAAAAAACCAAAAAAGGACACTTCACCACCCAAGCCCCCGAGCGGCGGCGAACCTGTTCGGCCCACCCAAACCACCACCGTGATTCCACGCGGCAAAAAACCTGTCTGAGCCTCGCGGTGATATGAAGGGTCGTCCTGATCTGCTTTGGCCTACCTCCGGCTACAGTTTACTGACCACCGATGCAAGTGGCCATCTGCTGGTCAGCGATGCTTTTTTACATTTTTTGTTGGAAAGGCCAGAATTGGCGCCGATCGCCACTTCTTGTGCGCAGGAATTAGCCTTGCACGCGTCCTTGTGTGAGGCCCCCATGCAATCCATTTCAACGTCACAACTGGCCGCCTTGAAAGACGGGGATGCGGCAGAAAACTATGCCGTTTGGTTGCGTTTTCGCGATCGTTTACTGGCCAAGCCTACTCTCGAGGCCAGTTATCTGGCCTTGTTTGAAGGTCAGGGGGTTGATGTGCCGCCCATCCTAGTCCAGCACATTACCCAAATTTTGCTTCAGCATGTGTTGGGCTCCGCCGTCACGCCCATGCAAGCCCGCGCTGCAGAAATGCTGTTTCGTACACAAAAAATCTCCATTCTTGAAGGCGGCACCGTGATGGCAGCCGACCTTGAGACCGTGGAGCGCCACGCGCAAACAGGCGGTTTTGGCAGCTTGGGAGAATTGCTGAAACAAGGCGGGATTCCCACCCGCAGCGTCGACTTGGATGTGCTCAATGATGACGAGAGTGCTGGCACTTATTGGGAGCGTTCCGAGCGCTTTGACATGGTGGTCTGCTTGAACCGAGACCAAGCGGCTTTGAGCGCTTTGTGCGAAGTGCTGGGACTCTGGGTGAGACACTTCTTGAACACCCCGGTGCGCATTCAAACCGCTCGTGAAATTGTTGACGACCATTGGGTCTGGCATGTCGGCCTGGATGCGCAAGCCAGTGGCATACTCAATGACCTTTTCACAGGCGCAGAGGTTGAAGAAGAGCGCCTTCGCCGGTTGCTGTGCCTGTTCACGTTGGAATTTGAAGATGCCGCAGACATGCGCAGTGATATTGCGGGCCGGTCGGTCTACCTGGCCATGGCCATGGATGCAGGCCATCGACTCAAAATAAAACCCCAAAATTTGCTGCTCAATTTACCTTTGGCGCTGCGCTCTTGAGCCAGATCGGTCTTTTTCAGCTTATTGCAAAGGGCCTTTGAGACTTTCAGGCATCGGCAAAGTCATGACTTCAATGCCTTCCTCCAGCAAGGACTCAGCTTCTTCTCGCGTGGCTTGACCGCGGATGCCGCGTTCTTCTGCCTCACCGTAATGCATCTTGCGCGCTTCATCGGCAAACTGCGCCCCCACATCTTCGGTATTGGCCAAGACAAGTTTCACCGCATTCAGCAAGGCTGCTTGCATGTGTTGAACAGCCAAAGGCACTGCGGCAGAGGGTGTCACTTGCCCCCCGACTGCCACCCCAGTTTCGCCCGCTGCGGCTGGGTGGGGTGCAGGCGACTTCACCGGTTCAACAGCGCCCAGATTTAAGCGTGGCGCAGAAGGAAGCTTGGTGACTTCGGCATCCCCACACAAGGGGCATGAAACCAAACCCCGTGCACGCTGAGATTGATAGTCCTCTTCGGAACCAAACCAGCCCTCAAAACTGTGGGTCTGACTGCATTGGAGACTCAAAACTTTCATGCTGCAGTATCACTCTTTTTCCAGACCAAGGGCCACAAAGGGGCTTGACCATGGGTGTTTTGCAACCAAAGAGCGCCTGCCAGGGTCTTGGCATCAGTGACTTGGCCCGTCATGCACCACAGCATTAACTCTTCGGTTGTGGCTGTGATCACGTCCAAGAACTCACCCGCATCTAAGCGAGGCTGGCCTGGCGTCAATCCCCGCGCAAACCAAATCTCAATGAATTCGGTGGAATAAGAGATCACCGGGTGCAGCACACCGGCTCTGGCCCACTCCCGAGCGGTGTAACCTGTCTCCTCCTTCAGTTCGCGCTGAGCGCAAAGAAAAGGATCTTCTCCTGGGTCCAATTTGCCTGCAGGAAATTCGGTCATCACCTGCCCCATGGGGTAACGGTATTGCCGCTCAAGAACCAGCCGCACTGAACCATCGGCTTGTTCCAACAAAGGTATCACCATGACGGCCCCTGGATGCACGACGTATTCACGGCTGGCTGTGCGTTGGTCAGGCATTCTGACCTGATCTCTGAAGGCATGCAAAAAATGCCCGCGCAAGATTTCTTGGCTGCTCAAGCGCACTTCGGCCAAATGGCGATCTTCAGAATCAAGGATGGGAATGAGGGGTCCAGCAGTCATGTCAAAGCAGCGATCCAGGTCTCCAACCGGCTTCAGCCGCGGTGCTTGAGCAAATATCGGAACACAAAACCCGGAAATGCCAATGTGATGAACAAGGTGACGGTCACCGCGTAAAACTCCCATGCTTGGACTGCAATTTGCCCCATGGTTTGTTCAAAGTACAAAGCCACAGCACCGACCATCAGATAGGCGGCAATCAACTCCAACAAACGCAAGCCGAAAGACTTGCGGGCCAGTGGTGGCCCGACAATGGCCCACCTTTGGCTCACGAACGGTGCATTGGCGGCCACAAGAGCCAACACAATAACCGCATAAGTGAATGCTGACTGCTCGATCAATTGGCCAGCATCTGAGCAATGGCTTGGGCACACAGGGTCATCAATGCACCAGGCACGATACCTAAGACCAAGACCAGCAAGCCATTGAGCGACAAAACAACTCTGACATCGGCATCTGCGGTCACGGTTGTGGCCGCTACAGGTTCATCAAAGTACATGACCTTGACCACACGCAAGTAATAAAAAGTACCAATCAAGGACATGATCACAGCAAACAGGGCCAAGTAAATGGCATAGGCTTGACCCGATGCGATCAAGGCTTGCAGGACAGACAATTTGGCATAAAAGCCCACCAGTGGCGGGATGCCTGCCAAAGAAAACATGCATATGGCCATCACACCAGCGTACAGGGGACTGCGGTGATTCAGACCCGCTAAATCTATGATCTCTTCACTCTCAAATCCTTGACGGGCCAACAGCATGATGATTCCAAAACTGGCCAAGGTGGTCAGCACGTAACCGATCACATAGAACATCGCCGAGCTGTAGGCATTCGCGGCATGGTCCGCGTTGCCACTGACCACGCCGGCAATCAAACCAATCAAAACAAAGCCCATTTGGGCAATGGTTGAGTAAGCCAACATGCGTTTGAGATTGGTTTGCGCAATGGCTGCAAGGTTTCCAACCAGCAAGGAAGCCACGGCCAACAAGGCCAGCATTTGCTGCCAATCTACTGCCAATGGTAATAAACCTTCTACCAAAACGCGAATCACCAAGGCAAAGGCAGCCAATTTCGGTGCGCCAGCAATCATCAAAGTCGCGGCAGTGGGCGCACCTTGATACACATCAGGAATCCACATGTGAAAAGGTACCACGCCCAATTTGAAGGCCAAACCGGCGACGATAAAGACCAAGCCAAAAACCAGCACCTGATGCTTGATCTGGCCGCTGGCTATGGCCTTGAAGATGACACTCAAATCCAGGCTGCCCGTTGCGCCATAGACCATAGAGATACCGTACAGCAAGAAACCAGAAGCCATCGCGCCCAAGACGAAGTATTTCATGGCTGCCTCAGTGGCATTGCCATTGTCTCGACGCAATGCAACCAGGGTATAACTCGACAAGGTCAACAACTCCAGACCGAGGTACAACACCAAAAAGTTTTGCCCCGAAATCATCACGCTCATGCCCAGCAGTGCGAACATGGACAGGGTGAACATTTCACCACCGCGCAGCATGTCGCGATCACCCGCATAAGGTCGCGCATAGACCAGGGTAATCATCACCGCGATGGCTGAAAAGCACTTGAGCCAATGGCCCATCGGGTCACTGACCACCAAACGGCCAAAACCGTAGAGTGTTTGACCGGCATCGGCATACATCGCGTGCATCAAAGCCACGCCAGCCAAAGAAGCCAATGTCAATGCGTAAGTCGTGGTGCGTTTGGGGGAGGTCACCAGCAGGTCGACCAGCGCAATCACGCAGGCCATGACCAGCAGCACGATTTCGGGATAGACCGCCATCAAGCTGGTTGCGTCAATCATGTGTTTTCTCTCAATTCTTAGAAATCAGCGTGAACGTCAAGGACGGTCTTAAGGCAATTTGGACAAAGCGACATGCTTGAGCAAGTCGGCCACCGAGGCTTCCATCACGTCGGTAAAGGGACGGGGGTACAAGCCCATGTAAAGCACCGCAATGGCCAGCAAGGCCAGCATGATGAACTCGCGGGTGTTGATGTCAGTGAGCCCTTTGACATCGTCATTGGTGACGGGTCCGAGGTACACGCGTTTGAACATCCACAACGTATAAGCAGCACCAAAGAACAGCGCAGATGCAGCCAACAAGCCCACCACAAAGTTGTACTTCACGGCACCCAGAATCACCATCCACTCGCCTCAAAACCGGCCGTTGCAGGCAAACCGCAGTTGGCCATCGAGAACAGCAGTGAAAACGCAGCGAACTTGGGCATGGTGTTGATCACGCCGCCATAACTGGCGATTTCACGCGAGTGAACGCGGTCGTAGAGCACACCAATAGACAAGAACATGGCGGCTGAAACAAAGCCATGCGCAATCATTTGCACCAAGCCACCTGAAACACCGAGCGGGTTGAAGATGAAAAAGCCCAAGGTGACGAAACCCATATGGGCCACAGAAGAATAGGCGACCAATTTCTTCATGTCCTGCTGGACCATCGCCACCAGGCCCACATAAACCACCGCGATCAAGGACAAGACAATGATGAACATGCCCCACTCGCGCGCTGCGTCCGGCGCAATGGGCATGGAAAACCGCAGGAAGCCATAAGCACCCAACTTCAGCATAATGGCCGCCAACACCGCGGAGCCACCGGTTGGCGCTTCGACGTGCACATCGGGCAACCAAGTGTGAACGGGCCACATTGGCACCTTGACTGCAAACGCAGCAAAGAACGCAAAGAAAATCAAATTTTGAGCCATCGCCGACAGCGGCAGTTTGTACCATGTTGCGATGTCAAAACTGCCGCCCGATTGGGTATAGAGGTAAATCAAAGCCACCAAGGTCAGCAACGAGCCCAGCAAGGTGTACAAGAAAAACTTGAAAGCAGCATATATTTTGTTCGGTCCACCCCAAATACCAATGATCAAGTACATCGGTATGAGTGTGGCCTCAAAGAACACGTAGAACAACAATCCGTCCAAAGCACAGAAGACACCAATCATCAAGCCCGACAAAATCACAAAAGAAGCCATGTACTGGTTGACTTTGCGGGTGATGACTTCCCAACCAGCAATCACAACAATCACATTGATGAAAGCAGTCAACAACACCAACCAGAAAGAAATACCGTCGAGGCCCAAGTGATAGTTCACATTGAAGCGCTCAATCCATGGCGCCTTTTCGACAAACTGCATGGCCGAAGTCTCCAGCTGAAAGCCGGCATACAAAGGCAAGGTGATCAAGAAACTGATCAAGGCGCCCACCAAAGCAAGCCAGCGCACTGCGCGGGCATGTTCATCGCGACCCAAGGCCAGCAATACAAGGCCAAACGCGATCGGCGTCCAGACAGCAAGGCTCAACAATCCCATTTTTATTCTTCCTTACTTGTTGAGCCAGACGAAGTACGTCATCAGCACAAAGAGACCCAAGATCATGACCAAGGCATAGTGGTAGAGATAACCCGATTGGAGCTTGCGAACCTGACCCGATACCCAGCCCACCAGTTTCCAGGAACCATTGACCATCAAGCCATCAATCAATGCACGGTCACCCACTTTCCACAGACCGTTACCCAAAGCGCGGGCACCGCGGGCCAGAATATTCTCATTGAACCAATCCATGAAATACTTGTTTTCCAAAAGCACCACGAGTGGCTTGAGCGCCCTGGCGAATGCGGCAGGCACAGACGGATTGATCATGTACATGTACCAAGCCGTCACAACGCCCGCAAAAGCGAGCCAGAATGGCGCCGACGACAGCGCATGCAAGGCCATGCCGACAGGTCCATGGAAAGCGTGAGCCAACTCTTGCATCACGGGGTGACGGGCAACATCGACAAGGATGGCGTCTTTGAAAAAATCGCCAAACAACAT
>Ga0114963_10003626_pt1 | contig 10565 bp, 8 predicted proteins | sample C_131016_EF_Meta_FD_87019 | JGI IMG/M metagenome (GOLD analysis project Ga0114963, IMG submission 87019) | Freshwater microbial communities from Lake Croche, Canada to study carbon cycling - C_131016_EF_MetaG | ecosystem: Environmental > Aquatic > Freshwater > Lake | place: Lake Croche, Canada...
CCGTTGCGGAAGACTTTGAAGAATTCGCTGGACGAAGGGTCCAGCACCATCACGTCGCTCTTGTTGGCGAAACTGTTTTTGTAAGCTTCCAGGCTGCGGTAAAACTGGGCGAATTGAGGGTCGCGGTTAAAAGCCTCTGCGTAAATACGCGCTGCCTCGGCATCGCCCTCGCCCTTGATTTTCTGGGCATCGCGGTAGGCATTAGCAATCGTCACCTCCCGCTGGCGGTCGGCATCGGCGCGGATTTTTTCACCCTCGGCGGCACCAGTGGAGCGCAGCTCATTGGCCACGCGTTTACGCTCCGCTTCCATACGGCGATACACCGACTCCGTAATCGCTTCTACATAGTCCACACGGGTGATGCGCACGTCCACCACATCGACGCCCCAAGGCTTGGCACCTTTGACTTTTTCCAACACTTCCCGCTTGACGTCGGACATCAAGGCCTCACGCTTGAGCGAAAGCAACTCTTTAACAGTCCGCTTGTTGATCTCTTCCTGGAAGGCATTGCGTACCACTCGGTTGAGTTGGTTCGCACCGGCCGCTTCGTTCAAGCCCACGTTACGGATGTACTCCGTCGGTTCAGAAATGCGCCAGCGCACGTACCAGTCGATTACCACACGCTGCTTTTCAGCCGTCAGCATAGGCTCGGTATCGCTGCTGTCCAAAGTGAGCAATCGCTTGTCAATATAGGAGACGTTTTGAAACGGTGGCGGTAGCTTCCAGTTCAAACCCGGCTCGGTGATAACTTCCTTGATTTGGCCTAGGGCATAGACCACGCCAAACTGGCGCTGGTCCACCACGAACAAGGTGGAACTGGCTAGTGCCAAAACTACCAACAGACTTGAAACGATAAATCCAATACGGTTCATGGGGTTCTCCTAGCGCACGTCGCGCTCACGGGTGCGCGCCGCTTCGCGGCTGCGGGGGTCCACCGCGTTGGCTGCGGGCAAGGGGGTGGGCGGCGCAGTCGCTGCATTGGCCGCAGCGGCGGGCAAGGGCAAGGGCTCACCAGCAGCGTTCATTTGCAAAATTTTCTCTAGCGGAAGATTCAGCAAGGTTGCGCCTTGATGGGTATCGATCAGCACCTTGGTGACGTTGGTATAAATTTGCTGCATCGCATCAAGGTACATGCGGTCGCGCGTCACCTGCGGCGCTTTCTGGTACTCGTTAAACACCGACCTAAAGCGCTGCGCATCACCTTGGGCCTGGGCTACCACCCTGGCTTTGTAGGCGTCCGCCTCTTCTTTCAAGCGGGCCGCCGAACCAACGGCACGCGGTATCACGTCATTGGCATAAGCCTGGGCTTCGTTTTTGGCGCGCTCACGCTCTTGCCCGGCTTTGAGCACATCGTCAAACGAAGCCTGCACCTGCTCGGGCGGACGTACGCCGCCCTGCTGCAAATTGATGGCGACCACTTCGACACCCACTTTGTAACGGTCCAGGATGTCTTGCATCATGGCGCGCACGCGCGGGGCGATTTGATCGCGCTCTTCGGAAAGCGCCGCGTCCATTTTCATCTTGCCTAGCACCTCACGCACCGAGGTTTCAGCGGCCTGTACTACCGCATCGGTGGGATTTTTGCTTTCAAACAGGAAGGCACGCGCATCGCTCAAGCGGTATTGCACGGCAAACTTGATGTCCAAAATATTCTCGTCTTGGGTCAGCATGGCTGACTCACGCAAGCCGGTGGCTTTAAGCACGTTGTCACGACCCACATCCACCGAACGAATTTGCGTCACAAAAACCAATTCATGGCGCTGAATCGGATACGGCATACGCCAGTTAAAGCCGGCATTCACCGTAGATTTATAACGACCGAACTGGGTAATGACCGCCTGCTGGCCCTCTTGGACAATGAAAAAGCCGGTCGCCAGCCAGATCAGGAGCAGGACGCCTGCAATAAGCCCGCCACCAATCTGGATATTCTTGAAATCGGGCGGAATGGGGCTACCGGTGCCGCGTCCGCCACCGCCGCGCTTAGCGCCGCCCATCCAGCCGTTGAGTTTGCGGTTGAAATCGCGCCATAGTTCATCCAAATCAGGAGGGCCGTTGCTGGCGCCAGGGCGCTGGCCCGCACTTGGGCGGTCGTTGGCGGGGCTGTGGGGGGCCGGCGCTTCGGGACGGGTATCGGGTTTTGCATCAGGCCGCCCGGCCGGTTCCTGCGGATTGGAGGCTCCATCCTGCGCACTGCCCGCGGGAGACTTGGCATCATCGGCACGTCCCCAACGGCTGTCATTGAGGTTGAACATGCCGCGCAAGCGCCCCAAAATTCCGACAAAACTAAGCGTTGGCATTGAAAATTTCATTGTTTTACCTTGCGATGTGCAAGCCCTGATTGTCCACAATTACGACCCGGCCTCATAAATGACGGGGGATTGGGGATGGTGGGGCATCAAAACCGGGACACTGGCTGCCGTTTGCGCGAGCAGGCTGCGTAACTGCGCAATACCGGTGCCCGCTTGTGCACTGAGAAAAATACGGGAAATCTGCTGGCCGTCAAGTTCAAAAAAATCGCTGCTTTGCAGCGGGAGCCGAGATTGTGGCATCGCATCAATTTTGTTGAACACCAATATTTGCGGCACTTTGTCCGCGCCGATTTCCAGTAAAACCCGCTGCACTTGCTCAATTTGCAGCATGTAGTCCGGGTTGGACGCATCCACCACATGCAGCAGCAAATCAGCGTCCACGGCTTCTTGCAAAGTGGCCTGAAACGCATCCACCAGACCGTGCGGCAGGTCGCGGATAAAGCCTACGGTGTCGGACAGCGACACCGAGCGCTCTGCGTCGCCCAAATACAGTTGGCGCGTCGTGGTGTCGAGCGTGGCAAACAATTGGTCTGCTGCATAAGCACGCGCTTTAACCAGCGCATTGAACAGCGTAGATTTGCCCGCGTTGGTGTAGCCAATGAGCGAGATATTGAAGGCACCGCGCCGGTCGCGTTGCTTGCGCTGCGTCTGGCGCTGGCGCTTGACTTTGTCCAATTGCTCTTTGGTGCGCTTAATGTGGTTGGCGATCATGCGCCGGTCTAGCTCGATCTGGGTTTCGCCGGGGCCGCCGCGGGTACCGATGCCGCCGCGCTGTCGCTCCAAATGCGACCAGCGCCGAACCAGACGAGTACTCAGGTATTGCAGCCGCGCCAACTCCACTTGCAACTTGCCTTCGTGGCTGCGGGCTCGCTGTGCGAAGATTTCGAGGATCAGAAAGGTCCGGTCGTTCACCGGCATTTCCAGTCGTCGCTCTAGGTTACGCTGTTGGCCGGGACTGAGGCTTTGATCAAAAAGTACTTCCTGAGCACCCAAGCTCTGGGCCAGCATTTTGATTTCATCGGCTTTGCCAGTTCCTACGAATAGGGCCGCATCGGGCGCGCGGCGCTTGCAGACGACTCGGGCAACTGCCTCCATGCCTGCAGTTTGCGCCAATTGACCTAATTCATCCAAGGTGGAATCAAAATTTGCAAGGCCTAAATCAACGCCCACCAAAATGGTGCGAGCGCTGGGTTCTGCTTGTCGCGAGGTCAAATCAGGTGTGCGTACGCAGTAGCCCGGCAGGACCACTCGGTAGCGTTATCAGGGTGCTTCGGCAACGTCGGTAGGGTTCAGTGCGAAATTCACCGCACGCCCCGGCACGATGGTGGAAATCGCATGTTTGTAGACCATTTGGGTCACCGTATTTCGCAGCAAAACCACGTATTGGTCAAAGGATTCAATCTGTCCCTGCAGCTTGATCCCGTTAACCAAATATACCGACACGGGAATGTGTTCCCGGCGCAAGGCGTTGAGGAAAGGGTCTTGGAGAAGTTGACTTTTGTTGTTCACGATATGTTCCGTGTTGAAAGTTGTGAAAGCCGTTGAAGATACCACATTGGCAAGAGATTCTCAGAGCCCTATCTCAATGTACGGGCTTGGGACTTGGCTCAAATTATTCAATCCTTGTCAGCATAAGGATTGGCGGCCGATTTCATTTGAATTCGTAGCGGTGTGCCTACTAAATTAAATTCTTTGCGAAAACGCCCTTCTAAAAAGCGTTTGTAGGCTTCTGTTACTTGTTCCAGGGAATTACCGTGGACCACAATAATCGGCGGATTCATACCGCCTTGGTGGGCATAGCGCAACTTAGGCCGGTACATGCCGGTTTTCTTGGGTGTCTGGAACTGCACGGCTTCTAAAAGCAAGCGCGTGAGCACCGGCGTAGACATTTTGCAGTTAGCCGCGCGGTGCGCCTGCGCGATCGAATCCCAGACCGGGCCCAAGCCTTGGCGCTTGCGCGCAGAGATCAAATGCAGCGCTGCAAACTTCAAAAATCCTAAACGGGTTTCCAGCGAACGTTTGACGAGTTCACGCTGGTATTCGTCCACCGCATCCCATTTATTCACCGCCACCACGACGGCCCGCCCGGACTCCAAGATATAGCCAGCAATATGCGCGTCTTGGTCGGTCACGCCTTCTATCGCGTCGATCAGCAGCAAAACTACGCTGGCCGACTCAATCGCCTGCAAAGTTTTGACCACCGAAAACTTTTCGATCGCTTCAAAGACTTTGCCTTTGCGCCGCAGGCCCGCCGTATCGATCAGTTCAAATTTTTGGCCGCCACGCTCAAAAGGAATAGAAATCGTATCGCGCGTCGTGCCAGGAAGGTCAAAAGCGACCAAGCGTTCTTCGCCCAGCCAGGTGTTGATCAACGTGGATTTGCCCACATTCGGCCTCCCCGCTACTGCCAGTTTGATCGCCCCAGGATTACCTTCTTCCGGCTCCGGCGCGTCGGGGTCGGACGCGAACGGCGCCATCACGTGGTCCATCAATGTGCGTATGCCTTGCCCGTGGGCCGCCGACACCGCAATCACCCCGCCCAGCCCCAATTCATAAAACTCGCCAAACTGCGCGCTCTCGGTCAAGCCTTCGGCTTTGTTCGCCACCACATAACTGATTTTCCCCAAACGGCGCAGGTATTTGGCAATTTCGTGGTCTTGCGCCGACACACCGCCACGGGCGTCCACAATAAAAAGTACAGCATCGGCTTCGGCCACGGCTTGGCGCGTTTGCTTCGCCATTTCTTTGAAGATGCCGGATGCCGCATCGGGCTCGAACCCGCCGGTGTCGACCACGATGATCTCCTGCTTGCCGTGTTTGGCATTGCCGTAATGGCGATCGCGCGTCAATCCGGCGAAGTCGGCAACGATAGCGTCACGGGTCTTGGTCAGGCGGTTGAAAAGGGTGGATTTGCCTACATTAGGCCGACCCACCAGGGCGATAACGGGTTTCATGCAGTGCGGGCCCCGAAGGCCTATGGCGCCCTGAACCCGATGACGTTACCGCGCTCGGTGATTACCACCCAGGTCGAAGCAAGCCACAGCGGCGCAGAAACAATCGGTGAGCCATCGGTGCTAAGGCGGTTTAACAACTTGCCGTCTGACGGCGAAAGGAAGTGAAGATTGCCATCTCCATCACCCAATAACAAAGCGCCGCCCGCCAGGGTGGGGCCGGTCAGACTGCGAAAGCGCAATTTTTCGTTGGTCCATAGTTTTTCGCCATCGGAGCGGCGCCAAGCGATTACTTTGCCGTCACTCTCGGTGCCAAATACAGTTTGGGCATCGCCACCGATGCCCGAAGCACCCGAGGCCGACTTATTCCACATCATGCGACCGGTTCGTGCGTCCACACAGGCAACCGCGTACTGAAACGCACGCAAACACACCGACTCGTTAAGACGACTCACGCCAGACACCAAATCGGCCAAGCGCTCCACTTCGTTAATGCCGCGCCCGCTTGCCACTTGCACGTCCCAGCGCAGCGATCCATTTTGTGGGTTCAAACCGAGCAGTCGACCGCCCTGAGCGGCCAATAAGGTATCTCCCACCGCCGTTAGTAAGCCGGCCTGACCGAGCAGCAAAGAGTCGCCGGATCGCTGTTGCGTCCAAAGCTTACGCCCATTGGCAGCATCAAAGGCATAAACCGTCCGGTCCGCGGCCAAAACAAATACGCGCTCACCCGCGACCAAAGGCGGGGTAACCACCAGGGACGGGATTTTCTGCCGCCAAAGTTCCTTTTGCTCGCTTTGGACAATCAACTGGTTGTCTCGGCTCACTACGGCAACAAATTGCTTGTCCGCGCCTACGCCGGCGCTGAGCGACTGACCAGCGCTGGACCGAGTACGCACTTGGCCGGTAGCGGCATCGATCAGGCTCAAATCACCTTGGCTGGCCGCAACCCACAGCGATGCACCCACGGCACGCATCTCAAGGGGGGATGCTGTAGCGCCAAGGTTGACACGCCAAACTTCCTTAACCGCCAGCGTGGCGGGGTTCACCTCGAGCGGCTCAGGTTTGGGTTTGTCAAAACCAGCGCAAGCGCCTAGCGCAAGCGCCACGAACACAATGCACAGCGCCCATAGGCTGCGGCCATACCAGCGGCCCGGCGCCATTACTTCTGCACCTCAGTGGCCTTCGCGCCGGAAGACATATCCGGGTCTACGCCAAGCGCATTGAGCTTGACCTGCACCACGCGTCGGTATTGCGCGCGCTCTTCTAATTTTTGATAGGCCTGCAGATAGGCTGCCTGGGCTTCGGACCGCTTATCCTGAACCGCAAAAATATCACCCCTGCGATCAGCCACCAGCGCGGCAAAGGCGTCGTCTTTAATGCTGTCGAGCAAGGTCAGCGCTTGGACATAGTCCTTGCCATCGAAATATACGTTGGCCAGGCGCATGCGGGCAATATCGGCATACGCCGCATCGCTTGATTTATCGATTACCCACTGCAAGGCTGCTTTAGCGGTGTCGATATCGCCTTTGTCGCTGGCTTGGCGCGCCAAAGCCAAGGCGGCCTGTTGGGTGTAAGTGGCCGATGCGTAACGCTCTTTCATATCGGAAAACGTGCGCTGGGCCATGGCCATATCGCCTGCCGCCACCGACTTGCTCAGCTCATCGAACATAGCCGCCGACTGGGCCGCCTGGCTGCGTTGCCAGTAGTGGTAGCCATTCCAAGCGGCCACTGCGCCGAGCACGACGATGAGCAACCCGGTGATCAGGTTGCCGTATTGGTTCCAGAAATGCTTGAGTTGGTCAAGCTGTTCTTGTTCTTCGAGGTCTAGTTGGTTGGCCATGGCACTACGTGGTTAAGCGCGGGATTGTAGGCTTTGCGCCCATTGCGCCCAGTCTGCGATCGCCACGATACGCTGCGGTGTCGATGCATTGCGCAAGTCTTTGATGCTGAGATGGCCGCCTGCCATTTCGTCCGCACCAAATACGAGTGCAAACCGCGCGCCCGAGGCATCGGCTTTTTTGAATTGGGATTTCATGCTCGCCATGGTGCCGTCCGCGCTGGCGTGTAATTGCACCGCGACACCCGCACCGCGTAATTGCTCCAGGGTGCGCACTGCATCGGGCAGGAAATTTTTATCGGTGACTACGGCAAATGCATCCGGCGCAATCGGCGCGCTCTGAACGCCCTGGGTCCTGAGCAACTCCAGTAAACGTTCCATACCCAGCGCCCAACCCACGGCTGGCGCGGATTTGCCGCCTACCTCTTCCACCAAATAGTCATATCGACCGCCACCGCATATCGTCCCCTGTGAGCCCAGCTCGGTGGTGACAAACTCAAATACGGTAAGGTTGTAATAGTCCATTCCGCGCACCAAACGGGGATTGATGACGTAGTCCACGCCATTGGCTTCCAGTATGGCCAGCACCGCATCCAGATGGGCGCGCGATGTATCGCCCTGGAAATCCAGAAGGCGCGGGGCGCCTTCAATGACTGCCTGCATAGCGGGGTTTTTGCTGTCGAGTAAGCGTAAGGGGTTGAGGTGCAAGCGGCGGCGCGAGTCGGCGTCCAGCACCGCATCATGCTGCTCGAAATAGGCAATCAAGGCCGCACGGTGCAATTTACGCTCGTCGGGTTGGCCCAGGTTATTGACATGCAATTGCACACCTTGGAGACCCAACTCTTTCCACAGTGCGTGGGCCATCAAAATCAGCTCGGCATCCAGTTCGGGTCCGGCAAAACCCAGCGCTTCGGCACCAATTTGGTAGAACTGCCGGTAGCGTCCGCGCTGTGGGCGCTCGTGGCGGAACATGGGGCCCATGTAAAACAGGCGCTTGCCGCCGTTATACAAAAGGTTGTGCTCCACGACCGCGCGCACCAAACCGGCGGTGTTCTCGGGGCGCAAGGTCAGCTGTTCGCCGTTCAGGCGGTCTTCAAAGGAATACATTTCCTTTTCAACAATATCCGTTACCTCCCCCAATCCGCGCACGAACAGGGCCGTGGGTTCAACGATAGGGGTGCGGATGCTCTCATAGGCGTAGCGACGCATCAGGGCGCGAACACGCGCCTCCAAGTCTTCCCAGCGCGCCGATTCCGGCGGCAGGATGTCGTTCATGCCTTTGACGGCCACCAGGCGTTCTGCCTTGCGTGGCGAGGGTGATTGATTCATAAAGGGGGGTTTATTGGGTAGCTCGGGCGCCAAAACGCTCTCGGATGTAGTTTTCCACCACCGCTTGGAATTCGGTGGCAATCGCGTCCCCGCGCAGCGTCATGCGCTTCTCGCCGTCAATGAACACGGGTGCTGCGGGCGCCTCGCCCGTGCCTGGCAGGCTGATACCGATATCGGCATGTTTGCTCTCGCCCGGGCCATTAACAATGCAGCCCATGACGGCTACCTTAAGGCTTTCCACACCCGGAAATTCTTTACGCCAGACCGGCATTTGGTCACGCAGAAAGTTGTCGATCTGCTGGGTAAGTTCTTGAAACGTGGTGCTGGTGGTTCGACCACAACCGGGGCAGGCTGTGACGCTGGGTACAAACGCGCGCAATCCCAGCGCTTGCAAAATTTCGGCGGCGATCACCACCTCCTGGTTACGCGACTCCCCGGGCGCAGGAGTGAGGGACACCCGGATGGTGTCGCCAATGCCCTCTTGCAACAAGACCGACAAAGCTGCCGCGGACGCCACCGTGCCCTTGGTGCCCATGCCCGCTTCAGTAAGGCCCAAATGCAAGGGGTAAGACGTGCTGCGGCCCAATTCGCGGTACACCGCGATCAAGTCCTGCACGCCACTGACTTTGCAGGAAATGATGATCTGATTGGCTGCCATGCCCATCGATTGGGCCAACTGCGCCGAGCCCACCGCCGAGCTGATCAAGGCCTGGTACATCACCTGCTTGTAGTCGCGGGGCTCGGGCAGCTTGCTGTTGGCGTCCATCAAATCGGCTAGTAATTCTTGGTCCAAGCTTCCCCAATTCACGCCAATGCGCACTGCCTTGTCCCAGCGCATGGCCGCTTCAATCATTTGTCCAAACTGGCGGTCTTTTTTATCTCCCTTGCCCACGTTGCCGGGATTAATGCGGTATTTGGACAGCGCCTGCGCGCAATCGGGAAAGTCTGTGAGCAAGCGGTGGCCGTTGTAATGGAAATCACCCACCAGAGGCACGGCGATACCCATACGGTCCAATTGCTCGCGGATATGCGGCACCGCCTGCGCCGCTTCCGGCGTATTGACGGTGATGCGCACCATCTCAGAACCGGCGAGCGCCAACTCCTTGACCTGGATGGCGGTACCGATCACATCCACCGTATCGGTATTGGTCATGGACTGGATGCGCACAGGCGCACCCCCGCCGATGGTCACGACATTGCTACCCCAGCGCACGCTGGCTTGTAAGCCGTGGCGGGCCGCTACACCATTGGAATTCAAAATAGTCTGGCTTGTCATCATGGCACCTTGAATCTGGCAACATTGTCCTGGGTATGCGTCTCCAATGGGAACACCGCGCCGCGCACAAATACCTCGGTGTGGTCGGCCCTCCCGATAACCACACTAAGCGGTAAGACACCGCCGACCTCGGCACTTTCGGAAGCACCAAGGGTGCGCCGCAACATGACCGCGCCTTTGGCATCGGTCACTTCAATCCAGGTACTTGCACGCGCCTTAAATACCAAGACGGCCTGCACTGCCTTAGCAGCGGATACGTTACGGTCTAATCCAGCGGGCACCACAGGCGCTTCAGGAATTGGCGCTGCCGGTAACGGGCCGGGTGCGACTTGTTCGGCAGCAACATCCTGGCCCGCTTGGGAGGCCGGTGCCGCAGGCACGGCTGTATCCTGAGGTGCCGCCGTCGGGACACGGGGGATTAGCTCTGCGATTTGCGGGTAAAAATAGACCACACCAGCGAGCACTAACAAGGCCCAAGCGATCCACCAGGTCGCAGCGATCGGCCCCCGTTCATCGCGACGTATCCTCAGCCGGCTTCCCTTGCTAAAACCGGCCATTGCGTCTTGCATAGCAGGAACAGGCGCTGGTGGTTTGGGCTGGGGCAATTGGGCAAGTAAGGCGGGTGCATCCAAGCCGAGAAAGCGCGCGACGCTGGCCACCATAGCCCGACCTGTGTGCAGGTTAGACCCTTGTTCAAACTGATCGTTCTCGAACGCCTGCAAGCGCGGGACGGATACTTTCAGGCGCGCAGACAAAATTTCCAACGACAAGCCCGCATCCAAACGCGCGCGCTGTAATTGCTGCCCGGCGCTGGGCGCTCCAGCAGCAAGCGGCCCATCCGCTAGCTCTGAAGGAACGCGCAG
>Ga0114963_10003627_pt1 | contig 10560 bp, 8 predicted proteins | sample C_131016_EF_Meta_FD_87019 | JGI IMG/M metagenome (GOLD analysis project Ga0114963, IMG submission 87019) | Freshwater microbial communities from Lake Croche, Canada to study carbon cycling - C_131016_EF_MetaG | ecosystem: Environmental > Aquatic > Freshwater > Lake | place: Lake Croche, Canada...
AGTATTCAATACAAATCTCAAAAAGCTTCCATGTGGAATTCGCTGCTTAAGTTCATTACGCAGATGTTTGGGAAAGACAACATAGCCGCGTCGGCAATGATAGAAGCAAATGAAATTTTTTCCGCGCATCGTCCAGTCGGTGCAGTGAGTGGTATTAGGTTTGCACCGCGTATAAAGGGGCCCGTAAGTAAGCCCGATACTTGGCGCACTGCAGAGACAGTAGAGCACAGCCTAAGACAAATAGGCAAAGATATTTTTACTGGCAAGATGACTATTGAGGACGCCATAAAAGATATCGGCGCCGCTTTCTACGACCAAAATGGGTTCCGTTATCGTGCGGCATTACTGCCAATTATGCAAATTCGTCAGCTTCAAGATATGACGAAAAACGTTTTCCCCCAACTTGGCGGAGCGGTGCGTACTGTTGAAAATATGATTTCTTACAGGGGTCGCAAATTACGCATAGCCGGTGATATCACAAAAGATGCGTTGGATTTACAACGTAGATCGCCTGAACGCTCTATGCTACTTGGTAAGTTAATGATTGAAGCAACAATTAGAAAGCTAGATGTAGACCCACTAAGTCGTAATTACGATCCAATAAAAATAAACGCCGAGTTAAAAGATGCGTGGAATGCGTTGGGTCCAAAGTTCCAAAGCATGTATCGTCGTGTGCGTAACTACAGTACAGATAATATACACGAAACAATACGTGAGATGAAGAGCCGCGCATTGCTGTTACCTAAAGCTGAACGCCAAAAAATCATTAAAGAAATTAATAGGCAATTTGGCCCAGACAAACTTGTAGAGCCTTACTTTGCATTACGGCGCTTTGGTGATTTCTATTTCCAAGTTGGTAAAGGTAACAACAAAGAGTTCTATACGTTCCAAAATTCTTTTGATAGAACTTTGGCTATGGAAAACCGTAAACGAGAACTATCGCAAGGCAATGCACTGCAACGCGCCCTTGTTGAAACTGTCTATCCCGGCAATGGGATATCAGAGATATTTTCTAAGAACTTAGCAACAACCGCGGCGCTTAAAGAAGTCCATGACCTGATTGATAACGTATCTTCGTCATCAGTTGCAGATATTAAAAAAGATTTAAAGAGTAGCTTAGACCAGCTAATCTACGTCATGCTGCCACAACAAAGCGTGCGCAAGATGTTTATAAACCGCAAGTCAATTCAAGGTGCGAGTGAGGATTGGATACGCGTATTCGCCGACACTGCAGTGCACACTGCGTATCAGCAAGCGAGGTTTAAGTTCGCCGAACAATATAAAAACGGTGTCCAAGATGCGTACGACCACCTAAATGACTTACGCGAGGCTGGTGCAAACCCAAACAGAATAGCTGCATATAGGGATTTTGTTAACGAAGTTGACCGTCGCTATAACAACGTATTCGGCGTAGAAGACAAGAGCGCTTGGGCAAAGACGGTTGGCAATATTATGTCAACTACGTTCTACTTTATGCTAAGCGGGCCAGCGAGCGCGTTCACCAACACAATCGGCGCAACAATTACGACGATGCCGTATATAGGTTCTAGATACGGATACGCTAAAACTAATGGTATCTTATTAAAGAACTTAGCTAAATACATGGCGTCTACTCCAAAGCGTACGCTTTTGCCTTTAGTAACAGGCAACTTTTACGGGGTTAGCTTTCCATCTATAGTTGAATCCACAATAAGCAATCCTTTGCTTAGACGCGCTGCCGACAGATTCGTAGACGACGGGGACATAAATATCTCTATCCATAACGACGTGTTTGATTTGGGCGATGCACCGTCGGCGCTTTATACGGGCAGGTTAAATAGCGTTAAGAAGGTAGCTGCTGGTGCGTTTCATCAACTAGAACGGTTCAACCGCGAAAACACATTGATGACTACGTTTGAACTAGCGTACAAAGAGTTTAACGGTAACATAAAAAAGAATGCGCAAGGTGTTGCGCAGAAAGACTCTAACGGTAACCCCCTACGTTATACGGCAGACGAAGCGTTTGAAGAAGCTATTCTCGAAGCCAAAGACATGGCTGGCTTGACACTCGGCGATCCTACTCGTGCGTTGCGCGGTCGTATATTTGCAAATCCAACTTTCAGCGCTTTGACACAGTTTAAGCAGTATGCGGTTACAACTTTATATATGGTCGGTCGCAACATACAGCAAAGTTTTGCGCCATTCTCTAAGGGTGAGATAGAAGACTTAAAGAAAATGTATACCAAGGACGGGCTGCCACCACAAGAAATAGAACAACGTATAAAAGAAACCCAAGACTATAACGATGAATTGCGTGCCGAAGCCATGAAGCGGTTTGCTGGTATGACTGGCATGGCATTGTTGTGGGGCGGTATTGCGGCATCGCCATTCTTCTCGTTGCTTGGCTTAATACTACAAGCGCTAAACGCTATAGGCGGCGACGATAAAGATGAGTTTTACGATTGGGAGAATTCGTTCTATAACTATATGGAAAACGAATTTGGTGGTTGGGCTGGCGCTTCTCTTGCCAAACTTGGAATGGAAGAAAAGAATGCTAAAGCAACAGGTCGTAAAATTGGCGAAGCCGCTGGTAGAGGTGTAGTCCCTACAATTACTGGCGCAAGTTTGTCTGACAGGGTAAGCATAGACCCAGTAAATATGCTGTTCCGCGAGTCAAGGTATTCCCCTGATGCACGCGATGCTGTTATAGAGGCGTTCATTTCTAACGCAGGGCCTAGCGCTGGCCTCGGTTTAAATTGGGCCGATGCAGTACAAATGGCTCAAAGAGGTCAGTACGAACGTGCATTTGAAATGGCGCTTCCAGCATTGTTAGCAAACCCACTTAAGGCGCATCGTATAAGCAAAGAAGGTTTAACAAACCGTAAAGGTGAAGTGCTCGGCGGTATTTATGCGGATGAACTAACCCAATGGGAGATTGCACTGCAGGCGGTAGGCTTCCAACCAGAACGTATTGCTCAAGCGCAAAAATCTATAATTGCCACGCAGACTAAACAGCAGAAAATAAACGACAAAAGAAACGCGCTTATGGATCGCATATGGATGGACCGTGAAGCACCAGAATCTTTTGAAACTGCTTTAGATAAAGTACGGGAATTCAATATAAAGTACCCAGATAAAAAGATTTCCCCTAAAGATATTAAAGATTCGTTTGATGCTCGTGCAAAACACAAAGCTGAAGTTGAAGCTATAGGCGCTAATGTAGAGAAAAAACTAAGGGGTCGACTAGAACCTATGCTTGAATACGGGCAAAAGTAATTACTTTATACGCCAGACTCGTAGCCCTTTAATTGCGTCTTCAATAACAAGTTTCATGACAACCTTAAATCCAAGCCGCTTAACTACGGCTTGGATAGTTTTTTTACTTTCGTCTATACGCAAACATGGCACGAAAAACGAACAGCCAACCTTAAACCTACGCCAGTTAACACTATAGTTAACGTCATTGATCTTCATCGTCTTCAGTGTCGTCGGCGGTTTTAACGGCTTCGACGTATATATCTGGGTCTATAAATTCGCCTTTAGAGCAATCAAATACAAACGCATCTACGGGGGGGATGCCGCTAATCTTAGTGCCTTTAGCCATACGCTTTTTAACTGCGCCCCCATAGACGCCTTCGGCGGTAAGAGAGTTAAGTACGTCTTTCAAAGTAATCTGATGCGCAGAACACCACGTCCTAAACTTTTTAGCAATGATAAACAGCTTCATCGTATCCGGCTCATACCGGATAATAAGTTCCCTTGATGGCTCGGCTATAGGTAGAAGCTCTACCCCCGTTCGTTTATCCACCTCACCATTTATAACTAAACTATTACTGCGGTGCTCAGCCCAATACTCACCAATAACACTTGCATGATTAGTAACAGGGGGTTTTATCTCTTCGCGCATCTGGCCAAACTGTTTAAGCACCCACTTCAATACGCGACCGACATCAATATCAATAAGCCCAAGACGCTTGGCGAACAAGGCGCCAGCTATATTACAAGCCGCAACACCCGACCAAAAACGTTCTCTATTCGTAAAACCTATTTTTCTATCAATAATTAGTTGGATTTCTTTAATCTCTTTGATGCGCTCTTCAAGGTTGTCGACCAAGTCACGTATGTAAATACGACCGGCATGACCATAGTTTGTATATAACTTCGGATATATTTCATCTGCTTCCTGTTTAGATAATAGTTTAGTGCTGGGGATATCGTATTCAATTACACGCATTAACTCGCCGTCGGGCGTAGCCTTCAAAGACTTTAGCTTATCTACTATCGACGCGTTAGAGCTACATAAAAGAATAGTCTGCCACTTAGCAAAGTTTTTGCGTTCAGCGTTTTCGCTAGACTTCATGCGACCGCGCCCCCTACCCTGAGATACTGCATACGAAAAGTCAGAGCAGTCGTCGGCTTTCATTTTTGTAATTTCGTCGCAACCCAAACCCATGTTGTTCATAACACCAAGTCGATGCAAACGAACAGCCATAGTATCCCGCTCAATCAGCATAATTTCTTCTGGGTGCCCAAACACGCTGTGCATTGCCTTAATTGCCGTAGTCTTACCCGTGCCAGACTCGTTGTTAATCATGTTAATGATTGCGCCTTTAAGGTTCAAATGCTTCATTAGTGGCGCGCCAAATGCAGTAAAAAAGCCAAACGCATGCGGCTCAAAGCCTTCTCGATCGTAGACATTTATCACTGACTTCCACTCTTCCAACGAACCAACAGGCGCAAATTGCGGTGCTAAGTCGTCCGTGTAGCTTGATGGTGGGCTATATCTATCACCGTCGGCGCATATCTCTGTATCTCCTATTACAAACGACGCGTTCTTTTCAGTCCAGCCACATTGCGTTCTCATAATTTCTGCCCCTTCTTTGCATTGCAACTCCTTTACGGAACGAACGATGTACGCCATGATTGCGTCCATCTGTTTTTTCATACCTATAACACCATACCAAGCAAGCTTTTCGCGAAGCTTATCTGCTGTCAACAATTCAACTGCTGGCAAGGCGAACTCTTTTACACCGTCCCTTGGTGTGTGCATACGCATCCAAACAACTTCCCCACGCTGCGGGTCTTTTAACCGCTTGACCACATACAAGTCGTGCTCATAAATCATTACGGCTTCGGGGTCTTCTTCGTCGTCGGCTTTGCGGTAGACGCCGCCGTTCTTGCCACGAAAATATGGAAACGGGTAATCTGGTATCGTGTACGTAACTGGTTTAGAGGCTTCTGGTGCGGTGTACTCTATGGTGTTAGTCTCTGATTCAGCGATCTCGGCACCAAGAACAATCGGAGAAGATATCTTCCCCTTGTGTATGCAGTTAGCGCAACCTCCGGGGTTATACGCCTCAAACTTCTCGCATGTGTAGGGGCCCTTTATCTTAGCCACTTTCTCTATCGTAGCATCAGGAGAATAATCTGGATGCTGATTTGATATGTCGTGTATGGCAGTGTCGGCGTCTACACAATACGCGGGGATAGAAAGGGCGGCCCTCCAACGTGGTTCATCTAAAGACGATTGTTCCGCTATAGAGCTAGTTAACTGAAAGCATCCAGTGCCCTTAGCGTTTTTATCTATGATGGTGCTAAACCTAAACTGTTTGCTACCCATCAGCGCGCGAGTTAAATCGTTTGTATGCGTGGGTATATAAGACGGCGCTTCTTCAAGTGTGCCAAGCTTACTGTTAAATTCGTCATAGTCCACAGCCTCAGATATAAGAAGCACGCCGACATCTAAAGGCGGATCACCTTTGTAGTTAAATGTCTCAGGCATCCGCATAATTGACGCCGCATCAGCAGTTCTAGCGGGGTCGGCTTCAAGCCCATGCTCATTGCACAATGACTTAAGCCGCTTAGCTGTGTTGAGCCATTTTTGTTTTGATATCTCCGCAGTCAAACCCCAGTACACGTGTACGCCACGCCCCGAATTCACTAGGGTCGGCTTAGGTAGGCTAAGTGTTTTACAAAACTTCTTTAGCGCGTCTATACCATCGCCTTGAGTGGCGTACGGCTTACCTTCACCGCAATCTATATCAAGCCAAAATGCTTTAATTTCTTTTACGTTATCTACTGTCCTAGATTCGCTTGTTTCGTACTTAGCACATGCAAAGTACACGTCATATTGTTTTGCCAACAACGCCTGCGATATCTCTTCAACTTCTTCTAGACTCCGTGCAAATTCTTGCTTTGGCAGTCCGGTCTTCTTTAGACCCACTACGCAGTACCACCCATTCGGAGACAGTACTGCCGACAACAAATCTGTTTTTGTCATAGCCGCCTTACACCGCAAAAAAGACTGCGTCCAAGAAGCGCGGGTGCCTCAAGGACGCAAAATGACCTACTTCAGACGTGAGATTACTTGTTCGATTTTTTCGCAATGACTTTGGCGCGGCTTCCACTCACCAGTAAACCATTTGTATATGGTCATCCGGCTTACGCCAAAGTACTCTGCAATTTCACGAACACTGTATTCTTTTTGAATACAGATACGCCCCAGCTTGACACCGAGGAGTTGTTCATCCGCCGACTGGTTAGAACGAATAATTCTTAATGAATAACCTCTAGCATCCATTTTTATTCATCGTCGGTAGACCAATTGTTGAGCACGTCAACAAAATCTTTTTTGGGTATTGGCTCTGTAGCTTTCTTAGAAGGGCGCTTAACTGGCTCAGCTACTTCTTCAATAATCTCTGGTGCTTTAGGTTTAGCTTTAACACCATCGCTAGTAGAAGGGTTCTGTGCAACTGCAGATTTAGCGGCTGGACTTTCGCCTTTTTCTTTAGCGGAAAGCCACTCTTGTTCAGACAAGAAACGCACGGGCTTAAATGTTAGCTTGGGTGTATCGCTATCACTATCCATACGCATCTCAGTGACCAAGGTGTTGATGCTCTTGCCTTGTGCGCCAACATACTTAGCGTATTGCTGGAACGGCATCTTGTCTAGATCGCCACGACCAAAGATGGACTTAGCTGGTAGCACTAACTGATATACATCTCCGTATACGTCGTCGGCTAAAAGAACCGCTAAACGCTGTTGGAAACGGCATGCGCGTGAATCGCCTTGTCCAGAACCTTTAATGTTTTGCTGGCAACCTTCACAAGTTTTATTTTGTGGCTCTTCAATGCTTGCGTCGGGCTTATCGCCGTCGTTAGACCAGCAGTCTGGGTGTGTGGTCTCACCCGCCACATACTTACCAGCATAGAAAGAACGAGACACTTTTGACGACCCATTGACGATGACGATGCTCATCGCGCGGTTTTCGTTTTTAGTAATCTCTTCACCATTGACCATCATGCGGAACACGCCGCCACGAATAGATATGCGCTTAGAGCCAGTGTTGCCAGCCAGTGCGCGTGTCATTTCATCGAGACCTACTTGTTTTAGGTACGATGGTAGTTCTTGGTTAAACAAAGTTAAATCACTCATTTTCATTTCCTTTTACAAAAGTTACTTGCATTACTTTCTCCTTATTGTGATGTCATACTCAGAATCAATATTTAATCCGGGTGGGTGTGCATCCGGATTGTTCTCTAGGAACTCCTTCATGTTGGTTTGCTGAATCCGTTTCTCCAGCAGTTCCATACCATCATGCTCTTTCATAAAAGCGTAGAAACTTCCCCAGTCGCTGGTCCAGTATCTATTCTTTAGTGTTCTATACGCTATTCCTGTGGGGGTTGAAAAACTAGTTACTCCTGTCTCTTTTGACACCTCAACAATTTTCTCCTTAAGAGTCTTCATGTCTTCGTCTAACTGAGCTACTTTTTCTTTGAACTCTTGGTAGTAACGGTCACGCTTATCTCGCATCTTTATGTACGTAGTGACGATCTGTTCTATCGGTACGCTTTCCATGTGGGTCCTTTAAGTTAGTGGGGTAGTTATTATACCAAAGTTCTTTACATTGTCAAGAGGGATTGGACATTTCATTGTTATACAGATCAATTATTTTTGAATGGAAATCAAGCTTGGATTGCAACATTGCGTAGATGCTTGCCTCAATCGGACTACCTTCGATATGCACCACAGTTACGGAATTCTTCTGCCCTTGTCGGTGCACCCTAGCGTTAGCTTGCAGATAAGTTTCGCTTGATGTAACGGGAGCGTACCATATCACAACATTAGCGGCTGTTAGGGTAACCCCATGTGCGGCGGCTTGCGGCTGTATTAGTAAAACTTTAGGCTCAGTGTTTTCTTGGAAGCGTTTAAATATATCAGTACGTTTGTTTACAGTTACTTCACCGTTAATAATTTCTGATGAGATTCCGCTTTTCGATAGAAAATCACTAATAAGCGCGATAGTGTGAGTAAAAGGTATAAATATAAGTACTTTATGTGTAGCTTCTTGAATAACTTCTTCTACTACTTGTAGCCGATTGGATACATCAAACTCTACTACGCTTTTTGTATCTGTGTAGACTGCGCCGCAAGCTATCTGCAGGAGCTTATTTATTTTAGCCGCAGCGTTTACGGCGGATACTTCTTCACCTGCCGCCTCTATAAGCATATCTTTCTTTAGCTGCTTGTAGTACTTAATTTGTTGCACAGTCAAAGGAGCGTATCGAGACGTGTACGTCATATCAGGCAAATCCAAACAGTCTTTCTTTTCAAACCGAATTGCTGGCTGAAGCAACTGATGCACGATATCTTGTGCCTCTGGTTTCGGTACCCATTTAAACCGCGTCATCTGATACATGACCTTATCGCGGTATGTAGTGTATAAATTTGGCGCTCTCGTCGGCACACACATTTTCGCTAGCCCATAAGCATCTAAAGGGGACTGTGCGGCTGGCGTACCCGTCATCATCCATACCCATGTCTGCGGAGATAGTATGCTTTTTAATACTTTAAATCGTACGGTTCGTGAGTTCTTATACGCGTTTGCCTCGTCAATAATTATCAGATCAAAGCTGCTGTTCTTTATCTCTTCTTGAACAATGGCGACGCCGTCAAAGTTAATGACCACAAATTCTGCTATGCCTTCAACAATTGCCTTGCGTTTTTTACGATCGCCGTAGGCTACATTCACACTGCGATGAACTGCAAATTTAAATAGATCGGCTTGCCATGCGGATTGCATAATCGATAGCGGGCATATAACCAGCACTCTTCTTATGACGCCTTGTTTTATAAGGTAATCCGCCGCCCAGATAGCCGATGCAGTTTTACCCGTGCCTTGTTCATTAAAGCAAAAGCTTCGCTGACGCAAAGTTAAAAAAGACGCGGTCTCCTTCTGATGCGCCATAGGTTTATAGATTCCGGGCCAGTCATAGTCTCGTTCTATTGGAGACGGTACTTTTTTTACGCCTAGCTCCGTAAGAGTTTGAGCTTCTTTTAAGTCCCAACATACAGCTACTTCGGTGATTTCACCCTCGGTATCTAAAGCATGGCTCTTAGGTATGGCGGCAGTTATTCTGGCTGGGTTCTTGGTGCGAACTACCAGCGCTTTGTTGTCTATGATTTGCATTTATTTAATCGTGTGGTCGCTGTTGCGGGCGTATGAACGATTGTCTGTTGCGCTTTTAACTCGTAAATTACTGCGCACAGTCTTGCCGCCTTTGCTTAAGGCTTTTTTATGGTCAACGTCTTTACCGTCACCCTTATGGACAAGCCCCTCTTTTTCCATCATCGCACGTGCTTTGTTTCGAGCGGCGCGTTTCTTTTTAACGGCGGGCGTGCCGTCGTATGTTTCATACTCGTGTTTATACGGTCTAGGTTTATTTACGTAAGGCATTAGTTTCTCCCATTGTGTTCACAATCTTTTACAGCACACCAACCACGGCATGTGAAGTTTGGCACTGGATTCCATACATCCGATTCAAATGATTTTTCTAAGCGCTCTATCTCAGGTATCCAACGCTTCCAAAGTTCGGGCTGATCGTCCGATACAAAAGTAGCTGGCACTAAATCCTCTGCTACTAAAAATACAAGGCAAGCACGAACCGACCTTATATTTGGAAAATGCTTAAAAACTAATAGCGAAAGCAGTTCCAGTTGTTTCTTGTCAGCGTAGCGACTTGACTTACCTGTTTTCCAGTCAACGATACTAGCCTTATCCCCGTTAAGCACAAGCAAGTCGGCGATACCACGAAACCAGACTTCCTTATCGCCAAACTTACACGGCTCAAACTGCTTGGTCAAGCCCATTTCGTACTCGCACAGCTTCTCACCAGCCATTTCTTTAAATGGGTCGAGTCGGGGTTTAATAAACGCATACTGTGGTGGTATGGGCGTACCGTCTTTTATGTAGTCCTCAGCAACTTTGTGTACTGTTTTTCCATAATCGAGGTGTAATTGTGGCGGTTCCACAATGTCTTTGACCACGCGCATTCGATGATATTTGCGGGGGCATTGTTGAAACAGCGATATGCTGGAGTACGACCATGTGTAGCTAACCGACAAACTTTTTTGTTGTTCCATAACTTTTTCCGTATTTGACCTCGCAGTTTAACGGCAATGTTTCTGCCCACTTAGGACGCCAACGCATACACTCTTGTACATACGCGGCGGCTTCTTCGGCCTCTTCATCTCTAGCTATGCAAGCAACAGCGTCATGTACGGTTAGCACAACCTGATATC
>Ga0114963_10003629_pt1 | contig 10560 bp, 8 predicted proteins | sample C_131016_EF_Meta_FD_87019 | JGI IMG/M metagenome (GOLD analysis project Ga0114963, IMG submission 87019) | Freshwater microbial communities from Lake Croche, Canada to study carbon cycling - C_131016_EF_MetaG | ecosystem: Environmental > Aquatic > Freshwater > Lake | place: Lake Croche, Canada...
AAAATTCTAATTTAGATTCTAATTAGATTCTAAATTAGAATTTTTCCTAATTTAGATTCTAATTAGAATCTAAATTAGAATTTTTACTCATTAAAAATAATTTTTCCATTTTTTGTGTGTTTCTCAAACACTGTAATCCTCTCAATAATATAATTATCCTACCATATATTCACACTGTATTTTTTATAAACATATAATTAAACATACTTTAGATAATTATATATAATACCATACTATGCAGTCGTTTACGGCCATTTTATAAATGAATGTAGGGAGGCTAATAATATGAAAAAATATTTTTATATTATTTTTTACTGTTCATATAGATATTTTTATTGTAGTACATTCCACATAATATGCTCTTTAGTATATACACTTTTATGGATGGATAAACAAACCGCCAAAAAATCCAAAGGTAAAAGCGCCAAGTTTAAAAATCCAGATAAGGTTACAAAGAGGATAAAAAATAAAAATCGTCATGAAATCGACTGGAAAAAAATATCAAACGCAGTTACTGCAAATGACGCAAACATTGATTGGGCCTCAAAAAAACATGGGTTCCGCGATTTTTGCGATATGGATGCGAAAGAATCGTTCAAACTACTACACCGAATTGATCCCAAAGTCACATTTGTCGACATCAATGGCGTTTTATCCAATAAAATCGATCAAGACACCAAAAAGGAGATGGATTATTATGAAAATGCGAGAGACTGGTGGGAACCAACCAATCCTATAAGACAATGTAGAGCGGTGATCGGCGACCATTCTCCGGATCTAACATGTTACATTTGTGGACTCAAAATGAAGGAGGATGGGTTCGATAAAAACGGAAAAGTATTTACGCCCGAATGCGAACATATACTACCCGTTTTTCACGCGAACATGTTTTTGAGTTTGTATAATCCAAATGTAAAACCCACCCCAGAAATGGAGAGGGAATTCAAAATGGAATATGCATGGGCACATAAATGCTGTAATCAAGTCAAATCAGATACGGGATTCATGCACTATAATGTAAGCACAAATCAACTCGTCATGGATTTCAAATCGACCAAAGACATTCTAACTAAGATATACAAAGGCACTCGCAAAGACGGTGAAACTATTTCGGCCAAAATCAAGAGGCGTTATCCCAATATGGACACGTGGATAAGAGAACGCGCCGACATCATCAATGTAGAAAAAATCATCCCTATTTGCAAATACGCCAATGAAAAGCTCGATAAGTTTCCCAAATTGTACCAGTTCTCCGTATTGGTCAATTTGATTTCCATATCTGACCGAAACCTAATGGAATTGGCCCAAGAAAAAGCGGGTGTAGGAAACAAAGGTCCTCCCATCAAAGAAAGTAAATCCAAATTCAATATTTATGAACAGTGGAGTCATTCTCTCGCTAAAGAGGTATCTAGTATTACAACGCAGGACATCAATTCCAGCCTCCTACTCGAATCGGTCGTAAAACACTTCTTTTTAAACCGTCCACCTCCAAATGAACGACTACTAGAAAACGGTGAACTATCCACATCCAAAATCCAAAATTATATAGGTCATTTATGCGTATCCAATAAAATCGATGAAAGCAGCAACCGCCTTTCCCATTTCACTTTTTCGTCTATATTCAAAGACATGTTCGCTACCACCGTGTTTGTTCAACCTCAACTCTTAGACACCCGGATTGCCGGAGAAAAAATATGCAAGAGCGCACAATCCATTACTCTCCTCTTATGTATTCTAAATAAAGACATTTTCCATGGAAATTTGGACCATATATTTCAAGAAATTGCACTCACTGACCGTCAAAAAACAGTCATTGTTCCCAAAATCAAAAAGACAATAACCTATTTCAAAAACAATGTGTTAATCAAAGAACTGAACAAAGAAGTCAATCAACTTATCAAAGATTCAGAGGATAAATCCGATATGGTTCTAGCCATTTTAAACTCCCTCTTGAAAAAATCGAACATGGATCTCTCCGAATTTGTGTCGAACATTCCAATAGAAAATACAAGTAAATACACAAACAATCAAATTGTACTGGAGGCACGTAAGTTGTACATGGACAGATACGGAGAACCCAAGAACCCAGAAATTGATTTATTCTCTGAGATGGAGTTGTTAGAAATCACTGCCGTAGACACATTGGCGAAATTAATGAACGATATACAAGACCCCACCATTCCAGAAAGTGTTACCAAGCAAGTCGAAATACAAATAGAGTATTCAAAAATAGATATTCAAGAGGATATCAAAATGAAACAAGAAGAAGACAACGAATATGAAAAACTGTTTTTAGAATCCGCGCTCATCTTAGCAACCATGAAACAGAAACCACCGTCCCCTCAACAACTAACCCAGATTGTGAAATCCGCCACAAAATCACCCATCAAATCTCCTTCGATCGAACTTCAAACACAATTGATAGAGGCAGCCAATACATTATTGCATTTGAAGAAGTTAAGTCCTCTCGAACGAGTCAATAGTATGAATCAATTAAATAAAATCAAAGACTCTTTCAAACGTTCACTCAGTTTAAGTATGCCTTCTTTATCGCGTACAAAACGTATGCGCGTAAGCACCTCTAGAGGTCAATAGTCAATATTTGCTATAGGAAATATTCATTATTTGAGTTTTTGTGTCGTCCGTTTGTTTGGATGAACAGCTGAAATGCGCGCCACCGGATATTTTTTACATACATATCGATGTTGCAAAAACTGTGTTTCGTTTACCAGTCGTATACGAACCACATATTCTTTGATATATGTTTCATTTATAGGTTGTATCGTGTCCACCAGCTCAGCAAATACACCACGAGGTAGGAGGAGTTCATCCTCTGTCTTATTTTGACTATATTTTTTCACTGAAATAAACGGTACCCCCGCCGAAACGACTATCTTGTAGACACAACAATTGTGTTCGAGACTGCTGAAATTCTCTGCAACGATCGGATTCGTAGAGGTAGAAGTGAATCCATGCATAATACCTAAATACGGAATGGTATCTGACGTGTCTTTGGTTCCTCTATACACCGTAATATCCGTATCCGACACCTCCGCATATTTCTCAAAAGCTTCATCTAATGCCTCAATGAACTCTAACAACTGTTTTTTTCCTTCTTTCGCAGAGGCTGCAAAGTCCACATAAAATTTCGGGTATTCAGAAGCATACTTATCGATTGAAAGCCCCGACCGTAGGAAATGGTTGATGTACATATCCCAGCGATGACTATACGACCGAACATATGGAATCAACCTCTCGGGTAAAACACTGATATGTTCAGCGTGGAGGTCCTCCACATCATGCAACACCGTATTTTTGATCAGCAGTTTCGGACGCGTTTTCACCTCTCGGGTCGAAACCGTCAATCGAAAATGAGCGAAAGCCGACGAGGCCAAATGCCGGACAGAGGCAAGAGGAAGAATCGCCGCAATGGGAATCCCGTATTTTTCCATGGAAATGTATTCGCGCGCAGAATGGTCGCAAGCCTCTAGAACAAAATACGGAACCACTGTCTTAAAATACGATTTCTTTAAAGCAAACATCTGGTCGCGATATTCTAGGATAAAATGATCTTTTGGTGACTCATTTAACCACGTATTCATATCCACCGTCTGCAACATGATCGGATCTTTTACCAATATATGGGAGGAAGAATCGGGCGAACTTTTCGTCTGAGCACGTGTAAGAAGCCGCATTGTCCGCTGCTTCAAATACACTGCTTTCTGTTTCTGACGCTTCAGTTTCTCCAATATTTGTTCATACGACGGCTCATCGTAGGTAGTAATCTTCTTTAAAAAAGGAGGAATGTATTCCAATCGTGGATTGTTGTCCAGGTTCAACCTCTCCAAATTCCCCAAATTACGAAACGTATCCGGCACATTTCGTATATGATTCTCGTCCATATCCAGTTCTACCAAAGAACCGATACCGTGTACGAAATCCGGCACACGATGCAACTCGTTCCCCGACAATCGAAGCGCTTTCAAATTCGATAGTTTTGAGAGGGACATAGGAAAATCAATGATGGAATTATAACTAATTTCCAAATGTTCTAGATTCTTCAGTCCTCCCAACTCTTCCGGCAAAAAAGCCAAGAGGTAGTTGAGCGAAATCACCAATTTCGTCAATGATTGCAAATCTCCTATAGAATGATCGATTGCGATGAACGGCGTGTTCACGATAGTCAAGGTTCGCAGGTTCGGTACTTGTGAAAAAGAATGCACCGATTTCCCTGAACGGGAAATGTGTAGCTCCATCAAGTTCGGCAAAAAAGGCAGCTTAATCACCTCTAGTTCGGGCGATTGTTCAATGTACAAAACGGTTGTTTCAGGAGGAATCGAAACCAATGTTTCATTTGTTGCATGTTTCATGTGTACCATTTTATTTTTATAGAATCAAATAACAAACAACAACCTCGTATAAAATAGATAGTTAAATTTATTACAAAATACAACTCATAAAATCCTCCATCAAAAGCCTATCAACTCGTATAGTTCCTGCAATTCGCTTAAACCTCTCGCAAATATCGCTCGGTACTTCCAACACATCTAACGACGCCGTTTTGTATGCCTCAATGAACCCCAACCATAGTTCATAGATATCTCGATTGGCCGCGTCGACATGAGCCAGTCGTTTGAATACCGGAACCAAGGAGGCGAACCGATTGTTGCGTGCTTCCATTTCTTCCCGTTTCCGCAACTCCTCTATCTCCATACACTGTATCAACATCTGTTCTTCTTCATACATTTGGGCGCTTAGTCGTATCGCCTCCTCCAACTCATCAGACACAGGTTCAGTTCGAGGATGAAACATTTCCTCTTCACTGAGCCGCAACGCCCGCGTCAACTCCGCGTCGTCGTATTCCACAGGAATATTGATAGGAGGAGGCAGACGTCCTTTCCGGTTTGCCCGCTCCATCGCTCGACGTTCTGTCCGCGTCAAACGCACTTGAACTGGATCATGGGGAAGAGGATATCCTCCCAACAATTGTTCATAAAATGGTTCATCGGGGTCGCGAACCGCTTCTTCTTCGTTATCGTGACTCATTTTTGTTCTATAGGTTTTCAATAAAAGGATGAACCTTCCTATTTACAAACAAATATGAATCAATTTTACTACCGTTTTGAGAGGAAGATACATATTCTATAGGAATAATATAGAATATGAAACGATCACGATCCATGACTCGAATGATACTATGGTGTATTGTATCGTTCGTGGTCGCCTTTTGTCTTTTTCTTTGGATGTTCATGTATCGACGCCCCTTGGAACCTATGGTGTCCAACAAAGAAACGATAATACCTCTCCATATCTACCAAACATGGAAGACCCATGACTTGCCCGAAGGCATGCAGAAATGCGTGAACAAATTAAAAGAGGCGAATCCCGAATTCGAACATCATTTGTATAGCGACGAAGAATGCCGCAAGTTCATTGCCGATAATTTTGACTCGGACGTTGTATACGCCTACGACACACTCATTCCGGGTGCTTATCGCGCCGATCTCTGGAGGTACTGTATCTTGTATAAAAAAGGCGGCATCTATTTAGACATTAAATACTATAACGTGCCTCCCTTCAAACTCATCGAACTGACCGACAAAGAATACTTCGCCAAAGACATTGAGCAGAGCGGTTCGGGTATCTACCAGGCCGTCATGGTATGCAAAGCCGGGAACCCCAAACTCAAAGGCGCCATCGACGCCATTGCTAAGCATGCGAAAGAGAAATATTACGGAGACAGTATTTTCGACGTCACGGGTCCGACCTTGTTGCGACGGTTTTTCACTGATGAAGAATGGGAAAAGTGCGAAATCACGCTAGGGGAAGGCAATGGATGCCTGGATAAAACGTGTATTTACAAAGACGGACGCGCCATCATGTCGATTTATAGGGATTATCGAGAGGAACAAGACAAAACGAGTCAACCAAAATATTATGACCTATGGTACCAACGCAAAATATGGAAAGAGTAGGTCGAGGAGTGCCTCTTCAAGTCGAAGCACTAAGAGGTCGAAGAGTGCTTCTTCAAGTCGAAGCGTGCCTCTTAGAACAAGCTTTCTTATGCGCCGAAACGCTCATCTGGTTCTTTCCCCACCAGTTGTTACATATATCACACAGTATACCCACTTTGTTCACCTCATTGTTCCCCGTGATTTTACGTAATATAGGTAATTTGATATCCTCTAGCTTGTCCGTCAATTGTTTGCTGAACATTTTGATACTCTCCGCCATTTCGTTCTTTTGATTCGCGAACCGTACATACTCCTCCTTCAGTAATTCGAACTCCTCCTTGTCGATTTGAGCTGTATCCTGTCCCAATTCATGCGACAACGACAATCGCTGCGCCAAATGGTCCATAATATGGATCGCCACTTTCACTTTTTCCACGTCGTATTTCACATTCGATACATACAAATGAATCAATCCTCCCACTATATCGATATGATAATTCTCTTTGAACGTAATCGGGCTATTCTGCGAAATAAAAATCCCGTGGCACTTTTGCATCTGTAAATCGCGCTCGAATTTAGCCACCTCCTCCGAATTCACCGACGTCACATAATCCTTGCTTTCGAACAAAATGGTCGGGAGGCTCTTGTCTTTCCGATTCAATTTAATATCACACGAAGCCGTATCTCCCGAACATCGGATAATTTCGTCCGTAGGTGCGAGTTTCTGCAGCATATAGTACAATTCGATTTCGGAAACCGCCCCTTTCACCGACGAATTGTTCCTGTATTTGTTCAAGAACGCGTTCAGTTCACCACTCAACGTCTCGTGTATTTGTTTTTGCACCGACAACTTGTCGCTGATTTGCTGCGACGTGTTCAATACCGTCTGCTGCAATGTCTGGAACATCTGGTGGAACGACTTTTCGACCTGGTCCAATAGATTCGGATTTGAATCCGGGTCGGATTTATGGAGGGCACCCAGAATCTGTTCCGAATGTGTCCGAATACATTGCTGGATGGTTGCCGAATGTGCCTCGTGTTGTCTAGGAACATATTCCTGTATCAGGTTGGAGGTTTTATCGATCATCAAATGATTGTGTTTTTCTATCATCGTCGCCACTTTTTCTTGTAACGTCATTTCCGTATTCGATAGGATTAATTTCATATCTTCGATGTATTCCCTCTTGATTTCATGCAATTTTAATAACAAATTCGAACTCAATTGTTGGACATCGTTCTTTATTTCAGTGACGGTATGGAGGATTTGCGCATGAATTGCGTCGCCGATACGAGAATCCAGATTCGTCGATAACTGTTTCATGATATCGATGAAAATCAAGTTTAAGTCCACGATGTTCAGATGCGGCCGGTCTTTATAAAACGCCAAAATGGTCGGATCCGTAATGATGATAGAAGATTCATGATTCGACATTACGTTTGGAGGAAGATTTCATATAACAGTGTACTATGAAATCCTCTTTATTTCGTTTCGAGGATTTGCTAGCGCAAATCCTACGAGTACCATATCGAGGATTTGCTGACGCAAATCCTACGAGTACCATATCGAGGATTTGCTGACGCAAATCCTACGAGTACCAGATAACTATCCCACTCGCTTCGCTCGCGGGATATAATCAAAGTGAATTTAGATTGGTCCAAAAAAATTTTTTTAGGGCTCGCTTCGCTCGCCCTCCCACCGGTTTAATACAACGATACAATATTCATATAAGATAATTACTATAAGAATATTGATTGTTTCAAATATATATTGTAAAAATCAAGGAGGGCGAGCGAAGCGAGCCCTAAAAAATTTTTTTTGAGACATTCCATCCATTTTTCATTATATCCCGCGAGCGAAGCGAGTGGGATAGTTATATGGTACTCGTAGGATTTGCGCTAGCAAATCCTCGATATGGTACATCGTAGGAACGAAGTTCCTCGACAAAATTGAATTCCTTTTTATTTTCCCTTCCTCTTAATATAATAATATCCAATACTTCAATGAACTACTAAGAAAAAAATCAAAACCATCAAAACCAAAAATGAATCTCTTTATTTTATCACTCTGTGTGAAACAATGTGCAGAGGCGATGTTCGACAAACACCTCCCGAAAATCATTTTGGAAGCCGTCCAGATGCTATGTACGGCAAAACGCATGTTGGATCCGTGCAACATAGACGAAACACGTATCTACAAAATCAGTCATAAAAACCATCCGGTCTCGATCTGGATCCGGAAATCCTATACGAATTATATGTGGACGATTCGCCTAGTCGAAACCATGCACGAAGAATGGAAATGGCGGTTCAATCATCCTCCTGAAAAAATGCACAAATCTTATTTGTTAGCGCAATACCTGAAATCGTGTCCTCCGCCCATGCAAGCGTTTCCTTATCAAGGGTTGACCCAGTTCGCACAAGCGATGCCGGATCAGTACAAAGTTGCCGGTAATGCCGTCCAGTCTTATCGCAACTATTACCAGGGCAAAGAAAAAAGTCACTTGGTTTTCTGGCGAAAACGTGGTCCTCCCGACTGGTGGACCAAACCAAAAGATTCATGTATTTGTTTCTAAAATGAAATACACGAATCAAATTTATTATAAAAATACAATAGGAAACCATATTACATGTTTTTATTGGAGGTTGTAACAAATATAAACCGATTTGCACATGATTTATTATTTCAACCGAAAAATGAGCCTCTTAAAATATATTCAACCTCCATATCATACGATTAAAAACAAAATCATGAAGCCGGTTCGTCCGATTACCCTCTTCGACGTATCTCTTCGCGACGGCATACAAAGCGCTAAATCCACTGAAAAATACACCACCGAATATAAGAAACACATGTTGGAAACCATTATCCGTGAAAAAAAACCCGCATCCATTGAGGTCGGGTCGTTCGTTTCACCGCACGTCCTCCCCATCATGTCCGACACGGAAGAGGTATTACAATACGGCATCGAATATGCGAAGAAAATAAATAAGAAACAGAACTACTACGTGCTAGTTCCAAGCATGAAACAACTGTTGCGCGCTACAGAAAGCCCCGTTATCAAACCGCATATTAACACGCCGGATTCACCCATCCATTTTTCGTTCATCACGTCAGTGTCCAACTCGTTCCAACAGAGAAACATCCACAAAACGCTGAGTGAAACAAAATCCGAGTTGAGACAAATGACCGCTTGGCTCGATTATTACTGGCCTTCGGCCATGAAGAAACTGTACGTATCCTGCATCAACGAGTGTCCGATCGAGGGAAAAATACCGAATCATACAATTATTGAAGAGATCGCCGACTACAACCGTTTGTACCATTTTGATGAAATTTGTTTGTCGGACACAGTAGGAAGTCTCGATCCTTCGGAACTCGACCTGTTGTTGTACAACATAAAACAGATCCCTTTTTTATACGTAAACAAACTATCGATTCATCTACACGGCAAAGACACGGATAGAATCAAAGACCTCTTGCTCATTTCCGATATCCGAGGTATCAACCGATATGACGTATCGATGATCGAAGAGGGTGGATGTTCCGTCACAATGGGAAAAGACAAGACAAAACCGAACTTGACGTATGAAATCATCGACTCTGTGTTCCAACAATAGGGAAATATGGATATACACTATAGAACCAACATGACCCTGAATGTGGATTGCCTATATTATCCTTTTCGTGGATAAATACATTTATCCACGAATAGAGACTAATTATTGGTTTATAAAATGGGCGTTTTAACCCTCTCAGGACCAACTTTAAAATTCTATATGGAGGAATGGGACAAATTCGTCATATTCCCACATGTTTGGTCCTGAGAGGGTTAACATCGGCTACCTACATCAAAAATAATGTGTATTTTATCTTTGATTTCCATAAAAAATCGTGTCTCTCCATTTGTTTTCGGGTTGCAGTTATTGAACATAGTTTTATAAATCAGCCATGTATACTCTATTATAGACTATCAACGCATTGCTAAAAATCGAATATTATACCGTAAAAATACATAATATGTTACATAACATATTGTGTATCTAAACACGTCGTTTTGACTTTCGGTACTTTCTTGATTTTTTATTTTTTCGACTTCGTTTTGATTTTTTACCTCCTGTCTTCAGTGTAGGTTTATCAGAATCTAGTGTAGGTTTATCATCTAGTGTAGGTTTATCATCTAGTGTAGGTTTATCATCTAGTGTAGGTTTATCATCTAGTGTAGGTTTATTTTTACGTATATATAAATATGGTCCTACATATTTCATTTCATGAATACCATACGAACCATAATTACTATATAATGGGCTGATTACTCCATTCTCAAAAGTGGTTACACTATATTTATATAGTCTTGAACTCCCAACTTCAATATTTTTCTTTTTAACTTTAGTGTTTATAAACTTACCAATATTTATAATTTCATCATTTTTAACTATAAATACATCCTTTTTTAAAAAATTTATATGTTGTTTAAAAAAATCAAGGTAATCAAATGTGTACTTTGGAAATCGAATATAATTAGTATTTAACCCTCTCAGGACCAACTTTAAAATTCTATATGGAGGAATGGGACAAATTCGTCATATTCCCACATGTTTGGTCCTG
>Ga0114963_10003631_pt1 | contig 10559 bp, 8 predicted proteins | sample C_131016_EF_Meta_FD_87019 | JGI IMG/M metagenome (GOLD analysis project Ga0114963, IMG submission 87019) | Freshwater microbial communities from Lake Croche, Canada to study carbon cycling - C_131016_EF_MetaG | ecosystem: Environmental > Aquatic > Freshwater > Lake | place: Lake Croche, Canada...
AGGAGTAAAGCATAAAAAACCAGGAGATGATTTTTTAACTAAAACTAGATTCTCAATTCGAATACCATACGCATTCTCTTTATAGTACCCAGGTTCAATTGAAACAATCATTCCTTCTTGCAAATCAGCCTCACCAAACTTACTAATGCGTTGTGGACCTTCATGTACTGAAAGAAAACTACCAACACCATGGCCAGTACCGTGTGCATAATCCTTGCTCTCCTTCCATAATGGCAACCTAGCGAGAACATCAAGTTGCGCACCATTTGTACCAATGACAAATTTAGCAGATGACAATGCAATATGACCTTTTAATACTAGTGTAAAATTATGAATTTGTTCTGCAGTTGGTTCGCCAATTGCAATTACACGAGTCACATCAGTGGTACCACCATAATATTGACCACCAGAATCTAATAATAATAAATTATTGCCAGAAATGGTTTTATTAGTTTTTGGCGTTGGCTGATAATGAATAATTGCACCATTTTCTGCAAAACCAGCAATAGTGGTAAAACTTGGATAGACAAAGTCAGGTTGCTGTTTTCTATATTCTAAAAGCTTTTCTGAAACTGAGAGTTCAGTTTCATTATCACTTTGTTCCAACCAGCATAAAAACTCTGTTAAAGCAGCCCCATCGCAAAGATGAGCCTTAATTGCACCGTTTATTTCTTCAGTATTTTTAATTGCTTTAGGTAATTGGCATGGATCAGCAGCAAGGCTAACATGTGGGACAAGCTGCTTAAACCAATATGGGGATGATGGGCTAGTTTGCACTTTTAAATTAGCAAGTTTTTTTAATTCAACAGGCACATCTGAAATAGGCTTAACTTTAACCAAATATTTTTTTAGGTAAGTTATGATTTCTTGGTCTGGAATATATTCTAAAAATAAATCGATACTACCATCTTTATAGGCAATTAAAAAACCAAGAAAAAATGGAGTAAACTCGACAGCATTTCCACGCAAATTCAGCAACCAACAAATAGAATCTGGCGCGGTGATTATAAGCGCATCAACATTATCTAGTTTTAAATATTTTCTTTTATATTCAGTATCTTGTCCGGCATATTTAATGTTATGTATAAATATATTTGACGTAGCTTTTGGCGAATCAACATCTGCATTTGAAACTAGATCAACAAGATTTTTTTCAATCGCAACAAACTTACATTTTGTAGATAATGAAGAGAATCTTTCTACCTGATTAATTGTATGTAACTTAGGATCAAAACCAATAATTAAAGGATTATCATTTAGCACATTTTTTAAATTACTTTGTGTATATTCAATAACCTCAAAATCAGCATCAAGTTCATTTTTTGCTTGAAGAAGATAGCGACCATCAGTAAAGAAAATTTTCTTATCACGAGTGATCAAAGCCAGCCCATTAGAACCGGTAAAACCAGTTAAGCATTTAAGCCTAGATTTATGCTTAGGCACATACTCATTTTGAAACTCATCACTGGAAGGAACTAAATAAGCATCAATATTATGCTCTTGAAAAAACTTGCGTAATTTGCTGATCTTATCCATTAATTAGCTCCCGCCATTGATCTTCAGTTAAAATTTTTAATCCTAACGCCTGAGCTTTAGTTAGTTTGCTTCCAGCTTCTGTGCCAGCTACTACGTAGTCAGTTTTTGTAGAGACAGAAGAAACAACCTTGGCTCCTAAAGATTCAGCCAGGGACTTGGCTTCATCACGCGACATGTTAGTTAATGTACCAGTAAAAATTATAGTTTTACCAGACAAAATACCATTACTTGTTTTACTTTCATAAATACCGATATTTAAAATATTGCCTAATTGCTCAACTATTTGACGGCTATATTCTTGATGAAAAAAACTTTGTAAAGCAGTTACCACTTTCATGCCTATACCATCAATACCATCAAGATCTTCAATTATTTGTGGGCTACTTTGCGCTAGCTGTAACATATTATTATAAAAGTTAGAAAAGTCATGATATTGACGTGCCAATATCTTAGCATTGACCTCGCCAATATGCCTGATGCCTAATGCATAAATAAATTTATCTAAGACAACATTTTTAGCATTTTTAATTGAGTTATAAAGATTCTCAACCGACTTCTTACCCCAACCAGAAAAACCCATGAGCTTCTGTAGAGCATCCTGATTTTCAATTAGTAAAAAAATATCAACTGGAGTTTTTACCAAACCTTGTTCATACAAGAACAATATGTTACTATCACCTAAGCCCTCAATGTTAAATGCACCTTTGGAACTAAAATGCCGTAGACGCTCAATGATTTGCGCCCGACATTTAAGCTCACCACTGCAACGAACTGCAACTTCTCCATCATCAATTATTGCTTCACTGCCACAAACAGGACAATATTTTGGAAAGATGTATTTTTGAGCATCTTTTGATCTTAGATTGAAATCTACCGAGATAACTTTTGGAATCACATCGCCTGCTCGTTCGATGATTACGGTATCCCCAACACACACATCTAAACGCTCAATTTCGTCCTTATTGTGCAAAGATGCACGCTTTACAATAACCCCACCAACATTAATCGGTTCTAGTTCTGCAACCGGCGTTAAGGTACCAGTGCGACCAACTTGAATAGTAATAGCATTAAGCATAGTTTTTGCCTGTTCAGCAGGAAATTTATGAGCAGTTGCAAATCTTGGAGAGCGAGAAACATAACCCAATCTTTCTTGTAAAGCAAAAGAATTCACCTTATACACTACACCATCAATGTCATAAGAAATATCTGCTCGCTTATTATAAATATCGTCATAAAATTTTTGAATCATTAGCAATGACTTAGTACAGAGATGAATATTACAAACTTTGAAGCCAAACTGTTTTAGTTGATTGAGCAATTCTTGCTGAGTGGTTGCTACAGATTCGCTAACCTCGCCCAACCCATAAACAAAATATTTAAGCTGACGTGATTTGGTAATATTAGGGTCTAATTGACGAAGAGATCCCGCTGCTGCATTGCGTGGGTTTGCAAATAATGGCTGATCAGCATTTTTACGTTCTTCATTAAGACGCTCAAAATCCTCATGCAACATAAACACTTCACCGCGAATTTCAAGAAAATTAGCCTGAGTATTTATCTGCATTGGAAAATCAGCTAAGGTTTTAAGGTTTTCGGTAATATTTTCACCAACAAAACCATCACCTCTAGTAGCACCATATTTGAACTTACCTTTTTCATATGTAGCAGTGAAAGAAAGTCCATCAATTTTCAATTCACAAATTATCTCAACCTGTTCTGACTCACCAAGCCCCAAAAATCTTTTAACTCGCCCAAGAAAATCTGCCACCTCCTCCATACTGAAACAATTGCTTATAGAAAGCATTGATTTTTTATGAGTAATTTTTTCAAACCCGCTAGTGACTTCACTGCCAACTTTATTGCTGGGGCTATCAAATCGTTTCAAATTAGGAAATTGATTTTCAATTTGTTGATTGCGTAAGAAAAGCTGATCCCACTGCGCATCACTAACTAACGGTGCATTATGAATATAATAATGTTCGTTATATTGAGCAATGGTTTTTGCTAGATACTCTAGTTCAGCAGCAGCCTCAAGAGGCGTTAATTGATCAACTGAAGTATTAAATGATACTGGTGACCTTATGTCCATATTTAAAAAATGCTTTAATATCCTCTGTAGATAATAACACTCTATCAGGATTGGATATCCTTGCCAAGGCAATATATAAATCTATCAAATCATCTCAATAATCTATATTTATTCTTTATATCTTGCGATAATCTAACTAAAGCCATGGTAGATTTTTTATTTAAAAAATAACTGTAACATAATCGCCAATAAAAGCGGTATCATCCATTTTAGGATATCATTTTTTACAGCAGTAGTTTCTGATTTGACATATGAATAGAACTCATCCTTGGTAACAAAATTTTTCATTTCCGTACGCAGTTCCGTACGTAGCATCTGCAATTCATCTTTTGTAGCAAAATTCTTCATTTCTTTATATATACACTGGAACCCTTCTCTCATCTCCACGCGAAGAGATTTAACATCTTTCTCGATAGCCCTAACATCTTTCTCGATAGCCCTAACATCTTTCTCAATAGCCTTAACATCTTTCTCGATAGACTTTACGTCTTTCTCTAAAACAAAAACTTGTTCTTTCGTCGCAAGTTTAGAGACATCATAGTCTCTACTTTCAAACAAAGATTTAACAATAACCTCAGCCTGACGTTCATCAAAACCCGTAGCTTGCAGTTCTTTTATGTGTTTATGAGTGTCAAATGTATGCATGATCGCTTTCATTTATGTTCTCTCCGATTATAGACTAGTAGTAAAAATTGTAAATTTTTTTCTACTCTTCCTTGAGTTAATTTATAAAAAGATACTTCTACTTGAAAGCGAGGTCAGATGCAAGCATTTAATTATAGTTTTATTATAGTTTTATGTCATTTCCACACTATTCGTAGTCATTCCCGCGCAGGCGGGAATCCAGTCTACATATAAATCTAAACCTAGTGTTTTGGCGAAATTTTTTCTAAAAGAGAGTGATAGTGGAATAGTTTGTAATAATAAAAAAGCGATTTGAATTTTTTTAGGACTAGATTCCTCCCTGGACGGGAAAACGACGGGGGTAGGAATAACGATAGGAGATGAAAATCATCGTTTCCCTCTATTAACTCCTGTAGACACTCACTTTTTTACTTACTAGTATCTATAGTTAGTGAGCAATGCTGACTAAAATAAGAAATTGAAACTAATCTTCATCTTGGTGCTGACGCTCATATTTCTCATGACGTTCTTGCGCTTCAATACATAAAGTAGCAATTGGCCTAGCATCTAAGCGTTTAAGACCTATAGGATCACCAGTCTCTTCACAATAACCATAATCATTTGATTCAATTTTAGAAAGCGCATACTCAATTTTATCAATCAATTTACGATAACGATCCCTAGTGCGTAATTCAAAAGCAGTGTCTGATTCAACAGTAGCACGGTCATTGATATCAGGTTCATTCAAATTCTCTTCTTTCAAATGTACCATAGTTTCTCGAGCTTCATCTAACAACTCCGCTTTCCAAGCTACAAGCTTACGTCTGAAATACTCGAGTTGTTTTGGACACATATATTCTTCTTTTTCTGAAGGCGAATAGCCTGGCTCTAACTCTATTAACATGATCCTCCTACTAATATTAATCTATAATAATTTTTATATGGCGCTTCTTACCAGCCGAAAGTATTATCTCATGATCGCTGAAATCTGCAATAGTGATTTTATAATATTCATCAGTTACTTTTTCGTTATTAAGTTTAGCACCACCACCATTAATCAAACGACGTGCTTCACTGTTTGAGGATGTTAAACCCGACTTACTAAAAAGATCACATAATAATATCCCTTCAGCAATAACCTCAGCAGTAATTTTAAATTCTTCGACACCTTCAACAATACCCTTCTCAAAGACATTTTGAGCGGTTTGTGCAGAACGTTCAGCATTCACCTGACCATGACATAATTTTGTTGTTTCATAAGCTAATAATTTTTTATACTCATTGATATTAGTCAAAGTATCTTGTTCATAAATAGCAATTTGTTCCAAAGATATATCAGTATATAAACGCATAAAACGGAATATATCGGCATCATCTACATTGCGCCAAAATTGGTAATAATCATAAGGCGAAAGCAATTCTTCATTTAACCATACAGCCCCAGCAACAGTTTTACCCATCTTCGCTCCAGAAGAAGTGGTAATAAGCGGCGTAGTTAGAGCATACGCAGCCGTACCATTGATTTTTCTGATCAGTTCAATACCATTAATAATATTCCCCCATTGATCTGATCCGCCACATTGAACAATACAATTATAATCACGATTTAAGACTAAGAAGTCATAAGCTTGCAAAATCATATAGTTAAACTCAAGAAAGCTTAAGCTTTGTTCACGATCAAGACGAGCTTTAACACTTTCAAAACTAAGCATCCGATTTACTGAAAAATGACAACCATAATCTCGCAAAAATTCCATGTAATTTAAATGATCTAGCCAAACGGCATTATTAAGCATAATTGCATCACTAGCCTGTTCGCCAAAATCAACAAATTTAGAAATAGAGTATTTAATACCGGTAAGATTAGTAGCAATATCTTCGTCGGATAAAATCTTGCGTGCTTCATCTTTAAATGATGGATCACCAACTTTAGTAGTTCCTCCTCCGATTATTGCAATTGGCTTGATACCATGCTTTTGAAGCAATCTCAAAATCATAATTTGCATTAAACTGCCAACATGCAAAGAAGTAGCAGTAGCATCAAAGCCAATATAAGCAGCGGGATTGCCTGTATTCAAAGATTGAACGAGGATTTCTTCATCAGTAGACTGATAATAAAAACCTCGCCCCTTAAATTCTGCTAGAAAATCCGCGCCACGCTTATTACTCTGCATCTACAGCGTTTACATCTTTAACAAGAACATTTAATTTAATAGCTCCAGCTTTTTCAAAATATAAAGTCATTTTGATTTTCTCACCATCAACTAATTTACCTTTAAGGTCAAACAACATGATGTGTAATCCTTTTGGAGAAAGCTTAACTTCTTGTTTGGCTGGTATAACAATTTTGTCAATCTGCACCATTTGGCTCACGCCTTTTTCATCAACGATTTTATGTAACTCAATTTTACCAGCTTGTTTTGATGTTACTTTATATAAAACATCTGCATCGTCAGAATCATTTTTTATATTCATATATGCAGCTGTCATGTGGCTGCCACCCATGGTAGCTCTTACCCAACTATCTTTGATTTTGATTTCTTTATGTGAATCACAAGCATTTGCTAGTGAACAAAAGAGAAGAGTTATTAATACTAAAAGATTTTTCATTTTGCGCCTCATAAAATAAAAGTTACTAACCCCTTCATCAATATAACAACGAGATTGATTATGCAAGAATTTTTACGAGATTACAAAATCATCTCTCCCTTTATAGAGAATTATCAAATTTTTTGCTGGCAAGAACCATATGATATTAGTTTATCTTTATGTTACTAACAATAGACTGTATTGATTAATCCTAGTATAATTTACACAAAAATTATTAAACTAGCTAAAGTTGTCTGATGCACCCAAAATATTTTAACCCAATTACTACATCTAATCCAAGAGAGTCTTTTTATTTCAGATTAGCCTTATTCACACCTAGCCATTACTCTAATCCAGCATTTAAAACAAATGATGAAGAATGGAGATTTATTGAGGACTCTAATAAACTTTTTTTTATTAACCTTGGTTATTATGGAGTAGCTTATAGAAATGAAAAACAAAAAGAAATTCTAATCAGTCATGAAGGGACATTTATTCATAATATTATAGATGTATTGGATATATTTTCTTGTATAAGTTATGGGCTTGGTCTGCCACCTGTTATCCATTTAACTCTTGCCCTGAGTTTTACTAGTGCAATTGCTAAAGACTATCCTGAATATAAAATCATTCATACAGGAGTTTCCTTAGGCGGTATCATAGCTCAGCATGAGTTATTTAATAATCATAAGGTGCTTGCTATTGAATCACCTGGTTTAGAAAATCCGGTAATTGCAGAACAATATACTAATTTTCTTTCTCGTGTAGCAGATGTTTTAGCATATACTCACTTGTCATTTTTTGCCCCTTTAATACCAATTGCTTACTATTCAGCGGTTGGTACATTGATATATAGTAATCCCATATTTTTCCCTGTATTTTTTTCTGCTCATCATATTCATAAATTAGCTAAATATTTTACAAACGTTCAATTTGAGGCTCCAGAGAGTTGTAATTTAGCAGTTGCGAACGGCGAGCTTCATATATTAACAAGATGGAATGATATTAAAGAAGCAGGTGTATATTATACTTTAAAAGGTCATGATAAAATAACTGAGCCAATAATTAAATTTTTGTCTTATTTGGATGCTAAAATAGCTATCCATGACCCTGGAGTGTTATTTAACAGTATGGTTGTAGAAACCAAAATTAATGAATTATGCAGCCATCAATCAGAAGTGATAAAGGGATCAAATTTGAATATGGTTATAGAAACAGAAGTTAATGCACTGTGTAACCATCAATCAGGAGTACTAGGAGGAACAAATGAAGAACAAACTGGGATTTAGATAAGATTGAATCTTGGTATAAATATGATTATACAGAAAGTTATAAAATTTTTTATCAATCTTTACTAAAAAATAAGTCTACACCTGGTTTCAGGCGTTTGTCTTCTATTACTACTTTAAGTGCGCTTAACTCTATCAATCTAAGATGGTTCTACACCACCAGCCCGCAACTCTAATGCTTTACGTTGTTCCAAATGAGTATAAACCTTGCGTGCTATTGAATCATTAATCACTAATAGATTGACACCATTTTTTGCAGCAGCTGCAGCTATATCTATTTTTGTGTCAGGCAGAATTTTTCTTACCTGCTCTACTTGATATAACGCCTCAGGTTGACCAGAAATAATGAGAATTTTCCCTGGTATTCCCATATAAATTTCCTTGAATTTTATAACAGTATCATCTGTGCTCGCTCTACTTCCATCAGCGCGCTTACCAGCCTCAACCTTAATATGAGGCTTACCTCCAACAACAGAATGATCAACCAAGGCACACATCATATCTACTTCTGTAGGAAATTTTATTCCCATGTCAGTAAAATGCTTAATTACCTCTTGTCTTTTTTGGGTTAACGCCGCAGGAACCATTCTAATTTCTGGGGGAAAATTGACTGCAAAATATTCGGTTAACTCTGTAGTTGTTTGACCAGTGCGCTCTACCAAAAATTCTGTAATAATAGGCTCATCAATCGGCCATAATTCACGGTCACTGCCTAGCAAATAGATCATTCCTTTAACATGTTGCTCATCCATTACTTTTATTAATGAATTTAATCTTGTTTGAAAACTTGGTTGCGATGAGCCCAAAATCAAAATTGCATCATATTCTTCACCTTCAGGCGGAGTAAGCTCACGAATCATCCCCAGAGCATCGTAACGAGCAATTAATGCGTCGCGTAGTTCCGGATTATCTTTTAGGCGAAAATCATCTGATAGCATTGCACGTTCTAAACCGGCAGGACGCTTTAGGCACTCTTGCATCTTTTTATTGATTGACTCAAGATCAGTATCAGCGGCTTTTAAAGACTCGATTTGATTGGAACTTGTTAGCTCAGAAGGAAAGGTTTCATCAAAATAACCATAAAAATGCATAACTTGTAGCATAGCTTCTTGCTGAGCCTCTTCTTCCCAACCTAATCCTGATAATAAACTTGAGAAACTTGCCACGATCACTTATATAAATTATTTATGGTGCCCCTGACCTGACTTGAACAGGTACGCCCTTGCGGACTACAGATTTTGAGTCTGTCGCGTCTACCAATTCCACCACAGAGGCCCAAGCAGGCATAATATATATTTATGAGTGAAAAGTCAAAGTAAAATAGTCATTCAAGCTATTGTAATATGTAATAGAGTTAAGTAGCTTATAATATAAAAAATGATTTAATTTTATTTGTAAGACTTGGTTTCAGCCTGCACATGAATGATACTTAAGGCAAAGACTTTCCTGAATTTATTATAGTTTTATGTCTATAACAAATAGATAATGCCCAGATAAACTTAAACTTATATTTGGATTATAGAAAAATATAGTATAATAAACTACAGGTTAGAATTTTAACTTAAGGAACAATATGCAACAGATAAAAGATAAAAAAAGCTACATTATCGTTGTTGGAAATGAGAAAGGCGGTGCTGGCAAAACCACTTCAACTATGCATTTGATTGCCTCGTTATTGAAACTTGGTTTTAAGGTTAGCAGTGTTGACACTGATCACCGCCAAGCTTCTTTATCTCGCTATTTAGAAAATCGCCACCAAACTATTGAAAAAAATAATTTATCTCTGCCAACACCTACACATTACCGAACTTCCTCAAGCACTCAAAACACTATCAGTGATATTGAGAAAGAAGAAAAACAACAATTGCTTGATATTATTGACAAAGAACGTGATCAGGTTGATTTCATCGTGATTGATACCCCTGGCAGTAATAGCAACTTATCCAGATTCGCGCATTCTTATGCTGATACTATTATTACCCCAATCAATGATAGTTTTATTGATCTTGATTTACTTGCACTAGTTGATGGCGAAAGCTTAAACGTAGTTAAACCTGGTATATATAGCCAAATGGTCTGGGAACAAAAAATCGAGCGCGCAAAAAGAGAGCAAAAAGCAGCTGATTGGATTGTGATGCGTAATCGCTTAACGTCAGTTGATGCCAAAAATAAACGTAATATGGAAACTGTGGTTGGAAATCTTGCTAAACGCGTTGGCTTTAGAGTTGCCCCAGGGTTTGGCGAACGTGTTATTTTCCGTGAATTATTTTTAAAAGGTCTTACTCTGCTTGATTTACTTGATCCAAAACTTAAATTTCAATTTAGTCTATCTCATATCGCTGCAAGGCATGAACTCCGAAGCTTTATTAGATCGCTAAACATACCACAAATCACACAAGCATTAGAAAAACAGAATTTATAAAATGAATAAT
>Ga0114963_10003632_pt1 | contig 10557 bp, 3 predicted proteins | sample C_131016_EF_Meta_FD_87019 | JGI IMG/M metagenome (GOLD analysis project Ga0114963, IMG submission 87019) | Freshwater microbial communities from Lake Croche, Canada to study carbon cycling - C_131016_EF_MetaG | ecosystem: Environmental > Aquatic > Freshwater > Lake | place: Lake Croche, Canada...
AGCTTCTCCAAGCGGTTGGACCCCAAGCCTTGAATACATACGGCCCCGTTAACATGTTCTTTAACTTGGTAACGACGGGCACAGATGTAACTGGGTTTAATACGGCGAATGCGACATTCAATCGGTTGGCATCTTACAACATCACCTCCTTACTAACAAGTATAAATACGATCAATGACGACCTGTATAATCTGTATGGTACTAATTCAATAATAGGAGGGGAATCAGGAGCGATCAATGTGTTTATGGCGGAGTGTAACGTAATACCTGCGGTGGGGGAGCCCGGCGGTGGCAGTCTCGTAGCATTTTCAACCGCAATAAGAGGGCTCGCAATCGACAACCGAGCCACATATCCTTCCTATAATATCGCTCTATCGAACTCAAATCTCACCGACTTCACCAGTGCCGGTGCGGCGTTTGGAGTCGCAGTTAGCAACAATACGACGGCAGCCTTATTCTCCACAACATCGACGTCTGCGTCGGATCTGTCTGGCTTACCTGTCAGTTACACTATGCCCGCGTCCTATTCCATCACCTTTCCATCCATGTATGTTCGAGATACCTTGGGATTATGTAGGACAGATATATCCAACAATCAACTCGGGATAACATGGTATAGTGCGGGTTCCATCAATCTATACGACAAAACCGTGATTGATGTGTCTGGAACTATCACCTATAGTTTCGATACCAACTACGGTGCGGATGTGAACACCGTAAATGTTCTGAAATGGATTTACAATAATATATCGTCGTTTGAGACGGGAAATGTCGTGAATATTACCTTCAAGAATACGATGACCACGATCGCGCTGTTAGATACGAAGATCGGCGGATCCATCGGTATTTCATCGAAACACGTCTCTATTTACGATAATGCGATGCGCAGTCTAACCAACACCGTCGTAGATATATCTGCGGATCAATTATTTGTATACAACAATGCGTTCAATGACATGAGTAGTTCCACTGTAAAAATTGCGATGTCAGGCGTGACAGGAGGTGGTCTGTACCCTGGTATGGATATCTTCTTCAATTCCAACAATACAACGATCAATTCGAATGTGTTGTTGATCAATAAACCGATCGTTACACTATCGTCCTTTAATAATGCGACCTTGGCAGATGTGTCTAGTATCATTTGGAATGCGACCGGTGTCCTTTCAACGGATACAATGGATGTTACGTTCAGCACACTTACCCCCGCAAATTCCACGAGTACAACGGGCTATCCAGTGATTATATTTCAATCGGCGAAGACATTACAGCAACATCATATAATATCAGTGCCCGAGGATTGGTTCTGGTGTTGGAGATCTCCTACGTATACATCTGGCGCAATCCCTGGACTGGATGCGAATTGGAGTTATTATAATGGAAAGCCCAGTTTACCTGCTCCGAATATATTAACCGGTGGTACCGTTACGGATACTACAACCGTTCAACATCCTGCTAGACTTAACTACATTTGGCCAGATCAGAATGACCCCATGGCCAAAGCGACAGGTCTCACGAGTTCCTTTGCGCCACAAACCTTTACCTATGAAGGCTACACGTTCACACGAACGTCCGCTATCGGACAAAATTCTTCAACGAAACTGTATGCGTTGAAAACAACGGATGAGAACGCGAAAAATCAAGCATGGACCAATATTGGCTTGTCCCGTGCGTATACATATGCCGCCAATTTCTTGATTGATACCTTTGTTTCAATCGTAGTATCACTCCTTGTAGGGGCCCTGTCTCTTGTTACAGGAGGTGTGGCCCTCGTGATCGCGGGACCCATTATAGGGGCCATTATAGGGGCGGCCTCAGGGTTTTTAACAACGGCAGCTGATAATGCCATTTCAACTAACCGATTTAGACTGGGTGATAATCGCGAAGTCCTCGTACAAAACATCGAAATGGGAGCGTTAACGGGTGCTTTGTCTGGGATTCGTGGAATGACAGTGACGAATAATATGCTAGTTACCAAACAGCTAGTGAGACAGGGTGGAAGAAGGTTCCTAACGCCCAAACTGTTGCCTAAAGGACCAGGACCCGTCATTTCTCCGAAACCGAAACTTCCATCCATCCCCTCAGAACGCGTGATTAATAGAATCAAGAAGTCGTTCGGTCCTGTTAAACCCCGTGTGACAGGTGGCGGTGGAGGGAGGGGACCTGCTCCTCCTCCTGAACCTAAACCCAAGCCGATCGATATCACGGGCCCCGTTCCAGTGGTGGAAAATAAGGCTACTACCTTAGTCGGTGTACCCGAAATTATCGTCAAACGGTATAAGATACCGACCGTATTAAAAACGAATGCAAATTTCCTTAAATCTCTGAAGGCAATCAACGGAGATCCCGCAAAGGAAATAAAACGTTATCTGACAACAGATTCCGATGGACTAACGATTGAGCAGATAATGCTATTAGCACATGTAACCCCTTCCCTGGCGGATTTAGCATCCATGAATCAACTGTTATACAAATTCCATTCCTACAACCATACCTCCGTGGAGGATGCGACAACTATGTTGAGCGCATTCATACCAAACCAGCCTTATTTGAGTGCCGCTACGTCTGTATCTATGCGTGATTTGGCCGCGTACAATACGATCATACACGCTCCCATGATCGGCGCATTAGAAGCACAGGATGCCAATACAGTTACATCCTATCCATTAATTACGGCGCACTATTTGGCAAATGATACGACCTATCCTCCCTATGTTCCAACATCAGGACCGGATTTCACGCCAACGTTTACTGATTACGTGAGACGCTCCTTGCCCTATGGTCAATCATATGGAGACCCCTCTTTCATATCGTATTACTTAAAACAAGGTACACTGGGTCAAGAGGATGCTACCATGAGTAATGTGGACGGTTATCCTTCTAGAGTTATGCCCTATGCGAACCCGTTACACCTACATAGCAATTATTTGTGGCGCGGTCCGTTTAATTTGGGAAGTGCCCGCACTCTCTCATCTCCTGAATTTAACCCCTACAATGGTACAACCAGTAGCGCGTACAGCAATATTGGCATCTGTACAATGTCAGGATATGACATTCCTGAATATAATTATCAATCCGAACTGTATTTTGGCCACGATGATAAGGTTGTTTACGCGGTGACGAAGCAGGAAGCCCCCAACAATGTGTACGGCGGTTCCACGAATCTCAACATCGTCATCGGATCCGCGATCACCAGCATCCCCGCCTACGCGTTCTGTAGCACGGACGGAACCGACGATAACGTTCCGTTCACGATCCGAAATGTCTACATAGGTCCCAATGTGACCTCGATTGGAGCACAGGCCTTCTACCGATCGCATGTGGACTATGTCTATTATCCATCCAGTTGTACGACCTTGGCATCCCAGTGCTTTGCGAACTGCGGTCTCAAAGGCGCCGTCGCGTACGCAAATACAAACCAAACGACGATCTCCAATCCAGGAACCGTGTTGGTATATCTCAACAGCGATACGAAAATCACGTACGTGGATGAAGGAGTATCCTTTTCGAAATTCGATAATGTTACTATTAACGGAGTAAGGATTGATGGCAACAATGGCGCCACTCTCTTGACTGTCAGACCCAAAGCCAACAGATCAGGATACGTTCCAGAGTCGTACCAAACGATTTTGTTCCCTGTCACCCAGGTACTTAACAATAGATATCCTATTGGCAGCTTCACGAACTATTCCCAGAGCGGCAGCAATCTGACATATACGTATCAAACTCCAGTCGCAGGATCTACCACCATACAGATAACGTCAGGAGTCCCAGGCGTTCAACCAAGGTCTCAGTATGAAATCAGAGGCACGGAGTTCGCCGTCTACGGTACAGGCACGAATGTCGTCGCCAATCTGCGTGCCATGGTCACTCCCACTCCCTCCTACATTGCCGACGATGCCTTCGCCGATTGTAGCGGTCTGACGGAATTCACCTTCCCAGACAACTTCAGCGGCTTCGGCGCCAACGCGTTCAAGAACTGTATCAGTCTCCAGAATCTCCATATTCCGGAAGGTACGACGACGATCGGTGACGGCGCCTTGGCCGGCTGTACGGGACTCCAACAGGTGACTCTGCCCTCCACGTTGACCGATGTCTCTTCGAATGCCTTCCCTCAGGATGCCAGTGGAATGAACGTGGTGATTCCCGCGATCTCGGCTGCTCTGGCCTCCATTATCCCACAGCTTCCTCCCACGGCGACCATCTTCGCCGCGACATCCGAAGTCGCCGCCAGTGTCTCCAGTAGTCTTCCCGCGGGATCCACCTTGACCGTCGTGGTCGATACTCCTCCTTCTCCTCCTACGAATGTGTCGGCCACCGCAGGCGACGGCACCATCACGATCTCCTGGACGGCTCCCACTGTCACGGGTCATTCCGCGATCGCCAGCTATTCCTTAGACATCTCTGGAGACGGCGGTGACTTCGTAATGAGCAATATCAAGGCGACTAGTTTCATCCTTCACGGCCTGCCAAACCGATCCCTCTATGAGATCACTGTCAGTGCCGTAAACACCAATGGTCTGATCAGCGATCCCTCCAGTCGTGTCACGGCCACACCGGTCCCTCCCGCACCCGCAGAATCCGCCTTCACGAATCTGTTGGCCACCAGCGATGCCAGTGGCGGCCTCCCCGAATTCTTCACCTTCTATTTCGATCTCTCGAACAATGAATCCACGGTGTATGTCTGGGCCCAGTCAGATGACAACGCCGCTACAGATGACACCCTCATCCGTCTGTACACGCAGCCTGAGAACGTGAATCTTCTGGATGCGAGCCACTGTGTCGTGTCCAGCGGTGCCACACTTCACGACGATATCGGTGCTCTCATCTTCGAGAACAATCTGAACAACGTGACGGTCACGCCCAACATCATCTGGCAGTCCCTGACCGAAAACACGCGATATTACGTGACCGCAGCCACTTCCGGTGACAACTATCCCTCCAATATGAGTCTGATCCTCCAGACGTACAGTGGTCGATCCATTCCGATCACACTGCTGAAATCCGGTACCGCCGTCAATCCTTACACGGGATTGATCGCCTCGGATGATGGATCTCTCCGAACCTTCACCATCGATGGAGTCTCCCTATTGGATTCCTCTGGTAACCTCGCAGTCGACGGTGTCCAAGTTCGAAACGCGACCTCTGTCTCTGTGGTAGCCGTCGCCAAGGATTCCGAAGCGACCGTGAACATCAGCGGTAGCACGGACCTCGTAAATGGCGCACAGGAACTCACCGTGTCAGTGACGGCGGCCGACAGTGTTACGGTCTACACGTACGCAGTGACGCTCAACGTCTCTCTCAATACGATCTCGGAACAAACGGCCAACAATGTAGCGGCGTTGTTCGAGAATCCTGACGATCTGGGAGCGATTAGCACGGCAGCAGCAAGTGTCATCAGCGATCTGACCAACAATGTGGCGGGACAGGCATCGGTGGCCAACAACTTCCTGGCACCCTTGGCCTCTCTGACCCTGGATACAAATGTCAATGTGATCGTGAGTGCGGCCGTACAGCTCTCCTCTGTCAACAATGATGTCAAGGCCTTGTTCAATGCGGCTCTAGAGAGTAGCGGTGTTCAGCCCAATGTTTCCTATGATATCTGCGCCAATGCGCTATCAAACATCATTGGGTCTATCTCCACATCCTTCATCAATCCCGACTACTATCCAGCATCTCTGGCGCTCACGCTTCCAGATTCGTCTGCCGGTACCATCGTCGTCGACTTCGATCGCCCCGAAAACATGTTAGCCTTGGTGCCAGGTGTTCCTTACACCATGTCCGCGATCTACGGCGGTATGTCCTCTACCGATAGTTATAGCGTGACCTATTCCCGTTCCGATGAGGCGCGATCCTTGGTGGTGGATGGTACGAGCTATCATCTGAATGACAAGATCCACTTCAGCTTCTTTGATGGAACGAGTATGTATTTGGAGCTGAAGGCCTTCGCGTCGCCCACCGGCACAACGGGCATGGATCCTACTACGACAACCACCACGACACAGGCTCCTACTACGACCACTACGACACAGGCTCCTACTACGACCACCACGACCATCGCTGCGACTACGACGACCACCACGACCATCGCTGCGACTACGACGACCACCACGACACAGGCTCCTACGACCAGCCCCATCTGCTTTTTGGGGAATGCGCCCATCCTAACTCCCTCCGGTTACAAGCGCATGGACTCTCTCCGCAAGGGAGACCTGGTGACCACCTCCGATGGTCGTGCCGTCGCGATCCAGTCCGTGGAGATAAGAGCCACTGCTCCCCACAGCAACAGCAATCCCTACATCATTCCCACGGGACTCTATGGTGCCACGATGAATCTGCCTATCTCTCCCCGTCACCGCGTCGCCGTTCCTGGCCGCGGCATGGTGGAGGCCCGCGACCTCGGTCTGAAGCAGATGCCCATGCGCGCGACCTGGAACTACTACAATCTGTCTCTTCCCTCCTGGGAGACGGACAACCTCGTAGTCGCCGGCGTGGTCGCCGAGTCGTTGGCTCCCGTCAAGCGTATCACCGTGACGAAGGCGGAATTCGTGAAGTTGTTAGCGAAGTTGTACATCTCTGAAGGCGGTAAAGAGGCACAAGTACGCAGGTGTATCTCACAGAGCAAGGTCAACGCCGACGGCAGCGTGGATGTGACGGTGTTGCGAACGAACAAGCATTGAGTGTAAGACATTGAACTATATTTTCTAAGGAAGCCGCCTCACAGGTGAGTTCCTTAGAATGATCCGGATCCGGCCAGCCTCCGAATTAAGAACAGGGGCCCAGAGGTAGAGGCAAGGAGACATGGCGGAGACTGTTACTATATCCGTCGAACGATTGAAAAAATTAGAGAAGTATGAGGCAAAAGTAAACGCGCACAAAGAAACATCCATAAAAGAACTTCGTAATTATGACAAAGCAAATCCTGACAAGCCAGCTCTTAGATCTAAGCGATACAAAGAGGCCCATAGAGAATCATACAACGCCCGACGTCGCGAACTATATCGTTTGAAGAAAGCCGCAGCCAAAGGAGTAACAACCCCCGGTTGTGTAACCACGGTGGTTACCGATGCCCCAAATTAAAACCCCGGTCCTTGGTATGAGCATGGCGAAGCGCGAACACGTCAAAACCCCCTGTCCATTTTGTTCGTGGTGTAAGCGTTCCTTTCATCTACCGGATCACTTGATAACACATCACGCCAACGAAATCCGTATTCGACCCACCACAAACGAACACTGTGTATACGCCTATGTATTAGATAAGAAGCGGGAGATTGGGTTCTGTGTGTGTCTGACATGTAAGAAGGGGCAGATGGATGATGGTCTTGTTGGGAATGGAGCACGATGGGTCGAACTCCACGCAAAGAATACAGAGTGTAGGAAAGCTCATCGTACGCGATTAGCCGAATTCAAAACATACATAGCATCCCTTGTTACATCGTCCGAAGTATCGACACCAATACCCAGCTCAATAAACAATGTAAGTACATTATGGGACACCCTTAAAACTAATTCAAATTTCAGCGGCATAATGAAAGAAGTTGAACACGATTGTATGGATACACATGATGAAGATCTCGGTGAATATACATTTGACCCCAAGATAGGGTTCGAACATATAATGGATTATGCCATAAGTTATAAAAAGAAATATGACAGTTATTATCAAGAACGGGAGAAATATACAAAAGAACGGGTTGAAATGCGTAATGATATGACAGCACTGAAGAATGAGATCGACGAACTGAGGGCACGTGTTACTATGTTAGAACGTCAGAATAAACGTTACAAAGAGGCCTGTCCTTCTTTAGTGGCAGAAGATCCACAATAATATGCGAATTTACGTCATAAGTCTATTGAGAACTAACAATAAACTTATTACTTATAGTATGGATTGTACCCATTTGTACTCAGTTGTACTCATGGGTACTCATTATTTTTAACGGTAAATGGTTGAGGGGGAGGGGAGGAAGAGTATGAACAAACTTACCCTCGAAAATAATGAGTACCCATGAGTACACCCCCAACTCCTTGAGTTCATTTGAGTTCATTTGAGTTCACGTGAGTTCATTTATTTCATCCATACATCCTCCTAAGAAGGTCTATCCTCCTTTCCCAAAGAATTTCGAGATCCAAATAATGAGTACCCATGAGTACACCCCAAAAGTGCGCATCGTTTTCGAACAAAAGATCCTCCCAAATATGACAACCCTCCTTCCATCCATCTCCGCCAACCAACAGAATGGCGACTCTGAACCCGAAGGAGCTGGACCCCGTGTATCAGGCCGTCGACCACGAAGAGGCCATCGCCATCGCGAACCTCGGCGCTCAGGTGTATGTGGCCATGAAGGACCGTCTCTATGAGACGTGGTCATCCTCCATGGCGGGAGATGACGCAGCCAAAGCCGAACTCTGGAGACAGGAGGGGCGACAGGCCATGTTAGAATCCATGAAGTCCAAGTTAGTCGCCGCAGAGAAACTCCAGGAACAATTGACCCTGATCGAAGTCTCACGTGAAGCCGATCACCAACGGGCCGACCAGCGACTCCGTTATGAGACCGATCTTCTGAAGAAGGAGATCGCGGAAATCCAGCAACAACATTGTCAGTCCCTGGAATCCGAAGTGGGTCGCCGCTTAGCAGACGCTGTAAGAGTCGCCGAAGACCGCAAAGACCAAGAAGCTGCCTCTCTGCGGCTCCGAATCGCGGCATTAACCGAAGAGTCACAGAATCAGGCGATGTTAGATGCCTCACGTGAGAAAAAAATAGGCGCGATTGAGACAGAATTATCCATACAACTGGATCGGTTCGACGAGATCAAGAGAAATGCCGACAAGGATTTGGCGACTCGCCTTGAAGAGGCGAAGGCGCAACAGATGATGATCGTAGAAATTCAGAAATCGGCCGAAATTTCTGATCTGCGGCAGAAGATCGCGGTACTCAACTCGAAGGAGGAGCTGTTAGTGGCAAAGGAGGAGTCCCGCAAACTTCTGGCGGACAAAGTTCAACAATTGGAGGCAGAGATCAAAGAACATTCTGCGCTCATCAAGAAGTACGAAGCCGAAACAACCAAGAGCAGCTATGCGCTGGGAAAAGAAGGAGAAGCCTTGATCTTTGATATTATCACCGAATATGTCTTGCCCGCATTCTTGTATTCAAGTGCGAAAGATATGTCTGGACTGAGTCATGTCGCGGATATTCATTTGTTTCTTCAATCGCCTGTGGGAAAACTAATGAAGATCTTGATCGACGCGAAGAAGTACAAGGATGCCGTAAGAGGAAAGGAGATTACAAAGTTACATTCCGATGTCGATAGCGACGATGAGGCCATGGCAGGGATTATGATCTCGACCTCCTCCCCTATCGCGTCTGTCAAACAATTTCAAATAGAAAAGACACCGAAAGGCAAGTATATATTGTATCTATCTGTGGAGGGATTCGACGACGAGTTACGAGGGAAGGCAATATGTTGGGCAATTCGTATCTTATCGACACTGGCATCCTATTCCGATGATACAGATGTGAACATAATGACGAAGATCGCTGATTTCTTCAAAGAATTGGATCTGTCATTGAAAGAAGCCGATGGACTATTGAAATCGTGTCTGAAATCCTACAATCTTGCGACGGTGATGAAGAAGAATCTGGGTCAGCGACTGGAGAGCTTCCGTGTAGAGCATTTGGGGGGCATGGTCTTCGATAGCAAGGAGACGGAAGAGAAGACAAGATCACCAAAGCAGAAAACACCGATCATTGAGTCACAAGAAGATGTTATTATCCACGAAGAAGAGCCAGGACTGTCACCCATGCAGCGCTATTACAAGGCAAACCGCGATGAGATCCTGGCGAAGAACAAGGCGACAAGAGAGAAAAAGAAGAAGGATCCTACGTCTTAATCGTGATATGGGTTGCGGGCCGCGTGGAGATCGATAGAAGCCTTCTTAGTGGGCGTTTTTTGGGGTTTTTTGAGGTGATTTTAGGTCACGGAGCCCATAGGGCGACGGGGGCGGCCAGTCGGGGCCGCCTATGGGGAATTTTCTGGAGGATTTCTGACATATTTAGGTCATTGTGCTCATAGGGCGACGGGTATTTCTGATTATTTGGGATTTTAATTGGCCCTATGGGGAATTTCCTGGAGGATTTCTGACAGTTTTAGGTCACAAAGCCCATAGGAGACTCGACTTTTCTGAATATTTGGGATTTTATTTGGCCCTATGGGGAATTTCCCGGAGGATTTCTGACAGTTTTAGGTCACAAAGCCCATAGGAGACTGGGGATTTCTAATCGAGGAGGATTTTAATTGGCCATATGGGGAATTTCCTGGAGGATTTCTGACAGATTTAGGTCACAAAGCCCATAGGAGACTGGGGATTTCTGAACAGAAGAAGGATTTTGCGGCCTATGGGGAATTACCTTGTGACTTTTGCTCAGATTTAGGTCACAAAGCCCATAGGAGACTGGGAATTTCTGAACAGAAGAAGGATTTTGCGGCCTATGGGGAATTACCTTGTGACTTTTGCTCAGATTTAGGTCACAAAGCCCATAGGAGACTGGGGATTTCTGA
>Ga0114963_10003634_pt1 | contig 10557 bp, 7 predicted proteins | sample C_131016_EF_Meta_FD_87019 | JGI IMG/M metagenome (GOLD analysis project Ga0114963, IMG submission 87019) | Freshwater microbial communities from Lake Croche, Canada to study carbon cycling - C_131016_EF_MetaG | ecosystem: Environmental > Aquatic > Freshwater > Lake | place: Lake Croche, Canada...
ATTCGGATATTTCAATGGCTGACCTATCGGCGCTGGCCTTATCGGCCACCGCAAGGGCAGTGGGCGGGTACCGCGCCTCCAACGACTGCAGCGGCTGCGCATGGTCGGCCAAAAGCTTCCACCAACTGTGCGCATGGGAGCGATGGGGCTCCATGGCCGAAAACACCAGACTTTGCCGGGCGCGGGTCAGTGCCACATAGAGCGCGTTGCGCTCTTCGCGCAGGCGCGCCGTGGCTTCATGCGCCACCAAATCGGCACAACAAGCCGGCGGGCGTGACTCGCTGGCCAGAAAAACAAAGCGGCGCGGCCAAGGCGCTTGGCCAGGCCATTGCACCAGCACGCCCATGGTCTCGGCGTTGGCGCTCTCGCCGTCGCAGTCGAGCATCAGCACCAGCGGCGCTTCCAGGCCTTTGGCGCCGTGGACGGTGAGCAGGCGCACGGCATGCGGCGCTGCCTGCGCCGGCAAGGTGTAGCCGCCAGCGCGCAGTGCGCGCACAAAAGCATAAGCGCTCAGAAAGCGGCCCCCGTCGACCGACAAGGCCGCACCCAAGAGCGCTTGCAAGTGGGCAGCAACTGCAGCGCGCTGGCTCGCTGGCGTGGCGGCGGCGTAGCGCGCGAGCACATCCCCCGAGCGGTAGATGTGCACCAGCGCATCGTGGGGCGGCCAATGCAGCAAAACGGTTTGCCAGTGACCCAGCTGGACCGCGATGGGCTGCCATACCGCCTGCATGATCGCAGGCAGTTGCGCCATAAATGCCGCGTCCTGCAAGGCGTGCAGCCAGGCTTGGCGCGATTGCCCTTGCTCCCGCAGGTGCGCGACCCATGCCACCAGCGCAGTGTCGTCCAAGCCAAATATCGGCGATTTGAGCGCTTGCGCCAAAGACAAGTTGTGCTGGGGCGAGACCAAGGCGTCGATAAGCGCCAGCACATCGCGCACGGCGGGCAAGTCGGCCAGCTCGGTTTTCTCAGCGAACTGGGCTGCAATGTGCAGCCCGTCAAGTTCGGCTTTGAGCAGGGACAGACGTTCGCGTTTACGCGCCAGCACCATCACATCGCTTGCTTGCAGCGCGCCGCCCGCTATTTCGGCGGCCAGCCATTGCGCCGCTTGGCGGCATTCGAGCACTTTGCGCGTCTCCTCTTGCACATGGCGAGCCTGGGTCAGCGAGTCGCGCCAGACGGGCAGCGCGTCGATCGCCGCATCTGCCGCCTCTTTGTCGATGCGCGGCAGGCGCAATACGCGACCGACACTCAGGGCGTCTGTGGTGTGGGCACGAAAGCCAGCGAAATCGCCTTGCGCTTGCAAAGGCGTGAACACTGCGTTGACCGTGTCCAGCACGGCCGGCGCGTTGCGCCGTGTATGGTCACAGCTCAGGCTGTCGCCTTGCAAGCCTTCGCGCACAAAGCTTTTGGCTTCTTCAAACACCTGCGGCTCAGCACGGCGAAAGCGGTAAATGCTTTGCTTGGGATCACCCACGATAAACACACTAGGCGCCCGGCCGGCCCCGGCGTAGCCAGAGATCCAGGCTTCCAGAGTTTTCCATTGCAAAGGGTTGGTGTCCTGAAATTCATCGACCAGCAAATGGCGCACCTGTGCGTCCAGCCGCTCCTGAATCCAGGCGCCCATTTGCGGGTCATGCAAAAGGCGGTAGGCGCTGAGCTCCAGGTCGTTCATGTCCAGCCAGCCGCGCTCGCGCTTGAGGGCGGCGTAATCATCAAGCAGCATGCGCGCCAGGCGCCGCATGCGCTGCTGGTGGGCCCAGGCCAGTTGCTGCGCATGGGCCTGGCCGACGCGCAGCACCAGGTCTTGGGCGGCGAGGACAGCGGCATCGGCGCTCAAAGTTTTACCAAAGCTGCGAGCGCCGCCTGCCTGGGTCAACAAGGCCTCGAAAACGCCCCCCGGCTCGCGCTCTGCGAGGGCGCGCTCCAATTGACTTCCTCTGCCTGCATACGATACCTGCGTCGCTGCACCCAAAACCCGTGCCGCCGCGCTCAGCACCGCCACCGCGTCGCTGGTCCACACATATTCAGTTGGCTCCGATACCGCCTGCATTTCGGGAAATTGCGCATGAAAGTGCGCCACCGATTGCGCCACCACGCCTTGGGCGTCGGCCAGCGCAAACTCCACGCGCTTGTGCAAGGCCGCTTCCAATGCTTTGAGCGTTTGGTGACGGCCATAAACGGCCACGGCGGCCTCGTAGTCTTGGCGCGCTTGGGCATCGCTGGCCACGCGGCTGTGAAAACGGCGCCAAACCTGGGCGATGGCGCGGCTGTCGTCTTCCAACAAATCGTATTGCGCGGGCAAGCCCAAGCGCACCAATTCGCCCAAGGGTGCATTGCGCACCAAAGTGGCAAACCAGCCATGGAAGGTGCGCACCTGCACCGGCCGCTCGGCCAGCATCAGGCTGCGGTGCAGGCCACGCAGGCGATCGACCTGGGCCGCATCGGCCTCTTGGGCCAAGCCACGCATGTGCAGCTCGGCGCGCAGCGTGGCGTCGTCCGCGGTGCTAAAGGCGTGCAGCCATTCGTAGAGGCGCTGGCGCATTTCGCCTGCGGCTTTTTTGGTGAAAGTGATGGCCAGCAACTCGTGTGGCTGCGCGCCCTCGAGCAGCGCGCGCACCATGCGCGAGACCAGCATCCAGGTCTTGCCCGCGCCGGCGCAGGCCTCCACCACCACGCTGCGCTGGGGATCGCAGGCGATGCGGTAAAACGCCTGCGCCGAGATGGGCTCGCCTTTGTTGGCATAGGCGGCCTGGGCTTTGGCGGGCGCCGCTATTGCGTTCATAGGGGCGCCCAAAAGTCTTTGCGGCACAAACCGCGCACCTGGCAGTAATCGCAACTGGCGCCCTCACCAAGCGCCTGCAAGGCCTCGCCCTGGGCAATGCGTTGAAAGTCCTGGGTAATGCCTTGCAGCAGCGCATCACGTGCGTGGGCCAGCTCCGTTTGGACGATCAGCTTGACGCCCTCGCGCTCATGGATGCTGAGATAGCCGCCGGCCACATCGTACTGCCCCTGCAGCGCGGCATAAAAAGCCATTTGGGTATCTTCCAGCGGGTCTTTGACGCGGCTTTTGCTGCGCGCTTGCGACTCGGTTTTGTAGTCGATGATCAGGCTATGGCCTGGGGCCATGCGGTCGATGCGGTCCACGCGGCCCAGCAAACGCACGCTGCCGTGTTCGCGCACCAAGTCCACTTCCGCTTGGGTAAAGCTGTTGCCCTCGGCCTGGTGCTCGGCCAGCCATTGCAAATAGGGCTCGGCCATAGCGCGCCAAGCGGCGGCAAAGGGCAGGAACTCGCCCTCATCCAAGCCCATCTGCGCCGTGGTGGTGGCGCCGGCCTGCGCAAGCAATTGGCGCTGCACAGGCAAGTCGGCTTCGCCGCGCTGGGCCAAGGCGCGGTGAAAGTGCTCTAGCACACCATGGAGCCATTGGCCAAAGTCGCGCTTGTCGATCTCGGCCTCCAACTCGTCGGCGGCGCGCAAACCGAGTTGCCGCTGCGCAAAAAAACGGTAAGGGCAGGCGCGCAGGTCTTCATAGGCGCTTTGGCTGAGCGTGGCGGGCAGCAAGTCTGGCGCCTGCGGCTGGGGCGCAGCGACAGCACGCGGCTGCACCGTCCGGGGCACGCGGCTGTCCCGGCCCTCGGGCAGCGGCGCTTGCGTTTGCAAGAGTTGCACCAGCGGGCTGGGCGCCAGGGGTTCGCCCGAATCATCGCTGACGCGCCAGAACACCTCGCAAAAGGGGTGGTCCAGGGCGTGCTGCCAAGCCAGGCTGGTGGCCTGGGCCAAGGTGGTGCGCCCGGGCAGCCCCAGCGCCTGGCGCTGGGCCTCGGTCCAGGTACCGCTTTGCTCGGGCACGCGCGGCAAACGCAGCTCATCGCAGCCGGCCAGCACCACGGCGGCAAACGGCCGGGTCAGGATTTGGCTCATCGGCAGAAGCACCACCTGCTCTTGCTGCGGGTATTCCGGTCGAAAACGCCCGCCCTCCAGCAGACCTTGCAGCCACGCGCTGAACTGGCCTAAATCTAAAGCCTGTGCGCCCCATGCCAGTTGCTCTTGCAGGCTCCCCCAGTCCTGGGGCCGGTCTAGCGCCGTAATGGCCAGCACCTGCGCGCCGGCAGGGTCGGCCTGTAATTGGGCGTGCATGCCGCAGTCCTGCAGCAGCTGGGTAAGTAAACCCAGCCATTGGGCCAGGTCTCTGCGCCCTGCGCAGGCGCTGCGCAAGGTCTGGACGGCGGCCACACAGTCGGCGATGGACTGGGCAGCGGGGTCCGGCGCTGTGAGCGAATCAGCCGCACCCACGGCACTGACGCGCTTGTCCCACTGGGCGAGCACCGCGCTCCAATCGCGCAGCTGGTAGCGGCGCATCCAGGCTTCCAAGGCGCCGCTATGAGCGGCCCAGGCGGGCGTCAGTTTGAGCCAGGCCAAGACAGCGTCACTGGAGGCGCCCCAGGCCGCCGCCCGCAGCAAAGCCACTAGGCCAGCACCGGCCACGGTGGTGGACAGCATCCAGCCCGTCTCGTCGCGTATGAGCGCGCCAGCCCCCTCCAACAGGGCAGAAATGCGCCGTGTGAGCGCGCGGTCCGAGCAAATCAGCGCCAGCGGATAGCGATCCGCGCTGATGTGGGCAATAACACAGGCGCTGACCCGCTGCGCTTCATCAGCGGCGTCTTGGCAAGGGTGAACCCAGGGGCGCTGGCCCGCGTGCGGCGGTACCGAGTGGGCAGGCAGGTCCGTCGGTATCTGGCTCGGCAGCGCCAATGGAAGGCACACCAAGCGCTCGCCCCATACCTGGGCCAGTCCGGTCAGCAGCGGATCCGCATTGAGGCCTTGGAGCGCAACCACGCAGTCCCAGCCCGCCGTACTCTCGGGGCGCAAAAGCACGTCGGTGGCGTAGCGCGAGGCAGCAGCCCATTCCAGCGCCGAGGACAAAGCAATCGCCTCCCAATGCGCGCCGGGGCCGCCCCAGCCGGCTTCGCAAGCAAGGCGCCGGGTGCGCGCCCATGTTGCGCGCTCGGCGGGCGGACATGCGGCCGCCAACGGGGCAATTTCGTGGGCTGCTTGCACCATCAAAGCGGACAGGACGTCCAGTTGCTCACGTCCAAACCGGGCTTTGAGCGAGGTCAGCAAGCTGCGCGCCGTCAGGGTGTCGGCAGCGGTTTCGAAGCGGATGTCGGTGGGCCCGTGGACAAACGGGGCCAGCGCAGTGCTCCAGTTCAAGGAGGTCTCAAAACGTGGTGCAAAACCTGCGGGGAAGCGCGTCGCCCACATGGTTTGCGCCTGGCGCAGCAGCTGTGCATAGGGCAAAAGCACCAGTGCCCGGCCAGGATGGCAGTTGCGCGCCTGCAGGGTCTGCGCGATGCGCGCCAGCACGCCATGCGTGGGCGCGAACCAGTGCCAAGCGGCCGGCAAATCGCAGGGCAAAGTGCGCTGCGCCCCCGGCGCAACCGGAAAATGCCGGGGTAGATCGGAAATTTCTATGTCGGTCATAGGCGGCGGCTGGCAGGCGGGGGCCTTGTTTCTGTCACAATCGTTTTCATCTCAGAGGTATCAACCACTCCCGAAGGAAGCTTTCATGGCCAGCGAACTCGTCAAACACATCACAGACGCCACTTTTGAGGAAGCGGTCCTCAAATCGGCGCAGCCCATTTTGGTGGACTATTGGGCCGAATGGTGCGGCCCCTGCAAAATGATTGCCCCAATTTTGGACGAAGTCTCCCATGCCTACGAGGGCAAGCTCCAGGTGGCCAAGATGAATGTGGACGAAAACCGCGAAATCCCAGCCCAGTTCGGCATCCGCGGCATCCCCACGCTGATGCTGTTCAAGGACGGCAAGCTGGCAGCCACCAAGGTGGGCGCGCTGAGCAAAGCCCAGCTGATCGCTTTCATTGACGAGCAAATCTAAGGCGCAAGCCTCTATCCCCTAGAAACCGGCCCCTGGCCGGTTTTTTCTTGGGGCCGGATTTCCTGTCATAATTCCCCCGTTCCGGTAGCCAACACCCTTGGGCGCCGATGCAACGGTGTTGAACCCCCAGCTGCTAATTACCCCCGCGCGCCGGTCGACACGCCCCCTCCCCTGTTCCTTTTGCTATCCGAATTTTCGGCACCATCCCCTACGGGAAACACTCCATGCACTTAAACGAACTCAAGGCACTGCACGTGTCAGAAGTCCTCAAACAAGCCGAAGAGCTTGAGATCGAAAACACGGGCCGCATGCGCAAACAAGAGCTGATGTTTGCCATCATCAAAAAGCGCGCCCGCACGGGCGAACAAATCATTGCCGATGGCGTGCTGGAAATCCTGCCCGACGGCTTTGGCTTTTTGCGCAGCCCCGACACCAGCTACACGGCCAGCACGGACGACATCTACATCAGCCCCAGCCAGGTGCGCCGCTTTAATCTGCACACCGGTGACATGATCGAAGGCGAAGTGCGCACGCCCAAAGACGGCGAGCGCTACTTTGCGCTCAATAAGCTCGACAAAGTCAACGGCGGTTCGCCCGAGAGCAATAAGCACAAAGTCATGTTCGAGAACTTGACGCCGCTGTTCCCCAAAGTGCAAATGCGCCTGGAACAGGACAACAAGAGCGACGAAAACATCACCGGACGCATCATCGACATCATCGCGCCCATCGGTAAAGGCCAGCGCGCCCTGCTGGTAGCCCCGCCCAAGAGCGGCAAAACGGTGATGATGCAACACATCGCCCACGCGATTTCGGCCAACTACCCCGACAGCCACATGATGGTCTTGCTGGTCGACGAGCGGCCTGAAGAAGTGACCGAGATGCAGCGCACCGTCAAGGGCGAGGTGATTGCATCCACTTTTGACGAGCCTGCCTCGCGCCACGTACACGTCGCCGAGATGGTCATCGAACGTGCCAAACGCCTGGTCGAGCTCAAAAAAGACGTCGTGATTTTGCTGGACTCCATCACCCGTTTGGCGCGCGCTTATAACAACGTCGTGCCCTCCAGCGGCAAGGTTCTGACCGGTGGCGTTGACTCCAACGCTTTGCAACGCCCCAAGCGCTTTTTAGGCGCGGCGCGCAATGTGGAAGAAGGCGGCTCGCTGACCATCATCGCCACGGCGCTGGTCGATACGGGTAGCCGCATGGACGAGGTGATTTTTGAAGAGTTCAAAGGCACCGGTAACTCTGAAATCCATTTGGACCGCCGCCTCTACGAGAAGCGCGTGTTCCCATCCATTCAGCTCAACCGCAGCGGCACGCGTCGCGAAGAATTGTTGCTGGCCCCCGAAATCCTGCAAAAAACCCGCATCCTGCGCCAGTTTTTGTACAACATGGACGAGATCGAGTCCATGGAAATGGTGCTCAAGCAAATGCGCGCCACCAAGAACAACAGCGAATTCTTCGAAATGATGCGCCGGGGCGGCTAAGCCTGCCCGTCGGGCGACGGAGCCAGCAAGGCCTGCAAATTACTGCGCAACTGCGCCTCTATGCGTGCTTGAAACTGGCCAAGCAAAAAGCCCAGCGTCGCCTCCAGTGCAAACTGCGTGGCGCTGACGCGCAACTGGCCTTGCACCCCGCTGCGGCTAAAGCGGATCACATCCTCCTCTTCTCCACTTTGGAGCGCGCACTGCATGCCCCACTCGCTGTGCGCCTGCTCCATCCAATGGGCGGCGATCGCTCGGGCTCGGGGCAGCCCCAGGCTGTGAGATTGTTCTAGATGTATTTGGGCCATGAAACCATCCTAGGGACGTCGGCGACACAGCGGCTCTAAGGCCCCGCTGATAATGGCCAATCCCACCGCCTGGATCCCACTATGAACCCCAGCGAAAACACGCAAGCAACCCACACCGCCATCGTCGTGGGCGCCGGTTTTGCCGGCCTGGGCGCAGCCATTGCGCTGCGCAAGGCCGGTATCGACTTTGTGGTGATGGAAAAAGCCGGCGAGGTCGGCGGCGTTTGGCGCGACAACACCTACCCCGATTGCGCCTGCGATATTCCTTCGGCGTTTTACTCCTACTCCTTTGCGCCCAACCCGCATTGGAGTCGCATGTTTGCCGGCCAAGCCGAAATCAAGGCCTACAGCGCGCGCACCGCCGAGCGGTTCGGCCTGATGGCCCATGTGCGGCTGCACTGCGAAATGCATACCGCCCGCTGGGACGATGCCGCCAAGGTGTGGCTGCTGCAAACCTCGCAAGGCCTGATGCGCGCGCGCTTTGTCGTCATGGCCTGCGGGCCCATGCATGTGCCGGTAATGCCTGAGGTGCACGGCCTGGACACCTTTCAGGGGCAAAGCTTTCATTCGGCGCGCTGGCGCCACGATATCGACTTGCAGGGCAAACGGGTGGCGGTGATCGGCTCGGGCGCCTCGGCCATTCAGTTTGTTCCGGCGATTGCGCCCAAAGTAGCGCAACTCACGCTGTTTCAACGGACCGCACCCTGGGTTTTGCCCAAGATGGATTTCAAGATTTCAGCCGCCTGGCAAGCGCGCTTTGCCCGTTTTCCCTGGCTGCAAGGTCTGCTGCGCGCGGCTTTGTATTTGCAATTTGAGGCGCTCAATTTCAGCCTGAAGTTCCCCCGCGCCATTGCCCGCTTGCAAAAGTCCGGGCTGCGCAACATCGCCCGGGGCATTGCGGACCCGCACTTACGGCGCAAAGTGACCCCGGATTTTTCCCTGGGCTGCAAGCGCATTTTGCAGTCCAACACCTGGTACAAGACCTTGGGCCAAGCGCATGTGCAGGTGGCTGGCGGCCTCTCGCATATCCAGGGCAACACCTTGTTTTCCAGCGACGGCCAGCGCAGCGAGGCCGACGTCATCATCTGGGGCACCGGTTTTGAAGTGGCCGAGCCACCGGTTGCGCATCAGATTTACGGCCTATCCGGCCAGCCACTGGCGCGTCTGTGGAAAGGCTCGGCCAGCGCCTATCTGGGCACCCTGCTGGAAGATTGCCCGAATTTATTCATGATGTGCGGGCCCAACTTGTACGCCTTTTCCTCGGCTTTTGTGATGATCGAAGCGCAATTGCGATTTATCGTGTCGGCCATCGAACAGGTGGGAAAAGGCGATCTTGCAAGTATCCAGGTGGCGCCAGCGACCTACCAAAGCTACAACCGTGCGCTGCAAACGGCGCTACAAAGTACCGTTTGGAACAGCGGATGCCGCAGTTATTTCCTCGACCGCCATGGCAACAACAGCACCAACTGGCCCTGGACGACGTGGTATATGCGTTGGCGGCTGGCGCGGTTTCGGCCACAGGACTACGTGAAAAGCAAGTAACTTGTGCCTGAATGTGTTTGAAATACCTGGGGATAGGACTGGTATTTAAAGTCAAATATCAAAACCGGAAAACGCGTTGGACCAAAACAAAAGGCCTTTAAGAATCGCTTCTTAAAGGCCTTGGGCAAAATTCAATGGTCGGTGTGAAAGGATTCGAACCTTCGACCCCTTGCACCCCATGCAAGTGCGCTACCAGGCTGCGCCACACACCGATCTAGCCCGCAATTATAGCCCGCGGGCATTGGGCGCTTTGCCTAATTAAGCAGCAACAAACTGCGGATTTCCAGCAATTCAGCGCGCACTTGTGCCAGTTGCTCGCTGGGCATGTGCATATCTGCAGGCCCCGTGCCATCAGACGTCTGGGCGTCGTCCGCGGCATCCAGGCCCATCTCGTCTTCGGCCAAGTCGCTAGAACGCCGTTTTTCGCGCTCCAACTCCATAATCTCTTGCATCTTGTTGCGCGCACCGCTGATGGTGAAGCCCTGTTCGTAGAGCAAATCACGGATTTTGCGAATCATCAGCACTTCATGGTGCTGGTAGTAGCGCCGGTTTCCACGCCGCTTCATGGGGCGCAACTGGGTGAACTCCTGCTCCCAGTAGCGCAGAACATGGGGCTTGACCCCGCACAAATCCCCCACCTCGCCGATGGTGAAATACCGCTTTGCGGGAATAGAAGGGAGTGTGTTCTCCATGAAAATCAATGCGGTAGAGAGAAAAGTAAAGAGATTACTCTAAGTTTTGAAACTAGGCAATCGGAAAATTCCGGACTTAGCAGCCTTGGCGCTGCCAAACGTGGACCGCAGCCGCCTCAGGGCTTTGCGGTGGGCGCCTGGATGTGGTCTTTCAGCTTGTGGCTGGCGTGGAAAGTCACCACCCGCCGCGCCTCGATGGCAATGGCTTCTCCGGTACGCGGGTTGCGACCGGGGCGTGGCGCCTTGGTGCGTATCTGAAAATTGCCAAAACCGGAGATTTTGACGTCCGTCCCGTTCACCAGGCGCGCGGAAATCAGGTCGAAAAAAGCGTCCACCATGTCCTTGGATTCGCGCTTGTTCAGGCCTAGCTGGTCAAACAACATGTCGGCCAAGTGGGCTTTGGTGACGGCGGCTGTTTCTAGGCTATCGACGGAGATTTGCATAATTTTCTCGGACACTCTTATCAGTTCAGGGTACGGGGCGGCGCGCTTAAAAGCGCTTTAGGCCCGCTGGCGGGCGCCGAGCTGGGCGCTCAACTGGGCCAGTACGGCTGCAACAGTAGTTTCAATTTGCTCTTCCGTCAAGGTCGATTGCTTGCTGCCCAAGGTCAGGCGCAGGGCGACACTGTGCGTGCC
>Ga0114963_10003635_pt1 | contig 10556 bp, 6 predicted proteins | sample C_131016_EF_Meta_FD_87019 | JGI IMG/M metagenome (GOLD analysis project Ga0114963, IMG submission 87019) | Freshwater microbial communities from Lake Croche, Canada to study carbon cycling - C_131016_EF_MetaG | ecosystem: Environmental > Aquatic > Freshwater > Lake | place: Lake Croche, Canada...
ATACAAAGTGCCCTCGGCAGGAATCGAACCTGCGACCAAGAGATTAGAAGGCTCTTGCTCTATCCACTGAGCTACGAAGGCTTATTTGTAGCGGGTATCAGTTTAGCCTAAGCGCACAGTAGTTCCTTGGGCCTGGGTGGGAGCATTCACAGATCAAATGCCAAGTAAACCCAACTAAGGCAATATTGACTTAGTCATGCTTCCTAGAATGCAAAATCAGGGGTATTATTTACCTAGGTAAATAAATCAATAAATCGGAGATTACATGTTTCGCCTTTCCAAACTATCTTTAGCTAACAGATCTGTAGTTGCACTGTTGACTGCAATTCTTGCTGTCTTCGGATTTGTGGCTGTTGGGCAGCTCAAGCAAGAACTATTCCCTTCACTAGAGTTCCCCCAGGCTGCGATCGTCACTTCATACCCAGGAGCATCTCCTGAGGTTATGGACTCTCAGGTATCTAAAGTCATTGAAGCAGCTGTTCAGAACCTGGATGGTGTTACCACTACTGCTTCGACTAGTCAGTCTTCTATTTCAACGGTTCGTGTAACTTTTGATTTTGGTATCAGCACAGCTAAAGTGACCGATTCACTAAACAGTGCTTTGGATTCTGTAAAGGCGAGCTTGCCGGCAAATGCTTCTGCAAGAGTGCTCAGTGGTGGTTTAGGAACTATTCCTGTTGTTGTTCTAAGCGTCGCAGCTGACAGCGGAGACAACACAGAAATCTCAAAGATTCTTCCAGATATTGCAACGCCTCTTTTCAAGAAAGTATCTGGCGTTAAAGACGTTCAAATTGGCGGTATTCGTGAATACCGAATCAACCTAAAACTAAACACTGCACTTATGTCCATGAACGGCGTCACAGCACAGTCAATCTCTAATGCACTAAAGACCAACGGTTTTGTTATTCCAGCTGGAACTTTGCAGGATAAAGATGGCCAGATCACAGTTGAAGTTGGAACACCGGTTGAGTCAATTGCTGCCCTGAAGTCACTGCCGCTAAGTGCAGGAAGCTTTGGAGCTCCTGTTGCTGGCAGAACTCTCACCATCGGTGATGTTGCCGAAGTAACCTATGCTCAAGCTCCAGTTCAATCAATTTCTCGAGTTGATGGTAAACCTTCATTAGCAATTGCCATCACCAAGACAACAGACGGTAACACTGTTGCTATCTCCCATGCCATCGCACCTTTGGAAAAAGAACTTGCTACCAAACTTGGTGGAAAAGTTCAGATCAAAGAAACCTTCAACCAGGCACCTTTTGTTGAGAAATCTATTCTTGACCTTGTTGAAGAAGGTCTCCTGGGACTACTCTTTGCGGTAATCATCATCTTGGTATTCCTCAGATCTTGGCGTTCAACATTAGTAACAGCTATCTCAATCCCAACCTCTCTGCTAGTTGCCTTCATCGGTCTTTCAGGCTTCGGTTATTCGCTAAATCTATTCACGCTTAGCGCACTAACAATTGCTATTGGACGTGTGGTTGATGACTCCATTGTTGTTATTGAAAACATCAACCGACACCTCTCCTACGGAGAAAAGAAGCTAGAAGCAATCCTGAACTCAGTGAGAGAAGTTGCTGGAGCCATTACAGCCGCTACCCTAACTACCGTTGCGGTTTTCCTTCCTATCGCTGGTGTTGGCGGTCTAGTTGGTCAGTTGTTCAGACCATTCGCGCTTACCTTCGCGCTAGCTTTGGTAGCATCGCTATTCGTTTCATTGACTATCGTTCCGGTAATTGCCACCTGGTTCCTAAAGGCCCCAGCAGTTGAAGCAACCCTTACTGAAGCTGCTGCCAAGAAACTGGCTGCAAAGGTACGTGAGGAAGAAGAAGTCCGTGAGCGCAAGTCGCTATTGCAACGCATCTATCTACCAGTGCTAACCAAGACTCAGAAGCGCCCAGTAATTACCTTGGTTGCAGCCTTCCTGGTTCTGCTCTTTACCTTCGGTCTAGTGCCGTTTATAAAGACCAACTTCATTGGTTCTTCAGGCTCAACTACTTTCAGCATTTCTCAGACAGTTCCATTTGGTAGTTCTCTTGATGCAAAATCTAAGGCTGCTGCTGGAGTTGAGCAATTACTCCTAGACTCAGGCGACACTGTTGCCGTTACCACTACCATTGGCGCAACCAATGATTCTCGGGTTGCTTTCGGTCAAACTGCTGGTGGCATCCAGATTCAGGTCTCCACCAAGGCAACCGTCAATGGAGATACCTTCCAGTCCAAGATGAAGAAGCAATTCGAATCTCACCCTGAACTAGGCAAGGTTGCTTTTGAAACAGGACAGTCATTTGGTTCAAGTGGCACCATCGATGTCACAGTCACAGCAAAGACAGATGCTCAGCTTCGTGCTGGTATCGCAAAGGTTAAAACAGCCCTTACCGGAAAAATTGACAACGTAGGCCCGGAGGTAACGACAACACTAAGTGACAAGCAGAGAACTCTTAGAGTTACTGTTGATCGCCTAGCTGCTACTCGTGCAGGACTTAGTGAAATAGCAGTTGCAACACTGGTTTCTTCTGCCATGACCCCGCAGAGCGTTGGAACCATCAACATCAATAGCAAAGCAACCAGTATCTACATTAAATCTGGTAATGTTCCTGCAACCGTCAATGAAGTCAAAGCTATCCAGATTCCAACTGTTATGGGTTATGTATCTCTAGAGAGATTGGCTGATGTTGCTTTGGTTTCAGTGCCAACCACAATCACCACTAAAGACGGTGACCGTGCAGCAACTGTTTCCCTAATTCCAAATAAGGATGCAAGCCTTACAGGAATCACAATGCAGGTATCTCAGCAGGTTGACCTAATCAAGAACGATATGCCAGCAGGTTCCACCTTGCTTCCTATCGGTGGTGTCTCTGCCGATCAGGCTGATTCATTCAACCAGCTGTTCCTTGCCTTGCTAGCCGCGATTGCGATTGTTTATTTGATCATGGTTGCTACCTTCAGAAGCTTGATTCAGCCGTTGGTGCTTCTTGTTTCCATTCCGTTTGCCGCTATCGGTGCATTCGTTGCCCTATTGGTGACAAATACTGCACTTGGGCTTCCAGCGCTTATCGGTATGTTGCTGTTGGTTGGAATCGTGGTAACTAATGCCATCGTTCTGATTGACCTCATCAACCAGTATCGAAAGCAAGGAATGCCGCTGGAAGAGTCCATCTTGAATGGTGCACGTCAGAGACTGCGTCCAATCCTGATGACCGCTCTGGCAACTATCGGAGCGTTGTCACCTTTGGTTCTAGGTATCACTGGTTCTGGAGGGTTCATCTCACAGCCACTAGGTGTTGTAGTTATCGGTGGACTGTTCTCTTCGACAATCTTGACGCTAATCATCGTTCCTGTTCTTTACAGACTGATCGAAGGACGTAAAGAACGTAAGGCTTTGAAGAAGGCAACTAAGAGTAAGCCAGCCAAGGCAATCAAAGCCAAGACTGCCTAACCCACTAGGGCTAAACTTAACAAGGTCACCTATGTCGGTGGCCTTGTTTAGTTTGAGAGAATGATGAATCTACCTGAGTATCTTGTTTGGATTGACTGCGAGATGACTGGTCTGAACCCTGACACCGAGTGTTTGGTTGAGATAGCAGCAGTTGTTACTGACTTCGATCTAAACGTGCTTGATGAGGGGATCGATCTAGTAATCAAGCCAAGACCCGGAACGGTTGAGGGCATGGGTGATTACGTTAGAAAGATGCACACAGACTCAGGACTGATCAGGGAGTTAGCCACTGGCATAGAGCTTGCAGACGCTGAAGCACAAGTTTTGGAATACATCAGAAAATACATACCAACTGCAAAAACTTCTCCACTAGCTGGTAACACCATCGGAACAGATCGCATGTTTATTGCCAAATACATGCCGGCCCTCGATGCTCACCTGCACTACCGCAACATCGATGTTTCAACCATCAAGGAACTTAGTAAGCGCTGGTACCCAAGGTCATACTTTCAAGCTCCTAAGAAAGACGGCGGTCACCGAGCCCTTGCGGACATCCTAGAATCCATTGAAGAGCTCAAGTACTACCGCCAAACTGTGTTCGTTGAAGGCCCAGGACCTAGTACTGAGGAAGCTCAGGCTGTCGCTGGGGCCATCAGAAATGATAAACTCTAGAGGTTGATTTCAGTTCTACTGAAATACACATGGTGGGTATAGCTCAGCTGGTAGAGCGCCTGGTTGTGGTCCAGGATGTCGCGGGTTCAAGTCCCGTTACTCACCCCAAATAAAAACCCGAGGTTATTAGCCTCGGGTTTTTTACTTAAAGGCTTGCTGCCCGTTCTAGAACTAGTTCTCGCACTCTTGCCGCATCGGCTTGGCCCTTCATAGCCTGCATTACTGCACCGATAACAGCTCCTGCTGCTTGAACTTTTCCTTCACGGATTTTCTCAAGGACATCTGGCTGACTCTTTAGCGCCTCATCGATTGCAGCAATAAGTGCGCCATCGTCTGAGACAACCTCAAGGCCACGATCTTTCACTATTTGCTCAGGCGAGCCAGCGCCATCCAGAACTGCAGAGAGAACTTCTCGCGCGATTCGGTCATTGATTTTGCCTGATTCAACCAGGTTGGCAAGTTCTGCTACCTGTGCTGGAGTGATGTTAAGTGCTGAAACATCTTTCTCTTCAGAGTTAGCGATACGAGATAGCTCACCGGCATACCACTTACGAGCTGCCTGTGGCTTTGCTCCCTGAGCAACTGTCTCTTCGATTAGGTCCATGAGGCCCGCGTTAACGACATCTCTGAACTCAAGTTCTGCAAAACCCCATTCGGTTGCTAGTCGCTTACGGCGATCTGCGGGATTTTCAGGAAGAGCTGCTCTTAGGCGTTCAATCATCTCTGTTGAGGGTTGGACAGGAACTAGATCTGGCTCTGGGAAGTAACGGTAGTCATCAGCATCTGACTTAGGTCTTCCAGCACTGGTTGCGCCTTTATCTTCGTGCCAGTGACGAGTTTCTTGAGTAATAGTTCCACCATTTGCAAGTATCTGAGCTTGTCGTTGGATTTCGTATCTGACTGCACGCTCGATTGACCTAAGTGAGTTAACGTTCTTGGTCTCGGTTCTGGTACCAAGTTTTTCTTGACCGTGTGGTCGAAGTGAAACGTTGGCATCACAGCGAACGTTTCCACGTTCCATGCGTGCATCTGAAACACCTAGGGCCTTTACTATTTCTCTAATCAAGCGCACATACGCTGCAGCTAGTTCTGGAGCCTCTGCTCCTGAACCGTAAACAGGCTTAGTGACAATCTCAACCAGCGGAACACCAGCTCTGTTGTAATCAACGAGTGAGTATTCAGCACCTTGGATACGGCCGGTTGCTCCACCGATGTGAGTTAGCTTTCCAGCGTCTTCTTCCATGTGAGCGCGTTCGATTAGAACGGTGTATTTGTTGCCGCTGGGCACTTCAACTTCAATCTGACCCTCAAAGGCAATTGGGTCTTTGAACTGAGAGGTTTGATAGTTCTTAGCAAGGTCTGGATAGAAGTAGTTCTTTCTAGAGAACCCTCCGTTAGGTTCAATCTGGCAACCGAGAGCAAGACCAATAGAGATTGAAGATTCAACTGCTTTACCGTTCACTACTGGAAGTGATCCAGGAAGACCTAAACAGATAGGGCAAACGTTCGTGTTTGGCTCATCACCAAAGTCATTGCGACAACCACAGAACATCTTGGTGTTGGTATTAAGTTCTACGTGGACCTCTAAGCCGATAACAACTTCAAACTGCTCAAGTGCCTTCTCATAATCCATCAAGTTAGCTTTAGCCATTAGTTCACCTTCAACTCTGGTGCGAAGTCCATCATTCGTTTACCCCAGATGCCTTCGAGGATTCCCTCAAGAGCCGCCCCTACTTCATACAACCTGGCATCTTCATGAGCAGGAGCAAGGAACTGAATACCAACGGGCAGGTTATCCTCATCAGCGAGGCCAATCGGAACAGAGATACCTGGCACACCAGCAAGGTTTGCAGGAATGGTTGCGATGTCATTCAAATACATAGCTAAAGGATCAGATACTTTTTCACCAAACTTGAAGGCAGTTGTTGGTGCAGTTGGAGACACTAGAACATCGGCCTTAGCAAAGGCTGCATCAAAATCACGCTGGATAAGAGTTCTAACCTTCTGCGCTGCACCGTAGAACTTGTCGAATGAGCCTGAAGAAAGAGCAAAAGTTCCAAGAATAATTCTGCGCTTAACCTCGGGACCAAAACCTGCTTCACGAGTGGCTGCCATAACGCGCTCGATGGTTGGGTTACCTTCAGGGGACACCCTCATACCAAAACGGACCGAGTCAAATTTAGCTAGGTTGCTCGATGCTTCGGCAGGAAGGATTAGGTAATAGGCATCGATTGCGTATTCAAAGCTTGGGCAATCAACTTCAACAATCTCTGCACCAGCTTCAGTAATTAGCTTTAGCGCTTCAGCAAAACGATTACGAACACCTTGCTGGAAGCCATCACCGGAAAGTTGTTTGATCAACCCAACTTTCTTGCCTTTTAGAGAACCGCGTTTAGCTGCTTCAACCATCGAACCAAGAGAACCGGACAGCGATGTGCTGTCGTGTGGGTCGTGACCTGCAATTGCGTCTTGCAGATAGGCAGCATCAAGAACATTTCTTGCGACAGGGCCAATCTGGTCAAGTGAGGAAGCAAGAGCAATCAGTCCATATCTAGAAACAGCACCGTAGGTTGGCTTGATACCGACAGTTCCAGTAACAGCTCCTGGGAAACGAATTGAACCACCGGTATCAGAACCGATGGCAAGAGGTGCTTGGAATGAAGAAACAGCTGAAGATGAACCTCCACCGGAACCACCAGGAATACGGGTTAGGTCCCAAGGGTTCTTACTTGGTCCATATGCCGAGAATTCAGTGGAAGAGCCCATAGCGAATTCATCAAGGTTGGTCTTACCCAAAATAGGCAGCATCTGGTTTCTAAGTTTGCTAACAACGGTTGCATCGTATGGTGGCAGCCAGCCCTCAAGAATCTTTGATCCTGCAGTTGTTGGGGCATCAGTAGTTGTGAGGTTGTCCTTTATAGCAATCGGAACTCCAGCCAAGTCAGCTAGCTTCTCCCCTGCTGCACGTCTTGAATCAACATCTTTCGCTGTCTCCAGAGCGCTTTCTCCGCTGATGTGCAGGAATGAGTGAACTGCATCCCCTACCTTGGCTATCTGGTCTAAATGCGCCTGAGTTACCTCCACTGAGGAAATCTCTCGCTTAGCCAAGAGCCCTACGAGCTCCGAAGCGTTGAGCCTGATCAAATCAGACATGGTCTTTACTCCTCGTCCAGGATTGCTGCGACACGGAAACGGCCCTGACCAGAATCAGGAGCCCCAGAAAGTGCTTGTTCTTGGCTTAGGGATGGCTCAACCACATCAGATCTGAAGACGTTAGCCAAAGGAATTGGGTGGCTGGTGGCTGGGGTGCTGGCATCTATGGCTTGGGAGATCTTGGCCACGGAATCAACAATTACAGCCAGCTGCTCAGTAAATCTGGCTACTTCGGCCTCATCAAGGTCAATTCTGGACAGACCAGCCAGATGGCGAACTAATTCAGGGGTAATTTCAGACACTTTTTTCCTCAAACTCCTAGTACGAGTGTTACTTCAAGTATATCGGGACTAACGCCCTATTGATTACTGGACTAAACTTGTGGGGTTGCCTTGATTTCACAGGCTGAGCATTTTGCAGGAGATAAACCAATGGCTGAAGAAGAGAACTTCGACATCGTTATGCGCGGGTATGACCGCGCTCAGGTTGACCAGACTATTGAAGAGCTAAAGCTAGAAAACGAGCATTTAAGCACCTATAACGAGGGTGCTGCAGCTGAGATTGCCAGCCTGAAGGCTGAAGTTGAGACTCTAAGAGAGCAAGTAAAGAAAAGCGGAGCCACTGGCTACGCAGCCCTAGGTGCTCAATTTGAACAGACTCTTCGCCTGGCCGAAGAACAAGCAAAAAAGATGATTGATGACGGTGGCCAGGATGCTCTTCGTATTCGCGAAGAAGCCAAGGGTGCAGCAGATCTTTTGACCAGAACTGCTAAAGACAAGGCTGATCGCATTATTCAAGAAGCTGACATCAAGCTCGAGGAAGCTCGTTTTGATGCCGAGCATAAAGCAAGCTCACTATTGCAGACCGCTGTTGCAAAAGAAGCAGAAGCTAGCGAAAAGATTCAGACTGCCGAACGTGAAGCCGCTGCCCTCAAATCAGATAGTGAAAGATTTGCTGCGGAACTTCGAGCTCAGGTCCACCGTGAAACAGAGCAAGCCAGATCGCTTGCAACTGAACTAAGCCAGCGAACCACTCAGGCGAGAATTGACCTAGAAGCAGAGCTAAAAGGCAAGCGCGATGAAGCAGAGCAAGAAGCTCTTCGCATTTATCAAGCAGCGGTTGCCCAAGCACAGGCGATGACTGAAGAGGGTTCAAGAAATATTGCAGACTCAACAGCTCGCGCAGCTGAACTTCTTGCCGAAGCGGAACGTGTTTCACGCGAGGCAAGAGACTTCCAAGATGACACCAGAGAAGAATCAAACAAGCGAGCAGCTGATTTGATTAATCAATCACGCAGACGTGCAGAAGTACTATCTCGTAAAGCTCAAGGTTATGCAGATAACGCAATCAAAGATGCTCGTGAACGCTTGACCAAAATAACTGACGAAAGAGATCAGGTTACAGATTTCTTGGATTCTATGGACAAGCTGATGTCAACCGAAAGCATGGTTAACTTCGATAACTCAGAAGTTGACGACTCTAAAAACTAATTTGTTAGTTTTGCCGCAAAATCCTCTTCACTAATAACTGGAACGTTCAAAGACTCCGCTTTTGCTAGTTTCGAACCCGCATTAGCGCCAGCAACAACAAATGCAGTATTCTTTGAGACACTCGATGCAGCTTTACCGCCATTTGAAATAATCAATTCTTCGATTTGCTCTCTGGTGTAATTAGAAAGCGTTCCGGTAACCACAATGCTCAAGCCGGAGAATACTCCGTCAACGGCAGAACTCTTACCTGGGCCTTCGTGGCCAGGTATTTCTAGCAGCACTCCAGACTTGCGCCAGGACTCAACTAAGTTCTTGTGCCAATCAACCTGAATCCATTCGATTAGAGACTTCGCCAGTATCGGCCCAACACCATCTACTTCTGAAAGATCTGCCTCTGACGCAGAGAAGATCCGATCGATAGAACCGAAGTAATTAGCCAGCGATCGAGCCGCTACTGGGCCCACGTGTCTAATAGAGAAGGCGACAATGATTCTCCAGAGTGGTCTGGTCTTAGCATCTTGAAGGTTATTCAGCAGCTTGATGGCAACTTCAGCAGGGACATCTTCGGTCTCCCCCTTCTTGCCCTTCTTGCGGAAGAAATCGACAATCTTAGGCTCGCCGTTTTCATCCAACTTTGGCAGCCCCGTGTCTGGATCTAGTACTTTTACTCGGATCGGCAGCAACTGTTCCATGGTCAAGTCGAATAGATTAGCCTCAGATTTTAGTGGCGCGGTTTTTAGGTCAACCGGCTGGGTAAGCGCTACTGCTGCAACATAACCAAGGGCCTCAATGTCTAGCACTCCGCGTGAACCAATGTATGCAACGCGTTCGCGCAGTTGTGCTGGGCAATGTTCGGAATTCTGACAGCGCAGATCTACATCGCCTTCAGAAGAAGGTGCCAACTTAGCTCCACAATCTGGACAGTTGGCTGGCATAACAAATTCTCTTTCTTCACCAGTACGAAGTTCAACCACTGGTCCCAAGATTTCTGGAATAACATCGCCAGCTTTACGAAGCACAACTGTGTCACCGATAAGGACACCCTTGGCTTTAACCACATCTTGGTTGTGGAGGGTCGCGAATTCAACTGTTGAGCCAGCCACTTTTATTGGCGCAACAACTGCATAGGGGGTTGCACGACCTGTTCGACCAACTGAGACGCGAATGTCTAAAAGCTTGGTGTTGACCTGCTCAGGTGGATATTTGAATGCAATTGCCCAACGAGGAGCACGAGCGGTGTAACCGAGGGTTCGTTGTTTTTCTAATGAGTCAACCTTGATTACGACGCCATCGATTTCATGTTCCAGTTCGTGACGTTTGGCTTGAAAAGAGTTTATATATTGAACAACTTCCTCAATGCTGTTTACAACTTTGTATTTATCTGAGGTTGGTAGCCCCCAGCTTTTGAGTAGTTGATAAAGTTCACTTTGATTTTTCAAAGTTGCTTGAGGCCATGCACCAACTCCGTGAACAAGCATTTGTAATGGTCTACTCGCCGTAACCGCTGAATCTTTCTGCCGCAGAGATCCGCTGGCTGAATTCCTAGGGTTAGCAAATGGGGCCTTGCCGTCAGCGACTAAACCCTCATTTAGCTTGGCAAAATCAGCAACTCCAAAGAAGATCTCTCCCCTGATTTCAACTATGTCTGGGTGATTTTCGCCTTTTAGCTTTTGTGGGATTTGTTTGATGGTTCGAACGTTATTGGTGACATCCTCACCGACCGCGCCGTCTCCCCTGGTTGCCGCAGAAATAAGGATGCCGTTCTCATACCTTAGGTTGATGGCGAGCCCATCAATCTTTAGTTC
>Ga0114963_10003637_pt1 | contig 10555 bp, 11 predicted proteins | sample C_131016_EF_Meta_FD_87019 | JGI IMG/M metagenome (GOLD analysis project Ga0114963, IMG submission 87019) | Freshwater microbial communities from Lake Croche, Canada to study carbon cycling - C_131016_EF_MetaG | ecosystem: Environmental > Aquatic > Freshwater > Lake | place: Lake Croche, Canada...
CTATCACCGGTTTGGGAAAAGCGCGAATCGCTTCGATCCAGTTGTGCAAACCTTCAATGCTTTGTGCTTGGTGTTCTGGTGGTTTTTGCCGATTGCCTTGCAAGCGCTGCAAGTTACCCCCCGCGCTGAACATGCCGCCAGCGCCGGTGATGATGACGCTGCGCACATCCAAACTGGACTCTGCCGTGTTCAAGGCCTCTACGCCTGCGGCATACATTTCAGGTCCCAAGGCATTGCGAAACTCGGGGTTGCTCAAAGTGAGAATCAGCGTGGCGCCTTCAGAGGAGCCGATCAGTTGCGCGGTCATGCCTCAGGCCTCCATGTGCATCAAAGACAAACCGATAGCGCCACGTCGACGCAGCCAGGGGCTAGGGCGATAGCGGGTGTCGCCGTACACGGTTTGCATGTTGAACAGCACTTCCAGCACATTGGTGGGGCCCAGTTGGTCGCCCAGCGCCAAGGGGCCCACCGGGTAGCCCAGGCCCAGCGTCACGGCGGTCTCCAAGTCCTGCGGGCTGCACACCCCTTGTTGGCACATGTCGGCGGCGATGTTGACAATGTTGCCCACCACGCGTTGGGTCACAAAACCACCGCTGTCACGGATCACGCTGACGGCTTTGCCGTCGCGTGCAAACAAGGCGTGGGCTGCATCGCGCATGTCGCTGCGCGTGGCCGGATTGGTGGCCAGCACGCGGCGCTGGGTGGCCGCGTCGTCAAACAGCATGTCAATGCCCACGGTGCGAGCCGGGTCCAAGCGCTCCACCACGGCCACGGTGGTCACATCAAAGCCCAGTGGCGCCACCAGGGTGAGCGCGATGGGCGAGGGCGAGGCACCGGTTTCAATCTGCGCGTCCAGGTCTTTGAGCAATTGCAGCAAGGCCATTCGGCGACTGGCACGCGGCGAGACCCACACGGGCGGCATCTCGCCCACTTGCGGCACTGGGGGTTCAGGCGGCATTTGGGGTTCGCCATCGACGTATTTGTAAAAGCCTTCGCCGACTTTTTTACCCACCACACCACCGGCCATGCGCTGTGCGGTGATCACGCTGGGGCGGTAGCGCGGCTCTTGGTAGTACTGGTTGTAAATCGACTCCATGACGGGGTGCGACACGTCCAGCGCCGTCAAGTCAAACAACTCGAAGGGGCCGAGTTTGAAGCCCACTTGGTCGCGCAAGATGCGGTCGATGGTGGCGAAATCGGCCACGCCCTCGTTCACGATGCGCAGCGCCTCGGTGCCGTAACCCCGACCGGCGTGGTTGACGATAAAACCCGGTGTATCTTGTGCCTGTACCGCGGTGTGCCCCATGGCTTTGGCATAAGCGGTGAGTTGCAGACAAACTGCAGGGTCGGTTTTCAAGCCAGCAATCACCTCCACCACTTTCATCAGCGGCACGGGATTGAAGAAGTGGTAACCGGCAAATTGCGCTGGGCGCTTGAGCGCCGCCGCAATCGCCGTGACCGAGAGTGAGGAGGTGTTGGTCACCAGCACGCAGTCGGGACGAACTACATCTTCCAGTTCGGCGAACAGCTTTTGTTTGATGTCCAAGCGCTCCACAATGGCTTCGATCACCACATTGCACTCGGCCAGGTCTTGCAAGCGGCTGGCCGCCAGCAGGCGGCTTTTGTGGCCCGCCACCGCCTCGGCTGTCAAACGACCTTTTTCTTGCATCTTGTCCCATTGTTCAAACACAGCATCGCGTGCTTTGCGCACGGCTTCGGGCTGGGTGTCGAACAGCCACACTTGACTGCCGGCCTGGGCTGCGATTTGGGCAATGCCACGGCCCATGGCGCCGGCACCGATGATGGCCACTTGTTCAAAAGCAAGTTTCATAGTCATTCAGAATAAAATTGAATAAAACAAATTCACCGCACATTATCAGTGCACTGGTTCAGTGCGCGTGACAGAGTGGCTGAATGCAGATCGCCAGCTCAAACGGCAGCCCAGCCAAGCGCAAGGTGGTTTGTCGATCACCGAGGCCATGAATCTGCCTCCAAAGACAAAGGGGATGGCGCGAGCCCTTTGCGCGGCCGGCACCCGCAAACCCATGGCAGGACCAAGTGCGGATGTATGACGCGCAATCTCAGCGGCGAACTTGCAAAGCGCCAGGATTGACGATGTTGGTGGGCGTGCCCTTGATGAAGCTGACCACATTGTCAAACGCAGCGCCAAAGTAGTGCTCGTAATTGTCTTTTTCAACGTAGCCGATGTGGGGCGTGCAAATGCAGTTTTCCAGGCGCAGCAGGGCGTGGCCTTGCAAGATGGGTTCGACCTCAAACACATCAATGGCGGCCAAACCTGGACGCCCACGGTTGAGGGCGCTGATCAAGGCACTGGGCTCAATCAGTTCCGCGCGCGAGGTGTTCACGATCAAAGCCGTCTGTTTCATGCGTGACAAATCCTCCAACTTGACGATGCCCAGCGTGGCCTCGTTCAAGCGCAAGTGCAGCGACAGGACGTCGCATTCTTGAAAAAAGGCTTCGCGTGTCGCAGCGGGAACGAAACCATCTTGGGCCGCCCGTGCACGCGACTCTTGGCTGCCCCAGACCAGCACTTGCATGCCAAAAGCTTTACCGAAGCCGGCCACCAATTGACCAATCTTGCCGTAGCCCCAAATACCCAGGGTCTTGCCGCGCAACACCGTGCCCAGACTGAAATTGACGGGCATCGACGCCGCCTTGAGTCCCGATTGCTGCCAGGCCCCGTGCTTGAGGTTGCCAATGTACTGCGGCAAGCGTTTGGCCGCGGCCATGATCAAGGCCCAGGTCAGCTCAGCCGGTGCGTATGGGGAGCCTGTGCCTTGGGCCACGGCAATCCCGCGCTCGGTGCAGGCGGCCAGATCGATGTGGCTGCCTGCATGGCCAGTTTGTGAGATCAGTTTGAGACGTGGTAGTTTTTCCAGCAATTGACGGTTCAAAGGCGTCCGCTCACGAATCAGCACGATCACATCGGCGTCCTTCAGTCGCACGGACAATTGGCCGATGCCTTTGACCGTGTTGGTGTAGACCTTGGCCGGGAAAGCATCCAGTTTGCTGGCGCAGTCGAGTTTTCTCACTACATCTTGGTAGTCGTCAAGAATCACAATATTCATAAGCGCTATTGTGCCTTGACGACAGGCTCTGGCCGGATTTGCGCGGTTTCAAAGGGCCAAGTTTTGTGCCTCTTTGGCAATGAGACGATCGAGTTCGGCGCACACATCGGCCATGCGGCCTGAAATGCGCATGCGACCGGCGCACTCTGGCTGGGCCCCCGCTTCGCTGAGCCGAACCACCCGCAGCGGCGTGACTGGACATGTGGGGGTGCTCAAGCGCAAACCCGCTGATTGGCCTTTGACGGTGTTGATCGCCCACTGCTGGGGTGTGATGCGGGATTGGGCGCGCAGCACCGAGCTCGAAGGAAGGCGGGTGCTGCGCTGTGGCTTGAGCGATGGACCCCACGAGCGAAAAGGAGAAGCCAAAAGAGAAGCCAAAAAGGACAAAAGAGCGATTCCCATGTGAAACCTTTCAAAATTTAAGGAGGTCGAACACAGGCAGGATTGAAAATGAACGCACTTCTCCAGGGCCGACCCAGCAAAGCTGTGTCAGCGCCCGCCACCCGAAGCAGCGCGTGATGAAAAAAAGTCTGACTTACATCAGCAAAGTGTTGCGAATCAAGCCGACTGCAAGGCCTTCGATGTCGAAGGGTTCTTCGGGGTGGACCACGATGATGTTGTAGTCCGGGTTCTCGGGAAGCAATTCGATCAGGCCGGCGCTGCGGCGTAAGCGCTTCACGGTGACCTCGTCACCCAAGCGGGCCACCACGATTTGGCCATTGCGCACTTCTTTGGTGGCTTTCACGGCCAGTAAGTCACCGTCCATGATGCCGGCATCGCGCATGGACATCCCGCGCACCCGCAGCAAGTAGTCAGGGCGCTCTTGAAAAAGGTTGTTTTCCACGTGGTAAGTCGTGTCGACATGCTCTTGCGCCAAGATCGGAGAGCCCGCCGCTACGCGGCCCACCAGAGGCAATGCCCACTGCGTCAGGCGCGACACCAAGCCGGTATCCGCATGACCATGTGCGCGTGAGGCCCCTTTGAGCCGGATGCCGCGCGAAGTGCCGCTGACCAAGTCGATCACGCCCTTGCGCGCCAGCGCTTGCAAATGCTCTTCTGCGGCGTTGGCGGACTTGAAACCCAGGGTGCGCGCAATCTCGGCACGCGTCGGCGGGGCACCGGTTTCGGCTATGCTGCTCTGGATGAGTTCCAGAATCTGCTGCTGCCTGGCTGTCAATTTGGGATGGTCTGTGTGAGGGGTGATCATCTGGGGTTCCTTTTGGACATCCATGGCGTTCAGGGCTGGAACTGAAACACTGTTTTCTTATCCAGTAACTGTATTTTTAACCAGTTTTGAAGGTTGTGCAAGTGTTTGATTCACATCCAGTGCAAAAAATTGTGATTTTGGGCACAGGCGGCACCATCGCGGGCCAATCTGTGTTGCAGAGCGACAACATGGCCTATGTCGCGGCCCAAATCCGCGTTCAAGACCTGACAGCGGCTATCCCTGGCTTGGCCGCTCACGTGGCGGGATATGAATTGGTCTTTGAGCAGGTGGCCCAGGTCGATAGCAAAGACATGAACGAGGCGATATGGGCCCGCTTGGCGCAGCGCACAGCTCACGCCTTGGCCCAAGCCGATGTCCAAGGCGTGGTGATCACCCATGGCACCGACACGATTGAAGAAACCGCCTTTTTTTTGCAGTCTGTATTGCCCGGCAACAAACCGGTGGCGCTGACCTGTGCCATGCGCCCAGCCACGGCATTGAGCCCGGACGGCCCGCAAAACATGCTGGATGCGCTGTCGGTCGTGATGGCTGCACAAGCCGACGGCTTGGACCTGGGCACCGTTGTGGTCTGTGCGGGCACGGTGCACGCGGCTGAGCACGTGCAGAAAATTCACCCGTACCGATTGGACGCTTTCAGTTCAGGTGAAGTCGGTCCATTGGGCTGGGTCGAGCAAGGGCGTGCGCGTTGGGCAGGCACACCCGCGCCTCGCGCGCGCCCGATCTGGGACGTGTCGGCCTTGCCTGCATCTGGCCAATGGCCGAAGGTCGAAATTGTCATGAACCATGCCGGCGCTTGCGGCGCTGTGGTGCATGCCTTGGTCCAAGCGGGTGTGCACGGCTTGGTGGCTGCGGGCACTGGCAATGGCACTTTGTCGCAGCCGTTGACGCAGGCTTTGCTCGAAGCCATGGCCTGCGGCGTGAAAGTGCTTCGCTCAACCCGTTGCCCCATGGGTCAGGTGATGGCTGTACCGGATGGTGCAGTGCCTGTGGCACAGGGCTTGAGCCCTGTCAAAGCCCGCGTGGCTTTGCAGTTGGCACTGATGGGTTTGCCACCTGCACCTTAAGCGGCCAGCGCTTTCATGGCGCGCGCTGTGATCTCTTCCACGCTGCCGGTACCGCTGATGGCCCGGTATTGGGGCGCTGCTGCAGGCTCGTTTTTCGCCCAATCGGAGTAGTAATCCACCAGTGGGCGGGTTTGCGCGCTGTACACATCCAGACGCTTTTTGACGGTGTCTTCTTGGTCATCGGCGCGTTGCACCAAGGGCTCACCGGTGACATCGTCCACGCCTGCCACTTGGGGAGGGTTGAAGGTGATGTGGTAAGTGCGACCTGAGGCCGGGTGCGAGCGGCGCCCGCTCATGCGCTCAATGATGGCCTCAAACGGCACGTCGATTTCCAGCACGTAGTCCAACTTCACGCCGGCGGCCTTCATCGCGTCGGCTTGCGGAATGGTGCGCGGAAAACCGTCAAACAAAAAGCCTTTGGCACAGTCGGCTTGGGCAATGCGTTCTTTCACCAGGTTGATGATCAGATCGTCGCTGACCAAACCACCCGATTCCATCACTGCTTTGGCCTGCAGGCCCAAGGGCGTGCCTGCTTTGACGGCGGCACGCAACATGTCGCCGGTGGAGATTTGGGGAATGCCGTATTTTTGGCAAATGAAAGTGGCTTGGGTGCCTTTGCCGGCGCCGGGGGCGCCCAATAGGATCAGTCTCATGAGGCTCCTTGGGAATTGTTATTCGTTGTTGCCCTGTGAGGGTCCCGTGAAGGGGTTTGCACACAGACCAAGTTGGTGAGAATATCACGCGTTTCTCACAAAGAACTTACGAGAAAAAAAGTGCAAATCCAGTCGGCATCAGGAGGCCAGGCTTTGCGCCCACAGCGCTCGTGCATGCTGCAAATCTTCCAGCGTGTCCACCCCAGGTCCCGGGGCATGGGGTGTGACGTGGACAGCAATTTTGTAGCCATGCCACATGGCGCGCATTTGCTCCAGGGCTTCCAAGGTTTCAATGGGTGCCACGGCCAGGTGGGGAAAAAGTTTTAAAAAACCGGCGCGATAAGCGTAAATGCCGATGTGGCGCAGCGGGGGTGGCGAGGGCAGTTCGGTGATGACGAGCGCATTGCCATCGCGCCACCACGGAATCGGCGCACGGCTGAAAACCATGGCCAAATGGTGGGCATCTAAAACGACTTTCACCACATTCGGGTTCAGAAATTCGGTCAGCGTGTCAATCGCATGCGCGGCGGTACTCATGCTGGCTTGGGGGCGGGCGGCCAGCAAATGGGCCACCGCGTTGATCAAGGCCGGCTCCATCAGGGGCTCATCGCCTTGGACATTCACAACCAGGGCGTCATCGGCCAAACCCAGCAAGGTGCAAGCTTGCGCCAAACGGTCGCTGCCGCTGAGGTGGTCTTGGCGCGTCAAAATAGCCTGAACCCCATGCGCCTGGCAGGCCTGGACGATGCGGGTGTGGTCTGCCGCCACCACCACCTGGCTGGCCGCAGACAGCATGGCGCGCTGGGCCACGCGCACCACCATCGGAGCCCCGCCGATGTCGGCCAGGGGCTTGTGGGGCAGACGGCTGGAAGCCAGCCTGGCCGGAATGATCACAGTGAACGCGGGCGCGGCTTCAAGCTGGGGCAACATGACCGTGCCCGTTCAAACCAAAGGGGTGCGAGTCGGCAGGGCTTGCAGCTCTTCGTCCGACAAGATGCGGGCTTCGCTTTCCAGCAAAATGGGGATGCCGTTGCGCACCGGATAGGCCAGACGGGCACTGCGCGACAGCAGTTCTTGGCGCTCCTTGTCCCAGTCCAGATGGCCTTTGGTGACCGGGCAAACGAGCAGTTCTGATAATTTGGCGTCCATGGGGGGATGATAAATCAGCCGTGGGATATCAGGGATTGCGCCGCGCCACGATCAACGTGTCCAGCGCAGCCCAAAATGCTGGCTCGGGTGTGAACTCCAGCGGCACCGCCAAAGCCTTCGGACATCGGGCCCACAGTTTGACGGCGTCTTTTTCTGTGCACAGCAAGGGCGCGTGGCCGGCAGGCGCGGTCCAGTCGTCATAGCTGGCGTGGTCGGCCAACGCAAAGGTCTGGCCCAGCTTCAGGCCCTGGGCGAGCAGCATGTCAAAGAAAGCCTGGGGCTGCGCAATAGCGGCCACCGCGTTGACGCTTTGACCGGCCAGGTCGCGCAGCGCTGTGACCGCTCCCGAGGCATTCACGCCATGGGTGGCCAACACACGGCGCGAACCAAAGCCTGTTGCCATGGAGCGCTGCCCGGTGTGAATGAGCAAATCCACCGCCCGCTGCGCAGGTTCGCGCAAAGGGCCAGCGGGCAGCAAGCGGCCATTGCCCAGACCCCGGGCATCCAAGGCGCAGATCTCGATGTCGCGGGCCAGGGCGTAGTGCTGCAAACCGTCGTCACAAATGACGAACTGCGTGGCAGGGTAGGCGTCTAGCAGGGCCGCGGCCGCTTCCGCCCTGCGCCGGGCGACAAACACGGGCACTTGGCAGCGGCGTTTCATCATCAAGGGTTCATCGCCCACCTCCTGGGCGCGAGATTGCAGTTCGACCTCACGCACATCATGCCGAAGGCGACCGTAGCCGCGTGAGACGATGCCTACGCGGTAGCCCGATCGCTGCAGGTGCTCAACGATGGCCATGGTCAAAGGCGTTTTGCCGCCACCGCCGGCAACTAAATTGCCCACCACAATGACGGTGGCGTTGACCGACTCAGACGGCAGCAGGCCGACGCGGTACAGCATCCGGCGACCCAGCACCAGCACGCCGAAGAGCCAGGCCATGGGCCAAAGCAGGGTGGAGCGCCAACCCCTTGTGCGCCAGATGTCGCCAAGCCAGCTTTCAACGCCAGGGGTCATAAAGTTCATGAAACTGGAAAGTGGGGACTTGGGGGTCATGGTTTCGCTCAAGACATTGGCGTTATCGTGTCGGGGCCACTTGTATGATGACCGCAAGCGCCCTGTGAAACCAATGTTTCAGCGGCTTGATTATGGCCGATGACCGCTCAGTGCATTGACACAGACGGCTTGGACTTACCCACATTTTCTGTGGATAACTTTGTGAAAAACCTTGGGTTTTTCTTTGAATTGAGTCTTTTTGGATGCCTATTTGAGGCGGCATTTATCTGTTTGAAATATAAAATAATCAAATTAAATCAATGACTTACACTAAAACCGGGGCTGCTACTTTCATTGCCTTGAACCTTGAATACCTAGGGTTTCATTTTGTGGATGACCTGCTGCCCTACACGTCATGGAAGCCCGCATGAATGCAGACAACACCCCGATTTCAAGCCGTATTTGGGCGGTCGGTGCGCTGTGCCGCGCTGTGGCGGATGCTTTGGATGCCCGCTTCAACCCGGTGGCGGTGCGCGGCGAGATTTCGGGTTTTTCGCGCGCCGTCAGCGGCCATTGTTATTTTTCGATCAAAGATGCCACGGGGCAGATCCGCTGCGCCATGTTCAAGCGGGCCGCCAGCATGCTCGACTTTTCGCCCAAAGACGGCGAGTTGGTGGAGTTGCGCGGACGGCTCGGGGTCTACGAAGCCCGGGGCGATCTGCAACTGGTGGTCGAGTCCATGCGCCGCGCCGGTCAAGGGGCCTTGTTTGAGCAGTTTTTAAGACTCAAGGCCCAGTTGGAGGGCGAGGGTTTATTCGATCCAGCCCGCAAACGCGCGTTGCCTGGAATGCCAAGGGCCATTGGCGTGGTGACATCCTTGGGCGCTGCCGCCTGGCACGATGTGGTCACAGCCTTGCAGCGGCGGGTGCCGCACATCCCGGTCATTTTGGCACCCGCCGCGGTGCAAGGGGCGGGGGCCGCGCCGGCTTTGGTGCAGGCCTTGCAGCAGTTGTACGACCGAACCGCTTTGCACGATCCGCAGGCCGCGCAGCCGGTGGACGTGATTTTGCTGGTGCGCGGCGGTGGCGCCATCGAGGACTTGTGGTCCTTCAACGATGAACAATTGGCCCGCGCCCTCGCCGCCAGCCCCGTGCCCCTCATCAGTGGCGTGGGCCATGAGACCGATTTCACCATCGCCGATTTTGTCGCCGATGTCCGCGCCCCCACGCCGACGGCTGCGGCAGAGATGGCTTCGCAGCCCTTGCAAGTGTGGCGCGACGCTCTGGACTTGCTGCGCGAGCGACTGGACAGCGCCGCGCACCGCCATTTGGACCGGCAAGCGCAGCGGCTTGACGTCTTGTCTTCTCGGTTGGGTCGTCCCTCTGCCCGCATGGCGAGTCATCGTTTGCGGCTTGAGCGATTGGCCCAGCAACTTCAATTTGGCCGCACCCAGGCTGTGCGGGCGCATCGTCAAAGCCTGCTGCGCTTGGCAGAGCGCCTGCCGCAGGCCGCCCAGCACGATCTGCAACAGCGACGTGAACGGCTCGCGCGTGCGCAGCTGCGGCTGCAATTGCTCGATCCGCGCTTGGTGCTGGAGCGCGGTTACGCTTGGTTGACCGATGAAAACGGGCAGGCCATCACCACCGTTGCGCATTTGCAAACGGGGCAGGTCTTGGTGGCGACTTTGTCTGACGGTGAAGCGCCAATGATCGTTTCGGGTCAACCCCGCAGTCTCTAAGACCATTCTCGGCCTGCCGCCGACAATGCCCTCGGCTCGACCTACAATGCACAGGTCTTTTTCACATCTCAAGAGGATTCTCGATGGAACACACACTGCCTGCTTTGCCTTACGCGATCGACGCGCTGGCCCCTCATTACAGCCAGGAAACCTTGGAGTTTCACCACGGCAAGCACCACAACGCCTATGTGGTGAACCTGAACAACCTGCAAAAAGGCACCGAATTTGAGGCCATGTCGCTCGAAGAGATCATCAAAAAATCCAGCGGCGGCATCTACAACAATTCAGCCCAAATCTGGAACCACACTTTCTTTTGGAATTGCATGAAGCCCCATGGCGGCGGCGAGCCCACAGGTGCTTTGGCCACGGCTATCAACGCCAAATTTGGCAGCTACGCGGCATTCAAAGAAGCGTTTGTGAAAAGCGCGGTCGGCAACTTTGGCTCTGGCTGGACTTGGTTGGTGAAAAAAGCCGACGGCTCGGTGGACATCGTCAACATGGGCGCAGCAGGCACCCCCTTGACCACAGGCGACAAAGCCTTGTTGACCGTGGACGTGTGGGAACACGCTTACTACATCGACTACCGCAATATGCGCCCCAAGTTTGTCGAGACTTTCCTCGACAAATTGGTCAACTGGTC
>Ga0114963_10003639_pt1 | contig 10550 bp, 7 predicted proteins | sample C_131016_EF_Meta_FD_87019 | JGI IMG/M metagenome (GOLD analysis project Ga0114963, IMG submission 87019) | Freshwater microbial communities from Lake Croche, Canada to study carbon cycling - C_131016_EF_MetaG | ecosystem: Environmental > Aquatic > Freshwater > Lake | place: Lake Croche, Canada...
CACATCCTTACGGCCAAGCGTCGTGGCGAGTTCGCACACTTACCGTTGCTGGACGCAAACAACTGGGGACTCATCATTTATGACGAGGTCCACTTGTTGCCCGCTCCGGTGTTCAAACTGACCGCGGATTTGCAAGCGCGACGCCGACTCGGATTGACCGCCACACTGGTGCGCGAAGACGGCAAAGAGGGCGATGTCTTTAGCCTGATCGGCCCCAAGCGTTTCGACGCGCCGTGGAAGGAAATCGAGGCGCAAGGATTCATCGCCCCGGCACGATGTGTCGAGGTGCGGGTGTTGCTCGAGTCCGACGAACGGATGGACTATGCGGTCGCGAACGAGCGGCAACGATTCCGCATCGCCGCGACGAGCCCGGCCAAACGTCCGATCATTTCGCGACTGATCGCGCAGCACCCCGACGACCAGATTCTTGTCATCGCGCAATATCTCGACCAAATCGATGACGTGTCGGACACGCTCGACCTGCCGACCATCACGGGGGCGACTCCCGTCGACGAACGCGAAGTGCTTTACGACAAGTTCCGCACCGGCGAAATACGGGTGTTGCTCGTGTCGAAGGTGGCGAATTTCTCGGTCGACCTGCCCGACGCGTCGGTGGCGATTCAGATCTCGGGGTCGTTCGGATCGCGCCAAGAGGAAGCCCAGCGCCTCGGTCGAATTTTGCGACCAAAGACCGACGGCCGCAGCGCCGTCTTCTACACTGTTGTCGCCCGCGACACTGTTGAGCAAGATTTCGCTCAAAACCGCCAGCGGTTCCTCACCGAGCAGGGCTACGCCTACGAAATTGTCGACGAAGGCGCAATTTAGCCACGGCGCGACTGCTGCTCGGATTGTCCCCAGTTTGCCGTTCGGGTCATGACAGCGCGTCTCTTCCGCGCGACACTGGCCGGATGACGAGTTTTCACGTTGACGCGCTCGCTCTCGATGGCGCCGCGTCCCACATCGCCCGAACTATCGATTCGATTCACACCGACATCACGAGCCTCACCGGTCAACTTCGGGGGCTCGACGGCTCGTGGTCCGGTCCCGCTGCGCTCGCTTTCGCGGGTGTCATCGACGAATGGATGACGGCCAGTTCGCGATTAACAGAGTCCCTGAGCGACATCGGTACGTCCCTGCGACAGATTCAGGCGCACTATCTGGAAACAGAACAGGCGAACGTTCGCATCCTCGGTCGTTGACACACAAGACGGGGGTGGCTTTCGCCACCCCCGTCCGCGTAATCGAACTAGAAGCCCATGCCTCCGCTGGGGTCACCCGCGGGTGCGGCGTGTGCCGCCTCGGGCTTCTCCGCAATGACGGCTTCGGTTGTGAGGAACAGTCCGGCAATCGAGGCAGCGTTGAGCAGAGCCGAACGCGTCACCTTGACCGGGTCACTGATTCCCGCCGCAAGCATGTCGACGTACTCGCCGGTCGCGGCGTTGAGGCCCTGACCGATGGGAAGAGTGCGAACCATGTTGACGACTACGCCGGGCTCGTGTCCCGCGTTGAGTGCGATCTGACGCAACGGCGCCTCGATTGCCAAGCGGATGATGTTGACGGCGGTCTGCTCGTCTCCAACCAACTTGAGCTTGTCGAGAACCGACGCAGCCTGAAGAAGCGCAACACCACCACCGGGGACGATGCCCTCTTCGACGGCGGCCTTCGCGTTGCGAATCGCGTCTTCGATACGGTGCTTGCGCTCTTTAAGCTCGACCTCGGTCGCGGCACCCGCCTTGATGACGGCGACGCCACCAGCGAGCTTGGCGAGACGCTCCATGAGCTTCTCGCGATCGTAGTCAGAATCTGTGTTCTCGATTTCGGCACGGATCTGCTTGACGCGACCTGCTACGGCTTCGGACGTTCCGCCACCTTCGATGATGGTGGTTTCGTCCTTACTGATGACAACCTTGCGGGCGGTACCGAGCAAGTCGAGCGTCACGCCGTCAAGCGTGAGTCCAACCTCTTGGCTGATGACCTGTCCACCGGTGAGCAGCGCAATGTCTTGCAGCATTGCCTTGCGACGGTCGCCAAAACCGGGAGCCTTGACGGCGACAGATTTGAAGATGCCACGAATCTTGTTGACAACGAGAGTCGCGAGAGCGTCTCCGTCAACATCTTCAGCAATGATGAGGAGCTGCTTGCCCGACTGAGCAACCTGCTCAATGACGGGAAGGAGATCCTTGATCATCGAAATCTTTGAGTTGACGATGAGGATGTAGGGGTTTTCGAACACCGTTTCCATGCGCTCGGGGTCGGTAACGAAGTACGCCGACAGGAAGCCCTTGTCGAAACGCATTCCCTCGGTGACCTCAAGCGTGGTGCCGAACGCGTTCGACTCCTCGACGGTGACGACACCTTCTTTTCCAACGCGGTCGATGGCCTCGGCGATGAGATCCCCGATTTCGGTGTCGGCGGCCGAGATAGATGCTGTCGCGGCGATTTCCGCCTTCGTCTCGACATCCTTAGCGTTCTTGAGAAGCTGCTCGGTCAACGCGGCAACGGCCTTGTCGATTCCGCGACGAAGGCTGATGGGGTCGGCGCCGGCGGCAACGTTGCGAAGTCCTTCGCGGACGATGGCTTGTGCGAGAACGACCGATGTCGTGGTGCCGTCTCCGGCGACATCATCGGTCTTTTTGGCAACCTCTTTGACGAGTTCGGCACCAATCTTTTCGAACGGGTCTTCGAGTTCGATTTCCTTGGCAATCGAGACGCCGTCGTTGGTGATCGTGGGGGCACCCCACTTCTTTTCCAATACGACGTTGCGACCGCGGGGTCCAAGCGTCACCTTGACTGCGTCGGCCAAAATGTTGAGGCCGCGCTCGAGGCCGCGACGGGCCTCTTCGTTGAATGCAATTAATTTGGCCATGATGTGTGTCTGTCCTCCAGGACGTAGGTCATGTCATTGGCACTCGCGGTATGCGAGTGCTAACTCCAAGTTTGGCACTCTCGTCAAGAGAGTGCAAATTGACTGTGGAGAAACTAGCGACGCTTGGTCGCGAAATAGCCGCTTGACGTGGGGACCAATTCGATCCAAGTGCGACCGGGCGCCAACGTCACGGTCTCGCCGCTCTTCAACTTGTAGATCGTCATCGCGTTGCGCTTCTTTTTGATCCACTTTGCCTTGACCGTTTTGCCACCGGTTGAAATCCACGCGACACCTCTGCCGACCACGTGCGCCCGAGGAACGTACCCGTATTCACTGGACTCGCTGACCAATTGCACAATGACATTCACCGCGGTCAACGGCTTTTTCCGTTGGTCAACGTCTTTCTTTCCGCCGGCTTGAAAGCGACGATACTCACCCGATGCGGCGCTGAACTTCCACGACGGTGTGTTGGCCTCAGAGAACGAGGTAATTAGTCGTCCCGCTGGCTTACCCTTAGCAACAGCCGTGGGAATTTCACCATCCCGAGCGAACTCAAATGCCGGAACGGGCGGTGCAAGATTCGATCGTTTGTTGACCAACTTCGAGGCCCGGACGAGAACGTTGTGGGGAGCGATCATTCTGTCCGTGCGATAGATGTACTTTTCCGTGCCCGATTGCCCATGAATCACATTTTTCACGCGAGTGTGAATCATCATCTGGACAAAGCGCTGTTGACCCCCGGAATAGGCAATGAGCCCACGGAAGGGGGAGGCGATGTCGGGGTCCATCGGTCGAATCGATCGAATCGGTCCGATTTTTCCTGGGATGACGGAATGCCACACAACGAGGTAACGGGACAGTCCACCTTCAACAAGTTCCTCAAAAACGATATCCGCGTCATTGAGCCCTATTTGCGGGCGCGCTTCCGGGTTGTTGTCAATCTTGGCCATCAACACGGGGTGATTGAGAGACCCGATCTCGACCTGGACTCCCGACAGAGGAGCGTATTCGACCGGCGTCGGCGTGGGCGTCGGTGTGGGCGTTGGCGCTGCACTCGGGCTGGTCGTCGGGCCAGCGATGATTCCGGGCAACACAATCGCCGCACACGCGGTCAGGGCAACGGCCAGGATCACGCCGAGCGCAACGAGTAGTTTCTTATTCATCCGATTCTTCCCAATGTGTTGGAGTTGGATTTAGCGAACGAAGTCTTTGCCAACGAGAACCGTTACCTTCGCACCTGGGTACATGTCTGACTGCTTGACGGCCGCGATTCCAAGTCCGTTTGCCACGCTGGTTGCCAACGGCAGATCTTCGTCGGGCCCGTACACAACGACACTGACCTTGATGGTGGAATCAGCCGCATCCGCGGTCGAGATATTTGGCCACCCCAGTGTGTCCAAGAGATCCGAGACGTCCTTTGCGAGTGTCTCGGATGTCGTTCCGTTGAGAACCGTGATGGTGATTTGCTTGAGTTCTTTTTTGGTGAGAAGGGCAGGGTCAACAACCGGAATCTTCGGTGTTGGCGTCGGGGTTGGGGTCGGCGTCGCGGTGATTCCCAGGGCTGGAATATCAATCTGCTGAAGATTCTTTGCGTCAAGTACGGCGACACCGGCGAGCGCCGCAAGAATAAGTGAAGCGGTGACTCCAACCTATATCAGCGTCGTGACCCACCACGGGCGGCGAGAAACGGGCTGGCGGTGAGCGCCCGCTCGTCGAGAATAAGCATTCTTGTCGTCAAATCGGTCTTGTGGGTTATTTGCCACGCGTACGTCACATCCGTCTGAAGTCAGTCGGCCTAAAGCTTGCTCTTTTCGGCAAAGCTTCGAACCAAAATCGGGTCGTACCGCCTCGCAGCGGCTAAGTCCATTATCCCGTAAAGGCGCTGGTAATAACGCACAAGCGGAAGATTCCATACTTTTCGGACCAACGATTCTTTCGACCGAGTTGGTCCCCAGTTTTCGCGTTCGAACTCGATGAGGTCAACGTCTTCCGGTGATAACCCTGACTCGTCGTAAACAGTGACCTGTCGACCAAGGGGGTCGGCCGAGGCGATCGGCACACCATCGAGACTCAACACGAAATCGCCCGCAATTCCCCTCTCGTCCGCCGCATCGCCAATCCGGGGGATGACCCGACGACCGTCGAGCGAAATCCATCGCACTTTTGCCCGAGAGCAATACGTCACAAACTTCTCGCGGTCGGCCGGGTCGAGGTACACGAGTACGGCGGGTGACGACACCACGATGGTCGCCTTCGGTGAGGACTTTCGGGCACGCGCAACCGCGGAACGAATTTCCGCGACCGCGTCGCCGGAGGTGATTGTCGGCCGAGCCTGCGCGACAATGTCGGCCGCCGCCCGCACGATGTCGAGGCGATCGGTTTGCTCGGGCCACACGAGTGCCTCGAGCCAATCTCGGTCCGTTGGTTTGGTCACGTCTAGAGGACTGAGGTCGATGCCTTCGCGATGCACGATGTTCGGGCGTCTCGGTGGGTTCGCCCCCCAGCCCGCGATGTCCGCGTTCAGCGTCGCGGTCGACGGACCGTCGGCTGGATGGGAAGACACCGAGCGCCCTCGCGCATTCCAAACGAACGAATAGCGGTCGGGAAACATCGTCAATCCGGCCGAGGCCCCCACCTCGATCAGGGCGATGGGTCCACGAATGCGGTCGAGAGCAACGAGCAGCGGGGTGCACCGGCGAGGATCATTCGTTTGAGTAGCCCTCGTCTGTGCGAGTTTGGCGATGGCCGGCCACAGCGCGATGAAGTCGCCGCGGGCGGTCTGAAACGAACGAAGCGGGACGCCGGCAACCCGGGCGCACGTCACAACAAGAACGGGCTGGCGTTGAGAGAGAGGAAGTTTTGTGACGAGGGCGAGAAGTTCGTCGTCCTCTGCGATTCCGAGTGCCCAATCTCGATAGCGCGGCGACTCTGCGCCCTCTGCCTCAGCGAACCGGCGAAACCAGTCGGCGGTTCGATCCCGCTCGCTGTTTGCCATGTTTCCGAGTTTAATAGTGAGCATGACGGAAAACCCCAGCGAGCGAACCGACGCCGAGTGGCGTGAGGCTCTGACCCCCGAACAATTCCACGTGCTGCGACAGGCCGGCACCGAACGCCCGTGGACGGGTGAACTCCTCGAAGAGGATAGGGCTGGTCTGTACACCTGCGGCGGATGCGGTGCCGAGCTGTTCGTCGCCGGCACCAAATTCGACAGCCACTGTGGTTGGCCCTCGTTCTACGAAACGATTAACCCCGCGGCGGTCGTCCTGCTCGAGGACAACACGCTGGGGCAAACGAGGACCGAGGTTCGGTGTGCGTCGTGCAACGGGCACCTCGGACACGTCTTCCCCGACGGGTTCGGAACCCCCACAGGCCTGCGCTATTGCATGAATTCGATCGCGCTGAAGTTCACGCCAGACGAATAATCTGAGCCTCGAGTGAGGATTGAACTCACGACCCCTTCATTACGAGTGAAGTGCTCTACCACTGAGCTATCGAGGCATCGCCGTTACGGCAACCGCACTAGGTTATCACGAGCGCGCGACTGCGTTTAAGCAGTCACGACGCCGCTCGCCTCGACGAACAGGGCCTCGAGCGAGAGCAGCGGCGTGACGTTTCGTTCGATTCGTCCGCGCGCGACAGTGATCGCGTCGAGGATTCGAACCGCGTGGGCCGCGTCGTGGTGGGTTAGCCACGCAGTGATGCCGTCGGCGAACTCGGGGTTGGTCAGCGGCACCTCGCCACCGAGCGCGACAACGAGGATGTCCCGATACAGCGATTCAAGGTCTGTCAAAACCCGGTCAACCCCGTCGCGCAGTGATCGGGTCGCCCTACGTTTTTGGTTCTCTTCGAGCGTCTTCACCTGCGGCCGGAGGCCGATAGGTACGGCCTCGCCGGGCGCGAGCCCGAGCGATAGCAGGAATTCCGATCGTTCGGATTCGTCGCGCGCCTCGGTGTACGCCTTCGCATCATCAGTCGCCAGCGTGACAATCTCGGCCGCCGCATTGACGGCTTCTGACACGGCGCGAATCCCCAGCACAAGGGACAGGCTCCGAGCACGACGCTCGCGTGCCTCGGGTGTCGTCGCGAGTCGACGAGCCATCCCGATGTGGCTCTGGGCGTGACGAGCCGACTGTTCGGCGATTGCCGCATCGACTCCGTCTCGCGCAACGAGCATCGCGGCGATATCCGCAATTGGGGGAACACCCAAGCGCACACTGTGCACGCGCGATCGAATGGTGGGTATGACGTCCGCTTCACTCGGTGCACACAGAATCCAGATGGTTCGCGGGGCCGGTTCCTCCAGCGCCTTGAGCAGCACGTTCGAGGTTCGCTCGGCCATGCGATCAGAGTCTTCGATGATGATGATTCGCCACGGCGACGCGACGGGCGAACGGTAGGACGTCTCGACCAGTTCTCGAACCTCGTCGATGGGAATCAACACGCGGTCGGTCGCGAGAACGGTGAGGTCGGGGTGGGTGAGCCCGCGCACCTGACGGTCGATGGACTCGGCGTCGTCGGCCGCGCCCAAGAGATCGGCGGCAAAAGCCCTCGCGACGAGAGACCGCCCCGAACCCGCGGGACCCGTGATCAACCAGGACTGAGCGAGTGTGTCGGGACTTGCTGCGGCGGCACGCATTTGTGCGATGACGGCATCGTGCCCGACGAGATCATCCCACAGTGCGGTCACGACAATTCGCTCAATCGCGCCACGATGGCGTCTCGGATAGCGTCCCGATCGAGGGTCGCATCGACGACGAGAAATCGTTCCGGTTCGACTGCGGCCATCGACAGGTAAGCATCCCGCACACGCGTGTGGAATTCCAACGCCTCGGCTTCGAGCCGGTCGAATTGCTTGTTCGCCGCGTCCAACCGTTCCCGCCCGACTGACGGGTCAAGATCGAGCACGATGGTGACATCGGGGACGAGCCCCTCGGTTGCCCACATGCTCAGATGACGAACCTCGTCGGGGTCGAGGACCCGTCCGGCACCTTGGTAGGCAACGGAGGAATCGAGATACCGATCTTGAATGACGACCGCCCCGCGCTCGAGTGCCGGCCGAACGACGGTCGCGATATGGTGCGCGCGATCCGCCGCGTACAGCAGGGCTTCGGCACGTGGTGCAATGTGTCCACGCGAGTGCAACACGATTTCGCGCAGTTCGTTTCCCAGGTCGGTGCCGCCCGGCTCACGCGTGAAGACGACCTCTCGTCCCTGGGCGGTGAACCACTCGCCAATCAGTGCCGACTGAGTGCTTTTGCCCGTGCCGTCGCCGCCCTCCAGCGTGATGAATAAACCGGTCATTTCTTCGCTCGGGCTACGCGTCGGATGGGGGTCTTTTTCGGAGCGGGACCCTTCGCCCGGCGATCCGCAATGAGTTCAACCGCGCGTTCGTGCGAGACCTCTTCCGGGACCTCGCCCGCAGGAATCGTCGCGTTCGTCTCGCCGTCGGTGACGTAGGGGCCGAACTTTCCGCTCTTGACTTTGATGGGTTTACCGCTCACGGGATCGGGTTCGAGTTCTTTGATGCTCGACGCCGAACGCGACCCGTATTTGGGTTGCGCAAACAATTCGAGGGCTTGCTCGATGGTGACGTCAAAGATCGCCTGTTCGTTCTCGAGCGATCGCGAGTCGGTTCCCTTCTTCAAATACGGGCCGTAGGGCCCGTTCTGCGCGGTGATGGGCTTTTCGGTTTCTGGGTCGGTGCCGACGACACGCGGGAGTTCGAACAAACGAATACACGTTTCGAGGTCGACGGCAGTCGGGTCCATCGTCGAAAATAGCGACGCGGTGCGTGGCTTCGGATCTTTGCCCTTGATCTTGCGCGGCGTGTATTCGGGCAACGTGTAGACCGGTTCGTCGCCCTCGAGAATCTCGGGGTCGATCGGGCTTTCCTGGATGTATCCGCCGAATCGTCCGACTCGAGCCGTGATCATGCTGGTTCCGTCGGCGCTGACACCAATCGCGCGCGACCCCGGTTCAGGAGAGTCGCGCAATTCGCGGGCTTTCTCAAGCGTCAATTCATCGGGGGCCAGCCCGTCCGGCACGGACACGTTCCGCTTTTCGTCTTCGCCCGTCTGGATCTCAAGATACGGTCCGTACTTGCCACTGCGCACGACAATTCCGTCACCGAGCGGGAACGAATTCGCTTCGCGAGCGTCGATGGTCGCCTTCCAATCAACGCACGTGTTAACAAGACCGGCGTGGTCGCCAGATCCGTAATACCAACGCTGCAGATAGTCGGTGCCCTTGAGTTCTCCGACCGAGATCCGGTCGAGGTCATTTTCGAGCTCAGCGGTGAAATCGTATTCGACGAAATCGGTGTAGAAACGCTCGAGCAACGAGATGACGGCGAATGCCGTCCACCCCGGAACGAGGGCCGTACCGCGCTTCGTCACATATCCGCGCTCAAACAACACTCCGATAATCGACGCGTACGTCGACGGACGACCGATGCCCCGTTCTTCGAGTGCCTTGACGAGGCTGGCCTCGGTGAATCGCGGCGGCGGAGACGTTTCGTGTGGCTTTGGCGTGACCTCGGGGACCGTAAGAACATCACCGACGGTGAGGTTCGGAATTTTCGATTCGTCTTCCGCATCGTCGTCGTTGCGATCGACGTCTTGACCCTCTTCGTACGCAGAGAGGAATCCGCGAATCGTGATGGTCGTGCCCGCGGCGGTCATCGTCGCAGTGCCGAGAGCTCCGACGGGTGCGATCATCGTGACGGACACGGTTTCACCGGTCGCGTCGACCATTTGCGATGCGACGGTTCGCTTCCAAATCAGGTCGTACAGACGAAACTCGTCAGCCGACAGCAGTTTGCGCATCTCGTCGGGCGTCTTGAACGTATCCCCCGCCGGTCGAATCGCCTCGTGAGCTTCTTGAGCGTTCTTGACCTTGGACTGATAGGTGCGCGGCTGGGCGGGAATCGAGGCCTGACCGTAGAGGGCGACCGCTTGTGAGCGGGCAGCGGAAACGGCCTGAGCCGATAGCGAAATCGAGTCGGTTCGCATATAGGTAATGTGACCGTTTTGGTACAGGCTTTGCGCGATACGCATCGTGTCTCGTGAACCGAGGCGCAGCTTGCGACCCGCCTCTTGTTGCAACGTCGACGTCGTGAACGGAGCGGCCGGGCGGCGCGTGTAGGGCTTTGCCTCAATGTTCGACACGGTCGGAGCGGACACCTCGAGCGCCTGGGCCAATTCACGTGCCGTCGCCTCGTCAAGAATTGTGGCCGTGGTGGTCAGTTTTCCGGTGTCATCGAAGTCACGGCCGGTCGCAAGCTTGGCGTCGGCCAACTTGGTCACCTTCACCCCGAACGATTCGCCCTGTTTGGTCATCACCGTTGCGATGACATCCCAATACGACGCTGCCGTGAACGCTTGACGTTCGCGCTCGCGCTCGACAATTAGGCGCAGTGCCGGCGATTGGACTCGGCCAGCGCTCAGTCCTCGTCCGACCTTGCTCCAGAGTACGGGCGACAACTGGTACCCGAAAAGTCGGTCGAGAATTCGGCGTGTTTCCTGAGCGTCAACAAGGGGCATGTCGATTTCACGCGGGTTTTCAACCGCCGCCGCGATCGCCTCTTTGGTGATTTCGTGGAACACCATTCGCTTGACGGGAACCTTTGGCTTCAAAATCTCGAGCAAGTGCCAGGCGATGGATTCTCCTTCGCGGTCCTCATCGG
>Ga0114963_10003641_pt1 | contig 10549 bp, 10 predicted proteins | sample C_131016_EF_Meta_FD_87019 | JGI IMG/M metagenome (GOLD analysis project Ga0114963, IMG submission 87019) | Freshwater microbial communities from Lake Croche, Canada to study carbon cycling - C_131016_EF_MetaG | ecosystem: Environmental > Aquatic > Freshwater > Lake | place: Lake Croche, Canada...
GAAGCCGCAGGCGGTTTTATATCGGGGTCGTTGGCATTACTCTCTGATGCAGGACATATGCTCTCAGATGGCTTGGCCCTCGGGATGGCAGCAGCTGCCGCAAAACTAGCGCAACGTCCTCCCAGTGATAAGCATAGCTTTGGTCTGGGCCGCTCAGAAGTGTTAGCCGCCACTTTTAATTCCTTGCTGATGTTGGCCGTGGTGATTGGAATCGCGGTGGAGTCGGTTTCGCGTCTGCTGCACCCCACACCGGTGGAGGGGGGCGCCGTAATGGTGATTGCCACCATTGGCTTACTGGTGAATATTGCGACGGCTTTTGTGTTGGCTAGGGCAGGAGATGGTCTCAACATTCGTGCCGCGATGATTCATGTGATGGGAGACTTATTAGGCTCAGTCGCCGCCATTTTAGCTGGGGCAATTATTTGGTACACCGGTTGGCTTCCTGCCGATCCCATCCTGTCTTTGTTGGTTGTCGCATCCATATTGACGTCTACCGTTCGACTGCTCGGCGAGAGTATTCATGTATTAATGGAAGGGGTTCCTCGCAGCATTGATCTTCAGGCGGTAGGCAAGGGAATGGCTGCTTTGCAGGATGTGTTGAGTGTGCATGATTTACACATCTGGAGTCTGGCCTCTGGAAAATGGGCGCTTTCAGCGCATATCGAAGTCGAATCCTTGTCCGAATGGCCTCATGTTTTGCCTCGCCTGAAGAAGCATTTATTGACACAGTACCGAATCGATCACGTCACCCTGCAACCGGAAACCCGTATTCCGTCTCGGTCTATTCATCCTGACCGCCCGCTGATCCCCATTCAACCGGTCTAGTTCTGTGTGTGTTTTGCCCTGCACCATTAACGACTGAAGTCGGTGCGGTGTCGCACTTTAAATCCCTTTGTAGTCAATAGACTAAAAACTTTGCTGCAACGCACAAAAAGTGCTTGACATATTTTCAGCAGGTAGTTACATTACATCCATTGTTGCACTGCAACAGGAAGGGCAAACGGCTCTCCGGCGTGCGCATCGGGTTAACCCGTACTGAGGTATTAATGATGAATGCTATGAATCTACCGGATATGAAAGCTATGTTTTCCACCCCTGAGCAAGTGACTGAGTTCAACAAGTCTTCTCTTGAAACCGCTTTGAACCTGACCAAAATTGCGTTCGATGCAGCTGAGCGCATGATTAGTTTGAACCTCGAAGCAAGCAAAGAAACTTTTGCTGATGTTGCTAAAACGGCTCAAGCTTTGGCTGACATTAAAAACCCCCAAGACTTGACCGCGATGCGCAGCAAAATGGTTGAGCCAGGTGCTGAGAAAGCGCTGGATTACTCACGTAATCTGTATGAAATCGCCACCGAAACCCAAAAACAGATTTCTGCCATTTTTGAGCACCAGACCGCTGAATTGAACAAAAACTTTGCTTCCGCCTTGGATAAAGCCACCAAGTCAGCTCCCGCTGGTTCTGATGTGTTTGTGGCCGGCATGAAAGCAGCAATGACTGCAACCAATGCAGCCGTTGATAACATGACTAAAGCTGCAAAGCAGATGAGCACGATGGCAGAAGCAGGCGTGAAAGCAACAACCAACGCCGCAAACGCTGCTGTGAAGGGCGCTAAATCCAAGTAATTGGGTTTTGTAGTTCATTCAAAAAGCCTCAGGAAAACATCCTGAGGCTTTTTTTCGTCTTCTGACTCTGTTGATTCGAAATCAGGATTCGGATGAATGAACGCAGTTCACTAGAAACGCGTTTGTTTGTTTTGAGCGTGAGGTCTGAGTTTTCCAATCTCCACTTTTCCGAAAATATAAACCCGACGACTCATGCTTCGCACCCCAATCAGTCCCACATGCGTCAAAACTAAAATGATGAGTGCTCCAATCGCAAGCGGCCATCGTCCGTCACCCGGAACCGTTTCCGGAACCGCAGCATGGTTGTCGAGCAGGCTGTGATAAAGCTCACCCGGCGCGCTTAATTTCAAATAACCTAATCCGAGTTCGGTCGAAAGCATTTGTAAATAGGCTTCATGCAATGAGGACAAATGTTCTTGCCCTGATTTCGCGCTGGGCTTTTGTACTTCTTTAGGCTTCCCCGCATCAGCAGGATCGTCGGCGTAGGTTTCACCTTGAACGCTGCTTTCTCTTGCTTGGCTATAGATATCTACTTGTGACACTTCATCGGCACGCCAAAATCCAATTCGGTGCCCTTCCGGGTCAAATTTAGGAATCGGTTGAGGTCGTAAACTCCCCACGCCAACCAGTACCCCGGCAAACTCTCCCGGTTTCGCGTCAATACGAGGTCGATGAGACAGGCTAATCGGAGGCGATTCATGTCCGTCGGTCATCAAAACATAGGCAGGTTTGCCGGGTAAGGATTTCACGGCCTGAAAACCCGAGTTGATCCCCTTGGCAATTTCACTGGCCCCGGCCCATGACATTCGGTTACTGAGCGAATCGACAGTGGCTTGTAACTCGCGGAAATTACTACAAACCTCAAGCGGGGCAAGGAGAACAAAGGTTCTGTACTCATTGAAGATCCCAATTCCAATTTCAGAGCCACAGGGCACTTCTTCCAGCAATTCTGAAATGGCCCGTCGGGATTGTTCCAGTCGGGAAACCGGTTCGCCTCGCCATACACTATCGGGCACTCCCATGCTTTGCGTGACATCCACAACGATGAGTGCGTGCACCAAGTTTTCAGTGACAGGAAGAGTAGGGCGCAATAAAGCAACCCCTAAAGCAGTTGCGGCAAAAGTCAGCGCCCAGGCTTGCGGATGTTGTTTCTGAGCCTGAAGCCAGGTTCGTATGGAAAACCTACCTGATGTCATGGCAGTCCGAGCGTAAAACCACGCATGGTGGTTGGGGCGCGTTCAGCACCGATGGGTGGATTACCTCCCTCGTTTTCCTGATCATCTTCTTCAGGAATCAGCCTTAAGGCGCGATCGAGGTTATAACGGGCATCCCAGTCTTCTGGGTCGGTTCTCAGTAAACTTCGATAGCCTTCTTTAGCCAGTTCAACCAGCGGAATGGTCTGAGGATCGGAAGCCGGGCCCCCTGCACTGATTGCACGCTTCAAATAAATAGTGGCTGCGTTATAAGCGGCATCCTTTGCGTAAGGATTGCCCGTTTGTTCTTCTAAACGTTTGTATGCGCTGAGCGCACCCTCAAAGTCGCCTTTGGCATCTAGTTCTGCTGCGCGTGCCATGAGTGCTTCAGGAGGCATTGCATTGTCTGGGATGCCTTTAAGCTGGCCCTTTTGTATTTTGTCATTCCACGAAGAAGCCTCGCTGAGCTTGAAGGCCGCTTGAGTCATCGGAACCGCGATGATGGCCAAAACACACAAAGGCAACCAGGGTTTGATGAGCATTTTTATAACCATACCCGTCTCTCCATAAATTTCCCCCAGGCCAAGAGCGCTGTGAGCAGGCACGCTAAAGCAAAAAGAGGGGGCGATAAGTCTTGTCTAGGGGTGGCGTCCGTAATCGTAATGGGATGGGCTTCTAAACGGCCGACATCCTCAATCGCTTTCTTCAACGCCTCAGGGTTTTGTGTTTCATAGGGGCGATAAGGGATGCCAATCGATTCAAAAAATTTGTGTAAAAAACGTTCGGGGACGGCGTCCTCATTATCCGTATCGATGGGCCCCGTCAGCGGGGGACTGTAATAAGAGCGGATATAAATCCAGTACAGTGCAATACGATTACGCCGGTAGAGTTGAGTGAGGTACTTGCGAAGATCGGGCTCAATTTGTCCGCCTCCGTCCGAGACCAGCAAAACGATTCGAGACCCGGTATAGGTTCGATCAGAAAAGCGCTCCCCCGCGGCTGCCAGTGCATGGCCAATATCGGTGTCTGCTAAACCTCTTCCTACATCTGCAGCACGAATGGCTGCCTGAACCGCGGCTTTTTTATGCGTAAAGTCTAAGGTTGGAATGGCGATGTTGGTGAAGTCAATCATTGAAAAAACGTCATTGGGTCGACCAGCCGAAAACTCGGCGATGAGTTTTTTTGCAATGCCCGCTTTAGAGTCATTATTCATTTCATCCGTGGCGTTCAGCCGATTGGTTTCTGGACCAAATTTTTGATCCATACTGCGGCTGCGGTCCAACAAGAGAACAATTTCAGCGCCTTTCCCAACACGCGGAAATGAAGATTCTGGAAGGTAGGGACCTGCCAATGCGAGGATGGTAGAGGCAATGGCGATCGCCCCGATGATTTGTAAAATGCGTGCCAGTCGATCAGACAAAGGATCAGGCGGAATGATGGCCAGATCACTCCAAAGCAATGGATTGCGCGTGGGCATCCAAAAAGGAATCAGCGCGAGGGGAAGGAGCACCAAAGCCCAAGGATGATTCAAAAGCATCATGACTTGTGCTTTGCCTCAAATTTTTTCCAGGCTTTGACAAGTTCCCGCATTTGCTTAGGGATTTGGGCTAGTAGCTCAGCACTGTGTTCGGCATTTTCAGCCTGAAAAAATAACATTTGACTGGTTGCGTAGAAAGCCTCTGTCTTTAGGAGCAATTCTTCATTCACCCCGCGCGCTGCACAAAATGCAGCTACCCCTTCGCCAAATAATCTCTGTCCAGCCGTTTGATCAAATGCCCGATGAATACATCGCGCAGCAGAGCGTGCACCTTCAATTGTGCGTGATTGATTGAGTAACTTTCCAAGTTCACGGTTTGCGGCTGCAAAGGGTTTGGTTTTACGCTTAGAAAAGCGTTGGATCAGAAGAGTCACCAACAACCAGATGAAAACAATACCCGCAATAAAACTCAGATTCTCAAGTGCAAGCTGAGTGGGCTGAGTGGGGATGAGTTTCGCTGGACGAGGGCCTTGAGCATCAGGTAATCCTGTTCTCACGTCACCGGTATCCAGAGGGGCAGCATCAATCGTGAGACTGGGTAGGGTGTCGGTCAGATTTTCTGGCCCTTTGAATTTCAAAGCGATGGGCGGAATCGTTAAAGATCGAACGGTACTGGGGCTATTAATCAGCTGCATTTCAATCGTCAGTCGAACCTTACTAGACCCGTCAGAATAGTCTTGCTGCGAATAGCGAGAGGATCGCACCATGAACCATCCCGCCCGTTTTCCATTTTTGGGGAGCGATTGAGGATCAAAATGGTAGCCGGGTGCCAGGTGAATATCGACCGACTCAGGAATGATGTCTCCTAATTGATATCCATATAAACGTGAATCCAATCGTTCGATCGTGACAGGCGCTTTAGCCTGCGCTTCAATCGTCATCATCCCAGACGCCAGCGCGGTGATTCCTAGCGCAAGTTTCAAAGAAGTGATCATGGGGTTCGGTTTAAGCAGCATGGAAATAGCGCGTGATTTCATCAGCATTGAAAGTATTCTCAATCAGCAAGGGCGGGCGTCCATGCATGGCAAAAAGGCGTGATAGTGACTGTTGACGTTCCGTGAGCGCGGACTGCCAACGTGCTCTTACGGAGGGTCTGAGCCAAATCAGTCTATGTGTTCCTGTTTCACTATCTTGAAGTCGAACAATCCCTCTTCCTTGAGGAACCTGTTGCTCAATCGGGTCCCATAGCACCACTGGAATCACATCATGGGCCTTGAGACTGGCAAGAAGCGCATCGGTCATTTCAAGTGGAAAATGAAAATCAGACACCAGGAATATCAAAGAACGCCGATGGGGTAGCCAAGCATGCGCATCAAGAAGACCCTGCGCATTCGCCTGGGGTGTGGGGTGGACTTGCGCTAAACGTTGGGTCAGATCCATTACCGCTCCCTTGCGCAGGGTAGCGGGTAAAAAGAGATCTTCACGCACCGCGTCATCACACGCGATAAAACTGAATAGGTCTCCGTTTCGGCTCACAGACCATGCTGCGGTTTGAACAAACTGACACAGGTTCTGCCATTTATCCACCTTTCCTAAAAAGGTCATGGATGCGGAGAGATCACCGATGACAACAACAGGAATGGCGCTTCGTTGAGAAAACACGCGGGCCTGCCATCTTTCAAAGGGGTCTCTCATACTGGCGCGGATATCCAAACGCCTGGGATCTGCACCATCCAGCAAGGGTTTATGCCCTACGAACTCAAAGCCTGCTCCCGCTTGAGATCCTTGGTGCGCTCCAGGCATGTGTCCGCGTGATCTCCAATCGATCTTGTAACGAAATTCATCCATGATCAGCAATCAGTACTCAGGGGCATGAAACATGCGCGGATCAGGGGGCCGCAACCTGCGCCAGAATGGCCTTGGTCAGGTCTTGAGCAAGTTTTCCTCTTCGCATTTCATAAACGGGGGTAAAGAAAATACGATGTGCCATGACTTCATGAAAGACGGCATGAATGTCTTCTGGAATCAAAAAGTCTCTCCCTGCAAGCCAAGCTGAAACGCGCGCGGCTTTCATCAACATCGCAATCCCCCGTGGGCTTGCCCCGGCCAAAATCAGATTGGGCATGTCTACCCCAGAGAGGCTGATACCAAACGCTTCAGGGTGATGGGTGGCTTCCCATAGATTCAGAACATATTCACGAATGGCCGGGCTGGCTGTCACAACTTCTTGAATGAGATGACCGATATGGTTCAATTCTTCATAAGGCAGAACCCCTTCTTCCACACGTTCAATGAGGGATTCTGTATCGTGAAAAATGGGATTAAAGGCCAGCGCAGCCCGTTGAGTGGGATTGCTTGGCGCCTCAATTGAGAGTTCAAACATAAATCGATCGCGCGCTGCAGACGGAATTTCAAAGGTTTCCTCCCGTTCAACTCGATTGCGATCGGCAAAAACCAACAAATGCGGAAATCGATATTCTCGATTGAAGGCATTCACAGTGCGTTCAGCCATTGCTCTGAGTAGCAGGGCATGGACTTGGGGACGAGCTCGGTTGATTTCGTTAAAAAAGAACGTTGCCAGTCCTTCGCCGTGACGCAGCAGCGGGCCGGGTTCTACTTTTGGACGGCCGTCTTCATTGACATAGGTGTAATAGAGCAGGTCGTTGGGCATCAGGTCTACGGTACCTTCAATGCGCTCATAGGCGCCGCCTAAGGCCCGAGTGACCGCCCGTAACAAGGTTGTTTTACCCACGCCTACGTCCCCTTCTAGTAGGCTGTGACCTCTTGCAAATAGGGCTGTGATGATCAGACGTATCGCGGGGTCTTGTCCGACAACGGCTTTGCGAATTTCATTTTCTGCACGAACGGCACGGCCACGCCAACTGGCCAGCAAACTGCTGACTTCTTCTGCTTCACTCATCGAACTGCGTCCTTAATGTCTGAGTCTGGGTGATAATTCGGAATTCACACTCAACTCTACCTTAAATCGCTTCAGTATCGAATAACCTTGAGTATGCCTGTGCTGACTCCTTCGTTTGATTTAAATTGCACCCTATGCCCGCGCCTCGCTCAGTTCTTAGAAGGGGTTCGGGTTCAGTATCCGCAATACCATGCTCGACCTGTTGCCCCATTTGGTGATCCTCAGGCGGATTTTTTGGTTGTCGGACTCGCCCCTGGAATGCATGGAGCCAACCGAACGGGTCGGCCTTTTACTGGCGACTATGCGGGTGTGTTGCTCTACGAAGCCCTGTATCGCGCGGGTTTTTCAAACCAGGCCAATGGGGAAGATCCCGATGATGGTTTGAAGCTGATCAATTGCCGGATCAGTAATGCCGTGAAATGTTTGCCCCCTGAGAATAAACCGACCCCTGCGGAAATGCGGATCTGCAATCGGTTTTTGGCGAATGAATTGTCGGCAGAGGGTGCGCCTCGCGTGCTACTGGCTCTTGGAAAAATTGCGCATGACGCGGTGTTGCTGGCGTTGGGATTGAAAGCCGCTCGCTTTCCATTTGGCCACGGCAATCAAAGTGTTCTTCCTGATGGCAGGACCTTAATTTCCAGTTACCACTGTAGTCGCTACAACACCCAAACCAAACGCCTCACCCCCGAAATGTTTTATGCAGTGATGGGGCAGGCGCGCCATGTTGTCGATGCCTTGACCTGAGGTAGAAGGGTTGTGAGCGAAGAATCTACATTCGATTTCAAGACATTTTTGTCTCACTTACCCGGATTACCCGGGGTGTATCGCATGTTCAACGCTGAGGATGTGGTGATTTATGTTGGGAAATCCCGCGATCTTAAAAAACGGGTGTCCTCTTATTTCCACAAGCAACATACCAGCCCTCGGACTGCGATGATGGTGAGTCAGATCGCGCGTATAGAAACCACGGTCACGCGTTCAGAATCTGAGGCCCTGATCCTAGAAAGCAATCTGATTAAAGAGTTATCACCACGCTATAACGTGTTATTCCGGGATGACAAAACCTATCCCTACATCATGATCACAGGGCAAGCCTCACCTCAAATTCGCTATTACAGAGGCACAATCGATAACAAGAATCAGTACTTCGGGCCATACCCCAATGTATGGGCGGTCCGAGATACTCTGGCGCAACTACAAAAAATATTTCGATTGCGTACCTGTGAAGATAGCGTGTTCCGTAATCGTTCAAGGCCTTGCTTGCTGCACCAAATTCGCCGGTGTTCTGCACCTTGCGTGGGTGAAATTTCACCTGAAGAGTACGCCAAGGATGTGCAGCATGCTGTCCTGTTTTTAGAAGGGAAAGAAACCGAGATCGTGGCGGATCTGACTGCACGCATGCAGGCAGCCTCGGATGAATTGAATTTTGAATTGGCTGCGCTCTATCGCGATGAGTTAGGGTCTTTGCAGCATGTTCTTCATAAGCAGTTTGTGGAGAGTGCAGGGGGGCGTGATGCCGATGTGATTGCGGTGGTTCAAGAAGGGGGCATGTCGTGTGTGAATCTCGTGATGATCAGAGGCGGGCGCCATCTCGGGGATAAAAGTTTTTTTCCCAGTCACGCGGATGAAGTCAATCTCTCTGCCTTGGCAGAAGCCTTCGTGGCCCAGCACTACGCAGATAAGCCCATTCCTTCCGTTGTGGTGTGTGATGCCTTAGAAGATGCTGAGGCCACGGCTGCTTTGTTGTCAGAAAAAGCAGAACGGAATATCAATGTGGTACCGCAACCGCGGGCTGAGCGTCGAACTTGGCTTGAAATGGCTTTAAAAAATGCGCGCTATGCCTTAATGCAAAAAGTGGCTCAAGAGAGCGCGCAAGGGAAACGCCTTGCGGCCATGCAGGAGGTCTTAGGGTTGCCGCCAGGGCCTACCCGTATGGAATGTTTTGATATATCGCACACGATGGGAGAAGCCACCGTTGCTTCCTGCGTGGTGTTTGAAAATGGTGAACCGGTTAAAGGGGATTATCGCCGGTACAACATCTCAGGCATCACCCCAGGGGACGACTATGCTGCAATGCGCGATGTGTTAACACGCCGCTATCAAAAAATCGCGGCCGGTGAGGGCAAAATGCCGGATGTTGTCTTTATTGATGGGGGCCGAGGCCAACTCAATGCCGCCATTGGAGTCATGCAAGAGGTTGGTTTAGAAGGGTTGCAACTGATCGGGATCGCCAAAGGGGTTGAGCGAAAACCAGGACTTGAGGAATTAGTTTTCCCGGATCGCGAGGAAGGGATGCACTTGGCCTCTGATCACCCTGGCCTCCATCTTATTCAACAAATTCGGGATGAAGCCCATCGCTTTGCGATTACGGGGCATCGTGCTCGCCGGGCTAAAGCGCGCACCAAAACAAGCTTGGATGAAGTCGCTGGGGTAGGGGCTAAGCGCAAACAGAAATTGATCACCCGATTTGGGGGATTACGAGGGGTACTTAACGCTAGCGTAGATGATTTAGCGAGTGTAGAGGGCATCAGCCCGGAGCTTGCCGAGAAGATCTATCGCGAATTACATCAAGGCTGAGCGATAATCACCCCTATGCCTATGAATTTACCTCTCGCGCTGACTTGGATGCGCATCCTCATTATTCCCGCCTTTGTTGGGGTCTTTTATCTGCCCACCCATTTTATTGGAATGGAAGGGGCCAATCAGATTGCAACCCTGATCTTTGTGTTGGCGGCCCTCACGGATTGGTTGGATGGCTATCTGGCTCGCGCATGGAACCAAACCTCAACCTTTGGCGCGTTTCTGGATCCTGTTGCCGATAAACTCATGGTGGCCGCTGCGTTAATCGTATTGGTTCAATTGGGTCGTATCCATGCCGCGGTGGCAATGGTGATCATCGGACGCGAGATCACCATCTCGGCCTTACGTGAATGGATGGCTCAAATGGGTAAGACGCGCAGTGTGGCTGTTTCGTGGTTGGGGAAAGTGAAAACCACAGCGCAAATGGTGGCGATTCCTTTCTTATTATTTGATACGTCTTTAGGTGGGATGAATTGGCCGACGGCCCATGAAATCGGGGCTCCTCTGATGTGGCTGGCGGCTTGGTTGACTTTGATTTCGATGATTTACTACCTCCGCGTAGCCTACCAAGATGGCTTTGAAAGGGCCGACTAAGCATCTTCACTCTCCTCAGTTGGCTTGACGGGTTTGGTTTGTGTCGCTAATATTGCGGTCTTTCGTGCGGGAATAGCTCAGTGGTAGAGCACAACCTTGCCAAGGTTGGGGTCGCGAGTTCGAACCTCGTTTCCCGCTCCAAATACATGGGGAAAACGGC
>Ga0114963_10003643_pt1 | contig 10547 bp, 7 predicted proteins | sample C_131016_EF_Meta_FD_87019 | JGI IMG/M metagenome (GOLD analysis project Ga0114963, IMG submission 87019) | Freshwater microbial communities from Lake Croche, Canada to study carbon cycling - C_131016_EF_MetaG | ecosystem: Environmental > Aquatic > Freshwater > Lake | place: Lake Croche, Canada...
AAATACATCTCGTATTTCAGCTCGGCGATCAGCGCCAGCTCATGCTCGACCTGCGCGCGTACGTTCTCGGGCATGCCTCGCGGGTAGCGAACCAGGGCGCCCTCTTCGGTGTAATGCCGCAGTGTTTGCGCCGGGGTCTGTCCTGGCAACACCGCCTCCAGCGGGTAGTGGTAACGCAAACTGTCCAAGGAAAAATGACAGCGGCTGGCAATCTCTAAAGTGTTCGCTAAGTGTTCGGCATCAAACAAGCTTGCCAAACGCGCCCGGCTGCGCAAATGCCGCTCGGCATTGGCCTGCAAACCGCGCCCGCACTGCGCTACCGGCAGGCGCAAACGCACAGCGGTAATCACATCGTGCAAAGGCTTGCGCGAGCGCACATGCATTTGCACCGCTCCCACCGCCACCACTGGCAGGCCGCTCAGGCGTGCGATCTGCTGCATACGCAAAGTGTGCAGCGCATCCTGCGCACCCAGGCTGCGCGTCGCGCCCAACCACACCTGCGCGCCATAGCGCGCACGCGCAGCCGCTGCAATCGCACAGGCTTTTTCCATCGACAAAGCAGGCGGCAAGAGCAAAATAATTTCATTACTTGCCAAACTCGGCCAGGCCGCCCAGCCGCCATGCGCTGGCTGCCAATGCAACGCGTACTGCCCTTTGGGTGCGGCGCGACGCGCACTGCTGATGAATTCGCACAGATTGCCCCAACCCTGCAGATCGTGCGGCAAAGCGACGAAGCGGAAATACGCTTCGTCGGCTGAGGCCGCGCCGAATATCGCTTGCAGCCCCTGTCCCGCCAATGGGTCGTCAAGGGCCTCATCCTGTGTGCTCGGCCTTGTCAGGGCACGATTACGGCGTGGCTTTGCATCCGGCGCGGCCCAGGAAGCGCGTACGCCAAACTCAGCGCCAGGTAACAACTGCAGTCCGGCCGCCCGCGCCGCCTCGTGCGCGCGCACCACGCCCGCCACCGAACACTCATCGGTCAGCGCCAGCGCCGCATAGCCCAAAGCCTTGGCCCGCGCCACCAACTCCTGCGGCAAAGACGCACCATGCTGAAAGCTAAACGCACTCATAGCGTACAGCTCTGCATAGGCGGGGGACGGGGTGGCGGTGGGCACGGAGGACTCTTCTAGATACTGTATAAAAATACAGTATAAACAGGCTACTTTGAAACTAGCGGCGCCCTTAGGATCGACTTCTGTAAGCCAGAAAACACCATGAACCTAACAACGGCTCCAAGCTCCACCCCAGCCCCCGTCACCCTGCGCCAAGCCTGGCCGTTTTGGCTGAAGGTGGGCTTTATCAGCTTTGGCGGGCCGGCCGGGCAGATTGCGCTGCTGCACGAAGAGTTGGTAGAGCGGCGGCGATGGATTTCGGATGCGCGGTTTTTGCATGCGCTCAATTACTGCATGGTGCTACCCGGCCCGGAGGCGCAGCAGCTGGCCACCTATCTGGGCTGGCTGATGCACCGCACCTGGGGCGGCATCGTGGCAGGAGTGTTGTTTGTGCTGCCCTCGCTGTTTATCCTGATCGGGCTGTCATGGGTCTATTTAATGTTTGGCAGCACGGCGCTGGTGGCGGGGATGTTTGCCGGCATCAAGCCTGCCGTGACGGCCATCGTGCTGCAAGCGGCCTGGCGCATAGGCACGCGCACGCTGCGCCACCGATTGTTGTGGGTGTTGGCTGCCCTGTCCTGGTTTGCGCTGTATGTGTTGCAAGCGCCCTTCCCGGCTATCGTGTTGGGTGCGGGGCTGATAGGCGCCATCGGTGGGCGCTTGGCGCCGCAGGTATTTCAAACGGGCGGCGGGCACGCAGCCAAGGCCGGGCCACACCCACCGGCCTTGATTGACGACGACACACCCACACCCGTGCATGCGCGTTTTACGCTGACCGGTTTGGTGAAGGTGCTAGCCATAGGGCTAGTGCTATGGCTGCTGCCCATGGCGCTGCTGGTGCTGACGCAGGGCTGGGAACATACGTTGACGCAAATGGCCTGGTTTTTCACCAAAGCGGCGCTGCTGACTTTTGGCGGTGCTTATGCGGTGTTGCCTTATGTGTACCAGGGCGGCGTGGAGCAGTTTGGCTGGGTGACGGCGGCCCAAATGATCGACGGCTTAGCGCTGGGTGAGACCACGCCCGGGCCGCTGATCATGGTGGTGGCTTTTGTCGGCTATGTGGGCGGACACACCCAAGCGTTGCTGGGGCCGGACCATTTGTTTTTGGCCGGTGCGCTGGCCGCCACGGTAGTGACCTGGTTTACTTTTTTACCGTCGTTCGTGTTCATACTGGCCGGCGGGCCCTTCATCGAATCGACGCACCAAGATCTGCGCCTGAGCGCACCCCTCACAGCGATTACCGCTGCGGTGGTAGGCGTCATCGTCAGCCTGACGCTGTTCTTCGGGCAGCATGTGTTTTGGCCGCAAGGCATGAGCGGGCGATTTGATGTGGCCTCCGCTGTCATAGCCCTAGCAGCGGCCTTGGCGCTGATCCGGTTTAAGCGGCCGGTGGTGCAGGTGATTGCTGCCTGTGCGATGGCAGGTTGGGTTTTGTCAATGTTGGCCTAAGGCTAACGCCTACTTACGCCCCATCACCCAATTGGGCAGGCCGGTTGCAATTTCCGGGAAAAAGCAAAGCAAAAACACTGCGATAAACATCAGCCCCACAAAAGGCATGACGCCCCAGATCACGTCTTTGAGCGGGATGTCAGGGGCTACGTTTTTGATAACGAAAATGTTTAGGCCTACCGGCGGGTGGATTAGGCCCATTTCCATGACGATGGTCATGACCACACCAAACCAAATCAGATCAAAACCGGCGGCTTTGAGTGGCGGCAGGATGATGGGTGCGGTCATCAAAATAATGGACACCGGTGGCAGGAAAAAACCCAGCACGATGACCATGGCCAAAATCACCGCTAGCAGCACCCATTTGCTCAGTTGCATGGCCACAATGGATTGGGCCGCGCTTTGGCTAATGTGTAGGTGGCTCATGACATAGCTGTAGAGCAGCGACATGCCGATGATGAGCATCAGCATGGTGGACTCTTTGAGCGTGCTGGTGAGCAGCGGCGCTACATCACGCGGGCGCCATAGGCCATAAACGATGGCCACCAAGCCCAGCGCCAGCAGCCCACCCAGACCAGCGGTCTCCGAAGGTGTGGCATAACCACCGTACAGCGCCACCATCACTCCGATCAGCAGCACCAAAAAAGGCACTACGCGTGGCAGCATTTCCACTTTTTGCGCCATCGTGAAATGCTCCACGTCCAGGTAGGCCGACTTAGCACCACCGGCCGCATACGCCTCCAGCGCCATGCGGTATTCCTTGCGCGCCCGCATCGACGCGTAAACGGCAAACAAGGCCACCAGCAACATGCCCGGCCCGATACCGGCCAGGAACAATCGCCCCAGCGACTGCTCGGCAGCCACGGCATACAAGATCATGACGATGGAAGGCGGCAGCAAAATTCCCAGGGTGCCGCCGGCGGCGATGATGCCCGCGGCAAAGCCAGGCGAGTAGCCGCGCCTACGCATTTCCGGGATGCCGGCCGAGCCAATGGCTGAACACGTGGCAGGACTCGAACCCGCCATAGCGGCAAACAGCGCGCAGGCAAATACATTGGCAATACCCAAACCACCAGGCACTTTGTGCAGCCACGCGTGAATGGCAGAGTACAAATCCTGCCCCGCGCGCGATTTTCCAATCGCCGCGCCTTTCAGAATGAACAAAGGAATAGACAACAGCGTGATCGAGGCCATCTCTTCATACACGTTTTGCGCCACTGTCTCGAGCGAGGATGCCGGCATCAAAAAATACATAAAAGACACCGCCACGCTGCCAAGCGCAAATGCAATCGGCATGCCCGAAAACATGACTAGCAGCGTCACGCCGCCATAGGCGAGCCCCAGTTGCAAGGCGCTCATGGGCTGTATTCCTGGCGCTGCTCACCGCCCAAGATGCGCACAGCCGATTGCAAAAACAACTGCAAGACCAGTAAGCCCATACCGGCGGTCATCAGGCCATAGGGGATCCATAGCGGGGGCGCAAAGCTGCTGGAAGTAGTTTGACCCTCAACCCAGGCTTCATGCAGCAGCGCCCAGGACTTCCAGGTAAAAAACGTGCAAAACAACAGAGAGGCAAGATCAACGAAAAGCATGCGCAGCCGGTTGGCGGCATCGGGCAAGAAGCCCGCCAATGCCTCGATACCGACATGGCCGCGCAGTGATTGCACATAGGCGCAGCACATAAACACCGAGCCCACCAGTAAAAACACCGCTACCTCGTCCTGCCAGTCAGTGGACCAGTGCAAAAAGTAGCGCGTGGCCACCGAGGAGGTGAGCACCGCAGCGCCGAGCAATAGCGCGACCATGGAGAGCGTCAGTACCCCCTGGTTAATGCTCAGCAGGGCCCGGTTGAGTGTGGCTAAGAGCCGATTGCGGGGCACGAGCACCCCCACCGGCGTACCCGGGTCCAGTTCAAAGCCGTGACTCACAGGGTCTGTTCCGCCAGCTTGAGCAGATTGGCGCTACCGGCGTTTTTGGATGCGTAATGTTTCCAGGCGGTTTCACGGGCCAGGTCTTGCCATTTTTTGATGGACGCAGGCGTAAGGTCCACCACCAAGTCGCCGTCTTTCTTATACACCCTGCCCACTTCGACGTCGTCTTTCTTAGCCTCTTCCAAGGCGAAGGCCTCCATCTCGCCGCCCACTTGCATGAGCAGGTCACGTTGGGCCTGTGGCAATGCGTCAAAAATCTGCTTGGACATCATGAGTGGCTCAAACATAAACCAGTAAGCACCATTGCGCCCAGTGGTGAGCGACTTGGCGACCTCTTCCAGGCGGAAGGAGATCAACGAGGTGGACGAAGTCATGGCCGCATCCATGGCGCCGGTTTGCATGCCCGCGTAAATCTCGTTGGATGGCAAGGTCACCACCGAGGCGCCGGCTTCTTTCAGGATCATGTCCATCTCGGCTGAGCCACCGCGCACTTTGAGCCCTCTTGCATCTTCGGGGTTGATGATGGGCTTGTTGCGCGAGGCAACGCCACCGGCTTGCCAAATCCAGGTAATCAGCACAATGCCTTTTTCCTGCAAAAGGCGTGTCAATTCCTGTCCCACGGGCTTGTTTTTCCAGCTATAGGCCTGGGCGTAGGAGGTAACCAAGCCGGGCATCAGGCCGATATTGACCTCGGGGATTTCGCCCCCGGCGTAAGACAGAGGCACCAGCGCCATGTCCAGCGCGCCTTTGCGCATGGAGGAAAACTGGGCTAAGGTCTTCATCAAAGACGAGCCGGGGTAGATATCGAACTTGAGCGCACCCTTGCTGCGTTTTTCCACTTCGGCGGCGAATTTACGCACCAGACGGTCACGGAAATCACCCTCGGTGATCGTTCCGCCAGGGAACTGGTGGGAAATCTTCAAAGTTGTGGTGGCTTGGGCCTGGGCTGCCGTAAAAGGCAAGGCGCCCAGCCCCATGGCTGCAGCAGTTTGCAATACATCGCGTCGCTTCATGGCGTCTCCTCTTATGAAATAAATCCGTCACGAATGTACATTAGGTGAGGACCACCTGACATTAGCACATGTACTAAGTAAGCTTTTGGTCTGGCGCTTGGCCCTGATTGTGAAGAAATTTGCCGTCGCCTGTGAAAAAAACCTCAGGCAAACAAGCCATGCAAATACCAAGCAGCTCCCTGCCCCAAGGCTGCGCCCAAACGCTCACGATAGACCCAGAGCAAACCCTGGCCGGCGCTGTGGGCGATGTAGTAGTCGCGCTGCACTTGCGGCCCGGTGTCCCAGGCCTGTAGCTCCAAGCGCTGCGGGCCGGCCAGCAAGGCCAGCGGACCGTCCCACTGGGGCAAACCATCGGCATCGCAGGGCAGGCTGCGCACCTGGGGCAACAACCAAGTGGGATAAAGCGACTGTGAGGCCATAGTGCTGGCTTGCGCTATGGCGCGGGCGCCTAAGGCCATGCCAGTTTGCGCTGCAGCGCTGCTGGGTTGTCCTACGCCGGTTGACACCATGGCGCTTGCCTGCGCACCCAGCGCTTGCCAGGTCTGCATGCACTCGGGGCGATGCTCATCTTGCAAGTACACGGTGCGCACGCTCTCGGGCCCCAGGCGCGCAGCTACGCGTTCGAGCAAATGGTGCAGGCTGTCGCCGCTGCGCAGTTCATCGGGCAAGAGGCTCAGGCTTTGTCCGCGCAGTGCGCAGGTTTCTAGCGTGCGCAGGCGCAAATACAAAACAGGTGCAGGCAACGTGACCTGCGCCAGGTGTTCAGCGAGCAGCCGCTCTAAGTGACGCGGGTCCTGGGTAGGCTCGGCGGTGCGCAGGTGCAGGCGGCCATAGCCATCGCCCTGGTGCCAAGTGTCCCGGTGGTGGGCATTGGCACGACGCGCATCGAGCTGCCAACGCAACTCCAGCACCAGCACCCCGTGTTGGCGGGCGCGCAACCACAGTTGCAACTGCGCTAGCAAGCGGCGCGCGCCAAACAACAGAGCGGCAGCGGATTCGACCTGCGCAGCCAGCTCCAGCGGCGCATCAAACACCTCGGGCAGGCGCAACCAGGTATAGGTCTCGGGCGCAGCCCCATAGGCCTGGTCCAAAGCCGCCAGCAGAGGCGCGCCAAAGCGGCGGGCTACGCCACCCCTCGGCAAGGCGCGCAACTCGCCCCAGGTAGTACAGCCCAAACGCTCCAGCGTAGGCAAGTGCGCCTGCGCTGAAGCCAATGTGTGCAGGGGCAAGGCATCGGGCGGCAGTGGCGGCTGGGCCAATTCGCCCACCTGCTGCAAAGCATCGCACGCCAGGCGCGCCAGCGCGAGCAAAGCGCTATCGCCATGCGCGTACTGCATGGGCAGGGGCGCGTGGTCGGGCTGTAAAAGCGCTTGTACCAAAGCCATGCGTCCGCCAAACAAGCGCTCGCTGGCCGAGATTTCCAGCACCAGGGCCTGCTGCACTTGCGCCACCCAAGGCGTAAATTGCAAACTCCACCAGGCCAGCGCCGCCATTGGGTCAGCCCAGGGCGCAGCGCCTGAAAACTCTGTTCCCGCATCCGAGGAAATAGCGCCACCCAAAGCGCTTGCAAGCGGCGAGGCCGGTAATGGCGCATAGCGACTTGCACCACCATCACGGCCAGCGTGATGCGCGTCTTGCGGACACACAGCCAACCAATAGGGCTTCATGACGCCGCCCTGCGAGGCTGCAAGACAGCGATGTGCGCGGAGGTGGTTTGCGTTGGGGCGACATGCAGGCTTGGGTCAGACTTTCCTGCAGACCACGCTGGTTTGGCGCTGGCCAGCACGCGCAACAAGGCTGCTGGGCGTGCCGCCAGATGCAAGGGCCCGGTCAGTGGTGGGCCGCGGCGTTTGAGAATGTGGACCGCAAGCGCCGCACCATCGTCCAAGTCCAATAACAAGCGCAGCACGGCGGGCGAGGCCTGGGCCTGTGCGGCGCTGGGGCGCAGCACAAAGAGCAGTTTATGGTGTTCGGCAGCAGCCCACTGCAAGCGACGCAATTGTTCGGCGCGCGCCTGGGGCAGCCAGGCCAAGACCGCATCCACCGCCGCGCAGCGCAGCGCCTGCTCGCTCAGCCAAAGGGCGGCTGTGCCCTGGCCGTCTGGCGCGCCCAGCCAGAGCAGGCGCTGCGCCTGCAAACCCTGGGCCTGCAAGGCGGGCGCAAACGGCATATAGGGCGGCGCCACCAGCACCACCGGGCCAGCGCCGCTGCGTGCTAGCGCGGGCAGCAGCAAACGCCACTCGTTATGCACCCCCGGCGCTTGCAGCAATTCGGTGAGTGCGCCCACGGGCCAACCGCCGCCGGGCAATTGGGCGTCCAGCGCCGCGTCGCCACTAGACAGGGTCTGCGCACGCGGTGCAGCCAGCGCATCGGCCCGCCAGACGTCGGCGCGCAGCAGCCCCGGCGCAGTGCGATCGGGCAAGTCGGGACTCGGGGCAGGCAAGGCAGACATGGAATAAATATACTGTAAATAAATACAGTATATGGCAGCTTATCGCAGCTCCCTAGATCCGTTTTACAGGGTTTGGCTAAAAAGGCCAATCCATTAGAAAGACCTTATGCACATTACCGCTAGCATGCTGATTGCCGCCATGGATGTGGTGATCGCCGGGGTATAGGCGGCGCCCGCATCAAGCCTTATGAATCTCGTTACCGACCGCTGGCCAATGCCTGCGCATGTACATCCAAGCTACCAGGCCAATGCCCATCATGCAAATCGAGGCTGTGGCCAACGCGACCGCCGAATGCATCACCAAAGGTGAGATGGCGCCCGCGACGATGGCATTGGCCAGCGAGCCAATAAAGCTTTGCAGCGAGGAAGCCATACCGCGCCGTTCGGGGTACAGGTCCAGCACCAGCAAGGTGACCACCGGCACCATCATGGCCCAGCCGAAAGCAAAAATACCCAGCGGAAACAAGGCCCAACTGACATGCGCGGTGAACAGCACATTCGCCAACAGATTGATCACCCCAATGCACAGCATGATGACAAAGCCGTTGCGGATTTGTCGCTTAGGCGTAATGCGCCCCGCCACACGCCCACTGACCCAAGCCCCGGCCATGATGCCGCCAATGGTGAACAGAAAAAACCAAAAGAAATGCTGCGGTGCTAAATGCAGCACCTCACCCAAAAACACCGGCGCGCTGAGCACATACAAAAACATGCCATTAAACGGAATCCCGCTCGCCAGCGCCAGCAAGACAAAGCGCGGGTCCGAGCCCAGTTGCCAGTAACCCGCCATCAAATGCCGCACTTCAAACGGCTGGCGCAAGCTGATGTGCAGCGTCTCGGGCAAGAGCCGGTAATTGGCGATCCATAACACCACGCCGATCGCGGTGAGGAACCAAAATATCAAGTGCCAACTGCCCCAGAGTAACAACTGCCCACCGATCAGCGGCGCAATCGCCGGGGCAATGCCAAAATAAATCGTAATCTGGCTCATCACTTTTTGCGCTTGCGAGGGCGGGTACATATCGCGCACCACCGCACGCGCCACCACAATGCCTGCGCCAGTAGAAAAACCTTGCAGCGCACGGAAAAAAATCAGCTGCCCGATGCTTTGCGAAAGCGCACACCCCAGCGAGGCCACGGTAAACACCGCCAAGCCCCAAAGCACTACCGGGCGGCGACCAAAGCTGTCAGAAATCGCGCCGTGAAACAGCGACATAAATGCAAAACCGAATAAGTACGCCGACAAAGTCTGCTGCATGTGCAAAGGCGTAGTGCCTAGCGACGCAGAGATGTCAGCAAAAGCCGGCAAATAGGTATCTATGGAAAACGGCCCCAACATACCCAGCACCGCCATCAGCACCGCAAAAGCCCATTGAGGAAGACGCCACAGCGATTGGGCGTCAGGATTCATGGTGTCGAGGTGATAAGCGCATCCTCGCATTGGAACATGTGGCGCAGCTCAGGCCAGATAGGCCACCGCGGCAAACGAGAGCCACTAAAAATCCAGTCGGGCCGAGCTGCATTGCGCAACTTGACTTAACTTGGATGGACTTAGCTTTGCTGTGCTCTACTGGGTTTGAGTCACTATGGCGTCGGCTTGTTTGCCTCGGACCTTCAGACTGCAAGCGCCTGCAAGCCATGCCAGCCTTCGCCAGCCATCCACATGGCGAGCAATAGCATCAACACGGTGGAAACATAGGGCGCTTTGGCCGCCCAATCGCCAAAGCTCGACCAACGCTTGCTGGCCTGCCCCAGGCTCCACGCTGCCAACACGCCCGAAGCCACCATGGTGAGCGCCAGGCCCACGCTAAAGCTCAGTACCAAAGTGGCCCCCAGCGCGATTTGCTTGAGCTGCAAACACAGCAGTAACACCGTAATCGAAGCCGGACAGGGAATCAAGCCACCGGTCAACCCGAACACCAGAATCTGGCCATTGGTGGCATGGCCAGAGGCAAAGCGCTGGGCAATCTCCCGCGCATGGGCCCGGGCATGGGCGTCCATGCCCTGTTCTGCATCCTCAGCGGATACGCTGAGCGTATGTGACACGCCATGCGCGTGTCCGTGTCCGTGTCCGTGTCCATGTCCGTGTCCGTGATCGTGACCATGGCTGTGCTTGTGCGAATGCGCATGTCTATGTTCTTGCCCATGCGCATGGGGCAATCCCTGCAGCCAAGTGCGGTAGGCCATCCACAGGGCAGTGGCGGCGATCAGCGCGGCAGACACCAATTGCAAATAGGGCTCGCTTTGCACGGCGTCCCACTGCCCGCCAAAATACAAGCCGCCCATGGCCACCGCCCACACTATGGCCGTGTGCGATAGCGTGGCCGCCAGGCCCAGCAAGACCGCCTGGCTAACGGTGCCGCGCACGGCAATGATGAAGGCGGCCATCATGGTTTTGGAATGCCCGGGCTCCAGGCCATGCAGGGCACCTAGCGCAATGGCGCTGGGGATAAACCACCAGACGCTACTGTTGCCTTGTTGCAACATTTGGGCAAATTCGTTCATGCCCCAGACTATAAGCCTCCCGGTAAACCTAGGGTAAACCAGTAGATTTATTAGCACTCTCGGTGTTTGAGTGCTAATATTCAGG
>Ga0114963_10003644_pt1 | contig 10545 bp, 7 predicted proteins | sample C_131016_EF_Meta_FD_87019 | JGI IMG/M metagenome (GOLD analysis project Ga0114963, IMG submission 87019) | Freshwater microbial communities from Lake Croche, Canada to study carbon cycling - C_131016_EF_MetaG | ecosystem: Environmental > Aquatic > Freshwater > Lake | place: Lake Croche, Canada...
AATTGCAGACGGACAGCCGACTGGTGCGGCCCGGAGATGGCTTTTTGGCCTGGTCAGGCGCATCCGCCGATGGCCGTTTGTTCGTTTCACTGGCGCGGGCTCAGGGCGCCAGCGCCTGCATCGTTGAAAAACAAGGCCTGGAGGCTTTGGATTTGGGTGACTCGCCCGATATTGTTTGTTATGACCATTTGAAAGCCCATGCCGGTTGGATTGCCAACGCCTTTTACGCGGCCCCCAGCGCCTGTCTGGACCTGATTGCGGTGACGGGCACCAACGGCAAAACGTCCAGCACCTGGTGGTTGGCCCAAGCCTTGAACCATTTGAAGGGTCATGACGCTTGCGCCGTGATTGGCACTTTGGGTACCGGGGTGGTCTCGGCATTGGCGTCCACCGGCATGACAACCCCGGATGCGGTGCTGCTGCAAAGCCAGTTGCGTGCCTTTGCCAATCACAACATCAGTTATGTGGCGATGGAGGCTTCTTCCATCGGCATCGAAGAGCACCGCCTCGATGGCGCGCAGGTGCGTGTCGCGGTATTCACCAATTTGACCCAAGACCACCTGGACTACCACGGCGATATGGCGCGCTATGGCCAAGCCAAAGCCCGCTTGTTTGCTTGGGCGGGTTTGCAGTCCTGCGTCATCAACATCGAAGATGCCTTTGGCAGCGAGTTGGCGCTGTCGCTGCAAGACAAAAGTTTGGATGTGTGGACCTGTTCTCGCTGGGGCGGCGCAGGCCGCTTGCAGGCGCGCGCTGTCAACTCGGCCCATGCGGGGCTGACTTTGGACATTGTGGAAGGCGAGCTGGTCGAGCGCTTGCAAACGGCCTTGATTGGCGACTTCAATATCGACAACCTGTTGGGCGTGATCGCTGTCTTGCGCGCACTGGGTTTCAGCTTGCAAGCCGCTGTGCAAGCTTGTTCCCAGTTGTCGCCGGTGCCAGGTCGCATGCAGATGATCGCGGTGGCGGGCGCGCACTTGCCCATGGCGGTGGTGGACTATGCCCACACCCCCGATGCGGTGGCCAAGGCTTTGCAGGCTTTGAAGAATGTAGCGACTCAACGCCAGGGCCAGTTGTGGTGCGTGATGGGCTGTGGCGGTGACCGTGATCCCTCCAAGCGGCCGTTGATGAGCCGTGCGGCCGAGCAGGTGGCCGATCAGGTGGTACTCACCAGTGACAACCCCAGGTCCGAGGACCCGGTGCATATTTTGGAGCAGATGTCCTTGGGCATGCGCAGTCCTCTGGATGCGCGCGTGATTGTGGACCGCGCCCTGGCGATCGAAAAGATTCTCTCTGAAGCCGGTCCGGCCGATGTGGTGCTGATTGCCGGAAAAGGCCATGAAGACTACCAAGATATTGGTGGTGTACGACACCCTTTTTCAGACATCGAGCATGCGCAGCGTGTATTGCAACGCCTGGCCTTGCCAAGCCCTCAGGAGTCGCCATGATGGGCATGCAGTTGTCACTCCAGACCTTGCTGCCATGGCTGAGCGGTGCTGTGTTGCAGGGCGATGGTGCAGTGCAAGTGCAGCGTGTGCACACCGACACGCGCACCTTGCGCATTGGCGATTTGTTTATGGCCTTGCGCGGAGAGCGCTTTGACGGCGCACAGTTCATTGCCCAGGCCAAAGCCATGGGGGCGGTGGCCGTTCTGTGCGAGGCTTCTGGTCGTGACGCCGCGCAAGCCGTCGGCATGGCGGCGGTGGTGGTGCCCGATGCGCGTTTGGCCCTGGGTCAGTTGGCTGCGGGCTGGCGTGCGCAATTTGATTTGCCTTTGATCGCTGTGACCGGCAGCAACGGCAAGACCACGGTGACGCAAATGCTGGCCAGCATTTTGCGCGTGGCGTATCCCCAAACCAGTTTGGCCACGCAAGGCAATTTGAACAATGACATCGGTGTGCCGTTGACGCTGCTGAACTTGCGCGCGCACCACACCATGGCCGTGGTGGAGCTGGGCATGAACCACCCTGGCGAGATCGCCTACCTGGCGCAGCTGACCCAAGCCACGGTGGCCTTGGTGAACAATGCGCAGCGCGAGCATCAAGAATACATGGGCAGCGTGCAAGCCGTGGCGCGTGAAAACGGCGCGGTGATTGGCTGTCTGGCAGGCAGTGGCCGTGCGGTGCTGCCCATCGACGATGACTACACCGCTTTGTGGCAAGACATGGCTGCCCCGCGCGCTGTGATGACCTTTGGTATGGGCGCTGCAGATGTGTGTTGCAGTGAGCCTCAATGGATCCAGGGTGCTTGGCATTTTGAACTGCAAACGGCAGGGCTGCGCAAAGCTTGCCGCGTGCATGTCGCAGGCCGCCACAACGTGAAAAACGCCTTGGCTGCCGCCGCGTGTGCATTGTCAGCGGGCGTGCCCATTGAGGCCATCGTCCAAGGTTTGAATCTGTTTGAACCCGTCAAAGGGCGTTCACGGGTTTTGGCGCTGCAAGTGGCGTTGCCGCAGGGCGGCATGCACGCCCTGACCGTGGTCGATGACACCTACAACGCCAATCCAGACTCGGTGCGCGCTGCCATCGATGTGCTGGCCGAATTGCCCGGTCCTCAGTTGCTGGTCTTGGGTGACATGGGCGAAGTGGGCGATCAAGGCCCTGAATTTCACGCCGAAGTGGGCGCTTATGCCCGCAGCCGTGGGCTGACCCAAGTGTTGACTCTGGGCAGCCTGAGTGTCAGTACCACGCTGGCCTTTCAAGGCGGTCAACATTTTGAAAACATGGACGCCTTGCAAGCCTGTGTGGTGCAGCTGCGGTCTGAGTTCAAAAGCATTTTGGTCAAAGGTTCACGGTTTATGAAGATGGAGCGGGTGCTCGATGTTTTGAGCGCGGATACGCAGCCCAAGGGGGATCTCCAACATGCTGCTTAGTCTGGCGCAATGGTTGCAAACACTGTCCCCGGAGTGGGGCTTTTTGCGTGTTTTCCAGTACATCACGTTTCGCGCGGTCATGGCGGCGATGACGTCGTTGTTGATGGGTTTGGCTGCCGGGCCTGGGGTGATCCGTTACCTGACTTCTTTGAAAATCGGCCAACCTGTGCGTGGCTACGGCATGCAAAGCCACCTGGCCAAAAGCGGCACCCCCACCATGGGCGGTGTTTTGATTTTGTTGTGCATTGCGATGTCCACCCTGCTGTGGTTTGACTTGTCCAACCGTTTCGTCTGGATTGTGTTGATCGTCACCTTGGGTTTTGGCGCCATCGGCTGGGTCGATGACTGGCGCAAAGTGGTGAACAAAGACCCAGAAGGCATGCGCTCGCGCGAGAAGTATTTCTGGCAGTCGGTGATCGGTTTGCTGGCCGCTTTGTATTTGGTCTTCAGCATTTCCGAGAACTCCAATATGCGGGTGCTGGACCTGTTCTTCAAATGGGTGATCTCCGGCTTTGATGTGAGCTTGCCACCCAAGGCGGGATTGTTTTTGCCGTTCTTCAAAGAAGTCAGCTATCCGCTGGGGGTGCTCGGTTTTGTGGTGATGACTTATTTGGTGATTGTGGGCGCCAGCAATGCGGTGAATTTGACCGATGGTTTGGATGGTCTGGCCATCATGCCGGTGGTCATGGTGGGCTCAGCTTTAGGGGTGTTCGCCTACGTCACGGGCAGCTCGGTGTACTCCAAGTATTTGATCTTTCCCTACATACCCGGCTCGGGCGAGCTGATGATTTTTTGCGCCGCCATGTCTGGCGCGGGTTTGGCCTTTTTGTGGTTCAACACCCACCCGGCGCAAGTCTTCATGGGCGATGTCGGCGCCTTGGCCTTGGGCGCTGCGCTGGGCACGATTGCGGTGATCGTGCGCCAAGAAATCGTTTTGGCCATCATGGGCGGCATCTTTGTGGCCGAGGCCGTGTCGGTCATGCTGCAAGTGAGTTACTTCAAGTACACCAAGAAAAAATTCGGTGAAGGTCGGCGTATTTTGAAAATGGCCCCTTTGCATCACCACTTTGAAAAGAGCGGTTGGAAAGAAACCCAGGTGGTGGTGCGCTTCTGGATCATCACCATGCTGCTGTGCTTGGTTGGCCTGTCGACATTGAAGCTGAGATAAGCGATGCAGCAACTCCAAGGTCAACACATCCTCATCCTCGGGCTAGGTGCCTCCGGCATGGCCATGGCCCGTTGGTGCGTGCGCTGTGGCGCCGAGGTGGTGGTGGCCGATACACGCGCGCAGCCGCCGCAGCTGCAGGCCTTGCAACAGGAGCTGCCTGCGGTGCGTTTTGTCAGCGGCCCCTTGACCGCAGCGTTGGTGCAAGGCACAGCCATTCGGGCCGTCTTCACCAGCCCCGGCCTGTCCCCGGCACTCACCGCGCCGGTGTTGGACGCCGCGCGTGCCAACGGTTTGTGGGTGGGCGGCGAGTTGAGCTTGTTCGCGCAAGCCCTGCATGACCTGCAGACCGAGCGCGGCTACGCGCCGCAGGTCTTGGCCATCACCGGCACCAACGGCAAAACCACCGTCACCTCGTTGACGGGTCAATTGGTGGCGCGGGCTGGTAAAACAGTGCAAGTGGCGGGCAATATTGGCCCCACCTTGCTGGACACTTTGAGCGCGGCTTTGCACGCAGCACCCGAGAGCCAGCCTGAAAGTGCCTTGCCTCAAGTTTGGGTGCTGGAGTTGTCCAGCTTCCAGTTGGAAACGGCGAGTGCCTTTGAACCTACCGCTGCCAGCGTTCTCAATCTCAGCCAAGACCATCTGGACTGGCATGGCAGCATGGCCGCCTATGCCCAGGCGAAGGCACACATTTTTGGTCAGCATGCCTTGATGGTCTTGAACCGTGACGATGCGGCCGTGATGGCCATGTTGCCTGAACCTGTGCGCATGAAATTGCAAAAGCCCATGCAGCGCAACCATGTGACTTTTGGTGCCGACATGCCCAAACGGCCAGGCGACTTTGGCATCGAAGTACTCCATGGCATGGCTTGGTTGGTGCGTGCGCTGGAGGCCGACGAGACGCGCAAACGGCGCAAAGACGAGGAAGAGGAGTTGCACATTCAACGCCTGATCCCGGCCGATGCACTGCGCATTCGCGGTCGGCACAATGCGGTCAATGCCTTGTCAGCCTTGGCTTTGGCATCCAGCGCAGGCTGTGCACTGGCCCCCATGCTGTATGGCCTGCGGGAATACCGGGGTGAGCCGCACCGCGTCGAGTCACTCGGCATCATCGACGAAGTCGAGTATTTTGACGACAGCAAAGGCACCAATGTCGGCGCTACTGTGGCCGCTCTGCAAGGCCTGGGCGCAGACCGACGCGTGGTGGTGATTTTGGGTGGCGAGGGCAAGGGGCAGGACTTTGCGCCCTTGATCCAGCCGGTGGCCAGCTTTGCCCGCGCGGTGGTGCTCATCGGTCAAGATGCGCCGGCCATTCGGGCGCAATTGGCGCATACCCAAGTGCCTCTGTGGGATGCCCAGGACATGGCGGATGCTGTCGCCAAGGCCGCGGCCGCAGCGCAGGCGGGCGACGCCGTGCTGCTGTCACCGGCTTGCGCCAGTTTGGACATGTTTGAAAATTATGTGCACCGTGCACAGGTTTTCTGCCAAGCGGTGACAGCGCACGCTGAACGTGCTGGCGTGGTGCTGGAGGTGTTGGCATGAGCACCGATCAGCCGACATTCATGCACCGTCTCTCCAGCCCATGGGCTCTGAGTTTGCATGGCTTCACCGGCGGTTGGATGGGCAAGCCAGCCGCGGCAGAAGGCGCTTTGCCCGTCAATTTGGGCAACTACGATTACGCACGCCATCACAATGCCGCCGGCAAATTACAAGGCATTGACCAAGCCTTGGTGTGGGTGGTGGTGGCTTTGCTGATGTGGGGCATGGTGATGGTGTATTCGGCATCGATCGCCATGCCAGACAACCCTAAATTTGCGCGCTATGCGCAAACTCACTTTGTGGTGCGCCATGTGGTGTCGATTGCAATCGGTTTTGCCGTGTCCTTGTTGGCGTTTCAAATCCCGATGCAAACCTGGGAAAAATTAGCCCGGCCTTTGTTTGTAGTCTCCTTGGGGCTACTGGTGGCGGTGCTGATCCCGCATGTGGGCAAAGGCGTCAACGGCGCGCACCGTTGGATCTCATTGGGCATCATGAATTTCCAGCCCTCGGAATTTGCCAAGCTGGCAGTGATCATTTACGCAGCAGACTATATGGTGCGCAAGATGGACGTGAAAGAGCGCTTCTTTCGCGCGGTGTTGCCGATCGGCACGGCCGTGGCCCTGGCCGGTATCTTGTTGTTGGCCGAGCCGGACATGGGCGCGTTTTTGGTGATCGCCATCATCGCCATGGGCATCTTGTTTTTGGGCGGCGTCAATGCGCGCATGTTCTTTTTGATTTTGGGCGTGCTGGTGTTTATTTTTGCCATGATCATCATGACCTCGGAATGGCGCCGCGAGCGGATTTTTGCTTACCTGGACCCCTGGGATTTGAAGCATGCCTTGGGCAAAGGTTACCAACTCTCGCACTCCTTGATTGCGATTGGCCGGGGTGAGATTTTTGGCGTAGGTTTGGGCGGCAGTGTGGAAAAGTTGCACTGGCTGCCCGAGGCGCACACCGACTTTTTGCTTGCGGTGATCGGTGAAGAGTTTGGCTTGCTGGGCGTGCTGTGCGTGATCTCGCTGTTCATGTGGCTGAGCCGCCGCATCATGGTGATTGGCCGACAAGCGATTGCGCTGGACCGCGTTTTTGCCGGTTTGGTGGCGCAAGGTGTGGGCATCTGGATTGGTTTTCAGTCCTTCATCAACATGGGCGTGAACCTGGGGGCTTTGCCGACCAAAGGGCTGACCCTGCCATTGATGAGCTATGGCGGCTCAGCGATTTTGCTGAACATGGTGTCGATTGCTGTTGTGCTGCGCATCGACGCCGAAAACAAACAAATGATGCGCGGAGGCCGGGCATGAGCGCGCTCCACAACACGCCGCTTTGCGCCTTGGTCATGGCGGGTGGCACGGGCGGCCACATTTTCCCGGGCTTGGCCGTGGCTGAAGCCTTGCGCGACAAAGGCTGGCGTGTGCATTGGCTCGGTACAGCCGACAGCATGGAGAGTCAGTTGGTGCCCGTGCGCGGCTTTGCGCTGGAGACCATCGACTTTGGCGGTGTGCGCGGCAAGGGTTTGAAGGCCCTGATGGCGCTGCCGTGGCGCTTGCTCAAGGCTTTGGTGCAAAGCGCTGCCGTGATGCGCCGCGTGCGACCCGATGTGGTGCTGGGTATGGGCGGTTATGTGACAGTGCCGGGGGGGCTGATGGCGGTGCTGCACGGTGCGGCTTTGGTGCTGCATGAACAAAATTCAGTGGCGGGCTTGGCCAACCGTGGCTTGGCCAGGTTGGCCCGGCGCGTCTTCACGGCGTTTCCTGAGGTCATGCCGGGTGCGCAATGGGTGGGCAATCCGCTGCGCCTGGCGTTCAAGCAGCAAGCCGCACCGGCTGAGCGATTTGCAGGGCGCACGGGTCCCTTGAGGGTGCTGGTGGTGGGCGGCAGTTTGGGGGCGAAGGCCTTGAACGATGTGGTGCCCCAGGCGCTGGCACTGATGGCATCCGCTGAACGCCCACTGGTCACGCACCAAAGTGGCGCGAAACAAATTGAGGCGCTGCGCGCCAACTACCAAGCCGCCGGTGTCCAGGCCGAGCTCACGCCTTTCATCGACGATACCGCCACCGCATTTGCCCAAGCCGATTTGATCGTCTGCCGCGCCGGGGCCAGCACCGTGACTGAAATTGCCGCTGTCGGCGCTGCCGCGCTGTTTGTGCCATTCCCGTTTGCGGTGGATGACCATCAAACCACCAATGCACAATTTTTGGTGCGTCAAGGTGGCGGCTGGTGCGTGCCCCAAGCGCAGTTGAGCGCTGCATCTTTAGCGGCGCAGTGGCGTGCGCTGACCCGCAGCGAATTACTGGCCAAAGCCGAGGCGGCTTGGGCGCAGAAAAAAAACAATGCCACGCAAGCCGTGGTGGCTGCATGCGAGGAGTTGGCGCAATGAAGCATGCGATCAGGCACATTCACTTCATAGGCATTGGCGGCTCGGGTATGAGTGGCATAGCCGAAGTGTTGTTGAATTTGGGTTACACCATCTCAGGCTCCGACCTGAACGACAGCGCCACGCTGCGCCGTTTGGCCGCGTTGGGCATTCAGACCTATGTGGGCCATGGCGAAGACCACGTGCAAGGTGCCGATGCCGTGGTGACTTCCACCGCGGTCAAAGCCGACAACCCCGAAGTGCGGGTGGCACGTCTGCGGCATATCCCCATCGTGCCGCGTGCGGTGATGTTGGCCGAATTGATGCGCATGAAGCAGGGCATCGCGATTGCCGGCACGCACGGCAAAACCACCACCACCAGTCTGGTTGCGAGCGTATTGGCCGAAGCCGGTCTGGACCCGACTTTTGTGATCGGTGGCCGCCTCAACAGCGCTGGCGCCAACGCCAAATTGGGCACGGGCGACTATATCGTGGTGGAAGCCGATGAGTCAGACGCATCGTTCTTGAATCTCTTGCCCGTGATGGCGGTGGTGACCAACATCGATGCCGATCACATGGAAACCTATGGCCATGATATCGAGCGCTTGAAGTCGGCCTTTGTCGAGTTTTTGCACCGTATGCCTTTTTACGGCACGGCCATTGTCTGTGCTGACGACGCTGGCGTGCAAAGCATCTTGCCCCAGTTGGCGCGCCCTGTGACGACGTATGGTTTGAATGAAGGCGCGCAAGTGCGGGCAGTGCATGTGCGGGCTGCCAATGGCCAAATGCATTTCACGGTGCAAAGGCGCAACGGTGTCACCTTGCCAGACCTGGACATTGCCTTGAACCTGCCCGGCGTGCACAACGTACTCAACGCCTTGGCAGCCATTGCCGTGGCCGTGGAATTGAATGTGGATGACGCCGCCGTGGTGCGAGCCTTGGCCGGTTTCAAAGGCGTAGGCCGGCGCTTTCAAAGTTACGGACCCGTGGCGGTGCCTGCGGCGCATGGCGGTGGTCACTTCACCGTGATCGACGACTATGGCCATCATCCGGTGGAGATGGCCGCCACCTTGGCTGCTGCGCGCGGTGCCTTTCCGGGCCAGCGGATTATGCTGGCCTTTCAGCCGCACCGCTACAGCCGCACCCGTGATTGTTTTGAAGACTTTGTCAAAGTCATTGGCCAAGGCGCTGATGCAGTGTTGTTGGCCGAGGTCTACGCCGCCGGCGAAGCACCCATCGTTGCGGCCGACGGCCGCGCCCTGGTGCGCGCTTTGCGCGTGGCCGGCAAAGTGGAGCCTGTCTTCGTTGACGCGATTGCCGACATGCCGCAAGCCATCCTGGACAACGCCCGCGCCGGTGATGTGGTGATGTGCATGGGCGCAGGCTCGATTGGCGCTGTGCCCGCGCAGGTGGTGACATTGGGAGGTGCCGCATGAGCCGCGCGGTATTGGATTTGGGCAAAGTGGCTGTCTTGATGGGCGGTCGCTCGGCCGAGCGAGAAGTCTCGCTCATGTCGGGCCAAGGTGTGCTGGCGGCCTTGCTGGCACAAGGCGTCGACGCCCATGCCTTTGATCCTGCGCAGCGCGACTTGGCCGAACTCCAGCGCGAAGGTTTTGCACGATGCTTCATCGCCTTGCATGGCCGCTTTGGCGAAGACGGCACGGTGCAAGGTGCGCTGGAGTTGCTCGGTATTCCTTACACCGGTTCGGGCGTGATGGCTTCGAGCATTGCCATCGACAAAACCATGACCAAACGGGTGTGGATCGCAGAAGGGGTGCCGACACCGGCTTACGTCTTGGTGCGACGTGATGAATGGCGTGCACTCGACTGTGCGGCTGTGGTCGCCAAGCTCGGCCTGCCGCTGATGGTCAAGCCCGCCAGCGAAGGCTCTTCGATTGGCGTTGTCAAGGTCACAAGCGCCGACCAATTGCCGGCCGCCTTGGCGCAAGCGGCTGCTTGTGATGCCGATATTTTGTGCGAGCAATTCATTGCCGGCGACGAGGTCACTTGCCCGGTGCTGGGCCAAGGTGATCAGGCCAGCGCCTTGCCCGTGATTCGCATCGTGGCCCCTGAGGGCAATTACGATTACCAGAACAAATACTTCACGCATGACACCCAGTATCTGGTGCCCTGTGGTTTGCCTGCAGGTGAAGAGCAAGCGATTCAGAACTTGGTGCTCAAGGCCTACAAGGTCCTGGGGTGCAAAGGTTGGGGCCGGATCGATGTGATGATCGATGCCGCCACGCGCCAGCCCTATTTGCTGGAAATCAACACCTCACCGGGCATGACGGGCCATTCGCTGGTGCCCATGTCGGCGCGTGCCGCAGGCATTTCGTACGAGGCTTTGTGTGTGCAATTGCTGCACAGCGCAGGCCTGGAGCACGCCGCGCAGAAAGGGCTGGTCGCATGACAAAGTCGACACCTGTGCCTTGGGACATTCGGCTCATGAACATCACTTCCGGGGTGTTGGTCATGGCGGTGCTGTGCCTGAGCCTGGGTGCGGTGCTGTGGTGGGCGCTGCGTCATCCGGTGTTTGCCATTCAGAGGATTGCCGTGTATGGCGATACAGCCCATCACAACGAAGTGACTTTGCGCGCCAATGTGATGCCACAG
>Ga0114963_10003648_pt1 | contig 10541 bp, 7 predicted proteins | sample C_131016_EF_Meta_FD_87019 | JGI IMG/M metagenome (GOLD analysis project Ga0114963, IMG submission 87019) | Freshwater microbial communities from Lake Croche, Canada to study carbon cycling - C_131016_EF_MetaG | ecosystem: Environmental > Aquatic > Freshwater > Lake | place: Lake Croche, Canada...
AAGACCAGGCTTTGAGGTTGTGGGCACAGAAGGATTCGAACCTCCGACATCCTGCTTGTAAGGCAGGCGCTCTAAACCAGCTGAGCTATGCGCCCTTTTGCTTTTGGCGTGTGCAAATATACGATAGCAAAAATCTTTTTTGCAATTTTTTCGACAACTTTTTTTGCAATTTTTTAAAAAAATTTTTGTTTTCAGTCTATTAGCATCGTATTAGACTGTTACTTAAATCAATACTAAACGTATAAATCCAGAACATACTATACAGCGAGAATGGAACTACTAACAATTGACCCCTTTATTGATGAAAACCTCGTCAAAGTTACTTGTCGAAGCACGAAGAATGTTGCCGTTGGCATCGTTGTACAAGATGAAAAAGGCCGACCCTTTTTTAATGCTCAGTACCAATTGGAGGAAGGACTTCAAACCATTGAATTTCCGCTCACCGGATTTTCTCCAGGCAAATACCACGTTTGGATGAGCTGTGAAGGTAAAATGAAAATGGGCGCTTTTACGTTTGAAGGCATTCCTGTCAAGAAAAAAACACCCCGTTTTAGCGACATGATGGCTCAGATTAAAGTACTTCCGTCCTTTATTTTGCCAAAAAACGAATCACCTGAGTAGTGATTTACTGCTGCAATCTTCTTTTCTTTGCGCTGAATTACAAGCTAAAATTTACAATTCGCTATGGAGAACAATAGAAATGGCTTCCTCATCTTGGTCGTTTTACTCGCACTGGGGTTAATCGGCGCTGGGGTATGGGGATTCCAACAACACAGCCAAAACCAATCTCTGTCGGCTGAAAAAGAAGAGCTTTCGCAGCAACTTTCCGGTTTGAGCGATTTGAAATCGGATTTGCAAAAAGAAGTGGATAGTCTCCAAGTTTCTTACCAACTCCTTGCTTCCGACAACCAGCAACTCCAAGGCTCGCTGGCAGATGTGCAAAGCGCACTAGCACGCAAAGATGCCGAAATCAAAGCGGTTAAGGCCAATCGCCTAGGCGAGGTAAACGGGTTAAAAGCGGAAATCCAGCAATTGTTGGCCGTAAAAGCCGAATTGGAAAATTCTATTGTCGCAGTGAAAGCCGAAAACGACTCGCTACGCACCCGTACGGGCGTACTTGAGCGCGACATCACGATTGCTAAAGGTGAAAATGCCGCTCTCAGCAACCTCAACAAAACCATTCAAGGCGAACTCAAGCGTTTAACGCTGGCTAATTTTAAAGCCACTGCCTTTAGAGTGGAAGTAGAAGGCAAAAAACCAAAAGCAACCGTCAAATCTGGCCGCGCTCGTCGGGTCATCGTTACTTGTGACCTCACGGATGTTCCCCAAGAATACCAAGGCCTACGCCCATTGTATCTTACTATTACCGATGATAAGGGCACGCCCGTCAGCGGCTCCAACATTCAAGCGAAAGTCAACGTCAACTCCCAAGTAGTGGATTTGATTGCGGTTAAAGAAAAAAATGTCAACATTACTGCTAGCCAGCGTTTGTCATTTAGCCATGATCTTGGCGAAAAACTAAGGGAAGGCTATTACCGCGTTGCAGTTTATACCGACATAGGTTTGCTTGGTGCTGCTAGTTTCCGATTGGAATAATAGCAGTCCTGTTTCAATAAAAAAGCCGCATAAATAAGCATTTGTGCGGCTTTTTTTATGGTTCAAGACAATCCTTAACTCAGGTACTTGCCTACAATTGGCATCCTCCGCCCCATGCCAAACGCCTTGGGCGAAACACGCAATACTGGCGCAGTTTGATGACGCTTGAATTCGTTGATGTTGACCATCCGCAATACCCGGCGCACCAAGCTTTCTTCAAAACCTTGCGCCATGATCTCCTTCGGCCCCTGGCTTTTTTCAATATACTGGTACAACACCTGATCCAAAATATCATACTCGGGCAAACTGTCGCTGTCTTTTTGATCCGGCCGTAACTCGGCAGAAGGCGGTTTGCTGATGGTATTTTCGGGGATCACAATACCGTCTTTATTGATGTAACGCGCCAAAGCAAAAACCTCGGTTTTGTAAACATCACCCAGTACCGACAAACCGCCGCACATGTCGCCGTATAGCGTTCCATAACCTACCGCCATTTCACTTTTGTTGCTGGTATTGAGTAGGATCTGTCCAAATTTATTGGAGAATGCCATCAAGAGCATCCCGCGAATACGCGCTTGGAGATTTTCCTCAGTAATATTGAAGGGTTTACCCCAGAAGTGCGGTTGTAGGGTATCCATATAAGCGGCGTACATGGGCTCAATCGGCACAATGTCGTACTGAATGCCTAAATTTTCCGCCAGCTCCCGGGCATCATTAACCGAGTGATCTGAAGAAAACTGGGAAGGCATCAGCAATACCCGTACGTTATCTGCCCCCAAAGCGCGCGCCGCGATAACTGCCGTCACAGCAGAATCAATACCGCCCGAAAGACCAAGAATGGCTTTTTTTAAGCCCAATTTTCCAAAATAATCGCGCACCCCCATCACCAAAGCATCGTGGATGAGCGGAAATTTTTCTTTAGGGCGATTTTTTTCTCGCCCGCCCGTCATGACTTGACCCAAATCATATACCTGTAAATCTTCTTCAAAATAAGGCATTTCATCAAATACCTTCCCATCAGGCGACATCACGATGGAGCCGCCTTCAAATATCAATTCCGTTTGCGCCCCAATGTGGTTGATATAAAACATGGGAACCCCATAGCGTTCCACATTGGCTCGAATCACATGGATCCGTTCATCGCCATGAGCATAGGCAAAAGGGGATGCCGAAACGTTGATCATAAAATCGGGCTGCTGCTTGGCCAGCTCATCCATGGGGCAAATGGTATACAGCGGGTTTTCATTACCCACATTCCAGATGTCTTCACAAATGGTGACCGCGATGCGTTTACCTTGGTACTCCACAATTTTAAATTCCGTTGCCGGCTCAAAATAGCGGTACTCGTCAAAAACATCGTAAGTCGGCAACAACGCTTTGTGCTGAACCTGCTGAACCTGGCCGTCAGCCAAAAAATAAGCCGAATTGTATAAATCCTTGCCCTGTAGGTTAGGGTTTCTAGTTGGCGAACCCACTACAATAGCGATACCCTGAGCAGCCTGCGCCAATTGCGCAATACAATCGTCGGCTTGATGGATAAAGTCGTCAAATTCCAAAAAATCCCGCGGCGGATAACCACAAGTTGCCAATTCTGGGAAACACACAATGTCCGCTTGTTGGGCTTTGGCTTGTTCTACCATTTGGAGCATCTTGGCAAGATTGCCGCTAAAGTTGCCAATGTGAACATTCATTTGTGCAATCGCAATGCGCATAGGTTGGTGGTTTTGATCTTTTCCTTTTTCACTGAAAAACAAGTAGCCTTTCAGTCGAATAAGATGATAACAAAAATACAAGAACTTAGTTTTAAAATCAAACTAAGTAGCATTTTTTTGCTAAAGTTTTTTTTCGTGTAAACTTTTTGCCATCGCTGCGGGTAATTTACCTAAATTTACCCAGCGGAGTTTTTGATGTTATTGCAAAAACCGCAAAAGAATTAGAGGCCAATGAGCAGTTTTGTAGTATCCGCCAGAAAATATCGGCCCATTACTTTTGCCGATGTTGTTGGGCAAGAACATGTTACCGATACGCTAAAAAATGCGTTGCGCAATGACCATCTTGCGCATGCTTTTCTATTTTGCGGCCCTCGGGGTGTTGGCAAAACTACTTGCGCGCGCATCCTGGCCAAGGTACTCAATTGCCAAAATTTGAGCGCCGATTTGGAGCCTTGCAATACCTGCTCGTCCTGCTCGTCCTTCAATGAAAATGCTTCTTTTAACATCACTGAATTGGATGCTGCATCCAACAACAGCGTGGAACACATCCGCGCGTTAATTGAACAGGTGCGATTTCAGCCGCAGCAAGGCAAGTACAAGGTGTTTATCATTGACGAGGTGCACATGCTCTCTCAACAAGCGTTCAACGCTTTTTTGAAAACGCTGGAAGAACCGCCGGGCTACGCCATTTTTATTTTGGCGACTACCGAAAAGCATAAGATCATTCCTACTATTCTGTCGCGTTGTCAGATTTTTGATTTCAAACGCATCCAAGCGCCGGCTATGGTCAAACATCTAGCTGGTATTGCGCAAAAAGAAGGCATCAAGGCGGAAGAAGATGCGTTGCACATCATTGCCCAGAAAGCCGATGGCGCCCTTCGGGATGCGCTTTCTATTTTTGACCGCATCGTTTCGTATTCAGGCGACAAAGTGGTGTACGACGACGTCATCAACAACCTTAACGTACTCGACTACGATTATTATTTCCGTTTTACCGATGCCTTGCTGATCGAAGATTTGTCAACGGTACTGACTCTCTTTGACGAGATTGTCCAAAAAGGATTTGATCCCGATATTTTCATCAACGGCCTGGCGGAGCATTTCCGCAACATCTTGGTGTGCAAAGACCAGCAAACCTTAACGCTTTTGGAAACCAGCGACAACCTTCGCGAGCGCTACCGTTTGCAGTCGCAACTGGCATCCAACACGTTTTTGCTCACTGCGCTCAATCTTGCCAATGATTGCGACATCAACTACCGGATGGCCCGCAACAAACGCTTACACGTGGAGATGACGCTGATGAAAATGACTTACATCAATCGGGCTATTTCCATCAATACCAATACCGATTCAGCAACACTCCCGGAAAAAAAAAATCCTGAACCCAACGGTTTAGCCCCTGCAACCTCTATTTCTACACCGGAAAGCCCTGCAAACGTTCATCAAAACGGCAGCACGCCAATAATACAGGCAACTGAAAATGTTGCCCAAATTGCGGTTTCCATAGCGCCTATCCAAAACGGAACGGCCGAAAAAAAAGTAGAACCTGAGTTATTTTCAATGCCCCGTTTTAAAGGCATTGAAGAACTTATGGCTGATGCCAAAGCCGAAAGTTTGACCACTGCCGCCATTACCGCCAAACCCTTGACACTAGCAGCTTTGATTGAGGCTTGGCAAACTTACATGAGCAATATTGAACAAGACACCACCCGGAGTTTGTTACAACCTTTGGTTCCGCACTTGGAAGGCGTCACCATTGTAGTTAAAGTCAATTCTGGATTAGCGGAAAGCACTTTGCGCGACGAACGGGGTTTGATGGGGCATCTGCGATCTATTTTTAGTCGCAACGATCTGGTTTTGAAGATTGAACTGGAAAAAACGGAAACAACAATCCCCAAAAAAGCACGACCTTTAACTAATAAGGAAAAACTGCTGACCATGTTCGAAAAAAATCCCTTAGTTAAGGATATGACCGAGCGGTTTGGGTTGCGTTTTGATGGAGAATAATAAAGGATTTTGACTTTTTCGGAGTCTTTGATATCTTTGAATATCCAAATTTGTCCATTAAGAGGCAAACCGCTATTCTGCAATACAACCATTTATCAAGAATTAAAGCCCTTGATAAAAAAATAATTTATCCCATTATGGAACAATCTCTTTGGTATCTCGAGAACATAGACGTAACAGGGATTTTTTGCCCACAAAAAATTCGCAGAGGAGATTTAGGCGCCCATTTTCACAAAGTTTATAAGCGCGGCGATTATATATACTTGCCTGATGATTCGTCAGATCGTATTTATTTCTTGACGGAAGGTCGGGTAAAAATTGGCGCCTATGGGGAATCGGGCAAAGAGATCACCAAAGCCATTCTCAACACCGGCGATGTTTTTGGTGAATTGGCATTGGTAGGCGAAGACAAACGCCGCGATTTTGCTTATGCGATGGAAGAATCTACCCTCTGCGTGGTCAATGTAGAAGAAATGCGTTGCCTTATGCGCGACCACACCTCGCTCAATCTTTTTTTGATGAAAATCATGGGATCGCGGGTGGTGGAGATGGAAAAAAGATTGGAATCGCTAGTTTTTAAAGATTCTCGTACCCGTATCATTGAATATTTGCTCGAGTTAGCAGAGAAAAAAGGCCGTAAAGTGGGTTTTGAAACTGAAGTGCGAAAATTCATTACCCATCAGGAAATCGCCAATTTAACCGCTACTTCTCGACAAACCGTTACTACCCTGCTCAACGATCTGCGAGAACGTAATATCCTTACTTTTGACCGCCGAAGACTTTTGATTCGCAATCTTGAGGCACTGGAAAAAGAAGCATTAGCTGCAACCGCTTAAGGTTCACTTCAAAATTCCCGAATAACCTGCTGGTTGTTCGGGAATTTTTGCTTTCCGGAAAAAAAATGTCGCTAACTTTCCGCAAATTCCGGAGCCTGCATGTCTACCGTTCGTATCAACCGCCAAGCTTTAAATGAAGCGTTTCAAGCAACCTTGGAGCGGCTCAATCCCGCGCAAAGCTCGGCGGTAAATACTTTGGAAGGCCCGGTGATGGTAATCGCCGGACCAGGAACAGGAAAAACCCATATCCTCGCCGCTCGAATCGGTAAAATCCTTCTTGAAACTGACGCTCAAGCCGCCAATATTCTTTGTTTGACGTTTACCGATGCTGGCGTACTTGCCATGCGCGAAAGATTACTGCAATTCATTGGCCCGGAAGCACATCGGGTACACTTGTACACCTTTCACTCTTTTTGCAATACCATCATTCAAGACAACCTGGAGCTTTTTGGGCGTCAAGACCTAGAGCCGCTCGGCGATTTGGATCGGATTGAACTGGTGCGCAATTTAATGGACAGCTTGGATGTGGAGCACCCGCTGCGCCAAGGGCAGGCCGATGTTTACTTTTATGAATCGCATTTGCAAGATCTTTTCCAGCGCCTAAAAATGGAAGACTGGGCGACGGAATACGTTCTGGAACAAATTGATAGCTACCTAGCCTCTTTGCCTGATCGACCTGATTATCGTTATCAACGTAACCAAGGAACATTTAAAAAAGGGGATCTAAAAATCGCAAAATACCAGGAAGAAAGTTTGCGGATGAGGAAGCTACGCGCAGCCGTTGAGCTATATCCTCAGTACGAAGCCGCAAAAACGCAAGCCCGCAAGTACGATTACAACGACATGATCCTCTGGGTAATTCGTGCTTTTGAGCAAGATGAGTACTTGCTACGCCGCTACCAAGAACAGTATTTGTACGTCCTAGTCGATGAATACCAAGACACCAACGGCGCTCAAAACGAAATACTACTACAACTCATCAACTATTGGGATGCACCCAATATTTTTATCGTCGGCGACGATGATCAATCGATTTTTGAATTTCAGGGCGCACGCTTAAAGAGTTTGACCGATTTTTTTGAGCGCTATGCCCAAAACCTGCATACCGTTGCCCTTACCGACAACTACCGCTCGCCCCAATCGCTGCTGGATGCGGCAGGGCAATTGATTGATTTCAATGCACTGCGGGTGTTGAACCAGTTGGCAGCCATTGGTTTGGAAAAAAAATTATCCGCCCAAGGCGCCCAGCAAAATGAATTGCCCGACGGACCAGTTTTGACCGTTTATCCCAATCGACTACAGGAGGAGACCGATCTGGTGGAACAAATCAAACAACTCGCTGCACAGGGCATCGCCTGGGAAGACATGGCCGTGCTGTATGCCCAACACAAACAGGTGCGCAACCTGATTCCCTTGCTGGAAAAAAATGGAATTCCTTATCAAACCAGGCGCAACGTCGATGTATTGGAATTGCCCCTGATCCAAACTTTGATTCATTTTTTGGAGTACCTCAACCTCGAATCGCAACAACCTTTCACTGGCGAGCAACAATTGTTCAAACTGCTACAAAGTCATTTTTTGGGCATCTCTTCCGCAGAGTTGGCCAAAATTAGTTTATACCTCCAGCAGTTGCCCTATGAAAACCGCCCCAAATGGCGCATGATCATCCAAGATTTTGATGCTTTGTCTGAGTTGGAGCTTTCATCACTTGAAAAACTCACCTCTTTTGGCAATCTAATCAACGAACTGATTGCTGATGCCGTTAATCTCCCATTACCCGAATTGATAGAAAAAATCATCAATCGCAGTGGTTGGCTGGCGTTTTTACTTCAAGAAGCGGATCACCCATGGCAGGTACAGGTGCTCTATACTTTTTTCAGCTTTGTACAAGAAGAATACCTCCGCCAACCCAAATTTTCGATTCAAGACCTACTTAGTCGCCTATCGCGCATGGTGGACAACAGGATCGCCTTGCCTTTGACCCGACAAATTGAGGTCAATAAAGGCGTACATCTCCTTACTGCGCACAGCGCCAAAGGGCTTGAATTTGGGTATGTGTTTATGATCGACTGTGTTCAGGATTATTGGGAATCCAAAAGCCGCAACAATGCTTATCGTTTCTCTTTTCCTGATACCCTGACTTTATCGGGCGAAAGTGATGCCTTGGAAGCCCGACGGCGCTTGTTTTATGTGGCGATGACTCGGGCGCGGCATTTTTTGCACCTCTCTTATTCCCAGCAAAACGAACAAGGCAAGCCGCTACAACGCGCCGTATTTTTGGATGAGCTAGAAACCGCAGCAGGACTGCAAGTCATTCCCAAAAAAGTAGCCGAAACTCAACTGTACCTGGCTCAAGTTCTGCGTTTGCAAGCCACCGAAAAACCGCGCATCTCCCCGCCGCCTACCGAAGTGATCGAGGCATTGTTGAAAGATTTTCGCCTTCATGTTACGGCGTTTAATACCTACTTATACTGTCCTTTGGCTTTTTATTTTGAGCAAGTCATTCGCGTACCCATGCTAGTTTCGGAAGCGGCTACTTACGGCATAGCAGCGCACGAGGCGTTGCAACGACTTTTCTCGCGTATGTTGCTCTCGCGCGAGAAGTTATTTCCTTCCGAAAAAGAGTTTTTGCAATACTTTGAATATGCTTTGCAGGGGCAACGGGCTCAATTGACTGAAACGGCTTTTCAACGCCAGCTAGAATTGGGCAAACGCAAACTGAAACGTTACTACAACCATTATTACGGTCAGTGGAGCAAAAAAGTACGGGTGGAGTACCAGATCCGTCAAGTGGAAATCGATGGTGTTCCGCTGACGGGTACGATTGATAAACTGGAGTTTTTGCCCCAATTGCGGGTGGCAATTGTGGATTACAAAACGGGGAGCTATCAACCCAACAAATTGCGGCGCCCCAGTCCGGCACAACCACAGGGCGGTAGCTATTGGCGACAACTGGTGTTTTACAAAATTCTTTACGAGTCTTTTGATCGTTCTTCCCGAACGGTTAGTCATGGTGAAATTGCCTATTTAGAACCCAATGCCGAGGGGCAATTCCCGGAAGTAAAATTGAGTTTTGCTCCCGATGATGTCATCCAATTGCGCGAATTGATCAAGGTAACTTATGACAATATCCTCAATCACCGTTTTTTTGAAGGCTGTGGTCGTCCCGAATGTCAGTGGTGTAGCCTGGTGCGCCGTCAGGGATTGCCAGATAAACTGAGCAGAACGGAAAATGAAGAGATGGATGATGGCAAATAAGAGCTTGAACCGCAAAAAAACGAAAACCAACTACTAGTGGTAATTGCAATAAATACTCGATTTTTGATTGCCGACCACCTGGAAGGCATGGGTTGGTATACTTATGAATTGTGCCAAGAATTGGTACGCCAGCATCCCGAAGATCAGTTCCTGTTTTTTTTTGATCGCCCTTATGCGCCGGAATTCATTTTTGGCCCTAATGTAACGCCCATTGTATTAAGTCCGCAAAGTCATCGCTATGGGTTGTGGTATTTTTGGCTCGAGTGGCAAGTGGCGCGTATGCTGCGAAAATACCGCGCCGATGTCTTTTTTTCGCCTGATAACTTCTTGAGTTTGCGCAGCAAGACGCCGACGCTGATGACCATTCACGATATTGCTTATGTGCATTATCCGGAGCTGATTACCCGCATGTCGCGTTGGCATTACCGCAATTTCCAGGCCAGGTACTTGCAGCGAGCCGATCATATTGTAGCGGTTTCCGAATTCTCGCGTCAGGATGTGTTGCAACATTTCCCCATCGATGGGCAAAAAATTACCGCTATCCCCAATGGGTTTCGCAGCATCTTTGCGCCATTAACTGCGGCAAAAAAAACGGCCATCCAACATCAATACAGCCAAGGCCAGGATTACTTTTTTTACCTCGGTTCCTTGCATCCGCGTAAAAATTTGTCGCGCTTGATTGAGGCGTATGATCTTTTTCGAAAAAAAACTGGCGCTCCCGTGAAATTGCTGATTGGCGGCCGAATGGCTTGGCAAACTGATGAGATCAAAGCCACTTGGGAAAAAACTACCTACCGGGAAGACATCCACTTTCTAGGTTTTTTGCCAGATGAGCAATTGGCAGCGGTGATGGGCGCTGCGCTGGTGCTGACCTATGTTTCTTTGTTTGAAGGATTTGGCTTGCCCGTACTAGAGGCCATGCAAGCGGGCGTGCCGGTGCTGTCTTCCACTGCCTCGTCGCTACCTGAAGTGGCCGGTGATGCGGCTGTATTGGTTGATCCGCTGAATGTAGAAGCCATTGCAGAGGGGATGACAGCCCTTTGGCAATCACCTGAATTGCGCCAAGAATTGATCGCCAAAGGGAAGTTGCAAGTTGCCCAATTTTCTTGGGCAAAAGCCGCAGCACAGACCT
>Ga0114963_10003651_pt1 | contig 10536 bp, 9 predicted proteins | sample C_131016_EF_Meta_FD_87019 | JGI IMG/M metagenome (GOLD analysis project Ga0114963, IMG submission 87019) | Freshwater microbial communities from Lake Croche, Canada to study carbon cycling - C_131016_EF_MetaG | ecosystem: Environmental > Aquatic > Freshwater > Lake | place: Lake Croche, Canada...
CGAGATGTTCAGGCTCCGCGACGGCATCAGCATGGAACACGTCCCCTACAAGGGGGCGGGCGACAGCCTGTTGGCGATCACCGGCAATGATGTCCAGGCGATGTTCGAAACGCTGCCCTCAATTCTGCCGCCAATCAGGGATGGCCGCGTGAAGGCGCTGGCGGTGACGACGCCGCAGCGGGTCCCGCAACTACCTGACGTGCCAACGCTGAAGGAACTCGGCTACGACGTGGACGTCGCAACCTGGTACGCAGTCATCGCCCCCGCCAAGACGCCCGAGCCGATCCTCGACCGGCTCTATGCCGATTATACCGCCGTCTCGCTGCTGCCGGAGACGCAGAAATTCCTCGCCGAACAGGGCCTCATCTATCTGCCGAACACCCGCGCCGAATTCGGCGCGCGCATCGCGGCGGAGACAGCGCGCTGGCAACGCATTATCGCCGAACGTGGGATCAGACTGGAGTAGCGCCATGCAGCTTTCCGAAATCGGCGGCCCAGCCGCTTGGCGCGGCGACCAACTCGCCGCCAGGGGCTTCTGGCCCCGTCATCTCGGCGCGGCCGAGATCTCCGCCCTCGACGCCGCGCTGGCCGCCGCCAAGGCGGCCAACCTCTCCCCGCCGCACCTCCGCGCCGCTGGCTTCCCGGCTGGCGCCCTGGCCCCGCTGCTGGCCGAGGTCGCCGAGGAACTCGAGCACGGTGCCGGCGTCGTCCGCCTCTCCGGCCTGCCGGTCGAGCGCTATAACCCCGCCGAGCTGAAGACCGTGTTCTGGGGGTTCTGCGCCCAGCTCGGCACCCCGCTCCACCAAAACACCCGGGGCGAGGTCCTCGGCGAGGTGAAGGACGAGACGGGTCAGGGCGTGGCAATTACCGGGGGCGGCCCAGGACCGGTGCCCTCAGCGCGGATGCGTAGCCGATCCACCGGTCCGCTGCGCTGGCATACCGACAAATGCGATGTACTGGCTCTGCTCTGCGCCTCAAACGGCATCTCAGGCGGCATTTCCAAGGTGGTCTCAACCGTCGCCATCCAGGACGAGATCCGGCGTCGCCGGCCCGATTTGCTTCAGGTGCTCTACCACGATGTCTGGCGCATGCGGCCAAAGGATGAGGAAGGCGGCGGCAATCCGGACAGTGTATTCCGGATGCCAGTCTTTGCGCGCGGCCCGGATGGCAGCTTCACCAGCCAGTACAGCCGCACCTATGTCGAGATGGCGCACGAGCAGCCGGGCATTCCGCCGATCCGGCCGGAGCAGATCGCCGCGCTCGACCTGCTGGCCGAAGTCGCGGAAGAACTGCGTGCTGAAGCGCCCTTTACCCCGGGCGACATGCAGTTCCTCAACCAACACGTCTCCTATCACGGCCGCACGGCCTATGCGGATGATGCTGCCACGGGAGCCCAGCGGGTGCTGCTGCGCGTCTGGCTGTCGACACCCAACAGCCGACCGCTGCCGGCCGGGCATGTGGTGCAATGGGGCGCGGTGGAGGCGGGTGCATTGCGTGGCGGAGCGATCCGGGCGCGCAGCGGTTTCGCCTGATCCAAAGGCGCGGCCGTAAGCATCGGGTATGCAAAAACATACCATGAATTTCTGGGGCTTACCGAGTGTCTAGGGGGTTCCGGCCCGGGCGAATCTCTGGCATGGCGTTGGTTGAGGCGGCATTGCCGCCCGCCGGACCAGTGCGGCCGGCCGAACGAGAGGGACAATTGACGTGACACGCAAACTCGCCGCCGAATTCCTCGGCACCTTCTGGCTCGTACTTGGCGGCTGCGGCAGCGCCGTTCTGGCTGCTGCCTTTCCGAATGTCGGCATTGGCCTGCTCGGCGTTTCGCTCGCCTTCGGCCTCACGGTTGTGACCGGCGCCTATGCCTTCGGCCCCATCTCAGGTGGCCACTTCAACCCGGCGGTCACCGCCGGCCTGGTCGCCGCTGGCCGCCATCCGGCGGGTGAGGCGGTGCCCTACATCGTCGCCCAGACCCTCGGCGCCATCGTGGCCGCATTCGTCCTGTACTTCGTCGCCTCTGGCCAGCCGGGCTGGGATATCGGCGTGAAGGGCCTCGCCGCGAACGGTTTCGACGCTGCTTCGCCTGGCAAGTACGGCATGACCGCCGGCTTCGTCACTGAAGTGGTGATGACCTTCTTCTTCCTGGTGATCATCGTCGGCACCACCGCGAAGCGGGCGTCCCCGGCCATGGCTGGGCTGGCGATCGGCCTCTGCCTGACGCTGATCCACCTCATCTCCATCCCGGTCACCAACACCTCGGTGAACCCGGCTCGCTCCACTGGCCCGGCGCTGGTTGTGGGCGGCGCCGCGCTCTCCCAGCTCTGGCTGTTCTGGGTAGCGCCGATCATCGGCGGCGTGCTCGGTGGTCTGGTCGGCCGTTGGCTGTCGGACGATGAGGCTGACCGGGTCGGGCACTAAGGTCATGCGTGGCGCGATCCTGCTGGCCGGCCTGCTGATGGTAGGGCCGGCCCAGGCGCAGGCGCCGGGCACAACGCCCGCGCCGGCGCGACAGGTCGCGCCACCTGCGGCCTCGGCGGGGGCGGCGCCAGCCGCAGCCCCCGCCTTGGCTGCGCCGGCCGCGGCGGCGACGCCCAGTCTCAGTCCGCAGCAGGAACGTATGCGCGCCTGCAACGCGCAGGCGGCGGAGAAGAAGCTGGCGGGCAATGATCGCCAAGCCTTCATGAGTGGATGCCTCTCCGGCAACGCCAATGCCGCGTTCAAGGCGGAAGGCGAGGCGAAGAAGGCCTGCGGGACGGATAAGGTGGTCTGGGCAAATAGCGACAGCCAGATCTTCCACGCCGGCGGCAGTCAGTTCTTCGGCAAGACGGCGGAAGGCGCCTTCATGTGCCAGGCAACCGCTGCGAAGGCTGGCTATCGCGCCGCCGGCACTCGCGCGAACTGATCGGACTTGGTGGCGGCACCCGCCGCCCCCATCTCTCCTGAGTCATGCACGACGAAGTTCCGATACGTCTGGGCGTCTTTCTCGGCGTCTTATCTCTGATGATGCTCCTCGAACGCCTGCTGCCCTGGCGCCAGCCACGGCCCTTGGCGTGGCGGCGCTGGCCCGGGAATGTCGGTTTGGCCTTCATCGGCACGATACTGGTCCGTGCCGCGCTGCCGGTCGCCGCCATGGGCACCGCGCTCTGGGCCGAAGCGCGCGGCCTCGGGCTCCTCCCTGCCCTCGGGCTGCCGGGCTGGCTCTCGGTGCCACTTGCCGTCATCGCCTTCGATCTCCTGGTCTATCTCCAGCATCGGGTCTTCCACGCAGTGCCCCTGCTCTGGCGCCTGCATCGGGTGCATCACGCCGATCCTGAGATGGATGCGACCAGCGCGCTACGCTTCCATCCGCTGGAGATCCTGCTGTCGATGCTGCTGAAGATGGGCGCGGTGCTGGCGCTCGGCGCGCCGCCCGCCGCGGTGCTCATTTTCGAGGTGCTGCTGAACGCGACCGCGCTGTTTAATCACGCGGCGATCCGCCTGCCGCCAGCATGGGAGCGGGGACTGCGCCAAGTGCTGGTGACACCAGCCATGCACCGCATCCACCATTCAGAAGAGCCGGTCGAGACCAATAGCTGCTTCGGCTTTTGCCTCTCGGTCTGGGACCGGATCTTCGGCACCGACCGCGCAGCAGCGGCGGCGGGGGAGCATATCCGCATCGGCCTCTCCAACTGGCGCGCCGCCGGCTGGCAACGGCTGGATCGGCTGCTGCTGCTGCCCTTTCGCTGACCCGCGAGAGCAGCGCACGCCACCGGTCAAATCCTTCGACAGCGGGTATTGTTTTTTTCAGCCCTCAATCGCCGGGCGGAAAGCTCCGGTTTCCTGGGCTGCGCGGCATACGCCGCGACGGCTGCGCGGCATACGCCGCGACGGCTGCGCGGCATACGCCGCGGCGCCCGTTCGGGCGCTCGGCACAAGTCAAAGCCTCGCGCCCTGGGTATCAGTTCCGGACATTGCGGATCGCCGTGAAGGGCACCGCGAGCCCACCCAGGTTCAGCTGGAAGCTACCGGCGCCATTGCTGCCGCTTGACGGCGTATAGGTGGTGGACGTCGCGGTGGCCACCGTGGTCGCTGCGATCGGCTGCGGATTTCCCGCCGCGTCACGCCCGGCGACGGCCACGGTATAGGCCCCATCCGGCACCCGCCGGCCGGTGCTGTCGGCGACGCCGTTCCATTGCCAATCGGCCGCGCTCTCCCCGAGCTGCACAACATCGCTTTTCAGTGTCCGGCCTATGGCATCGGTCACGGTGATCTGGGCCTGGCTGGCGGTGGCCGAGGCCGGCAGCCGCAACGCTGCGCGCCCGTTCTGCAGGGAGAGCTGATTGCTCGCCACCTCCACCTGGTGACCCAGCAGCGGTGCCGCGCTGCTCACAGCGCTCGCCTGTTGCAGGCCAATAAGCGACTGCAAATTGCTGTTCATATTGATCTGCTGCTCGACGGAGGCGAAGGAGACCAGCTGCTGCGTCATGGCATTGGTATCCATGGCATTGGTCGGGTCCTGATTTTTCAACTGCGTCGTCAGCAAGGCAAGAAAGGTGTTGAAGCTGCCCGCAATGCCAAGCCCCTGCGTTTTGCCGGCGGCCACGGTCGCGGTGCTGGCGGCGGTGCCGTTTGGGTTGGCGCCGAGGCTGCTGGTGGTGGAGGTGCTCATTGGGGCAAATTCCTTTCAGACGGCGATGTCGAGAAGGGAGAGGACAAGACGACGTGGCGAGGCATCGATGCCGATCAGGCCGCCCTCGCCCTCCAGCCAGTCACCCCCAGCCTGGGGGCGGCCATTGCCCGAGCGCTGTCCCCCTCGGCCGCTCCCCGTCTCCCCGCCAGACAATGCAAAGCTGAGTCCACCGCTTGGCAGGGTGATCCCAGCCTGCCCCAGCGCGCGGTCCAGTTGCAGCGCGTCGCGTTGCAGCAGGGCTAGAGTTTCTGGCCGTTCGGCCACGAGATGCACGCTCGCCCCGCCATCGGCTTGCTGGTTCAGATGAATCTCCACCCGGCCCAGTTGTTCAGGCCGCAGGGCGACAGTGATCCGTCCCCCATGCTGCGGCGTATGGGCCAGCGCGATGACCACGGGAGCCACCTGTTGCTGCGGCGTTGCCATGAGGTGCGGCTGCGGCGGCAGGTTTGTCGCCGGCGCCGGCCGGCTTTCCGCGACAGGGGCGCTTGCCCCAACGACGGCGAAGGTCGGCGTTTGGCTCGGCGGCCGCTCCTGACCCCGGCGATCTTCATCCCGGCCAGAACCACGCTCACCTTCGGCGCCCAACGCCGCAGCCAGCGGACCAGCAGGCCCGACCTGGTCAGGCGCGGCAACGGCTGCTTCCGGCGGCCCACGCCCGTCCTCGGACTTTGGCAAAGCCCGCGAGGCGACGGTGCCCGCTGTTGGATTTCCGGCCAAGCGGTCGGCAGCACGTCCCGCGGCCGGCGGTACCGCCGGCGCCGCAGCCGGACGGTCGATGGGTTTGGCCATCGCCGGCTCGGTCGCTGCCGCGAGGGAGGTCAACATGGCCTCCAATTCCCCGGGGAGCTCAAGCGGCGCGGGCGCCTCGGGCAATTGGCCGAGAGCATCGGGGGGCACCCCCAGCTCATCACCTGCCCCCGGCACGCTTGGGGCCGCTGGCCCAGGCGGCATGACGCCGGCTGGCATCGCGAGCAGCCGCGAACCGGCGCTCGCCGCTTCGGCGGCGCCTGAAGCCGAAGGGGCAAGAAAAGCCATAGGCTGAGGGGTGATGGCTTGCGGCAGCATGAGCGCAATGAGGTCGACCGGCAGCGGCATAGAGGCTGGGTCGGTGGGCGCCGGTTCCTCTGCCTCGGCCGCCGGCGGGGTTTTATCGATCGTCGTCGTCCCTACTTCGGTCCCTTTATCGTTGTCGCCAAGGGGGCTGAGCGCATTGGCCTGGACCGCTGCCGCGAAGTGTCCGTCGCCGCTCTCCATCGCCAGCACAGCCTGGAAGTCGCGGGCCGCTTCCTCCTTTCCGGCTGGGGTGGCAGCAGCGGCGCTCATCGGCGGTGGGGATGCTGATGGTGGGGTGACGTTGAGATTGGGCATCGACGACTCCGGCTCGGCGACTGCGGCCTGCGGTGTCATTGCGAGCGGCGTTCCACCCCTGGGCCACGCCTGACCGGAACACTCGGCCGCCTGCCCGGCAAGCTTTGCCGGGCAGATGGCAGGTTTCGCCGCTTCTGCGGCCGGTAAGCCTGGCATGGCGGCTGCAATCTCTCGGCAGCAATCCGGTTGGTGCAATCCCAGGGCCTCCCTGGGACCGCCGCACAAACGCCTCTTGGAGCCTTGCCATGTCGATCTTCGGCGCGCTTGCAACCGCCATCAGCGGCCTGACCTCGCAGTCAAAGGCGCTCGGCAATATCTCCGACAACGTGGCCAACAGCCAGACGGTCGGCTTCAAACGTGTCGATACGGATTTCGTCGCCTACGTCACGCGCTCCACGCTCATCGACAATGAACCAGGCTCGGTCACCGCCCGCCCGGCTTATTCGAACGCGGTGCAGGGCCCCACTGAAATCTCCGATAATCCGCTCGCCATGGCGATCAGCGGCCAGGGTATGTTCAGTGTCGCGCGTGCGATCGGTATCACAGGCACCACGCCGACCTTCGATGAACGCCAATTTTACACCCGGGCCGGCGATTTTTCGCAGGATGCCAATGGCTATCTCGTTAATAGTTCAGGCTACTTCCTGCAGGGCTGGCCCTCGGACCCCCTTACCGGTCTCCCGGACCGCACCAAAATCACCCCAATTCAGGTCTCGCAACAGGTCTACAACCCGATCGCCACAAGCCAAGCCAGCATCACGGCCAATTTGCCCTCCACCAGCACCATCACGACGCCGCCGCTTTCCCTAAGCAGCCCGATCCAGATCTACGATGCGCTCGGCAACCAACGTCTGGTGACGATGACCTTCACCAATACCGCGGCGGATACCTGGACAATGAACGTGACGGCGGCGGGCGATGTCACCTATGGCGCAGGCGGTTTCGACGTTCAGCTCTCCTTCGGCAACGCCGCCGGTGTCGCGCCTGGCACTCTCGGTAGCATCACCACCATCGGGACAACGCCCGCCTCGGTCACTGTCCCTGGCGCTGGCGCAACCGCCTCCGATCTCGGGATGGTCTTCGATTTTGGCCAGGGGCCGCAAAATCTAAACCTCAATCTCGGGACTTTCGGGCAAGCGCTAGGGCTGACCCAGTTCGCCAGCAGCACAGGGAAATTCGACCTGCGCGGTACCTCACAGAACGGCGTCGCGCTTGGCTCCTTCTCTGATCTCGCGATCCGTGCCAATGGCGATGTAACGGTAAACTACGATAACGGGCAGAGCCGGATTATCGCCCGGGCGCCGGTGATTACCTTCAAAAACGTGGACAAGCTGGAACGCCTTGACGGGCAGGCCTTCATGCGCACGGTCGAAAGCGGCGAGGCCACGGTCAATGAGACCGCAACCAACGGCGCGGGCAAGCTGGTCAACGGTTCGGTTGAGAAATCGAACGTCGACATCGCCTCTGAATTCACTAAGTTGATCGTCGCGCAGCGGGCCTATTCGGCCAATACCAAGGTGGTCACCACCTCGGATCAGATGCTGCAAGAAACGATCAACATGGCGCGCTGAGGGGCTGAACCATGGGCCTCGATAGCGCTCTCAACATCGCCCGCAGCGGCTTGGTCGCGATTCAGCGCAATCTCGACCTCGTTTCACAGAATATCGGCAATGCGAAGACGCCTGGCTATACACGCAAGACCCTGGTCCAGGAGTCAGTATTCGACGCCGGCGGCCCGGCAGGCGTCAGGCTGGGCGGCGTCCAGAGAGAGATCGATACGGCCGTACTGGCGCGGCTCGACCGGAGCCGGGCCGATGTCGCCGCGGCCACCACGCGTGAGAGCGCCTTGCAAGGCATCGAGCTGGCGCATGGGACAACTGATGCGGGTACGACCGTTGCGGATGCCATCACCGGGCTGTTGAACGGCTTTACCAATCTGGCGGCGGCGCCGGCCGATGCCGGGCAGCAGCAGACAACATGGTTCGCCGCCCGGACCCTGGCGCAGCGCCTGAACGGCGTCGCCGATGCGGTGGGCAAGGCGCGCCAGGAAGCGCAGGACGGCATCGTCACTGACGTGGCGACGGCCAATGCTGCACTGCGCGAGATCGCCAGCCTGACGAACGAGATTCGGGCGCGACGGGGGATCGAAACTCCCGCACTCGAAGATAAGCGAGATGCGGCAGTGGCAAGCTTTGCCAACATCATTCCCGCTAATATCGTTCGTCGGCCGAATGGCGAGGTCCAACTGATCACGCTGAATGGCGTTCTTCTACCGCTCGATCCGAACAACGACGTGTTGCAGACCTCCTCCGCGGTGACGGCCCCGGCAGCCTATTACGGGGTCGGTGGCAGCCTGCCCGGAGTTACGCTGAACGGCACCGATATCACCAAACAATTGAGCGGTGGATCACTCGCCGAACAGATCGGGCTCCGGGATACAATCCTACCGCGCTATCAGGCCGAACTCGACCTGACGGCCGCGACCCTCGCCTATCGCTTCAACGCGGAAGGCCTCGCACTCTTTACCGATCGCGACGGCACGGCAGTGCCCGACGTGACCCAACCCTATGCGGGCAGCAATCAGGTCGGCTTCGCCGCCCGCATCATGGCGAACCCAGCGATCGGTAATAATCCGGCGCTGCTGCGAGACGGCACGCATGCCATCACCGGCAGCCCAACGGGACCATCGGCCTTTACGCCCAACCCTACGGGTGGCCCAGCGAGTTTCACCACGCTGATCGACCGGGTCCGAAATTATGCCCTCGGTGCCGAGGCCGCGGCGGGGGTGCCCTGGTCGGGAATAGCAACCGGGGGTCTTGGCCCCGATGGCAGCCTCGCTTCGCCCTTCATCGCCCCCGCCGCAATTGCCGATTACGCCGCCCGCATGACCAGCGCCCAAGTGGGCGACCGGGCGGCGGCGAGCGATGCCAAGGAGCGCGCGGCGACGCTCCGGGACGCGCTGCAGTCGAAGTTCAATGCCCGCTCCGGCATCGATACCGATCAGGAGATGGCGAACATGATCACCCTGCAGAATGCCTATGCGGCGAATGCCCGGGTGATCTCGACGATCCAGAGCATGTGGTCGTCGCTGCTCTCTATCGGTAGCTGACACGGAGGCCAGGCATGCCGGGGATCGATATACTGAGCCTTGTGCAAACGGATACCGAAGCGCTTCGGCTGCGTTTGCAAACTCTGACCCGCCAAGTGGCGACCGGCAAGATAGGGGCGGTCGCCGGCGACATTGCGCCGCAACTGGCGCGGGCGCAGTCGCTCGGCTCCGCGATGTCGCGCCTCGATACCTACGGGAAGGTCATCGACCGCACCCTCGGCGAGACCCAGGCGAGCCAGACCGCACTCAAGCAGTTGCAGGATATCGCCACGCAATTCGCCAATACCACCGCCATCAAGCTCGACCCGAGCGACACGCAGTCCCTTGCCTTCGCGGCAAGCGCGGCGAAGCGGGCACTGGTGCAGGCGGGGCAGTTGCTCAACAGCCAGTACCAGGGCCAGTACCTCTTCGGTGGGACAGACAGCGCCAATCCACCAGTCCGCGACGCGGAGGGCCTGCCCACCTCCGGCCTCGCCACCCAGATTGCCGCTGCTGTCGCCACGCTGGGCGGTGGCAATGCATCGAGCATCGACGCCAGCACGAAGGCGATCGCGCAATCCGATACCGCCGGCGTGACGCCGTTCTCGGCCTTCGTCTCAGACCCGGCGACGGGGCTCGCGGAAGGGCGCCGTTCGATCCCGACCGCCGATGGCCAGACGCTGCCCTTCGGTCTCTTTGCCAATCGCAATGCCGATACGGCATCGAACGGCAATACGACCGGGTCCTGGGCCCGCGACCTACTGCGCGGGCTCGCCTCGATCGCCGCGCTGACACCGGCACAGGCCGCCGTTCCGCAGGATTTCCGTCAGCTGACCAGCCTGATCCGTGACGGGCTACATGCCGCCAGCGACGGCATCAGCAATGAGGCCGGCGCGCTCGGCCTGACCGAGCAGCAACTCAAGACCACGCAGGACAACCATGCGGCGATGCGCGATGCGTTAAAGGGCCAACTCGCCGGCATCACAGATGTCGACATGGCCTCGACACTCGCGGCCCTGCAGCAGACCCAGACCGCGCTGCAAGCCAGCTACACCGTGCTCGGGCGGCTGGCGAACCTCAATCTCACCCAGTTCCTGCGCTGAGCCTCGCTTCAGCGGGCGTTAAGCGGAACCGGCGATACTGCCTTCCGGCCGCCGGGCCGATCCCCGAGAGGAGATAACATGTCCACGCTGGTGCTCGAATTACGGCAAGGGGATCTGATGGTCGTCAACGGCGCGCCCATCCGTTTCCGTAACCGCGCGCGCATAGAACTGGCCGCCAAGGCACGCTTTCTCTTCGGCAAGCAAATCATGTCGCCCGAGGCAGCTACCTCTCCGGCGCGCCGCATCTACTTCGCCTTGCAGACCGCCTATATCGGCTCCGATGACGAACGCGCCGGCGGCCTGGGCGCTGC
>Ga0114963_10003653_pt1 | contig 10535 bp, 8 predicted proteins | sample C_131016_EF_Meta_FD_87019 | JGI IMG/M metagenome (GOLD analysis project Ga0114963, IMG submission 87019) | Freshwater microbial communities from Lake Croche, Canada to study carbon cycling - C_131016_EF_MetaG | ecosystem: Environmental > Aquatic > Freshwater > Lake | place: Lake Croche, Canada...
CGCGCGGCCCGGTCATGCTCAGCCAGGTGGCGACCATGGAAACCACAGGGGGGCCGGCGCTGATCGACCGCCTGAACCGCAGCCGCAACATTACCTTCGAGGTCGAGCTCTCGGGCGCGCCTTTGGGCGACGTGGCAGCGGCCGTGGAGAAATTGCCCAGCGTAAAAAATCTGCCTGCTGGTGTAAAACAGCTCACGCTGGGAGACGCCGAGGTGATGGCCGAACTTTTTGCCAGTTTCGGTCTGGCCATGCTGACCGGCGTGCTGTGCATTTACATCGTGCTGGTATTGCTATTTAAAGACTTTTTGCATCCCTTTACCATCTTGGCGGCCCTGCCTTTGTCTTTGGGCGGGGCTTTCGTGGGTTTGCTGATTGCCGATAAGAGCTTTTCTATGCCCTCCTTGATCGGCCTGATTATGTTGATGGGTATCGCCACCAAAAACTCTATTTTGCTAGTGGAGTACGCCATCTTGGCGCGCAGGGGCCATGACGGCCGAGACGGTCAGGCCGTGCGTGCGCCCATGAGCCGCTTTGACGCGCTGGTCGACGCCTGCCACAAACGCGCGCGCCCCATCGTGATGACCACCATCGCCATGGGCGCCGGTATGGTGCCGCTGGCAGCGGGCTGGAGTGCGGCCGATGGCAGCTTTCGCAGCCCCATGGCCGTGGCGGTGATCGGCGGCCTGATGACGTCCACCGTCCTCAGTCTGCTGGTGATCCCTTCGGTGTTCACCGTCATGGACGACTTGGAACACTGGGTGGGCCGTCTCAAGGCCCGCTTTTTCGGCGCTAAGAGCACCTAGGCGGGCGCGCCTGGCTGGGCGCGGGGGTTATTTGCCCGCCTGCACCATCTTCATGGCCGAGGCGATGAGCGCCGAGACCTCGCCCATGGAGCTGGGCACGATCAGGGTGGTGGTCGCATCGCCCGCTACGCGGCTGTAGGCTTCGACGGCTTTTTCCGCCACTTTGAGCTGCACCGCCATGTCGCCGCCGGGCTGTTGTATGGCGGCGGCGATGCGCTCGATGGCCTGCGCTGTCGCGTTGGCTACGGCGGTAATCGAGGCCGCTTCGCCTTCGGCTTTGTTGATCACGGCTTGCTTTTCGCCTTCGGAGCGGGCGATAAAGGCTTCGCGCTCGCCGGTGGCGATATTGATTTGTTCCTGGCGGCGGCCCTCGGAGGCCGCAATCAATGCGCGCTTGCCGCGCTCGGCGGTGATCTGGGCCTGCATGGCGTGCAAAATTTCTTTGGGCGGGGTGAGATCCTTGATCTCGTAGCGCAACACCTTGACGCCCCAGTTCAGCGCCGCCTCGTCGATGGCGGCGACCACCTGGGCGTTGATGATGTCGCGCTCCTCAAAGGTTTTGTCTAACTCCAGCTTACCGATCACCGAACGCAAAGACGTCTGCGCCAGCTGCGAAATGGCCACCAGGTAGTTGGACGAACCATAGCTGGCGCGCATCGCATCGGTCACCTGAAAGTACAAGATGCCGTCCACCTGCAGCTGGGTGTTGTCCCGGGTAATGCAGACTTGACTGGCGATGTCCAGCGGGATTTCCTTGAGGACATGGCGGTAGGCCACGCGGTCGATAAATGGCACCAAAAAATTCAAACCCGGCGTGAGCGTGCCTTGGTACTTGCCCAAGCGCTCGATGACCCAGGCATGCTGCTGGGGCACGACCTTGATGGACTGGGTGATAAATATCACCGCGATCAGCAAAACAACGACTGCGATTTCCATAACGTTTCTCCCTTAGGTTTTTTCAAGCACCAGGCGGCTGCCCAGCATTTCCACCACACGGTGTTCGCCCGGCTCGGGCAGGGCGCCGGGGCGCAGCAGGGCGCTCCATTGCGCGCCCCGGTAGTGCACTTGCGCGCTGCCGTCACTTTGCCAGGCACTGACCTGGACTAAGCCTCCGATATCCAAATTCACATTCGGGTTGGCCTGCGCCTGCGGTTCGGCGCCCTGGCGCAGCTTCCAGCGCCGCCAGAGCACGACCGAGGCGCCACCCACCACGGCTGCGACCACAATTTGCGCCGCCAGCGCCGCGCCCAAATGGGCAGCCAAGGCGGCCGCCGCCATGCCCAGGGCCAGCATCAGCAGGTAAAAACTGCCTACTGCCAGCTCGGCGGCAACGGTTAAACCGGCCAAAACCCACCAAAAAGTTGTTTGTTCCATGGCAATTTCTCTCCTGTAGACCCGCCTGAAGGCCCGATTGTCCGCCTTCGGGTCCAAAAACAGCTGACCTGAAACAATAAATCCTTACACTTGCGCCTCTTTTTGACTTTTTGGCCTGCGCCGGAGCCCCTGCAATGAAGTTTCGCTTTCCCATCATCATCATTGATGAAGATTTCCGGTCCGAGAACACCTCGGGCCTGGGCATCCGCGCCTTGGCGCAGGCCATCGAGTCCGAGGGCTTGGAGGTACTGGGCGTCACCAGCTACGGTGACCTGAGCCAGTTTGCCCAGCAGCAAAGCCGGGCGAGTGCCTTTATTCTGTCCATCGACGACGAGGAATTCACCCCCGGCCCGGACCTGGACCCCGCCGTGCTGAATTTGCGCAATTTCATCGAGGAAGTGCGCCGCAAGAACTTGGATGTGCCGATTTACGTCTACGGCGAGACCAAGACCAGCCGCCATATCCCTAACGATATCTTGCGCGAGTTGCATGGCTTTATCCATATGTTTGAGGACACGCCCGAGTTTGTGGCGCGCCACATCATCCGCGAGGCCAAAAGCTACTTGGAGGGTGTGCAGCCGCCGTTTTTCAAAGCGCTGCTCGACTATGCCGAGGATGGCTCCTATTCCTGGCACTGCCCGGGCCATTCGGGTGGTGTTGCCTTTTTGAAGAGCCCGGTGGGGCAAATGTTCCACCAGTTTTTTGGCGAGAACATGCTGCGTGCCGACGTATGCAATGCGGTAGAGGAACTCGGCCAGTTGCTCGACCATACCGGCCCCGTGGCCGCGTCCGAGCGCAATGCGGCGCGTATTTTTAACGCCGACCACTGCTTTTTCGTGACCAACGGTACCAGCACCAGCAACAAAATGGTCTGGCACCATACGGTCGCGCCCAATGACATCGTGGTGGTGGACCGCAATTGCCACAAGTCCATCTTGCACGCCATCATCATGACCGGGGCGATCCCGGTATTTTTGAAGCCTACGCGTAACCACTTTGGCATCATCGGGCCTATTCCTAAAGAAGAATTCGAGCCCGCCGCGATTCGCGCCAAGATCAAAGCCAACCCGCTGGTCAAAGAGCATTTGGGCGAGGTCGATGTCAAAACCATCAAGCCGCGTGTGCTGACGCTGACCCAATCTACCTACGACGGCGTGCTTTACAACACCGAGACGGTGAAAAACTTGCTCGATGGCTACGTGGAGAACATCCACTTTGACGAGGCCTGGTTGCCGCACGCGGCCTTCCACCCGTTTTACGGCACCTACCACGCCATGGGCAAAAAGCGCAAGCGCCCCAAAGAGGCGATGGTGTACTCAACCCAGTCCATCCACAAACTGCTGGCGGGCATTAGCCAGGCCAGCCATGTGTTGGTGCAAGACTCGCAAACCGTCAAGCTGGACAAGCACTTGTTCAACGAGGCGTACTTGATGCACACCAGCACCAGCCCGCAGTACAGCATCATCGCCAGCTGCGACGTAGCGGCCGCCATGATGGAGCCCCCCGGCGGCACCGCTTTGGTCGAAGAGAGCATCGTAGAGTCGCTGGACTTTCGCCGTGCCATGCGCAAAGTCGACGAGGAATATGGCCAGGACTGGTGGTTCAAGGTGTGGGGCCCGGACCAGATCGCCGAAGAAGGAATAGGCCGCGCGGACAACTGGATCATCAAAGGCGAATCGGCCAAGGCCAAAGCGGGCGTGAACTGGCACGGCTTTGGAAAGATGGCGGCCGGCTTCAATATGCTGGACCCGATCAAGGCAACCATCGTGACGCCCGGCATGGACTTGAACGGCAAATTTGCCAAAAAGGGCGGCATTCCGGCGAGCATCGTGACCAAGTTTTTGGCCGAGCACGGCGTAGTGGTGGAAAAGACGGGGCTTTACAGCTTTTTCATCATGTTCACCATCGGCATTACCAAAGGCCGCTGGAACAGCATGCTGACCGCGCTGCAGCAGTTCAAGGACGACTACGCCAAGAACCAGCCTATGTGGCGCGTGCTGCCCGAGTTTGTACAAAAACACCCGCGCTACGAAAAAATGGGCCTGGCTGACTTGTGCCAGCATGTCCATGAGCTCTACGCCAAGTACGACATCGCACGCTTAACCACCGAGATGTACCTCAGCGACCTGACGCCGGCCATGAAGCCTAGTGACGCCTATGCCCATATCGCGCTGCGCAAAACCGAGCGCGTGGAGATCGACCACCTGGAAGGGCGCGTCACGGTGGGCTTGGTAACGCCTTATCCACCGGGCATTCCCTTGCTGATCCCGGGCGAGGTCTTTAACAAAAAGATCGTGGACTACCTGAAATTCGCCCGCGAATTCAATGCCTTGTGCCCCGGCTTTGAGACCGATATCCACGGCCTGGTGGAGGAAGAGGGCGAGGACGGAAAGGTCCGTTATTTCGCCGACTGCGTGCGCGACTAAGCCCACGCTGGGCGGCTAGCGCGCGCCGCTTATTCGGTGAGCACGCCCATGGTCTTGTTGTAGCCGCCGTCCACAAAAGTGACTTCGGCCGTCACGCCAGCGGCCAAGTCGCTGAGCAGAAAGGCGGCCATATTGCCGACGTCGTCAATCGTGACATTGCGCCGTATGGGCGAGGCGTCTGCCACCATTTTGAGCAGCTTGCCAAAGTCTTTGATGCCGCTGGCCGCCAGCGTTTTGATGGGGCCGGCGCTGATGCCGTTTACGCGAATGCCCTTGGGTCCCACCGCTTCTGCCAAGTAACGCACCGAGGCTTCTAATGACGCTTTGGCCAGCCCCATGGTGTTGTAGTTGGGGATGATGCGGTCCGCGCCCAAATAACTCAGCGTCAGCAGCGCGGCGCCAGGGCGCAAGTGCGGCAAAGCCGCTTTGGCCAGCGCCGGAAAGCTGTAGGCGCTGATGTCATGGGCAATGCGAAAAGCCTCGCGGCTGATGCCTTCTAAAAAATTGCCGGCAATCGCCTCGCGCGGGGCAAAACCAATGGCGTGCACAAAACCGTCAAACTGGGGCCAGTGCACAGACAGGTCGGCAAACAACTTGTCGATCTGGGCGTCGTCGCCTACATCGCAATCAAAAACCAGGCTGGAGTTGAACTCGGCGGCAAACTCGGTAATCCGGTCCTTAAAGCGCTCGCCCACATAGCTAAACGCCAACTCGGCGCCCTGGGCGTGGCAGGCTTTGGCAATGCCGTAGGCGATGGACCGGTTGGACAGCACGCCAGTAATAAGTAGTTTTTTGCCAGTTAAAAAGCCCATGTCTTTACACGCCCTGAGTGGATTGAAGTGATTGGAAAACCAATTGTCGCATGCAGGTTTAGCGCATCCACAGGTAGGCGCCCAGGACGATGGCTATGGCCACGATGCCCCACAGCGCGCCCTGGCCTGTGCCGGCACTGGCCGGCTCGGACGCGGCGGGCGCCGCGGCGTCTGCCGGTGCTGCCACGGCGTAGGCTTCGGGGTAACGGGCCTGCATCGCCAGGTCAAAGCGCTTGAAGAAGTCTTCGGCCATGGATTTGGCTACGCCATCGATCAGCCGTTGGCCCATTTGCGCGACCTTGCCGCCCACCGAGGCATGGACTTCGTAGCTAAGCGTGTTGCCGCTGCCATTGGGCGTGAGCAACACCTTGGCATTGCCCTTGCCGAAACCGGCCGGTCCGCCTTGGCCCTCGAAGCTAATGGTGTAGCTGTGCGGCGGATTGACGTCTGAGAGGGTGATCTTGCCTGTGAATTTAGCAGCAACGGGCCCGATTTTGAGCGCCATGCCAATAGCAAAAGTGTCCGGCCCGCTGGCCTCAACCTTGTCGCAACCGGGAATGCACTGTTTGAGGACCTCGGGGTCGTTCAGTGCGTCCCAGGCTTGTTGTTGGGTAATGGCCAGTTCGCGGCTACCTTGCATTTCCATGGTGAATCCTTTCGTGAAGCGGCTTTGTGCGCTAAGTGGGGGTCTATTGTTTCACGGCTACTGCCGCATCAATCGCGCCAGGCTGCTGGCCAGGTCTTCGAGCTTGGTGAGGTTATGGATGGCCACCATGCCGTGCGCGGCTTGGTTAAGGGCTTGGGCGCCCTGGGCCAGCGGGGCGTAGCCGTCAAAGCGCAGCAAGGGGTTGAGCCACAAAATGCGCCGCGTATGCAGCATGAGCCAGTCCAGCTCCTTCGAAAGCAGCTGTGGCTCACCGGTATCCAGGCCGTCGGTAATGACCAAAACCAAGGTCCGGCGCCCTACCAAGGTGCGCGCATGGTGGGTGCGCAAGCTTTCCAGCGACTGGCCAAGCTGGGTGCCGCCGGCGAAATCTTCGATCAGCGCATTGGCGTGGCCCAGCATGGCGTCGGTGTCGGCCAGTTTGAAGGCCGTGCTCAGGTCGGTGAGCTGGGTGCCAAAGGCAAATACAGCGCGCCGGGGGTGTTTGTGGGTGGCGGCATGCAAAAAGGCCAAAAGCAGGCGGGCATAGCGCTCCATGGAGCCCGAGATATCGACCAAGATAAGCAAAGGCAGGGGCTGTTGACGCCGCTGGCGCTTGGGTAAATGCAGGGTTTCACCGCCCAGGCGCACGGCCGCACGCATCACGCCAGACCAATGCAGGCGCGCCCCGCGCGCGCCCACTTGCAGGCGGCGGCTGGCATGTTCAGGCAGTGGCAAGGGGATGTCGCGGGCCAGCCGCTCCACCAGGCGGTACTCGCTGGCCGACATGGCATTGAAGTCGGCGTGGCGCAGGCGGTGCACATCGCTGGCTGTCATGGCGGCGTCAAAATCGAGCTTTTGGTCCTGGGCCGAGGGCTTGGCCTGTGGCCCGCGGATTTTGGGTGGCGACAAGGCCTCGCGCACCCGCGGTCGGCGTTTGCTGGGTTCGGCCTTGCCCTCGGCGCTGGGCAGCATTTGCGACAGCAGTTTGTGCGCCATATTGGGGTCGCGGAAAAACACCTCAAAAAGCTCACGAAACACCATACGGTCCTGCTCGCGGCTGACCAGCACGGCCTCCAGGGCAGCGCTCAGGTCCTGCCGGTTGGACAAACCCACGTGCAGCGCTGCTTGGGCGCTAAGCCCGATACGGGCGCTGTCCAGCTGCACGCCGGCGCGGCGCAAGCTGCGCCCAAAAGCAGCCAAATTGCCGGCCAGCTTGCCCGTGCGTGCGTCGCCCAGGGTCATGCGGCCTCGTCAGGCGGCGTCAGCACGGCCTGGGCCAGCGTGTGGGTGAGGGCGGCCACGTCTTCGCGTTGCTTGAACATGATGCCGGCGGTATCGCTCATGATTTCGGGGTCCAGGTCCAGCGTGTCCAGGGCGACCAGCGCTTTGGCCCACTCCACGCTCTCGGCGATGCCAGGTGCACGCTGGAAGGCATTAGAAAAGGGTTGGCCGCGCAAGCGGTTGACCGCATCAGCCACCTGGCTAGCCAAATGGGCCGAGGCATCGGGCACTTGTGCACTGATGATCTCCAACTCCCGGTCACGGTCGGGGTAGTCCAGCCAGTGGTAAAGGCAACGGCGCTTGACCGCGTCATTGAGCTCGCGGGTACGGTTGCTGGTCAGGATGGTGACCGGCTTGAAGGCGGCGCTCACGGTGCCGATTTCGGGAATGCTGACCTGGTATTCGCCCAGGTATTCCAGCAAAAAAGCCTCGAAGGGCTCGTCGGCGCGGTCTACCTCATCGATTAGCAGCACCGCGCCGGGCGCCGGGGCTTGCAGCGCTTGCAGGAGTGGACGACGAATGAGGTAGCGGTCTTGGTACACCTCGCGCTCGACCTGGTCGACCGCTTGCAAAGCGTCCTTGGCGGCTTCGTTGTGGGTCTGGGCGGCGCGCATGTGCAGCAGCTGGGCGGCGTAATTCCATTCGTAGAGCGCCTCGCGCTGCTCTAAACCGTCATAGCACTGCAGGCGCAGCAGCTGGCGCTGCATGGCTTTGGCCAGGGCTTTGGCCAATTCGGTTTTGCCCACGCCCGGTTCGCCTTCTAAGAGCAGGGGCCGCTCCAACTTGAGTGCCAGAAACACCGCGGTCGCCAAGCGCCGGTCGGCGAAATAGCCACACTGGCGCAGCGCGTCAATCAGGGCGTCGATGGTGGGAAAGAGGTTCATGGCGTGCGTCCATAAAAATGGCCCCGCGTTTTTAGCACGGGGCCCTGTGCAATACGGCCCGAAAGCCGGACGCCTGTCAGGCCAGGCAGTGTGCCACAGCCCGCTGCGTCAGCACGCTGATCAGGTTGGCCCGGTAAGCCGCACTGGCGTGGATATCTGCATTCAGGCCATCGGCGTCGATGTGCACGGAAGCGGCCGATGCCACGGTAAAGCTCTTGTTGAGCGCATCCTCCAGGCCTTTGTGGCGGAAAACGCCTTGCGCCGCGCCGGTAATGGCAACGCGTACGCCATGGTCGGTTTGGGCCAAAAATACGCCCACCAACGCAAAACGCGACGCAGCCTGCACAAACTTCATGTAGCACGCGGTTTTGGGCTGGGGAAAGCTGATTGCGGTAATCAGTTCGCCCGGCTCCAGCGCGGTGGTAAACATGCCCAAGAAGAAGTCGTCCGCTTCGATGCGCCGCTTGTCGGTGTGCACCGTCGCACCCAGTCCGAGCACGGCGCTGGGGTAGCAAGCTGATGGGTCGTTATTGGCCACCGAGCCGCCCAAGGTGCCCATAGCCCGCACTTGGCGGTCGCCGATGTGCGAGGCCAGGTCGGCTAGCGCCGGAATCATGGACTTGACGGTATTGCTATTGGCCACGTCCATATGCCGGGTCATCGCGCCGATGACCACGGCTTTGCCGTTGGGCTCAATGCCTGCCAATTCTTTGACGCCCCCCAGATCGGCGATATGGCCGGGCTGGGAAAGGCGCATTTTCATGGACGGCAGCAAGGTTTGGCCGCCGGCGAGAACCTGCGCGCCCGAGGCTACCGATTGGAGCGCCTCCGCTAAAGAGGCAGGCCGGTCGAGTGTGAATGCATACATGTGTGAACTCCTTTGCTGCTTTAGGCTTTGGCCGCCTGGATGGCTTCCCACACGCGGTGGGGCGTTGCGGGCATGTCAAATTCTTTGACGCCCAGGCCGTGCAGCGCGTCCAGCACCGCGTTGATCACCGCCGGTGGCGAGCCAATCGCCCCAGCCTCGCCGCAGCCCTTGGTGCCCAAGGGGTTGTGGGTGCAGGGGGTGCAAATATTGCCAATTTGGAACTCAGGGAAGTCGTCGGCGCGCGGCATGGCGTAGTCCATGAAGGAGCCGGTGAGCAACTGGCCGGTTTCGCGGTCGTACACGCAGTTCTCCATCAGCGCCTGGCCGATACCTTGCACCAAACCGCCGTGCACCTGGCCCTCGACGATCATCGGGTTGATGATGGTGCCAAAGTCGTCCACCGCAGTGAATTTCTCCACGCGCGTCACGCCGGTGGCGGGGTCGATTTCCACCTCGCAAATATAGGTACCCGCCGGGAAGGTGAAGTTGGTCGGGTCGTAAAAGGCCGTCTCGTTCAGGCCGGGCTCGAGCTTGTCCAGCGGATAGTTGTGCGGGACATAGGCGGTCAGGGCCACCTGGCCGAAAGTCACCTTTTTATCCGTGCCTTTGACGGTGAACTCGCCGTTGGCAAACTCTACGTCTGCGTCGCTGGCCTCCATCAGGTGGGCGGCAATTTTCTTGGCCTTGGTTTCGATTTTGTCCAGCGCCTTCATGATGGCTGCGCCACCCACGGAAATCGAGCGAGAGCCGTAGGTGCCCATCCCAAACGGTACGCGCCCGGTATCGCCATGCACCACGTCTACCGCGTCTACGGCGACGCCCAAACGGGCCGCCACCACTTGCGCGAAGGTGGTCTCGTGGCCTTGGCCGTGGCTGTGCGAGCCGGTAAACACCGTCACGCTGCCCGTGGGGTGAACCCGAATTTCGCCGCACTCAAACAAGCCGGCCCGTGCGCCCAAGGCGCCGGCGATATTGCTGGGCGCAATGCCGCAGGCCTCGATGTAGCTGGAATAGCCAATACCGCGCAACAAGCCTTTGGCGGCGCTGGCCGCCTTGCGGGCTTCAAAACCAGCAACGTCGGCCATGTCTTGGGCCTTGTTCATGCAGCCATGGTAGTCGCCGCTGTCGTACTGCAGTGCGACTGGCGTTTGGTAAGGCCAGGCGTTGATGAAGTTGCGCTTGCGAATTTCATCTTGCGAAAGGCCCATCTCCCAGCCGCAGCGGCTGACCAGGCGCTCTAGCAGGTAGGTGGCTTCGGGACGCCCGGCGCCACGGTAAGCGTCCACGGGCGCGGTGTTGGTAAACCAGGCGTCCACCTCGACGTAGATTTGGGGGCAGGTGTACTGTCCGGCCAGCAAGGTGGCGTACAAAATCGTGGGTACCGCCGTGGAGAAAGTGGACAGGTAGGCGCCCAAATTGGCATCGGTGTGCACGCGCATTC
>Ga0114963_10003654_pt1 | contig 10532 bp, 19 predicted proteins | sample C_131016_EF_Meta_FD_87019 | JGI IMG/M metagenome (GOLD analysis project Ga0114963, IMG submission 87019) | Freshwater microbial communities from Lake Croche, Canada to study carbon cycling - C_131016_EF_MetaG | ecosystem: Environmental > Aquatic > Freshwater > Lake | place: Lake Croche, Canada...
CCGATTCAAATTAAACAGGTGTAAGCATGGCAAAGCAGGTGGTTCAGTGTGTTTCATCTCAACGGGAGGGTCGATCGTGACGTTGTACCACGAACAATATTCGGAAGAGGAATCCGCGTTTCAAGAAGCGTTTTCGACGGGTGGAGGTTCCACGTGCGGAACATACTGTGAATGCGGTCGATGTTATTTTATCGCCGGATCAGATCATGGGGATTACGAAGAGGGCCAGCTCGACGATCTGCTTCAGTCGGCACAAAATGATCCGGACAAGTTCATTCCCGAAGACAATTACTCATCGATCGAGATGGTAGAAATCGGCGGAGAAAGGCTTGTGGTCCAATGCAAGTGCGCCAAGGCGCAAAAATACATCAAGTTTTTTGAATCGCATCTTCATGAAATTGCAAAATACGCTGCGATCAGGCTGAAGCAAAGGGTTGCTCAACTTCGCCGGGAGCTCGCTGAGGACACGCTCAAGGCGTCGGCTCTCGGCGAGTCCCTCAAAGAGTATCAGCAAACCGAGGCCAGAATCGAAGACGTCGAGGAGTTTGAGGAATGATGGAATTCATCGGCGAAACAGCAACCGGGGCCACGTTTAGCTTATGCAGGCGTTTTACGAATCGTCGGCAACGAGTGCAGCGCGTTCATACGCGTTTGATCTGTTCAACAGATCGGCCCGTGTTGAAACCGTTTGTCGCAAAACAGCGACGCATCATGACTGAAGGGAATCAAATGAGATCACGCAAAAACAACGAAACGATTCTGACGCCGAGACAATTCAGGTTTTTGTCGTCGATCCAGCACGCGGAGAGGTGCAGCGGAGCAATTCAGGAAGCGGTCGAACAAGTCTCAGGCGAGTTGACGCGTCAGCATTTTTCGCGGATCTGTTCGTCTTTGCTGGCTCGCGGATTGGTCGAAAAGCGTAGAGGATCATTGAACAAGCTGGTGTTTTATAAAATCACGAATGCGGGTTTGGAGTGCTTGCAGTCTTACCAGATTACGGTAACCGTTTAGTGATGGATACAGAACGAACATCGCATGGGTACATAAATCTCGATGTCCCGACGATTGGGCTTCATGCGGCGTCGTTTAGTGTTAGTTTGTTGTCGTGTGTGACCACGAACCAGCGAGGCCGACGATGAGCCGAAGAACACAGTTTGCGATATGTCTTTTCGTGATGGCGGCCATGTCGATGGTGGCGTTCGTGCTGCTGACCGGCAAGTCGGTTCAAAGCTATGCGGCGTCTGGGGCCGTCCCGAACGATAATGGTTGGTTCGCGCTGATCGCGTCGATTCTCGGAACTGGCGGGTTTTCCGTTGCTGGAATCGTGACGCTGCTGCTGCACAAGATTCTTCCGTCTGCTACTGCGATCAGCGATGGCAATGTCTCGGAGGTTGTCGAACTGTCGGCGGCGTTCGTCGCGTTGATGCGAGACCGGACCAATCGAGCGGCACAACGGCGGTTTTTCTTCGCGTTGGCCGACGCGGCGGACGTGCTTCCGGGTGTTGTGGTCAGTCATGAAAACAACGTGTTGATCCTGAAATACAGCGGGTTTGCTGATCCGGTGAGCGACAAGACGTGATTGAGGCCACGAAAACAGCGGAAAAACTGATCGCGAAGTTTTGCAAGAGGCGGCGACATGCGGCGAACCATTATAATTCTCGGATTGCTGCTGAGCGGTTGCGGGCCGTTGTGGGATCAGCCGGGCGAGCCGAAGCCGGACGTGCCGGTGGTCACGGAACGAGCACCAGCAGCGGAGATTTGGCGTGCGTTGGCTCATGATGTCGAAACTTCCGTCATTCACTCTCCGAAGGAACTTGCGAGGTACGTCAAGTGTCTGCGGGAAAGCGGTGATCTGAGTTCCGACGATCAAGCCGAGTTTGATCGTCAGTTCATTGGCGCGTCGAAAGATCCAAATGAGTTCTCTGATCAAAAGGCTGCGGCGGCAAAGTTAAGGGGGTTGAAATGATCCAGAACTTCGTTCCCGGCTATGTAAACGACAAATCAAGAATACAGGAATCCATACAGTCCCGGCTTGCTGCGGGCCAGAATGTTTTTGCGTCGTCGTATGCGGCGGCCAATGCTCCACAGTTGCCAGGGACGTGGCGACGGATGGTTTCCGAGGGATACACGGGTGTGTTCTTGCGGGACCGTGAGGTCAGGCTACTTGGAAAGTATCGTCGACCATTTTTTCAGAAGGCTGGAACATGCGTCAGCCGTGGAATGGCTCGCGGTATTCAGTGTTCGCTCGATTATTCGATCGTTGAGACAGTCAGCCTTCAGTGTCCAGTAACGATTTCTTTCGCACCGATTTACTCGTTTGCCCGTCACGAAATCGGGCGCGACCGATGCGGACTTCAGGATGGTGCGATTCTGGCGGATGCTGCCCGTGCGGTTCACGATCTGGGCGTTACGACGGACGAACTGTTTCCAGGGACGTCGGAAGATGATGTTGAGCGTCTGGCCGTTCGTTATGCTGGTCCAGGGGTTGGCAGTCCGTCCAGTTGGATCGCTGCGGCGAAGGGTCACACGTGCGCGACGTTCCTTCCTGAAACGCTGGAACTGCTGTTTGACTGCATCGCTGCCGGGTACGCGGTTCCCTACGCGCACGGGTACATCACCAGCAAGCCAAACGCGAAAGGTATCTCTGATCTTGGATCGTTCGGGCCGCATTGCCGGTGTTTTGTCGGTGTATTCCTCGACGAGAACGGAGAGACGCAACTCGAATCGTCTGAGTCGTGGGGACGGTTTCCGGCGGGTGATCCTCACGTTGAAGACTCGACGATGCCGGTGGAACAAATCCCGTGTATCACTCTAAGATATGCCGGTGGAACAAAAACACTGGCTCCTGGGGACGTAGGTGTGAACGCGAAACGGTTCTGGTCTCAAATCCAATCTGGTGGAGAGGCCTGGGCGGTCGGTGTGCCAAAGTTCGAAGCTGAGTCGATGGCTGAATTGGACCGACAAACGCGAATGGCCTGAAAGGTTTGGTTTGTTATGGCTCGAAACATCAAAATCATGGTTTGGGCTGCGGCAGTCTGCGGAATAATCTTGCTGCTGCCTGTCCTTGCGTTGTTTGCGGGAACGCCAGAGGAAAAAGCACGGGCGGCGGTGATTGTCACGCGAACGCGGCTTGAGTTGGCCAAGCGGGCGGAATTGCCGGATTCACACGCGAAATCTGGTGACGCGGCAATCCCGATGCAACTGACGTTCGAGTCTCAAGCCACGGCCAAACGGATCGCATGCAAAGTTTTCACGACGCCGAACTGCATTCCTTGCAAACGGCAAAAGGCTGACAACGGGGCTGGAGATGACAGGCTATCGTTCGAGTATCTCGAAGGTCAAAGCCCGTCCGGCGTCTATCCTTGCACGACATATGTTGATTCAACGGGCAAGACGCGGTATATCGACGGCTACAAGACAACTGCCCAAATTTGGGAAGTGATCCAGAGAAACAACCCGCCACAGGAAGCCTACGCGGCGACGGGGTCCGGTGGTGCGATTCGGGCGAAGTCTCAAATTCAATCTGCTCTAACGTGGTGGCGATCGAGTATAGGAACTGGTCCAGTATTGTTCTCTTGGAAAAGAACTGGGGCACAGACGTTTCCACTGTTGCACTCGAAGCCGGAGCAATGGACGTTCGCGAACGTGTTCGGCGACCTCGGGGAGTTTCTTGTAAGTGCTCCCGGATCGAAATTGCCGGTTGAGCCGATAATCCTCGGATATCGACGATCGGGCGAAAACTTCACGATTCGGCCAGAGATTACGATTCATGAGTCTCGGTTGCGGTTGTCGGGTGACACAAGCCAAACGGAATATGCGGCCAGTCCTGCCGGGTTTGGTCCAGCGACGATTTTGACGATTGCGAGCGCAGTGAAAGCGATCTGGGAACTTATCCATCCTCACGTCGATTTGAGTCTCGGCGGGACCGTTTCTGCATCGTGCAAATTGGATGATGCTAAGGACGAATTGACGATAGATTTCAAGGATTGTCCAGGGGTCAAGATATCGGCTTGGTTTGAGTTTGAATTGCAGGTCAAACAAGTCGTCATTCGTCCAGACAACATTCATTTGGAGTTTTCTGGTTCGCGTTGGGTCAAGTCTCGTGATTTGAGGGTTGAGTGATGGCATGCAACATAAAAATACCAGTCGAACTTCGGCCAGCGGTGGAATGGACGTGCGACGAGTGCGGCAAAATCCAGTTCGAGTCAATCGTTGCTGATGTCAGTGGAGATGATTCGGACGAAATGGATTTGCTCTTGCCGGACACGGTGAAGTGCAAGTCATGCGGTCACGAGTTTGAGACGATCGGGTTTGGAGAAATTGTTGAGGGTTAATCATGCCGTGGTGGTTGTGGTGCGTTGCTGGTTTTGCGACAGCGGCGAATACAGGTGATGGTTGGGTGAATGGTTCTCGCGACAGCCGACGGCGGCATAGAGAGGACGGTGATCCGTGAATCTGAAGGGTTGGCAGACGGTGTTGTCTCGGCGGCGGCACACGACGCTATTACGGCAATCAAGGAACATTTCGGAATCAAGTAACGTCTGGGTCCACGACACCGGACCGGGGCGTGCAGAGTTTAGGTGAGTAGTTCCTTCTACGCTTTGTTTCCGGTCCGGTGTTTTTTGGGGTTGATCATGATTTCTGCGTTGCTGTCGTATTTCGGGCTGTATCGACTGTCTGAACTGGACGAACTTCGATGCCAGTGCGGATGGCAAAAGAAACAATTGCAAAAGCTGGCACTCGAACGCGACTGTTGGCAAACGCGGGCTGGCGAAATGGTTGACGACCTGAATGAAGCCGAAAAGCAATGCGAGTCGTTGACGGCGGAACGCGATGACGCTCGCGGAATGGTCGATAACTTGGCTGACCAGTTATCCAATAAACAACTGGATAACCTGACGTTGACCCAACAACTTGAATCATTGAAGAAAGAATGCGAGTCATGGAAGGTGAGCAGTCAAAAGTGTCGCGATCTAATTCAGCAAGTAAATAAACTCACGGCATTTATCTGAAACGGAGCGGCGGCGATGGCAGAGCAAGACAGCGAAACGATAACCGATCCATTGACACTGCTGTGGAAGCAAAGGATTAACCTACTGGTCAGGGTTATGAATTTTTTCGGATTGCCATTGATTTTGCTGGTCCTCATCGCGCTTGGGGTCCGCAGCTTTTGGTTTTGGTCAACGCCACTGGCCGAAGCGATCGCAAAGCAGCATATCGAAACACTGAAAGAGATGTCTGACACCCAAATCAGCATTGCCGGATCGATTGGAAAGATTTCCGACAACGGAAAGGAATTGATCCAGGTTCAAAAGGATCATCGAGACGTTACTGCAGCGATTGCCAAGCAATTGAACGAGGTCCACGACGTGATTGTGAGGAAACCGACAGCAGCTAAGGATTGAACATGATTGCGGGCCACGCAACACGTATGGAGTTGTACGGCTCGCTTCTGCTGGTCGTCATAGTAGTTTCATTGATGTGTGAACGAATGGCCATTGACAGAGTGCTGATTAACACATTGATTAAGGATCGGTCGAAGCCAGCGATAATCCAAGAGAATCATAACTATCAGCATGTGACCATCGAATCGGAAACAGATCGAATAGCGCGAGAAATCGCAAAGCAACGAGGATGGATTGAAGATGTTACCGATAATGTGGGAAACAACGAGCCTTAATCAATTCGACTGCGCCGGGAATGCAACAAAGCTTGCGGCACTGGCAAACGACGAGATTCTGCTCGCTGCGGCCAACGATGTCGCACAGATAAAGCTGGCAACTGCTCAAAACGCTCTGGACACGGCCAGCCATGCAGCGGATATCGCGAACATGAAACTGATGGCAAATCGAGCAAAGCAACTGGAGTTGCAAGGACTGGCAAACGCAAACGGCTGCAGCAATCACGGAGTTTTCAATTGAGCGACGAACAGACAATAGAACGAACGCCACACCCTCTAATTCCGTTCGACCTGCGAAAACAGTCCGAAGTAGACGGCGTGAGCGTTAAGGATTTGGCGGCAATCGCGGGAATTCCTGTTGAGCCGGAACTTTCCAGGAATGATCCTGTTTCCGTTGCAGGAAAATCGATCCTTCAGGAAGCGGACGAAATCGCTGGTCAATCCCGTTCGCGATATTACGGGCATCCTTTCACGAATCATCAACGCATCGCAGATATCTGGAACGTCATTGCCGAGCATTACATCAAAACACCTCTCACGCCGAGGGTCGTGGCTTTGATGATGATCGGGCTAAAGTTGGCTCGGGAAGTCAACGCAAAGCAGCGTGACAATCTTGTCGATATTGCTGGCTATGTGAAGTGTGTGGACATGATCGACGAGCACATCGAGAAAGCTTCCAACGGAGTCTGACGAATGGCCAAGGCGAAAAAATCACTCGTCGATGTGGCGCGGCCCAGAAGCAAGATTTTTGACACACGCCGAAAATCAGGTATGATCGCCTAAATAGGAGTCAATCGAAATGAATTTGTTACAGACGATCAACGCATCTGCCAAACTGCGGGCACTGGCCGACGAGGGCAACGATGCCGGGGTGGCTGATGCGATCAACGCGGCAACGCCTAAGCCGGTTCCGATCACGTCTTCGTCGCTGCGGGATGCTGCGAAACTGACACTGGCGGCGATCAAAGCCAGTGGCGACAAGCAAGTGCTGGCAGATATCGGGAAATGCGTTGCGCATAACGACGCTGTCGGAATAAACGTTTGGTCTCAGACGTTGCACATGCTGGAAACTATGCCAGACGACGAATTCACGGCGGTCCAAGTGTTGATTGCTTCTGCGGGAGGCCTTGAACCGGTCACGCACGAAGAGGTATCTGCGGCACTTGCGACCATTCGGCACGTTGACGCAGAAATCAAGGACGCTGAAGGAAATATCGTTCAGCACTCCGGGGCGGTTCGAGCGTTACCGATTGAGTGGAGCAAGGTCCAATGAATCTGTTCTTCGGAAAATCGATTCCGTTTCAGATGTCGACGCTTGGGGGAGCAGCGTTTGCGCCAAACGTCGTCCCAGTGGTGAAGCTGGTCAAGGAAGGTGGGCCGCCGATTGATCCATGGGGGGCCTTGGAAACCGTCGGCTTGGGGTGCTATCGGATTGCGGCAAATGATCATGACACCGATACGCCTGGAAGTTTGGTTTTAATTGCGACGGCTCCCGGTTGTGATCCGTGGTTTTGTCATTTTTGCGTTTTGCCGAAGGAAGATCCTCGGGACATGCGACGGACGGAAGCGTACCTCGCATCGATCAATGCGGAGCTTGAGAAAATCATCACGCAAAACGAGCAGGCGAACATCCAAAACGAGAAGCTTTACAAAAGGAATTACTGAACCATGTCCGTTGACCTCACTCCGCAAAATGTCATTACGTTCATCAAGGACGATCCCCGCAATGTCGGGTTTCAGGCAATTCGGAACGCGTACCCGGGCGCCGATCAGCCACTCGTCAATGCGGCAAACAGCACGACGGGACCAGGGGCGGGAAGTGTCGACGGTGATCCGATGTCGTCGTCGGCATTTCTCGATTTGTTGGACGCGACCGAATTCGGCAATTTTAATTCTGCGCAGCTTGCACAATTGAATACGCTGATGGCTCCGCAGACGGTCAATCTGGGATCGAAGCCGACACAGGACAAACTCGATGCGGTACTGGCCAGCTATGCCACCAGCAAAGCATCCGTTCAAGCCAGGTACACGCGAGCCGGTTCACCGTGGGAAGTGTACTTCGGCAAGGGTTCGCAGGCCGATCAGTCAACTATTGACAATGCACGAAACTACGGTCCTAACGCACCAAATTTCTAGGGGAGTAACATGGCAGCAACGGTACTTAAATGGCTGCTGGGAACGCCGTTTTCAGCACTCACAACGGAAATAATTTCGCTGGCCAGCGGTTCGACGGTGAGTTCAAGCGTTGGTGGCTCGTCAGGCGTTTTTAGTTCGACGCAGACGGGCGGATACCCGGAATGCGATATCAGCCTGTCGCCAGTGACCGGCAGCAATATGACTGCCAATTCGCTCTGGCAAGGATATTTTCTGAGACAGGTTGACGGGACAACTTACGAGACGCAGGCAGCGGCATTGGTACGGGCTCCTGATTTTTTGCTTCAGATGACCGCGGCGACTAGCGGCATGTTTACTGCGAATGACGTCCAAAATCTTCCAGCAGAAAATTTCAAGGTCGCGTTGACGAATTCAAGTGGCGTCTCGACCTCGTCATCTGGTTCCGTGCTGACGATTACGCCAAAAACAAGGCAGTTCGTGTAATGGCAGTTTTTTCACTACCACAGCAAAAACCAAAATTCGGGGCGAAGTTTAACCCTTCGCATCCGATGTCTGTAGGTATGCTCGGCGGGTGGTTGTTCAACGAAGCAGGCGGGTTGGTGGCCTATGATATCACTGGGCAAGGGAACAATTTAGCGTTCAATGGTGGGGCGACGTGGTCTAAGGGCAAGTATGGCCCTGCGGTGAAGTTTGACGGTTCGACTGGATATCTTCTCGGATCTGATGCCGGGTTCCCGTCGGGCGGTGCGAAACGAACGCTGGTTTTTTTGCTGAGTTGCCAAGCGAATCTGGGTCGGGCGTTCGCGTCCTATGGAAAGCCTGGAAACGCAACTGGTGGAGCTACATTTCAGCAGATTATTCCGCTAACGAACACAAATCAGACGATTGGTTTATCGAACTACGGATTGGCGGCGAACGGAAGCGCAACACGGGCATTGAATACGACGCGGCACATGGCAGTCGTGATCAATAGTGCTAGTAGCCAATCGCTTTATACGGACGGGGTTGCCGATGCAACCGGGGCACTTTCAATATCGACGGTCCTCAATGGTCGATTCGTTTTGGGCTGCCGTTGGGATGGTGACAGCAGCAGAACCGAATTCAATCAGGTAACAATGGAATGGGCCGTGATGTACAACCGGGCTTTGTCCGCTGGCGAAATCGCGAAACTGTATCAACAACCGTTTTGTTACATGCAAGGTCCGCCGACGTTTTTCAGCCTTTCCGGAGCAACCAGCAACCGACGCCGACGACTACTTTTTATGAAGTGAAATAATGGACGGATGGCTCAAACAATCGACGGTATTCACGGATAGGATCGGGCCAGTTCTCGATGCGTCTGGGGTCGAGTACGGCGGGCTCGTGATCGGCGATTTGTCGAGGACGAAAAACGGTACGACCACCACGATGGCGGCTGCATCGGCGATCACGTATGACACGAACGGTTACTATTCGCTGACGACGATTGCGGGGGATTCCGACACGCTTGGACGGCTGGTGATCACGGTCAACAAATCGACGTACCAGATGCCTCCTCGGTCTTACATGGTCATACCAGCGACAGTGTATGACGTGCTCGTGACGAATGCCTGGAACGCGGCGAACGGCGGCGGGGATGTTAAGTTGATCAATTCCGTGTCAACGAGTCCCGTCACGACAATCGCGGCGGTTCAAGGTCAAGACAACAAGATCGTCACGGATTCGACTGGCCGGGTGAATGCGTTCCTGATCGGGATTTTGACCAGCACATTCACGGAAACGTCGTTGGGGTTGATCGCGGCATGCTTCAAGCAGTTTTTCAATATCGCGTCGCCGACGAGTACGGCAAACACGATCACAAATGTGACAACAACTGCCACGACTACGAATCTCACAAATTTACCAGCGGTTCCGACAGACTGGCTCACTGCTGCGGGCGTCAAGACTGATGCGATAACGAAGATCCAAAGCGGATTGTCGACCTATGCGGGAGGCGACACTGCGGGAACGACTACGCTGCTTAGTCGCCTGACGGCGACACCTCCAACGGCAGACGCGATCGCGGCGAAGATCCTGCGAACGCCAGCGAATTTGCTGCTTACAACGAGCGATGGGTATGTCACGCCAACTTCGAGCGGCGGCGGGACCGGAAGTTACACACTGACAATTACCGTCGACGATGGGACAACGGTTCTTCAGAACGCAACCGTGACGCTGACGATCAATTCGAGTCGGTATTACGCGACGACAAACGCCAGTGGTGTTGCGGTACTTACTCCAAACGAGGGCAATGGGACGTACGGCGTCCAGTTGGCGTGCGCGGGGTATCAGTTCACGCCAACGACGTTGACCACCAGCGGAAACACGACGCATACGTACTCGATGACGGCAGTTTCAATCACACCATCTACTGGCAGCGGTGTCACGATGTACGGGTACACCACGGACAGCAGCGGAAACGTGGTGGAGGGAAGTGTGACAGTTCAATTTCAGATGTCGAAGCTTTTATCTGGTGACACGGGAGTGATTGTGAATCCTACGATTCTCACAATGACATCGAACGGCAGCGGGCTTGCTCAGTTTGTCAATTGTCGCGTTGGGGCCACGTATCGCGTGAGGACCAGCAGGAATGGAAACGTGAGTCAGTGGGGATCGTTTGTTGCTGTTGCGGGAGGGGGCCAGATTGGAAGCGCAATTGTTTGAAACAGCAATCGGGCGGAAAAACGTGGGTCCTTCCCAGACCTGTAGTCATTGTAAC
>Ga0114963_10003655_pt1 | contig 10531 bp, 17 predicted proteins | sample C_131016_EF_Meta_FD_87019 | JGI IMG/M metagenome (GOLD analysis project Ga0114963, IMG submission 87019) | Freshwater microbial communities from Lake Croche, Canada to study carbon cycling - C_131016_EF_MetaG | ecosystem: Environmental > Aquatic > Freshwater > Lake | place: Lake Croche, Canada...
ATCAAATACTTCTATGGGTATATTTATAGAGCTTCCATAGATTTCAGAGCGTAAGTAATTAATTTCTTCTTCAATTTGATCTTCCTTAAGTTCAATAGACCAAGCCCTTTGTTTATCGTTTTGGTTCATGCTCCATCTATAGCCACGTGTCTTTAATAGGTCTTTACTTTCATAAGGAGCATTAGTTGCCCATAATCTAAATCTTATAGCTAAAGCACTCTCAAGTAATTGCTTTAAAACTGGTTGTTTTGAAATTAGTGATTCTTGAGATAAAATATGTACCCCAGCTAAACAGTCAGTTATTGCTCTGTGCCCTTCAAAAAAGAAATTATATTTATAAGCAATATATTCCAGTTTATGACTTGATATCCCTTCATTCTTCCAATCTATATCATACATCGAGCAACCCCAAGGCTTAGGTGTAATAGTAGGAAAGATTATCTCAAAAAAAGCTCTGTCAAACTGAGCATTATGAGCAATGATTATATCTACATCTTTCAAATAAGAATCTACCTCTTCTACGTTTATCTGATGACCTTTTACCATATCATCAGTAATGCCAGTTAGTTTAGTAATTGCTTCTGGAATTGGCATACCTGGGTCTTGATACCTATTGAATTCATCCAATAACCGAAAAATACGACCATCTTCGGTATATTCAAACTTTACCTAATTCAATTATTCTATCTGTAGCATACGATAATCCAGTAGTTTCTGTATCTAAAAATACTCCTATCAATTTTTTATCGGTAGAACTATCCGTGTTATATCCTTCTGGTTTGTAATATTTATTAATAATACGATATTGACCACTTTGACGAAGTTGTTCAGCTATATCCTCCAGTATCTTATTTAACATAATTTATACCAAAGATTATTCATCATCTGCCATAGAAGTAGCTTTTATGATCGCTGAAAAAGACTTTTTGTAAATATTATATATATCTTCGTCAATCATCTGTTCTGCATTACGTACTTTATTTTCAATAACTATTTTTAACAATTCAATAGCTGTAGTCATAGTAGATGAAACCATCTGACTTACAGTTTCTTTTGTTGTAGTATGTTCCATATCAAAAATACTGTCAAAAACCATATTTGATAATTCGTTAGTATCAAATTTAGAAACTTTAGGGGCTTTATTGAATTTCTTTTTTTGCATTTTATTATATTCTTTTAGTATTGAGCCTTATCACGATCTTTTCTTAAGCAATTCAAAAATGCCTTGAGCGGACTATGAGGATTTATTGCTATTATTTCTTCTAAAACTGCCGTTAATTCTTCCTCTCTTCCCAAATGAAATAAAGGTTCAACTTTTACTGAATATCCTTCTTCATTCTTAGGATCAATTGCAATAGCTAGGTTTGCACTATCAAGAGCCTCTCTATAACGTTCCATCCTATTTAATGCCTTTGCCTTTTTTATATACATTTGGTAAGCAGCAGGAGAAGAAGAGTCTGCTGCTATTGCTTTATCACATAAATATATAACTTGCTCATATTTCTCATTGTTTAAAGATACCTGAGCTTGATGATTTAAATGTCCGTGGTCGTCTACAGTATTGTTTAAAAAAAAGATTTTATATATAAAAAATCCTCCAAGAAGAAATACCAGTACGAATAAGTATTTTACGTAATTAAATTGCATTTTTATTCCCCTTGTCTCTCATCTTTTAGATTAACTTATTTAGAATAGCTTTTGAACATCCATTATATCAATTTAATATTAGTAGCTGATAACTTACCTTTTTGTGTTACAGTCTCAAAACTGACTTTCTGCCCTTCATTAACGCTTTTGATACCAGCTTGCTCTAAAGCTGAGAAATGAAAGAATATGTCTCTTGATTTATCACTAGGTTCTATAAACCCGTAACCTTTTGTAGAATTGAACCATTTAACACCCCCTGTTTGCATAATATTATGTACCTTATTAAACTTTATTTATTACATACATCCTTTAGCTTCTTCCCTACTTTAAACCTAGGTTTATTATATGCTGGAATATCCAAGGCTAATCCCGTTCTTGGATTATGCCCCCTCCTTGCTGCTATTTTACTAATACCAAAATTACCGAAGCCAACGAGGGATATTTCATTACCTTGCTCCATAGCATCAATTACTGAAGAGGTAAATATATCAATAGTCTTTTCAGCTTCTTTTTTTGTGCATCCATGTTGATTTGCTATATGGTCGATAAATCCTTGCTTATGCATAATAGTCTATTTTTATTTAATTATTAGTTCTAAAATTCAATTAGATTTCATCTTTTATAAACATTACTAATCAGTCATCACTTCTCCTGATTCCAAAAAAATGCAGTAGCATAGTAAATAAGTTGATAAAATCAAGATACAAAGTAAGTGCTCCATATACCGCTATACTACCTGCTCTTGCAGTAGTTCCGTTCATGGAATAATAAATTGACTTTAGTTTCTGGGTATCATAAGCGGTAAGTATAGTAAATATGCCTACTCCTATAAAAGAAACTGCAAAATCAAGTGCCGCAGAACGTAAGAATATATTAATCAGACTAGCAATAATTAAACCTATTAACCCCATATAAACAAATGAACCAGCAGCAGTTAAATCCTTTTTGGTAGTATAGCCATAAATACTCATTACTCCAAAAGTAGAAGCGGTTATAAAAAATGTTTTAGCGATACTTGCGCTCGTATATATCAGAAATATATAACCAAACGATAATCCATTAAGAGTGGCAAATATACCAAGGTGTAACATAGCCTGCTGCTTATTCATGCTCATCAACTTACGACCAAAGAAAAAAATATGAATAAGCGGCGCAAACATCACAACATATACAAGAGGGGTAGTAAATATCATCATTGCGACTGGAGCACTATTACCTACTATATAAGCGACCAGTGCCGAAATACCAAGTGCTAGAGACATATTCTGATAAATGGAGAGCATATATGCTCTTAAGCCTTCATCGTAATAACTGTTTGCTTCTTTCGTAAAGCTATAATTATTGTATTTCATAGTATTTTTAATAAAAAATGTTAATACTTAAATAAGTTTTTGGATATCGCTAACCGATAAGCCAGTGATTTTAGCAATCTTATCAACCGGATTACCTTGGTTAAGCATCATTTTAATTAATTCAGCTTTGCCTTTCTCAATACCTTTCTCAGTACCTTGTAAGATACCCTTGTTAAAGCCTTCTTCAATGTATGAATCTGCGATAGTTCTCATAATATTATTTGCCTCTTCTTTAGGTAAATTATCTATAATTATTTGTTCCAATAGTTGTCTTTTCTCTTCAGGAACTTTGGAATCAGTATACCATAAAATCAGCTTAGTGAGAATATAGTTTTGTTTCTTGTCAATAATAATAGCTTTACTACAACGTCTCATGGCTTCTTTAAGCATAAGGATGGTATCCCTCTCATGAATATGTTTCATCGTATAAAGTAAAAAGCTTAAGTGTTTTTCGTAATCCATCTCGTTATCCGATATTGCCTGAAGATCGATAAGACGATAATCTTCTTCTATAGTTTTTCTTGCTATATCAGGATAAGTAAATAACTCAAATATATTCCTCGGTGCAGAGTATTTCTTTTTACCGTTATATATGACTATAGGTAGAATAACTGGTAATTTATTTCTTTTAATAGTGTGCCTCTCAAGTAATAATAAGGAGTATTTAAGTAGTCTTAATGCTATCCAATAATCAGAGTAAGACTGGTGTTCTATAAGCGTGTATATAAAAGCATCATATTTTTTATCTTCGGTTTTATTGTGCATTTGCACCGAAAATACCATATCGCTAAGTTTTGTTCTTAGTGATTCCTCAACATACGTTTCTTTTTCAGGTTTAAGGGTAGTTAGGTCAATTAACTGTTTATATTCATCAGGCAAATACTCTTCTAGAAACTCCCGAGCTAAGCTAGGATTTTCCATAGCTTTTTTTATAAGAATATCATGATTTACTTTATTAACTTTTCCTTGTTTGCTTGTGCTATTTTTTTCTTTATTTATTTCTTCGTCCGTTACTTTTCCTGTTGGTTGTCCTGCAAGATTAACTCGATCGTTACCGACTATCAGATTATTACGATACTCTTTTAAACAGGTATATCTCGCTAAGAACCTTCTGATTTCCATCCGTGAAAAAGGTAAGTTTGGAATAGCAAATAACTCTTTATGAATACCGATAGCAAGTGGCAAAGGAGGAGAGTTAGTTGGAAAAGATTTAGAATAATGTGTTTGCAGGTATCTTAACACAGTAGCATAATCTTTCTTTTGGGTATGTAAATTATTAGATATGCTATTATTCCTTAACTTCGGTAGTTTGGGTTTATCCGTCATGCACAGTCACGATAAGTATTGTTATGTTCTTCGGTATTAACAATCTTGTACTTCCCTTGAGTAGTTTGTTCAAGCCATTTTCCTAGTTTCTCCAATGAGACATGCATATCAGCTGAATATAACCAGTTTAAAATAACATTTTTAGGTAACGTGGAGATTTCTTTGTTCATTGTAAATAATAAAATATATGATAAAAGAACAGTTATAACAAGCTGTTCAACTATAAAATGTCATCGTAAGCCTTTTGTAATTCAGTGTTAAAAGCTTCTTTATCTAAAGAATGATCAACTTTAACTAATACACCGTTATTGAAAAGATATAACTTTTCTGCATGTACTTTGGCAAACAACATTCCATCCCTATAAATACCTATAAACTTATCGTGCATCCTGTACTCTACTTTACCTATAGCTGCCATAGATGTCATTATCTTTTTGATTAAAGATCGATCCATTAGCGATAGAGGATTAGCATCATAGGTAATAAAAAGCCCGATTATAGGAATATTTTACTACAACTCAAGAAACAATTTTATTACTATGAAGGGATAAACATTAAATAAATTTTTTAATATAACAGTCTTAAATCTTTGTATATCAAAATTTATAGAATAATTAAAAAGCAGGCAAAGTTAGTTTGCCTATTGCGTATAACAAAATTCTACTAATGTTTGTTATAACTTTGATTTTTAAATTCAAAAATTTGGTTAAAATGATATTCTGAACTGGCCGGCTTTAAGCTGCTTCCATATCTTTCGAATAATTATATTGCTTATTTATATACTCTATACAAGCAAGTTGCTTTTTCTCCCCTAAATCAGCAATACTTTCAACTACCGCTTTACCGCACCACTTGTTTATTATCTCGCTCGGTACGTTATGCAATTTAACAAGTTCTAGCAATTCCAAAAGTGTTTCGCTTGGTTCTTGCTTTATAACCTCCTCTTCCTGATGAGATAAAACAGAGTCAAGCTTGCTAGTTATGCTAGCAGATTTTGGGGTTATATTTTTAACTTCCATTTCAAGCTCATTAAAATGCTTGCCTTCCATTTCTTCAGCAGTCGGATGCTGACTGACTATCTCAGGAAAAGCTTTACGCAAGGCTTGTGCCTCAGCACATTTAGCAAGCTGTCCATATGGTCTTTTCCGCCACATAGTATTAGGTGTAGCTGTATCTTTTTTAGCAGCATAATTTTCTAACCAGTATTCTTTAGCGGTAAACTCAACAATAGTATTATTTACTATCTTTTTAACTGTTACTTTACACCATTTTGGATAAGTAATATCCGCGCCACCTAAATTACATGTAACATCTTCGCCAAATTCAGGCTCACTTACACCTGCATATTGCTGGCTTCGTGCCGCCTGTATCCTATATAGACCAATACCCGCCATAACCACGTCTTTGTACTCGTATTTGCCGGTAACGGCATTTTTTACGCTCATCGGGACAATATGAACCGGCTTTTGCATAGGGTCTAATTTTGCCGCCTTACAGTAATCAAGAACCATTTTTATACTCTCATCTTTGGCACCGGTATATAAGCTATTCTTTAGCGCTGACCATATATGCTGATCAATTTCATTAGTGGTATTTATTGCTGTTATGTTATTCATTTTCTTCTATTTCCTCCTTTTCTATTTTTTTACTAAAGTTTCTATATAAATTAAACACTTCTTTAACCACTTCAATGATGTTCATCGCTAATCTCCTCTATGTGTTATATTGTATGATTAATTTATAGCGTTTTTTTAATTTTTCTATTAAATCAGGATTAGTCCCTCTTTTGCCGTTTTCATAGTCGCTAATCCTTGCTTGATTAGTATGTAAAGCTTCAGCTACTTGAGGGATAGTCATACCCGCCTCTTGCCTTAATCTTTTTAACTCTTCTGCTTCTTCTTTAGTTGGCACTGGATATTTTCTCATTTTACTAAAAACATTCTCGATTGCTGACCATATTTTATACATTTCTCGTATATTTCTCTATATTTTTCCCTAAATGTTTTAAGGTCAACAAGCGATTTTGGAGCTGTATTTTTCCACGTAGCTATTACGTTCCCCTGATTATCAATTAGTACGTCATAATCCCGCATAAACTCTTGAATTTCAACCTTTAACTTTTCAATAACAAACTGTATCTTATTTTCTTCTTTTTTTGCTGCTTTAAGCTCTTCCAGTTTTTGTATGATGTTACTTTCTGCAACAATTTCGTGGTGATGCGACTCGGGAAACAAGTTAAACGTGTCTCTGGTATTAACACACTTAGGCGGTATCCTTTTTTCTATGTGGTTATACCAGAAATTAATGCCTATTTTGACTATTTTATCCTCTAAATCCTTATTTCTGTTATAAGTATAAATCCTAAAATCCTGTCCACCGATAAGTACTACTATATCAACCTTTGGAATGTCACAGATAGCAGCATAATAAGCAACTTGCACCAGATATGACTCGGGGACTTGGTCAGTACCCGGGTCGCCCCATTCTTTAACCTTGGTAAAACCAGCAGTCTTGCATTCAAGAATATAAGGTGAATTAGTAGATATTACCCACCGATCAATATTAGCTCCTAAAAACTGATATTTAGAATGTATTATAGGAGCTGAGGGTTTCTCTATTCTACAACCACTAACTCTTCCGTATTCTTCAGCAATAACGTCCTCTAAAAGAGTTCCCCAGTGCATTGCAGAGTTAGTTTCGCAAGCAATATTATCGCTGGTTTTATCAAGATATACATCAAGAGCTGTTCTATATGGACTTAACCCACAAATAGCGGCTAGATCAGTTCCTCCCAAATAATTCTTACGTTCTCTTAACCATTCTTGCTTGTTTTCCATATTAATAACTTTATTTCTTTATTATTATAAATAACGCTTTATTTCCTCAAGCTGACCTAGTACCTTCTGAAAATTAAATAGTAAATGCTCTTTTGCTACTGCTTGCCTTTCTAAAAATAAAACCATTAAAATACAGAACTCTCTCGGTACTACCACAAATTCATCGTCAGTCTTTGACTTAAGCCACATGGACAATTCATGTGTATCCACACCATCAATTTTAGTAAACAGCAACCTCATAAACTCTTCTTTCTTAATGAAGCAATCTTTTATAGCCATATTAAACCTCCAACCCTCTAGTTGATGAAAAGTAAGAGCGTAATTCCTGATCATGCATGTAAGCATTATACTCTGCCTCATCTATTGCCTGCTCTAGAGCTACCGGATCATATTCGCTAGTATCCCAGTCAACACAATGGTCTTTTGCCTTTTCAAGTAAATACTCATACTGGTCTATATCTTGCATTAACTGGTAATAATTATCGCCGTAGGTTTCATAAGGAATGTTATAAAAGTTAGCTCTTTCTATCTGTTCCTCTATAAATGCTTCCCTTGCTCTTTCGCCGATTCTGGCGAATGTGTCCCTGCTAGATGCAGATAACTCGACAGGTTCGTTTTTAGCTTCATGAAATTTAGGTACTTCTTTTATATTAGCTGGTAATTTTACTGCTTGACGCTCATTATGGATTTTTACTGCTAGCCTTGCTTGCTCAAGATTAGAAAATACTTGCACCGCTTCTTTGGTAGGTAGTAACATTTTCTTTAAGGTTTCTATAGCCTTGGCAACGCTTAATTCTTCAAAATTTTGTATATTTTTTTCTGATAATTCATGACTTCTTAAGTCTATTCTACTATGATTTACTGGATCATTAGCTTTTTTGTAATTTTTTAACTTTGAAAAAGCACCTTGACATAATGGTAGCCTTGAGATATTTTGCATATATACCTTCTTCTCAATTTGGTTATTAAAAGTAAGAATTTTACTCGTCTAGTAAACTAATAAATTCTTGCCACTTATAAGGTTATAAAAACGTCTTAAGCCGTAAACTTAAGGCGTTTTTTTATGCCTTACTTATGGATTAGTATAATGTATGGAAATTATATTGTCAAGACTAAAATAAGAATAAGTTAAGAATATTATTTTTTTTCTATATGTTGTTTTAAATTTTTTAATAGAGATAAATAATGGTCCAACTTATCTTGCTTAAAAAAAATTTCACTTGAACGACGATCATTTTTTTCAATTAATCCATCTTTTTGAAATCTTTGTATAGCAAAATATATAGTAGACTTTTTCATCCCTGAACTAAGAGATAAAGAATTAATATTAATTCTTACCTTATTATTAATTGATATATCAATTAAAGCATCAAATACTTCACGAAATTTTTTAGAGTAACCACTAAAGTGCATAATAGCACTTTTAAGAAGATCTTTATCCTGCATAAGTAATAATAAAAGTTTTACAAAATTAGTCTTTGTATATTCTTGACATTAAAAAATAATATCTCTAATCTACAGAACATAAACAATAAAAAAAAGGAATAATTTATTCAGAACAAATAAAATAATTTAGAAAGTTAAACTAACAAAACTCACTTTAGGCTTACCAGGCATTAAAAAGTTTGTTTTTAGTACTAACCAATCAGATGTATCTAGCAATATGTCAACCGTTATTTTTCACTTCAAAACCAACAACGATTGGTCTGAGAATAGTAGAGTATTACCTACTAGTCAAGAAATTTCTTGTTGGTTTTATGAAAATTTTTTAATTTACATTAACTAACAACCAATAAAATGGCTTATTTAGCACAAAAACATGAACAAAAAGCTCAAAGACCTATTTACCCAGAAGCTTATCAATATTATTTAGATTTATATGCAGAGAAAGAGACTAGTTCCTTCCGTATAATCAAAGACATATGGGAAGATATTCCACAAAATAATACCAGGGATAAACCATTAACCGAATCTCAGTTAAAATTAGTAGCTATTATTTACGCTCTAATAGAGAAATCAGATAACAGGTTTACATATTTTTCTTTAGAATTTCTTTGTACAAAACTTAAAATCACAGATAGACAATTACGCACAGTAAGAAAAGCAATAAGTCATATATTTCATAGTAAATGGCGAAAAGCTATTAAAATAAAAGGGATAAGGAGAGAGAATATATACGTTTTTACTTATACCTGTAGAGGTAAAATCATTTTAGAAGCTACTAATAAATATTACAAAAGTATTAAACTCGGAAGTACACTTCCGACTTCTTATAATGAGTATGAAAATAATAAAAAGAATATAGATCATGAATCTAATTCTTTTTTAATTTCTGAAGAAGTTAAAATAGAAGAAAATACCACTTCAAAGATAGTCCTGTTTCCAAAAGAACCTGTTAAAACTGTTAAGCTTAAAAAACGATTACTTAACAAACCGAAAAAAACAACTAAGGCTCAAGCAAAAGCAAAGGTCTATAAACCTTTTGCATATACTAAACCAAAAACCCTAACAGACATGTTACCTCTAATTGACCCTGTAACTTGTGATGAGTTACGTTCTAAGTCGGGTCGTCCTTTCTCTGATAATTTTATCATCCAGCTAGTATTGAAGATGTCTAAAAATCCCAAGATAACTGCTAGTTTTGATTATAAAAATGGCTTTATTGCTTATATGGTTCGGGCTTTGCGTTATGAAAAACATGATGCAGTTAAAACAGGAAATATCAATTTTAGGTTTAAGGCTAATATACCGGCAAATAGTGATGCACATCAAGAACAACAGAGACCACTTGAACTACTAAAGTTACCAGAAGGAATATGGGGAGATATCTGCCAGAAACTAATTGTTATTTATGACGAATATGCTTATAGAAACTGGTGTAACAAGCTAGTTCCTATCATTGACGAGAAAGCTAGAACCATTGAGCTAAAAGCTCCAAATTTATTTGTAAAACAATGGATAGAAACTAATTATAGAGACATGATTAAGGAAATTGCTAAAAGTTTAGGACTAGAGCTTAAAGAAATTACCTACATGCTTTTACCTAAAGAGCAGGCAGTTTTTTCTTCCGGAACAACTCCGAGAGAGGTAATACCGACTTTGATGGATAAAACTACTACAAATGGTTTTAAAAGCCTATCTGTCTTTGGAGTAGTTGATAAATTGCAATTTAATAATTAAGGAGGTTTTATGAGTGTAAATCCAAGCAAGTCTATTAAAAACAATTATAAACATTTTAAAGCCGTTATAGGCCCCGTGTGGAAGAAGACCCAAAAATGTTGATTTGAGATTTTAGAGTTGTTGTGGAGCGCCAATTTGTACGTTTCGTGTCCTTAAATATTTATATAATGTTGTTTTAGAAATTCCTAG
>Ga0114963_10003656_pt1 | contig 10528 bp, 12 predicted proteins | sample C_131016_EF_Meta_FD_87019 | JGI IMG/M metagenome (GOLD analysis project Ga0114963, IMG submission 87019) | Freshwater microbial communities from Lake Croche, Canada to study carbon cycling - C_131016_EF_MetaG | ecosystem: Environmental > Aquatic > Freshwater > Lake | place: Lake Croche, Canada...
AACAGCAGCGTTTGTAAATTGCTCAACTCCCCGCGCGCGGTGGGGCGCCACGCGGTGCGCTTCATCTTGGCATCAATGCCCTGCTCCACAATGCAGTTAAAGGCAGCTGCAGCAGCCGCAACCAGCCAAATTCCTACGCAAGCCAAGCCCGCCAGACCCACCTGGTCCAGCGACGGCACACCAGGCACGGCCAGCACCATACCAATCAGGGCACAAAAAACGATCAATTGAATAACGCGCGGCTTGGTCAACGCATTAAATTGGCGCAGCACAGACAGCGCAGGCGCCGCAGGCGTGAGGTTGGAAATAGGGTCAGTCACAGGGATACTTTCTTGTTGCGCTAATGCGCAGGGGAGGGTCGCACGTGAGCCGTTGTAGCGGCCAGCAGCCACACCAGAATGGCGCCCAAGGCACCTGCGCCGCCCGTGTGCAAAACGGCGGCCAGCAGCGGCCAGCCGAGAACTACATTGCTCAGTCCCGTGGCGACCTGCAAAATAGTCAGGGCCGTCAAGCAGCGCACGGGTGCCGCCAAAGACGGGGTGTGGCGCAAGCGCCACGCCAGCGCGCCCAGTGCGAGCACTGCCACCACTGCAAACAAGCGGTGGGACACGTGGATTGCCGTGAGAGCCTGAAAGCTCAGAGGTGTTCCATCCGCCGCCAGGCCCAAGGGGCGCCACAGGTGAAATCCTTGCGCAAAGTCCATCATCGGCCACCAGCTGCCTTGGCACGTGGGAAATTCAGAGCAGGCCAATACCGCGTAATTGGTGCTGACCCAGGCTCCTAAGGTGGATTGCGCCAGCCACACCAGCAAGACGGCCACGATGGACAAACGCAGCGCCGTGGAAATTTGCATTTGGGTCTGAGAACCCAAAACCTGCGACTGGCGAACTGCTTGCACACAAAGCAAAGCTAACAGCACATAGCCGCCCAGCAAATGCAGGCTCACGATGACAGGGAAGAGTTTCATGGTGACCGTCAGCGCGCCAAAAGCGCCCTGCAGGCAGACCCACAACAAAGTCGCAGTTGCCCACCAGGGACTGATGCTCGGGGCGGTCATAGTCCCTCGGCTGCGGCGGACCACAGCCCATGCGCTCAACGTCAACACCAGTATTAAAAACCCAACGCTGGACGCCAAATAGCGATGAACCATTTCAATCCACGCCTTGCCATGGGTCACTGGACCATCAGGCAATGCGGTCTGCGCGATATCAATCGCCAACTGAGCGCCCAACGGAGTGGCATGGCCATAGCACCCGGGCCAATCGGGGCATCCCAAGCCACTGTCGGTGAGCCGGGTGAAGGCGCCAAAAAGCACCAGATCAAACGTCAAGAACAGGGTGAGCAAGGTCAGGGACTGCATGCGCCCGATCGGCAATGCATTGCGTTGGCGCCATACCACCCAGGCCAACGGTACCGCAGCCACGGCCAGACCCATGCCCGCGAGCCGCAGCACAGCCATCCAATCAAAAGAAGTGGGTTGCATGGTGAGATTCAGGCTTCATCCGGCGACTCAACGCCCTGCCTTGTCCCATGAGTCAGACGCTCGCATCAAGCGCTCAAGGTCCCGCTTGGCATTTGGTGCCTGCTCGACGGTCAAGAGCGCAGGGAAGCGCATCATCCAGTTGCCCAAGGGGTCAACCAGGTACAGATGATCGCTGAGCTTTGCGCCCTGGCCCGCATTCAGCCAGGTTTGCAAATCTTGCGCTGGCACACGCAATACGATGGCAGTCTTGAGCGCCGGCAATATTTCGGCCGGCACAGGGGCCGTATCGTTAATCAGCCAGACCCAGTCCAAACGGTCTTTGTTTTTGCCCAGGCCTTCGCGCAACTGGCGCTGCAGGTAGAGATGCCGGGCGCAGCTGGCATCACATTGGGCCCCCGCTACGCTAATGAGCAACCACTGGTCTTGAAGGGTGCGCAGATTGACAGGTATTCCGTCGAGCCCATGCGCCACGAGGTCAGGTAAGGGACGCTGTGGCTCAACCAGCTCTCCAAAATTACGACGCCCTTCTGGCCGAACCACGTAATAAGTGAGGTAAGAAGCGACCACAGGCGCAGCGCACACCAGCAGCACCAAGAGCATTTTCAAGCGGCCCAAACGCGTTTGTGCGGGTGCGGACATGTCCTTCGCAGAGGGCATGGAGTGCACCGTCAAGCCCAAAGGCTGATCATCAAAGGTGGGAGGGTGGGACATCTTGGGGTTTTTCCTGGAACCGGGCCGATCCGCGGCGAACAATTTGAAACCAAACATACAGACCAACAATCAGCACCGCCAGTGCAAACCACTGAAAGGCATAGCCATAGTGCTTCTCCACACCCAATGCCACAGGGGGCCAATTGCGAAGCAACCCGTCACTGGACACACCGGTTTGACGCAGAGTGAAATCTGCCAGCGCCAGCCCCGTCTCTTTGCGAAACTGGAGCAAGTCGAGATTTTGCCGGAGGGCGCCACTTGGCGCTGCGCCCAGCTCGAAAAGCTTAGACGGTGCCGGGGCAATCGTGCCCTCCACCCAGACTAAGCCTGGGGGTGTATCAACCGCTGGAAGCTGGGTACGCACCTCGAAATTGCGTCCAACCCAGCCGCGCTGTACCACCACAATTTGACCGGTGTCCTGCAGGCGCAAGGGCGTCAGCACGAAGAAGCCAACCTTGTCGTTCATTTGACGGTTGTCCAGATACACCGTATGCGCAGATTCCCACACGCCAGCGACCCGCACGGGGCGGTACAGGGACCCCGAGGCTGCTGCCATTGCCTGCAAATCCAGGGGATTGAGCGGCAATCGCAATGCTTGGTTTTGGATCTGGGTCTGCAAAGCCTCTTTCTGTGAGGCCCGACCCAGCTGCCAAAACCCCAGAAAAACTGCGAGGCCTGCAAAAAACAGGGCTGCAATCGTGATGGAATAAAACTTTCGCGTGAAGTTCAAAAGATAATCCGAGTTATGACCTACCTTGTAAGCCTTGCATTTTTTGCCATTCTCGCCAGTCTGGCCACCGCTTTGTACTTCATGCTGCGTGGCTCAAACACCGGCCCGCGGCAATCACGGCGCATGGCTCGGGCCCTCGCTATGCGCGTAGGGGTGTCTATTTTGCTGTTCGCGGGAATCTTGCTGTCATGGAAACTGGGCCTGATTCACCCTACCGGCATACCTGCTGGAACCTGAGTTCTCGCCTTCCAATTGCATCAAACAAAAAGGCACCCCAAGGTGCCTTTTTGCTCGCTGATTGCTTCTTACAGCCAGTACACCAAGATGTACAGGCCCAACCACACCACGTCCACAAAATGCCAGTACCACGCAGCACCTTCAAAACCGAAATGTCGGTCAGCAGAAAAATGACCTTTTTGTAAGCGCAAGGTCGTCGCCAGAAGCATCAACATGCCTACAAACACATGAAACCCATGAAAGCCTGTGAGCATGAAGAAGGTCGATCCGTAGATGCCTGAACTCAGTTTCAGGTTGTATTCGGTGTAGGCATGGTAGTACTCGTAGCCTTGCACAAACAAGAAGGTAATACCCAGCAGCACAGTGAGCCACATGAACGCGACTGTTTTGCTACGGTTGCTGTCCAACAAGGCATGGTGGGCAATGGTCAAAGTCACGCCCGAAGTCAGCAACAGGGCCGTGTTGATGGTGGGCAACCAAAAAGGGCCCATGGTGGTAAAGGGCTCCACAATGCCAGCGGGTGAACCCGTAGCGCCTGCCGCCAAGCTGGGCCAGACGGCCTTGAAATCGGGCCACAAAAGCGCGTTGTCCAGGCTACCCAGTGCAGGCACCGAGTGCGAGCGTGCCCACCACAAAGCGCTGAAAAACGCGCCAAAAAACATCACTTCCGAGAAGATAAACCAGCTCATGCTCCAGCGGAAGGACAGGTCGATCTTGCGACCGTACTGCCCACCTTCGCTCTCGGCAATCGCATCACCAAACCATTGGTAGAGCACTCCAAGCCAAAAGACTAAGCCAAAAGCGAGGGCGTATTTACCCCAATCGGCACCATTGATCCACTGGCTGGCACCCAGAATCACAAACAACAAGCCAAAGGCAGCCATCGCAGGGTGACGCGAAGGTCCAGGGACAAAGTAGTACGGTGTCGTTCCGTGTGCGCTTGAACTCATTTCAACTCCATTTTTCCGAATACGTTTCTAAATCTCAAAAGCACCGCCGAGGCAGCGCATTATTTCCCAACGACCCATGTGGCCAGGCCGATCAGCCCGACCACCAACAGCAGACCGCCAATCAAACCCACGGCAACTACATGCATTGGATTGACCTTGGCCAGATCTTCCTCATAGCCAGCGCGGCTCCGAATTCCCAAGAACGACCAGGCCACCAATTTCACGCTGCGCCAAAAAGACCCCGTCTGCACATTGTTGTCCTGTACCGCCATCAGGTACCACTCAGCAACAGGTTTCCGGTTTGCAAATGCGCAACCGGTGCCGCTGGCGTCTTGCCACCCACTTCAAAAAAGGTGTAGGACAGCGTAATTGTTCGGACATCTTTGGACAGCTTGGGATCAATCACAAACGCGACCGGCGACGACTTTTTTTCGCCAGGCTCCAAGGTGTATTGGTTGAAGCAGAAACACTCGATTTTGTTGAAGTGCGTTGCAGCCTGTTGGGGCGCGTAGCTTGGAATGGCCTGCGCCGACATTCGGCGGTTTTGCACGTTTTGAAACTCGTACATCACCGTCGTCAACTCGCCGGGATGTACCTGAACAGAGCGCTGTGCAGGCCTGAAGTCCCACGGACCGTTGGCATTGGCATCAAACTCCACCGTGATCGTCCGTGACAAATCGATCTGGGTGTTTTGCGCGAATGCAGGCTTTGCGCCAGCTACGACCTGCTCATTCAAAGCCAGAACATTAAGGCCCGTCATTTCGCAAATAGCACGGTACAAGGGCACTAACGCATATCCAAAGGCGAACATCATGCTGACCACCACGGCGAGCTTGCCCACCATTTGGAAATTTGCGCGCTGCAGGTTCATGGCGAGATTAAACGCCCAGCATGGCCAACTTGAACACGAACCCGCAGAAGAAGGCCACGGCTACCGACGCCAGAATCAGCGCAAGCTTGACGTTCGACTTTTTCTGGATAGGCGTCATGATCGTCTTAATGGTACAAGCCTGATGTGCTTAGCCAATCACCTTATTTGCAGCGGCGTTCAACTTAGGAGGTGTTTCAAAGGTATGGAAAGGTGCAGGCGATGGGACTTCCCACTCAAGACCTTCAGCCGATTCCCATGGGCTTTGGGCCGCTTTCACACCGTGACCACGCATAGTGGGCAACACAACAAACAAGAAGAAGTACACCTGCGCGAAACCGAAGGCAAAACCACCAACAGTCGCAATCGCATTGAAGTCAGCGAACTGCATCGGATAGTCGGCATAGCGGCGTGGCATACCGGCCAGACCCAAGAAATGCATGGGGAAGAATGTTACGTTGAACGCGATCAGGGACCACCAGAAGTGAATCTTGCCGCGTGTTTCGTTGTACATCACACCCGTCCACTTAGGGCTCCAGTAGTAATAACCAGCAAACATGGCGTACAAGGAACCTGCCACCAACACGTAATGGAAGTGAGCGACCACATAGTAGGTGTCATGAAGTTGTATGTCGATGGGCGCCATGGCCAAAATCAGACCTGTAAAGCCACCCATGGTGAACACGAAGATGAAGCCGACTGCGAACAGCATGGGCGTCTCGAAAGTCATGGAGCCTTGCCACATGGTGGCAATCCAGTTAAAGATCTTCACTGCAGTCGGAACGGCAATCAACATGGTTGCATACATGAAGAACAATTGACCGGTGACAGGCATGCCCGACGTGAACATGTGGTGCGCCCACACAATGAACGACAGGATAGCGATACTAGAGGTTGCATACACCATGGACGCATAGCCGAACAGCTTCTTGCGAGCAAAGGTGGGAACCACATGGCTGATGATGCCGAAAGCCGGCAAAATCATGATGTACACCTCGGGGTGCCCGAAGAACCAGAAAATGTGCTGGTACATCACAGGGTCGCCGCCACCAGCCGGATTGAAAAAGCTGGTGCCAAAGTGGCGGTCCGTCAGCGTCATGGTAATTGCCCCTGCCAACACAGGCATTACCGCAATCAGCAAATAGGCTGTGATCAACCATGTCCACGCGAACATCGGCATCTTCATCAGAGTCATGCCTGGCGCGCGCATGTTCAGAATGGTCACGATGATGTTGATCGAACCCATGATGGACGAGGCGCCCAGGATATGCAAAGCAAAGATACCTGCATCCATGCTGGGACCCATCTGTAGGGTCAACGGAGCATACAGAGTCCAACCAGCGGCAGGTGCGCCACCGGGCATGAAAAATGAGCCCACGATCATGAGCGCTGCAGGAATCATCAGCCAGAAGCTGAAGTTGTTCATGCGAGCAAAAGCCATGTCGGAAGCGCCAATTTGCAAGGGGATCATCCAGTTGGCAAAGCCCACAAAGGCCGGCATGATGGCGCCAAACACCATGATCAAACCGTGCATCGTGGTAAGTTGGTTGAACAACTCAGGGTTCACCAGTTGTAGACCCGGTTGAAACAGTTCTGCGCGAATGACGAGCGCCAAGACGCCACCCACCATCAACATCGCAAAGGCAAACAACAAATACAGCGTACCGATGTCTTTGTGATTGGTAGCAAACACCCATCGACGCCATCCGGTGGGGGCGTGGTGGTGATCGTGGTCGTCGTGGTGTGCATGACTGTGGTCATGGTGGTCTAAAACAGCGCTCATACGAACTTCCTTTTCACAATACTTGAATCAATATGCAGTCGACAGCAGTTACGCCTTATTTGCGCAGAGCAGCTACTTCCGAGGGCTGCACCAGTTGTCCGGTTTTGTTTGACCAATGGTTTTTGGTGAAACTGATCACAGCAGCAATATCGGTGTTGCTTAACGTTTTCCACGCAGGCATCGCGCCGTTGTTCTGTCCGTTAAGCAGAACCATGATCTGCTTGGACTTGTCGGCGTCCAGCACCACGGCAGCAGCATCCAAAGGCTTCACCGCACCGCCACCTTTACCGTTGGCCTGGTGGCAAGCTACGCAATTTTGTGCATAGACCTTCTCACCGCGCTTGGTGATGTCGTCCAATGTCCACACCTTGGTGGGGTCATCAGCCAATGCAGCCATCTTTTTTTGCTCAGCGGCCACCCATTGCGTGTAATCCTCAGCTGACACCACTTTCACGTGGATGGGCATATAGGAGTGCTCTTTGCCGCACAACTGTGAGCATTGGCCATAAAAGTCGCCCACTTTTTCAGCGCGGAACCAGGTGTCACGTACGAAGCCGGGAATCGCAGCTTGCTGGATGCCAAAGGCTGGAACCATGAACGCGTGGATCACGTCGTTGGCAGTGGTGATCAAGCGTACCTTTTTGTCGACCGGTACCACCATTGGGTGATCCACTTTTAGTAAGTAGTTGTCAACGTCCTCACCCTTTTTGGGGCCACCATTGTTGGACATTTCACGCTGGGCAGCGTCAATGGTCGACAAAAAGCCTATGCCTTCACCCTCACCGTTAAGGTAGTCGTAACCCCATTTCCACTGCATACCAGTGACCTTGATGGTCAAATCGGCATTGGTCGTATCCTTCATCGCTACGACCGATTTGGTCGCGGGCAAGGCCATCAAAATCACGATGACAAAGGGAATCACTGTCCAAATGATTTCGACAGTCACCGATTCATGAAAAGTGGCGGATTTGTGACCGACAGATTTGCGATGTTTCCAGATGGAATAGAACATTACAGCAAACACGGCAACAAAAATCACCGCGCACAAAATCAGCATGAACCAGTGCAACCACTGCTGATCGCGCGCCACAGAGGTGACCGGTGGGTACAAATTCAGCTGGTTGACGGCTGGGCCGCCGGCTAGATCGTTGACCGCATGCGCCAAATTGATTCCGGCGCTGGCAAACCACACGGCGGCGATGGCCAACATTGAAGCCAAATTTTTCCAAATGCTCTTCATCGTATTCACTTTCAATGCCTCAAAGTATGCAAACCCAGTAACAAAAGCCATTCCAACCGCAGCCGCTGATTGTAGCCCAACGGTATTGCCGGCCGACCGTTACGGCCATTGGCAAAAGGGCCCCAAACGCTAAGTGGACGACTCTTTGGGACCTGCCAGGTTGCCATTTCGCAATGCGGTACGGAAGTCAGCTAACGACACGCTGGTTTGCGGCCGAACAGCGATTCGGGGTTGTGGTTTGAAGGCATGTCCGTAAATAATTTCAAACTGCAATCGCAATCGTCCCGGTGCGGTGGGGTCTGCCAAGCGCTGCGTGATTTGCACTTGCAAGTCAGCGTGCCAACGCCTGCCCCGCAAGCCTTCAAAGCGGTGCCCGTGTAAATTGCGTCCCAGCCCACGCAGCTCAGCCAAAAGATGATCTGCAGACGAAAAGGTCAGCGCAATGCGCTCCATATCCATCACCGGTTCAGCAAATCCAGCCTCCACCAACATGTCACCCCAGTCATGCATGTCCGTGAACTCGTGGGCAGGTGCGGGCCAACCCATCTGGGAATACAAAACGCGCAAATCGCGAAGTGTGTCTGGCCCAAAACAAGAGAACATCAAAAACCCATCGGGCTCGATCATGCTGTGCCACCTCGCGATCAGGGACTGCGGGTCAGCAGCCATGTGCAAGGCCATATTCGCCCAAAGCATCTGCACTGGCTGGTCGGCTGCATCAAACCGCAAGGATTTTCTGCGCCAGTGGCGTGCGTCCCACCAAGGGGGCGAAAGGGCCCGCTTCACGATTGTTACGGCCTGCGTCGGAGTTTGGGTAACAAAACATTCGGACTGCGGGTACCGCTTTGCCAGCTGGGGGTGAATACCCATTCCGCCGCGCAAGGGCTCCCAGTGGATCCAGCGTTCTGGCTTTTTGACAATCCATTGCAGCCGGTCTTCCATCCGGCGGGCTACTTCTTCGTGCAGCCAGGGAGACGATGCTTGCGATGGCGAGGCGGCCAAATTCTCCCAACGCGAGACAGCAATGGCATCGATTGTTGGTGGGCGCTGTGAGGGGAGTGGAGGCATAGAGATCGGTGCGAGCGGGGCTGTGCTCGGCAGCAAGGCGCAGTATATTGGCTGCATGCAATGGCCTTGGTTCCAACAGCTTGCCCTGCGCCTGCCTAGCCAGTGCGCGGTTTGCCACGCTTGGCCGGCTGCGCCAGTGTGCGAATCTTGTGTGCAGTTATTTGCCCAACCCTGCGTGCGCTGCGCGCGCTGTGCCTTGCCGACGCCAGAGGGTCAAGCCTTGTGCGGCAATTGCGCCACGTCGGAAGTCGCCCTAGACGCTGCGCTCGCCGCCGTTCCCTATGCCTATCCTTGGTCTAAATTCGTACTCGAATTCAAGTTCGCACAGCGCCCTGGCTGGGCACGCAGCATGGCGCTTTTGATGCGTAGCGCGCCCTGGGTTGAGCCAGCGCTGGATGCAGCGGACATGCTTCTGCCAATACCGCTGTCAAGAGCGCGCCTTCAGGAGCGCGGCTTCAACCAAGCCCTTTTGCTGGCCAACGCCTTGGCGCCTTCCAAGACGAAGGCAAGCCTGCTACTGCGCATCCGCGATACCCCACCACAAAGCAGCCTCTCGCGGTCGGCACGCCTGAACAATGTGCAGCAAGCCTTTGCGATAGAGCCCTTGGCACAGGGAGCTGTGGCGGGCAAGCGCATTGTGCTGGTGGACGACGTCATGACCAGCGGTGCGTCCCTGTCAGCGGCGGCCCGGTGCTTGCGTCAAGCAGGCGCGTCGCACATCACGGCACTGGTGTTCGCACGGGCCGAGCGCGGCACCTGAGCGCGGCACCTGAGCGCCTTCAAGTCGCTCTGTAAGACAGCGACAATCGACCCATGTTTCACATTGTTTTGGTCGAACCTGAAATCCCACCCAACACGGGCAACGTCATTCGTCTGGCGGCCAATACGGGATGCCGCTTGCACCTGGTAGAACCCCTGGGCTTTTCCATGGACGACAAGCACATGCGTCGCGCCGGCTTGGATTACCACGAGTACGCCACCCTTCAGCGGCATGCCAGCTGGGAAGCTTTTCTTGCAACGCAGCAGCCTGACCCGCAACGCATGTTCACGCTGACCACGCGGGGCACCCAAAGCCCGTACGCCGTTGCGTTTCAACCCGGTGATTGGCTGGTTTTTGGCTCGGAAACCAAAGGCATCTCCGACACGGTGCGCGCATCGTTCGGGCCGGGCCAAAGCCTGAAGCTACCTATGCTGCCCGGCCAGCGGAGCTTGAATTTGTCCAACGCCGTGGCGGTGACGGTGTTTGAGGCGTGGCGGCAAAACGGTTTTGCCGCGGCGCTTCAGGCGTAGAGCCGAGAAATCGATTCGGCGATGCACACCGGCTTGGCCGTGCCTTCGCGCTCGGTGGTGACTTCCCAGGTCAGCTGAAAGCCATTGTTCTCAATGGCCTCTGCCTTGAGCAGCGTCAGGCTGGCGCGCAGGCGGCTGCCCACGGGCACCGGGCCCATGAAGCGCACA
>Ga0114963_10003659_pt1 | contig 10524 bp, 5 predicted proteins | sample C_131016_EF_Meta_FD_87019 | JGI IMG/M metagenome (GOLD analysis project Ga0114963, IMG submission 87019) | Freshwater microbial communities from Lake Croche, Canada to study carbon cycling - C_131016_EF_MetaG | ecosystem: Environmental > Aquatic > Freshwater > Lake | place: Lake Croche, Canada...
ATTTTCTTTATCTTCTTCTTTATTCAATTCAAATTGTTCCCTTGTTAATAAAGTTTTTTCAGTTAGATCATTAAAACCTAATTTTTTGATTAAATCCATTACTATTTCCATCCTCTCATTTATCTTTGTTTTTTTATAATCTAAATATTCAAAATATTCATCAGCTAATATTAAATTATCAAAACAATCATCATTAATAAAATCATCATCTAATTTATTAAATTTTTTAATAATAGATTTTAAATTGAACAATATATGTGTATTTCTAAAAGCATCATCTAAAAACTTCTTATTAACTTCTTCAACTTTCCAATAATATTTGTAACAGTATTTAATAATTGATAATTTATCATCTTCAGTAGCCTCATTATTTTTTTGTTTGTTTAATAAATTTTCATATTGAGAAGGCATAATGTCTTTAGCTTTTAGTATTGAATCTTTTGTATAATTATTATCTTTTTTCTTCTTCTTTTTGAATAATGTATGATCGAATGAATATTTATGACCTTTTTTATTTAATAATTCTAATAAGCATGTTATAAATGTCGATTTATTTTTATTTAAAGTTTCTAATTCATTATAACTGTTAATTGTATCAAATAAACTTATTTTGTCAATATCATTTTTTCTTCTAAGTTCACCATGGAAATCTGCAACATCATCTATTGTGTATAAACATGAATATTTATTGTAAGGAAATCCATTTAAATAAACATTTATATTATTATCTTTTAATTTTCTAATCCTACCACACATTTGTAATAATCCTCTAGCTGATGTAGATTTATCTGATAAAACAACATACATCTTATCAATATGTTCAATATTAAAGTCAACTCCTTCACCAACTGATGGAGAATATATTATGATATTATATTTTGACCAAAATTCATTTACATTTCTTAATTTCTTTTTGAGAGAATCATCTGAAAGTGAACAATGCATTATAGTTTTTTTATCTTTGTATTTTTGATAATAATCTGTCGCAACATTTGCAGACATAGAAACAATACAAATATTTTTTTTTAATTTTATATCTCTATCAATTTCTTTATTGAATTCAATATTATCATTTGTAAATAAATAATTTTTAGGTGTTGTTTTATATGTATTTTCTATTATTTTTAAATTAGGATCAGAATCTTTTAAAAACATATATGATCTATTAGAAAAATCCCCATCTAAAGCAATAACTTTTTTAGCTTTTTTTATAAATGTATGCAATATATCAAATGTATGTCTTGGATCTTTTATTGTAGTAGAAGAGAAATGATTTAATAAAGATTCAGATTCATCAAAAACAACTAAATCAAATATTAAATCATCTTCAGTATCACATTTGATTTTATATAAAGATTCTATTTGACATAAAATTCGAGGTTCATTAAAATATCCATCTAAATAATTAACAAATCTTTGTTCTTTTAATGATCCAAATAAATCATATGTTAATGTTTGTCTATGTGTAACCCATAATATCTTTTTAGGTTTATATTTTTCAATAGCATCCTTTACTAATTTTGTTTTACCTGTTCCATAAGCAGATATTAAACATAAAATTCTTAGTTCTTCCAAAGTAAAAAAATTGTCAATAGTTTTAATCATTTTATCATTCTTATCATTTTTATCTATTAAAAATTGTTTATTTATTTTTTCTGTTTCAAATAAAGTTTTTTGTTGTTTATTAAAAGCTTTTAATTTACAAAACTTTTCTGGATTATCTTTTTTTGCACAATTTTTAAGATAATTAATATTAATATCATCTATTGTTTTCTTTCTATAATTTAACCATTTAAATCTACAACCATTAATATCATATTTATCAGGATTTAATTTGCTCCATTCATCAAATAATTTTAAACACTCAATACTATTATTACAATTATAAAGAGCCATACCAATCATAGACCATGATATATAATCATCACATCTCTTTATACTTAATATATCCAATAATTGTTTTAATTCTTTAACAGTATATAAATTTATCCAATTAGGTTCTTTATCACAAATAGAAATAAAATTTTTATTTGTCAAAACAGCTTTATCTTTTTTCTCCTTTTTAAGTCTTTCAACATAATCATGTTTTAATATTTGAACATTTTTATTATTATAACAAATCATACAATCATCAAACAAATCCTTCTTTGATTTAGGCAATTCATAATTAATACCTTTATAATATTCTAATTTATTATCCTTTCCAATCTTTTTAGCCCATAAAAATCTAAAAAATCCTGCTCTATAAACAGAAGGATCCAATATTTTATTTTCAATAAGACTTGATTTAACTTCAGAAAACATATATTTAATACAATAAACACTATCAAAAACAATATCAGGAAAAATCATATGAGCAGATGATTTACCTGTTTTATTAATACTTTTTAAAATTATACATCTCTGATTTTCTAATTGATATTTTTCATATAAAACATTTGAAACAAGAGTATAGATTTTATCAATATAATCATCTAAATCATCATCTCTATTATTTACAATATGTTCTTCTTTTAGATCAACATCAATATGTAATTTTACATTTTCTTCATAATCAATACCTTCATAGATACATAATGATTTATCTTTTAGTATAGTATAAATAAAATCTCTTTTACAAACCCAATATTTTTTAGAATTGCCAAATTTAATTCCAATATCTTCAGCAATAAGTATAAGATCAGTATCTTTCGAATTCTTAATATAATCAAGACCAACATCCTTTTCTTTGAACAATTTCAATTTGTAAATTTTTATTGTGTCAGAACAATAAAAATTTTTTTCTATAGAAATATTAGTAGTAACGCTGGGGAGCAATTCTACACAATTTTCTATATGAATTTTAATTTTATCTAATTTCATATTAGAATATATATAAATCTTATATATATTTTATTTTAAAAAATAAACGAATTTAATTTTTATTCATCATTTTCTAACAAATAACCACCACTTTGAACTTTTTTATCATCTCTTGTAATAGTTGTTGTTATATGACTCATTTTTATTTTCATATCTTTATATACTAATCTAATTAATAATAAATAATCTCGTTGATGTTTGTCTTTTGAAAATAATGCATTCTGTTTAGAAGCAAAGTATTTTTCAACATCATCTTTCAATTTCATAATCTCTTTTTGTTTAGCTTCATCTCTATCTAAATCATATGTATAAAATTTCTTATTTGTTTCGGTAACACCTAAAATATTATTTATTTTATTAACTATGTCTAATCTTTCTTCCTTATATTTATCAGATTTTTTTAATCGTCCTCCTTTATTTTTAGGTTTAATATCTTTATTTATATCCTCCTTTATATTATCATTATCAGAGTCACTTTCAACTACTTTAATCTTATTATTTATTTTAGCAGCATCTTTTTTTAAACTCATTCAATATACTATTATTATAGAGGATTTATTTAAGTGTGATTGTATTTCAATATTTTATAATAAAATAACTAATAAAATTCAGAAAACAATTCATCATCACTTACATCACTATACATATTATGTATCAAATGAAATAGTATCTCTGCAGGTGAAAATTTATTCTCATGAATTTTTTTTAATACATTTTTATCTATTTCCTTTTCCTTAACACTTTTATATATTTCTGAAATTTGATAATGATCACACAGTTTTAATTCCATATCAATATCAATTCTCCCTTTCCTATAAATTGCAGGATCCAAAATATCCTTTTTATTTGTTGTCATAATAAATACTAATTCGTCATTTGTAAGAGTACCATCTAAAAGATTTAAAAAGTATGACAATGATAATTCATCCTCTTGTATTTTTATAATTGATGATAAATTATATTTGCTTTCATCTAACTTCCTATCCTTTACAATATGAGTCATTGCATCTATATCTTCAAAAATTATTATACCATTGTTACAATTATTATGTATAAAATCAAAGACCATTTTAATTTCTCCATTTTTTGTTATACATCCTAAATCTACATAGTATATATCCTTTCCTAAAAATGACGCTATCGCCTTGATTGTAGTGGACTTTCCGGTTCCTGGTAGCCCGTATAATAAGAAACCGAGCTTCTTCTGTATGCACAGACGTTCATATAATTTTTTATCGTCCCTATATTTACTTAATACACTAATCAATCTATTTTTATCCTTTTGTCTTAAATATAAAGTATCTATAGACTTATTAGTTGAATTAATTTTATTTTTCTTTAATTCCAATTCATATTCAGTCTTCATAATCTCTTTTGGAGGGGCAAAATTTCTATGAAAATTATTATGATATCCCTTAAAAGGTTTGTGAAAATTTCTAGGAAAATGTCCTGGAAATGATCCAAATTCACTATACATTTCATTACCTATATTGTCATCTATATTTCTATCATCATCATCCTTTTTTGATTCTTCTTTTTTATCATCCTTTTTACTATCATCCTTTTTATCATCCTTTTTATCATCCTTTTTATCATCCTTTTTATCATCCTTTTTATCATCTTCATTTTCACTTTTCCATTTTTCATATTCTGGGTTTGGAAACCAAATATCTTTTTTATGTCTTTTTATATCAATATGATAGATATCAACATTTTTAGATTCAATATTGTCTATTTGTTTTTGAGGAATTATTACATTTTTAGAAATAAAATTATAAAATATATCAAATAATTTATCTCTTGGAATAGTTTTTGATGATATTTCAACACTAATTTTAGTTATTTTATTTTTAATAATATTTGTTGTACAATTATTAAAATCAACAATATTATTAAACATATTTTCTTCAGTTAGATTGATAATATTTGTTCCCATCTTTTCTTTCATATATTCAATAGGAATATATAACTTATTTGCTTTCTGATTGTCTTTAATAAATCTTTTATTATTAAATAATGTATCAAATGGTATTGTATTATCAAATGTAAAAAAAATTCTTTCATATTTGTTAGCTCTATGAATTATAATTTTATTTATTTTATCTGTTATACACATACCATAACCATGATAACTAGTTAGAGGATAACAATATATATTTATGTATATAAGTTCATAACATGAAAAATATCCTATAGTTTTTATTATATTATATTTAAGTATATGAAATATAACAGATGCCATATAATCTTTGCCTTCATTATATACATAATCTTTTGAATGAAAAATAGAAATATTTTTATCAGTCTTATCCTGTATATTAATAGTATCATTTTCATCTTTTAAATCTATTAACTCAAATTTTTCCAATATAATTTTTCCCATAATTAAAATCCTTTCCGATAATTTTTTATCAGTTAACATACTAGCAAAAATAGATATGTTTTTATCTCCCTTTTTATATTGTTCAATTTGATCTGCAGTCAATCCAAAATACCCCTTTTTTGATGATACTAAATTACCATCAGATAGACTATTCTGATCTAATACTACATTTATATTATTAATAACTTTACATTTTATATTATTATCGTCTTCTTTAATATCAAATTCAATATTTGATAATTCTTTTGATACTTTATTTTCAATTAAACTTGACCAACTAATATCTGATTCGTTAGTTATATCATATTTTCCATTTTTTATTATATAATGAATAAAAGATTTAGAAACCTCTGGAGTGAAATCTAAATTTGCTATCCAAACATTATCATTTAATGGTTCATGTTTTATATTTTCTATCATATTATTTCTTATAGGTTCTTCTTTTTTTCTCCAAAAAAATATTTTACTTAGAATCCACATTTTTAAAACACTCCATACACCTCCTTCTCTAAGATATACAAAAATAAAATGATGTAGATTTGATGGTAGAGAAAGTACAAACTTTTTAATCTCACTAATAATGCCCATAATTCCTGATTTTATTTCAGACATTGACATTAAAATTAAAAAATTCGCTATAGTTTGCATATTAAGTTTTTTATCACTTTTTGAGAACTGTGCTAATGATGATGCTAACATTCCATTTACCATAGTATCAATAAGATAATTAGGATTAACATGTTGTACTTGAGGTTGTACAGCTTGTGTTATCTCCTTTTGCTGTTGAGTTGCATCCTTGTTATCTGACATATAAAATATAAATAAAAGTATTGTATATAATAATATTGTTGTTATAAATTCAATTTTTTAATTTATTAATAAAATTCAGTAAACAATTCATCATCACCTATATCATTATACATATTATGTACCAAATGGAATAGAATATCTGCAGGTGAATATTTATTTTCTTGAACTTTTTTTAACACATCTTTATCTATCTCTTTTTGTTTTACACTTTTATATATTTCTGAAATCTGATAATGATCACATAATTGCAATTCAATATCAATATCTACTCTCCCTTTTCTATAAATAGCAGGATCCAATATATCTTTTTTATTTGTTGTCATAATAAATACTAATTCAGAACTTGTAAGAGTACCATCCAACAAGTTCAAAAAATATGATAATGATAATTCATCATTTTCTGTTTTCATTAAATTTGATAGATTATATTTACTTTCATCCAAATTTCTATTCTTTACAATATGAGACATAGCATCAATATCTTCAAAAACTATAATTCCATTGTTACAATTATTATGTATAAAATCAAAAATCATTTTAAGTTCTGAATTTTTAGTTATACATCCTAAATCTATATAATATATGTCTTTCCCTAAAAATGTACCAACTACTTTTATTGTTGTTGATTTTCCTGTTCCTGGCTCTCCGTATAGTAGGCAACCTAACTTATGACTTATTTCTAGGGTTGTATATAAATTTTTATCGTCTCTATACTTACTTAATGAAGATATTAATCTTTCTTTTTGTTTCTTTCTCAAATATAAAGTGTTAATTGATTTATTAGTTGAGTTAATTTTATTTTTTTTCAATTCCAATTCAAATTCAGTTTTCATTATTTCTTTTTGGGGAGCGTAATTATATTGATAATTATTAAATCCGCCAAAATGTCTTTGTTTTGGAAAATATCCGGAATCATAATGATATATAATATCGTTTTGATCATGCTTTTTATCATCTTTACTACCCTTATCTTTTTTACTATCCTTTTTATCTTCTATTTTATCTTCTGTATTATCTTCTTTTTTATCTTCTTTTTTATCTTCTTTTTTATCTTCTTTTTTATCTTCTTTTTTATCTTCTATTATATCTTCAAAATTATTTTCCTCTTTCCATTTTAGATAAGCTGGATTTGGAAACCAAACATCCTTTTTATGTCTTTTTATAACAATTTGATAGATATCAATATTTTTTGTTTCAATTTCATCGATCTGTTTCACAGGAACAACAATATTATTAGTAAAGTAATTATAAAACTTTTCAAATATATGATCTTTAGGAATTGTATCGGAATTTAATTTGAGTGAAATTTTTGTTACTTTAATTTTATCAGTTTCAATATCTTTATTAGAATTTCCAAAATCAAAAGTATTGTTATAAATAGAAGTTATCGGAAAATCTTGATATGATGATTTTAAAATACTTTGAAGACATATATTATTAGTAGCTAAATGAGTACCACCGTTATTATAAACTGGTTGAATTATTATATCTCCTATAAAAACAGCATTGTTTATTTTAAATAAATTATATCCAGCACAAGTCAGATTAATTGAATAATCTGAATACGAATAATCTATATGTCCTATTTTAGAAAATATATTATTAAAAATACAAATATATATTAATTCATATGGAGAACAGAATTTTATTTTTTTATAAAGATTACCATGTAACATTCCAAATAATACTATATTTTTATCTCTATAAACAGCATACAAATGGTGAAATATATCTATTTTTTCAGTATTATTTTTATATTTAAATAATATATTTTGGAGAATTATTTCTTTTTTATATACTATTCCTTTACTTTTCAATGTCTGATATTTAATGTCATATGCTGATGTACCATCATAAGACATATCACATTCATTTAATATTTCTTTTGCTTCCTTTAATATATATTCTCTTAAACTATCATCTTTTATCATTTTTAAGAATATAGAGATATTTTTATCCCCCTTTATATATCTATTAAGTTCATCACTACTTAAACCATATAATTGTTCTCTATTTTTGGAGAACAATTCACCATCAGAGTTCATATTTTGATCTAAATTAACAATCAATTCCTGATTTAATTTACATGAAATAAAATCTTCATCTATTTTAATATTAAAATTAATGTTTTCTAATTTTTTTTGTACTTTATTTTCTATTAAACTTTTACAGACTATATCATAAACAGGTGATATATTATATTTTGCATTTTTTAATATATAATGTGTAAATGATTTAATAGTCTCTGATGTTAATTCAAAATTTATTAAAATTGTATTATCCTCTTTTATATCTTCCATTTTATTTTCTATTAATGGGATAAAAGTAGTCTTTTTCACTTCCTGTTTTCTCCAAAAAAATAGTTTACTTAGAATCCATATTTTTAAAACACTCCATACATTCCCTTCTCTAAGATATACAAAAATAAAATGATGTAGATTTGATGGTAGAGAAAGTACAAACTTTTTAATCTCACTAATAACGCTCATAATACCTGATTTTATTTCAGACATTGACATTAAAATTAAAAAATTTGCTATAGTTTGCATACTAAGTTTTTTATCACTTTTTGAAAATTGAGCTAATGATGATGCTAACATTCCATTTACCATAGTATCAATAAGATGATTTGGATTAACATATTGTGCCTGAGGTTGTACAGCCTGTGTTATCTCTTTTTGTTGTTGTGCTGCATCCTTGTTATCTGACATATATAATATAAATAAAAAGTATTGTATATAATAGTATTGTTGTTATTATTTCAATTTTTTAATAAAAATTGAATATAACAATATATTGAAGGTTCTAAATTAATCAAACCATATACCTTCAGTAAATAGTAATACATCTATTATACATTATGAATTTTCTAGATACAACAAAAATAAATATTTTTTACTGTACAATTAGAAATATTAGAGGAATCTTTAGACAAATAAAACATAAAAAGGATCATGAAATATCTTTTAAGATAGCATGTGAATCTATATATGATAAATTTGATTTTGATATTTGTATGATAAGCAATAATTCAGTAATATTTATATTGTTTCCTTTTCGAGATGGAAAAACAGTTGATTATGGATATAAGGATATATTGAGTTGTAAAATATCTAGTATGTTGTTAGCAAGATATTATTATGAATTGGCTCTACTAGGAATTACTATACCGAATGATATTATGGACAATATATATGCAAAATGTATTATTAAATCAGATAACTCATTTGATTTTCTAGAACATTTAGACTTTGAAGCAAATACATTTAAAGTAGTTAGAGAAATGGCTTCTTTTGAAGTTAAATTTCAAAAGAAAGTTAGGGATTTTGAAAAAGAAAAAGAGGTTTATGATAATTCTGAAATAAAACCAAAAAAGAAACTTAAGTTTTATAAATTGGAATGGCAAACTTATAGTGGAGAAAAAACAATTGGTCGTATCTTTCATGGTAATATTATTGAATATATTAAGAGAAAATTGGAATATTTTCCTGTTATGGATGATGAACTTGAAGAGGGAGAAATCAGAGAAACTAAAAGAGTTGTATCAAGTGGATCAAAGAGATATAGGGAAGAATATTAATTTTTTTTATTTTAAATAGTTTATAAAAATTTATAACATAAATAAAAAATAGTAAAAGGAATTAATTTGATAATAGAATATCTAATACAAATATCTAATATATTTACTTTTGAATGAAACATAATAAATAATACTATTGATGTTATTAACATAGATATTATAAAAAAAATAAGTATTGGATTGTATTTTGTATAGTTATAAATATTGTATGTTAAAAATAACTCAAATGCCGTTGATATTATTATGTACATTATTATATCATTTATAAGATCATCTATAAGTTTTGCTTTATATTTCATAGATTTTGCGAATTGCTCACTATCATAACTACTATTAATATAATATTTTGATGAATGATAATTTTGATTCATATATTATAAAAATTGAATATTATTTTTTCTATTATTTTAAAATTTACTGGTTATATTAATAAAATGTTTATAGTTACTTTAATTGATTATTTAAATGAATCAAAAGAATAAATAAGAGCTATGCCAAAAAGAACAGTTCTTAAATTCAAAACAATAGAAGATGCATATAAATCAGCATTTAATGATCTTGCTAAAAAATTGGAAATTAGTGCAATTTATAAATTTATAGATGGAAAATTATATGAAATTAATAAAAATGATTGTGAATGTAGTTGTACAGAAGAGTGTACGGCGTGTAAACCATTTGAAGTTATTAAAATAGATGGATACATTGAAAATGTACCTAATAATATTTTAACAAGTAGTCAAATTGAAAAATATGTACAAAAACATGTTAAAAATGATTATTTGAGTATATTTAGTAGTGATGAAATATGGGGAATGAATGTTATAAGTACATATGAATATACGAATTATAGAACATTAGAAAATGTAAAAGAAAATTTAGAAAGGGACAG
>Ga0114963_10003660_pt1 | contig 10523 bp, 8 predicted proteins | sample C_131016_EF_Meta_FD_87019 | JGI IMG/M metagenome (GOLD analysis project Ga0114963, IMG submission 87019) | Freshwater microbial communities from Lake Croche, Canada to study carbon cycling - C_131016_EF_MetaG | ecosystem: Environmental > Aquatic > Freshwater > Lake | place: Lake Croche, Canada...
GCCCGCACAAACAACAATCACTGGCTCAAGCCTATCGTCAGGCCACTGAAGTCAAGCCTGTGCCGTTTGCCTTTAGCTATAACAAAGAGCACGAACGGCGCAGCGTTCAAATCGTGCGGCGCGAGCAACCGTAACCTAGCTCACTCATTTTTCTCGGATCCTGTATTGGCCTGCAAGATCCGAGATTTGATCCGTCCGCGGGTCTGGCGTCGCAACACAGCCCTGTGAGCTGCAATCTAATCCATCTTAATATTTCGCTCTTGAATCACTGCTTTCCAAATCGCAGACTCTTTAGCCATATAGTCGCGTAACGCCTGACGGCTCATCGGATCAGGGGTGAGACCGTGTGAAAGCAAGGCCTCTCTCACCGAGGGAGTAGTCAGTACTTTGACAAATTCAGTATTCCAGCGCTCAAGAATCGGTGTCGGAGTCTTTGCCGGTGCTAAATAGGCATACCAGTTTGTGGCGTTGAATTCGGGGTAGCCCGACTCAGCAATGGTGGGTAAACCGACCAGAGAATCAGGCCGGGTCAAACCCGTTGTCGCAATCGCGACCAATTTTTTGTTTAGGATATGTGCCGCGGCCGACGACGGTGTCGAGTAGTACGCCTCGATCCGGTCGCCAAGCAAATCAATCATCGCCGCACTGCCGCCTTTATAGGGAATGTGTACGATTTCAATGCCGGCGCGTTGCCCAAGAAGCTCGCCCGCTAAATGGGCAGCCGAACCCACGCCTGTTGAGGCATACGTCAGCTTGCCAGGATTTTTTTTGGCTAAGGCAACAAACTCAGCAAGGGTCGTAATGTTTAATGACGGCGGCACCACCAACACATTTGGAAAACTGACCCCCATCGTGATAGGTGCCAAATCACGTAATGGGTCAAACGACAGCTTCATTAAGTGAGGCATGACTGCTATTGGCCCGATCGACCCAAGCATCAATACGGTGCCATCCGCTTTGGCATTCACAACATATTGGGCCGCTAACATGCTGCCAGCGCCAGGCTTGTTCTCAACGACCACCGGCTGCCCAAGATTAGTCGACAACTCTTTAGCGATAATGCGAGTCGAAGTATCGGTCGCGCCGCCCGCCACAAAGCCCACAATAATCGAGATGGTTTGCCCCGAAGGAAACTCTTGAGCAAAAGTACAGGGTTGTGCGACGCCAAAAAGTAGCGAACACGACAATAAGAAAGTACAGAAGTATGGCAATTTCACATGATGCTCCAAATTTACTATCCAAAACAGCGCTGGCAGAGGGTCATTACCTCACTAACGCTTACGTGCGATCACGTTCGATCGTGAGTACGGTCCGGCCCAAAGATTTGATTAAAACATTACAACTTTGCAGAAGCCCGAGTTTACCTTTCAAGTTAACGATATGATAGGAACTAAAAGAAGCGTCAGGCCTTCCTTGTTTTTAGGACAAGCCTGGCAAAAGTAAGTATGCACACGCGAGACAAGGACAAACCATGGCAAAAGTAATCGAGACCTCAGCGCTTTTGATGGGTCAAATGATGTCGCAGCCCCTGCTGATATCAGGGCTGTTAAGTCATGCTGCACGACACCATGCTGACACAGAGATCGTTTCGCGACGCACCGAAGGCGATATCCATCGTTATACCTATGCTGAATGCCACACACGCGCTAAACAAGTGGCGCAAATGCTTGATCGCCTGCAGGTCAAGCCAAGCGCGCGCATCGGCACCTTTGCCTGGAACGGCTACCGACATCTTGAAATCTACTATGGCGTCTCGGGCAGTGCCCGCGTCTGCCACACGCTCAACCCTAGACTATTTGCCGAGCAATTGCGCTATATCGTCAATCACGCCGAAGATCAGGTCGTGTTCTTTGATACAACCTTTCTGCCCTTAATCGAGAGCCTTCAGGCTCAATGCCCAACCGTTCAGCACTGGATCTGCCTGACAGATGCAGTGCATATGCCACCTAGCAGTGCCGTCAAAATTGAATGTTATGAAACGCTACTCGCCCAGGAATCGGGTGATTACGAATGGCCCAGCTTTGACGAACGCGCTGCCTCAAGCCTTTGCTATACCTCTGGAACGACTGGCAACCCAAAGGGCGCACTTTACAGCCATCGCTCGACCATCTTGCACTCTTACGCGGTGGCGTTGCCAGACTCATTGGGAATCACGGCTAAAGAGTCCATCATGCCTATCGTGCCGATGTTTCACGTCAACGCCTGGGGCATACCCTATGCCTGCCCTCTCGCGGGTGCACGTATTGTGTTTCCGGGCCCTAAGCTCGACGGCGCGTCGTTATGCGAACTGATCGAACAAGAATCGGTCACGATGTCAGCGGGGGTACCCACCATTTGGGCGGGGCTCATCGAGCATGTGATTGCGAACAAACTCAAGTTCACCACCTTCACGCGAACGGTCATTGGTGGCTCGACCCGCCCGCCGGCCATGATTCAGGCTTTTGAAAAAGAAGGGATCGAAGTGATTCACGCCTGGGGAATGACCGAGTTGTCGCCGGTGGGCTCAGTGGCAAGACTCAAACAAAAAGATCTTTCAAAAAGCAAGGCTGATCAAGAGCAGATATTAGCTAAGCAAGGTCGTCCAATGTTTGGCGTTGACATGAAAATCGTAGACGAAAAAGGTCAGGCCTTACCTCATGACGGCGTCGCCTTTGGCGACCTCTTAGTAAAAAGTAGCTGGGCGATTGAAACCTATTTTGGCTCAACCGAAAGCCCCTTGGTGAATGGCTGGTTTCCAACGGGTGATGTAGCGACTCTCGACTTTGATAGCAACATGCAAATCACCGATCGCAGCAAAGACGTGATCAAATCGGGCGGCGAATGGATTTCATCGATCGAGCTTGAAAATATTGCAAGCGCGCATCCTGAGGTCGCCATGGCGGCTTGTATCGCGATTGCTCATCCTAAGTGGGACGAACGGCCATTGCTGGTGGTTGTCAAACGTGAAAACGCGACGAGCGACACGTCCGTACTAAAAGACCAACTGCTGAAGATGCTGGCAGAAAAAGTCGCGAAGTGGTGGCTGCCTGATGACATCGTTTTTGTGAAACAGATCCCGTTAACCGCCACCGGAAAAATGGCGAAACTTAAACTCCGCGAAGAGTTTGTCACTTACAAATGGCCGGTATAGAACATGCTCAATACATTTTTTTTAAAATTTGCGAAGCACTACAAGACGCTACTACTTGCGCTGCTTACCTTTAGCGCCGTTGGACAACACGGCCTGACGCTAGCCCAAGACTACCCCACCCGCCCAGTAAAAATCGTCGTACCCTTCGCCGCAGGTGGCCCAGCCGATAACTACGCGCGCTTTATGGGACAGCAATTGCAAGCCGAGCTTGGACAAAATTTTATTGTCGAAAACAAACCAGGCGCAGGCTCTATCATCGGCACCGATTTTGTCGCCAAGGCCGCACCAGATGGCTATACCCTGCTGCTCATGTCCAATGCCCAAACCGTCAATGAATCGCTCGTAACCACAAAACCTTACGCACTTTTAAAAGACTTTGTCGGCATCGCGCCAATTAATTATTCAGATTTACTCTTGGTTGTGCACCCGCGCGTTGCTGCAAAAAATTTACAAGAACTAATCGCTTTGGCCAAACGACAACCTGGCAAATTGAATTATGCCTCGTCAGGTAATGGCACGCCTTACCACATGGCAGGTGAGTTATTTAAGGCGATGGCTGGCATTGATATTACCCACGTACCCTATAAAGGTAGTTCTGGTGCGCGCACCGATCTGTTGGGTGGGCAAGTTGACCTCATGTTTGATGCTGTCACCACGATGACCGACTATGCGCGCGCCGGAACCGTGCGAGGGCTTGCTACCACGGGCACCGTGCGCTCGGAAATTTTGCCCGATATGCCTACGATGTCAGAAGCCGGCGTCTCTGGCTACGAGACAACGATCTGGCTGGGTCTGATGGCTCCAAAGGGCACACCTGTTTCAGTGATTAATCGGCTAAATTCTACGATCACAGCCATCGTGACTAGGCCCGAGATCAAAAAGCAATGGGCTGAAAAAGGAGCCATGCCACTCACCATGTCACCACTCGAATTTCAACTCTATCTCGAGCGCGACGTCGTCAAATGGGCAAAAATTGTGAAGCTATCGGGCGCAAAGGCTGATTGATATTTGTTAAACACTTGATCGAGACACCATGTTGAATTTAAAAATACTTAGCGGCGGCGCCGCCGCTTCAGCCGTAAAAGGCATTCAAGCAGCCTTTGAAACAGACAATCACTGCACCATCGAGGGGACCTTTAGCGCAGTAGGTGAAATGCGCGATGCGTTACTGCGTGGAGACCCTTGCGATGTCGTCATCTTGACCCGTGCGATCATCGAACAATTAATCGCCTCGGATCACGTGCGTGCTGACAGCGCACGATCGCTTGGAAAAGTGCAAACCGGTATCGCCGTCAAACACGATGCTCGCGCGCCGCAAGTCGATTCGCCCGCGGCCCTGGCCCGAGCGTTTCGCCAAGCGAGAGCGATCTATTGCCCCGATACAAAAAAGTCGACTGCTGGCATTCACTTTATGCGAGTCTTGACTGAACTTGGACTGGAACAAGAAGTTAACACCAAGCTGCGCGAGTTTGCGAATGGCGCAACGGCCATGAAAGCAATGGCACAATGCAATGAACCCGATCTCATTGGCTGTACACAGGCCACTGAAATCAATTACACCGATGGGGTCGTTCTTGTGGCTAATTTGCCCAAAGAGTTTGAGCTTGCAACCGACTACACGCTGGGCGTGTGCACGCAAACGACGCAACCCGATTTAGCGCAAACGCTCGCTGCATGGCTAACCGGCGCTCAGTCGGAGCCAGTACGCCGACAGGGTGGCTTTGAGTTTTAGCCTAACTAGTCGCGTTACTCAAGTTTTCCAATTTTTTGCACCAGTGTTTTCATCTCTGCAGCGTCGGCGGCAACGTAAGCAGTGAACTCGCTCGCGTCTTGGTACTGCATCACCGTACCGGCCGCGATCAAAGCCTGTTGGGTTGTAGCATCGTTGGCAGCAAAACGCGCAGCGTCACGAAGTTTTTGAACAATCGTTTCGGGTACCTCAGCCGGTACAAATAGCCCGGCCCACTGCGCATACACAATCGGCACCCCTAACGAGGTCAAACTCGGCACCCCTGGCAACGCAGCGAGCGTCTCCGGGCCCCAATGCGCCAAGGCGCGCAGCTTACCCCCCTGAATTTGCTGCACCACACTTGCGGGGCCTGTTGACAACACGTCAACCTGCCCACCCAATAGCGCCGCTACAGCTGGGCCCGCGCCGGTATACGGCACATGCAACAAGTTGGTATTGGTGGCGACCTTGAGCTGTTCAATAGGGATGTGCATTGAGCCATAGTTGCCCGACGAGCCAAAAGAGACTTTGGCCGGGTTCGCTTTGACGTAAGCGATAAAGTCAGAGTAGGTTTTATAGGGGCTATCAGCCTTCACGACCAAGACGGTCGGGTCAGCGGCAAAACGCGCAATCGCCTTAAGTTGGCTCAACTGATACATCGGCGCGCGGTTCAGAACCTTATCGGCCTCTGGGATCACCACGAACGACGACAATGCAAATAACACCTGATAACCATTGGGCTCAGCCCGGGCAACCTGTGCCATGCCAATGCCACCACCCGCGCCGGCTTTATTTTCAATCACCAAGGTTTGATTCAAAAACTGACCCATTGCACGTGCGACAGGGCGCGCCACGATATCCGCTACGCCACCAGGCGGAAACGGTACCACCACACTGACCGGTCGGTTGGGATAAGCCTCTTGAGCCTTGGCAGAGGCCATGACACCTAGCGATACGGCCAGAACGACCAAAATATGTAGACTCTTGTTAAGCTTGCTCAAGTCAACCTCCAGAATTTCTTTTTTTGTGTAATGATGGCACAACTGTTATGCAGCAATAATAATTCAACTAGACAACTAAACACTCAGGAAGACAGCAAGTGAAAATTCTAATTTTGGGCGCGGGCGGCGTAGGCGGTTATTTTGGGGCGCGACTGATACAAGCAGGTGCCGATGTGACCTACCTGCTGCGCGATAAGCGCCATGCAAAGATCCAGGCCGAAGGCCTTGTGATCGAAACGCCCAAAGAGACCTTTACCGTTCAACCCAAAGCCATCACGCGCGACCAACTCAAGCCTGAATATGATTTGATCGTGCTTGCGCCCAAGTCGTTTGATTTTGAAGACGCCCTCGCCTCGCTTGAAGGTGCTAGCGCCAGGGGTGTGTTTTTACCTTTCCTAAACGGGTTGGATCACATCCAACAACTGGATGCAAAATTTGGCAAAGATCGCGTCATGGGCGGTGTTGCTCAAATTGCAGCGACGATTTCGCCAACAGGTGCGGTCAAACAACTCACAGACTTGCATATGCTAACCGTTGGCCATCGCTCTGCGGCGCACGAGCAAATTGCAAAAGACTTTTACGCGTTATGCGAAAACGCCGGCTTTGATCGCTTGTACAGCGAGAACATTGAACAGTCTCTTTGGGATAAATGGGTGTTTTTGGCAAGCTTGGCTGGCATGACCACGCTTTGTCGCGGTCACGTTGGCAAAATCTCAGCAGCACCTTGGGGCATCGAAAGCACCACCAGTTTCTATGCCGAGAGCTGCGCGATCGCGGCAGCCAATGGTTTCCCCACAAAAGAGTCGGCGCAAAAACGCTCGCTCGACATGCTGACCAACGTGAAATCAAGCTTTGCCGCCTCGATGCTCAGGGATCTGACGCAAGGCAACATGACTGAACACGAGCATATCCTCGGACAAATGATTCAGCGCGGCGTGAGCAAAGGCGTCGCCTGCCCACTACTCAAACTTGCCCATACGCATTTGGTCGTTGAGCAGGATAAAAGTAAGTAACGCGTCTCAGGCCGGGCAACCCCAGCGCTAGCTTAAGCGGGGCAACTCAAGCATCAGCTTAGGCTGGGTAACCCCAGCACTGCTCAGGGGGCAGCGTCATAAAGACTGCTGTCCCTGCTTCAAAACGTGGCGCAGTACCCAACTCAGTGACCTCAAGCGTTTGTCCAAACACTTCGAGTTCGTAATTCGTCTGAACGCCCAAAAACTGTAAGTTGCGTACGCGAACGGACAACGACTCTGGCGTTGCATCGGTCGTTAAAGAAATATTTTCTGGGCGCACTGCGATCACGACCGCCTGCCCTTGACTCAACGGACTCAAACACCGCGCTCGCACCTTTGCACCCTGTGCCAGCTCGACGACATGATCGACACCATCGTGATTGACCACAGTTCCGTGTAAAGCGTTTGAGGCGCCCGTAAAACTCGCAACGAATAAATCAGATGGTTGGTTGTAAATTTGTTGGGGCGTTCCCATCTGCAAGAGCTTGCCTTGATTCATCACGCCAATTTGATCACCCAGCACGACAGCCTCTGACTGATCATGCGTCACGTATAGCGCAGTCAAACCTGCTTGCTTGATAATGCGGCGCAAATCAGCGCGCAGACGCAGACGTAACTTGGCATCTAAATTAGACAGAGGTTCGTCAAGTAATAATATTTTGGGTTGATAACTCAAACTACGCGCCAACGCCACGCGCTGCATCTGCCCACCGGATAGCGAGGTTGCAGGTCGATCGGCGTATTCAAGCAGATCGACTAATTCAAGTGCGTCTTTAACCTTCTGTTCAATTTCTTTTTGATCAATACCACGGTGTTTCAAGGGATAGGCGACATTTTGTTTGACTGTCATATGCGGCCACACTGCATAAGACTGAAACACCATGCCGACTTCACGATGCCGGGGCGCGACAAAAATGCCTTGTAACGGCGCCGATACGATTTGATCATCGATCAAAATTTGGCCCGCCGTCGGATGCTCCAAGCCAGCCACGCAGCGCAAGGTGGTTGTCTTGCCGCAGCCCGAAGGGCCCAACAGCACAGTAATTTCACCGGTCGGGATTTGAAAGCTCACCTGATCCACCGCCGGCGGACCCGACGAAAACGCTTTCACCAAGCATTGCACATCCAGTGTGATTGCCATCATTTGATCTCCAACAAACCAGCACGTATGACTGGCATCACCTAATCTCCAACAAACGATCGCGTGTCACTGTCATCATCTAACCTCAAACAAACGTATCATCGCCCTGGTCATCATCGCTTTCACCCAACACTGGAATTTGTTGACCCACCCGACAACCGATTGGCAAGCCCGATCAGCAACCCAAGCAATACCACCTGCGCCAAACCAAAGGCGGCCGCAGTCCCTAGCGTGCCACTTTCATATAGATTCAAGAGCGCGATTGCCATCATCATTGTGTCAGTCGTATACAAAAAAAGTGAAGAGCCTAGCTCTCGGATGGCCAGTACGAACAAAAGTGTCATCGCCGCTGCAACACCGGGTTTAGCCAAAGGGAGGATGATGGTGGTGATCGTTCGCAACGGCCCCTTACCCGAAATCCAGGCTGCCTCTTTTAATTCAGGGTGAATTTGTGCCAGCGAAGTAGACAGCACTTTGACCGTATCGGGGATAAAGCGACCCACAAAAGCAAACACTAAAATCCAGATCGTGCCATACAGACCAATCGGGAGCCCGATCCAGGCCCACAGGTACGCAACCCCGACAATCAAACCCGGCACAGCAGCTGGCAAGGTTGCAATCAAATCAATGGCGCGTGCCGCCGGTGCGTCTTTGCGCTGAACCGTGTAACCAATCGCAAAGGCAAGAACGCCACCCACAACCGCTGTGGCACAGCCAATCACTAAGGTATTCCAAACTGATTGAATGGTTTGTTGATCAGCAAGTACTGTCTGAAAATGCCCCCACGAGTATTGCTTCAGCTCGAACAGACTCGTCATCGTTGGCACAAACATAAATTTTCTTGTCGCGGCAACGGCCAGTGCGCCGATCGGCAACACCACGACCACCAATAGATAGATCATTGCCAAGGCAAACATCAACCATTTCCAGCTACCAAGATTCAACTCGCGCGGACGAAAACCTTTGCCACTAATCGTGATGTAACTTCGCTTAGACAACACTTTTTGTTGAACCAAGACCAATACTGCAGCAACAATAATCATCAAGATCGAGACTGCTGCAGCCGCGTTATAAAGAGGTGGGCTCCAGGACGTCAGTTGAAACAAATAGGTACTGAGCAACATGATGCCGGATTGTGAACCCAGCACAGACGGGATCCCGTAGATCCCTAACATCACCACAAAGGACAGCAACATACTTGACAGGATGGCTGGCAAAATCAAAGGAAACGTCACATGCAACTGCGTATAAAAGGCGCTGGCACCACTAATTTCAGAGGCCTCTTCAAGCGTAGGATCCATGTTGCGCAGCGCTGAAGCCGTAAACATATACACATAGGGCGCGTAATACATCCCGAACACAGCAATCAATCCTCCCATCGAGTAGATATTGATTCGAGTGTCTAAAGCAAACCATTTTAAAAATAGATTGAGCAGACCTGTTGTCGGCGAACCCAACAAAGACCAAGCAATGGCACCCACCATCGGTGGAACAAACAACGGGATATAAGACAGGGCAGCGATCAACTTTCGCCCAGGCATATTGGTTCGCACCACCATCCACGAAAAAGACAAGCCAATCACCACCGCCACGACCGCACCACCCCCGCACGCAATCAGCGAGTTGAGCAACGCGGCGGAAGCATTAGGATTGGTTAACGCTGCAGAAAAGTGGTGCAGCGCAAACCGCGAGACATCAATCCCCTCAGTAATCGGATCCATGTCAGTGAGCGCGCCGACTACCAACATGATCATTGGATAGATGACTAGCAACGTCAAAATGATCAACAGCAACCCAGACCAGAACCAATTGCCAAAAAGCGCGATGGCAGTCTGGGCCAGACGACCGGGTTCGGCCGGTTTAGCAGATTGAGTCAGCATGCAAAAATTTAACGCCAATTAAATAATTGCGTCCACTCTTTGGTCCAGGCCTCGCGATTCGCCGCTGTTTTAGCGGGATCTGCTCGCCAAATTTTATGTATTGAAGGATCAAAACCCTCTGGCGATGGCGTGCCACTCAGCGCCGAAAACATCTTCCAGTCATTGACCACGATTGACTGCCCTTCTTTTGACAGTGACCAGTTCATGAATAAGGTTGCGGCATTGGTTGCCTTGGCATTTTTAACCAGACTGATCGGCAGTTCAATGACGGGGATACCTTCTTTTGCGAAATTACAGGTAATGGGCGCGCCTTCTTTGGTGCGCGGCAAAATCTGATTAGTAATGATCGCAGCCACAGAAACCTCGCCGCGCAGCAAGGCATCGCTTAACGGCACACCGCTTGGAAAGATCTTTGGTTTATTTGCTGCTAGGCCAGCCCAGTAACCCTCGCCTAAGGTCTCACGCTCAAACATCGAACGAACCCAGCCTGTGCCACCCGTCAAAATCGTCACCTCACCCAACTTACCTTTGTATTGCGCCTCGGTGAGTTCAGCCCACGATTTAGGAGGGTTCTTCACGAGCTCTGTGTTGTAACCAATACACCAGGCTGCCATCGTGAGCGGCCAAGC
>Ga0114963_10003661_pt1 | contig 10523 bp, 6 predicted proteins | sample C_131016_EF_Meta_FD_87019 | JGI IMG/M metagenome (GOLD analysis project Ga0114963, IMG submission 87019) | Freshwater microbial communities from Lake Croche, Canada to study carbon cycling - C_131016_EF_MetaG | ecosystem: Environmental > Aquatic > Freshwater > Lake | place: Lake Croche, Canada...
CGCCGTCGCATCAATATTGTCATTTTCGCGGCAATGACGGCCTCGCTGGGATACCTGTATTATCAGGCTTTTAAAAATAGTAGCCTATCCATCGCTCAACCTGCTCGCGCCATTCACAGTTACTTTGAACCGGATGCGCGAGACGCTTCCTCAAACCTGTATCGTGATGCGGAAAATATCTCCCAGTTTGCGACGATCAAGGATAACCTGTTGGGTTACGGGTATGGCAAGCGGTTTTACCACGCCGTTGATATGCGGGCGCTACTCAATGGAGCTGATGTCAATGTCATTTATCCGCTCTGGGATATCTTGCCACACAACCAGATTCTCTGGGTATGGATGCGTACCGGTACACAGGGCTTCTTCGCCTTCTGGATTATGGCATCCCTGATTGTGATACGGTCAATGTTTTTTCTCAAACGTCCCGATCTGACAAATGAAGATCGGGCGCTGGGGCTTTTAACGTTGACCATTATGCCGATGTTGCTGGTCTTTGGGGTTTATGACGTGCAATTGAGTAACTTCCGCAATATGTTGCTGACCGGTATATTCATCGGTACGAGTTGCTCTGGATTTAGAGGGGAATTTTCCTCCCTCCTGTTTGGAAAAGCGAACTCTCAGGAGCCTTCCGTGTCTCTTAGGCTCACGCCAGGCATCAGGTAAATGGAATGACTATGTTAACTATCGGGTGCGAATATGTTTGTGCGAAAACGTTTAAAATCAGGCGCCGAAAAGACGGTTCTCATTCTTATCGACGCCCAATTTTCCTGAGGCTATAAACTTAGAGGGTATAAACTTAATTGCAAGAATGGCATTGTTTTCCAGTCGCAAACAATGCTACAACTCAAGTGAGTTTTGAAAGATGATCGAAAAATGAGTAATGAGATCGCAAGCCCCTCTCCTACCGTCAAGATGAATGCGCCCACTATGCCGACGAAAATGGCGACTAATGTTCTTGCCACGATAGGAGCGCAAATTATCGGATGGGCGATGGCGTTGCTTGTGACGGTTTTTCTGCCACGTTATCTCGGTCCCGACGATGTGGGGAAGATAGCTGCTGCGACGAACTTTATTAGCATTTTCAGCATCCTTGTCCCGCTGGGAACCTCCACGGTAATCGTGCAGGCGATCGCTCGCGACCATTCGCGAATGCCAGAGATGGTCATGACCGCCCTCTTCCTGCGCGTTCCGTTAGCGATCTTCTGTGTCGCCATCAGTCTGCCAATAGCAAAGATGGTTGGATTTTCGGAAACGATCCAGATGTTGATTCTGGTAACGTCCAGCGGCATTGTCATCAACACGATTTACCAGATCTTCAATTCCGCTTTGCAAGGTCAGGAAAAACTTCCTCTGCTAAATTTTGCGATGCTGGTGGAACGCTTTGCAAATGCAGCATTGACATTAGCGTTGGTCGCTTTCAAAGCGCCATTGTGGGCTTTTGCCCTCACTACCATTGTATCTTTACTGACTTGTGTCCTTGTGCAAACCTGGATTTTCCGTGATTTACGTCATTCCGTTTACATACCTGCCTGGCTGGATATCAAAAATCTGGTAGTAGCGGGAATACCTTTTCTGGGTTGGGTGGCTTTAACGCAACTTTATGACCCCACGGATTATATGATCTTAACCAAGTTGACGAACGATACCAATAGCGGCTGGTACAGCGTCTCGACGCGATTGGTGGGAACGCTCATGTTTTTCCCGGTCGCTATCCAGACAGCGCTCTACCCGACTCTGGTGCGTCTGCATGAATCAGGAGATACAAAGAGCTTTTATAACCTTTGTAGACGAATACTTGACATTATTGTCCTGTTCAGCGTTTTGGGCGGCGTTACGTTAATGGCGGGCGGCGAAACTATTAACTTGCTTGTCTATGGTCCCAAGTATGCGGGAGCGGAGATGGCTATACGCGTGGCGGGATTCAATTCTTTGCTTTATGCGATTATGTGCTTGCTGGGCGGCATCGTCATGGCGATCAATCAGCAACAGCGGATGCTCAATGTCACGATTGTCGCCTGGATGATTGGCGTCGCATTCTGTATCGTTTTTACGTATTTTTCCTTTCGCTGGTTTGGCAACGGCGCCGCAGGCGCAATGGCGAGCGATGCCATACGAGAAATTGTTGTCCTGATTGGAATGTTCGCGATTCTGCCAAAGGGGCTGTTCGGCATGGATAACCTCTGGCGGATGATACGTTGTATCGTTGCCGCTTTGCCATTGCCGGCGCTTCTGATACTTGCCTCTCAGCAACAGGCGGGAATAGGCGTGATTTTGCTGGCATTGACTGCTGGTGTCCTCATTTATGGAGGGCTTTGCGTGGCGCTCCGAGTGGTCTCGCGTGAAGACATCGTCATGGTAAAGCAGATTGTTGGCGCAAAATTCAGCGGATCAGCCAACGCGAAACAATGAATCGTGCTGTCAATAGTATAACTAGGGATAATTCTGACGTTGCGCTAGTAGGCGAATCTGTTGCAGCACATTAGAACGTGGCGCGGGCATATCTTGCCGCAACGGATGCGCGTTTTGATTCGTTGCTGTATGGGTGCACTCTGGCGCTATGGGGCAATCCTGCTCTGGCTCCAACTGACACGCCTGAAAAAGTATGGAAATATCGATGGTTTCCTTCGGGTCTGGCGATTTCGGTTGTGACCGCTATTTACTACGGGGTGGAAATTTCGTCAGGACGGTTGCGGAAGCGGCTCAGCGTTTTCTCCCGCGCATAAACGCTTTGTCTGATAAGGGCATGAATGAGTTATATGCCCGAAATAATTGGGTATGATAGTTCGGGAATATCTGTTAATAGTTTAGTGTCGTTGCGGCGTTTCTGGACCAATCGGTCTTGAACATCATTAAGAAAGGTCGTTTATGTGAATAATAAAGGTCGTGTGCTGATCATTGGGGCGGGACCCACGGGCATAGGAGCCGCGTACCGTTTGAAAAAACTCGGTTATGAAGATTTCCTGCTCGTAGAAGCCGGGCGAATGCCATGTGGGGCAGAAAGTAGAGGAAGGAATCAATTGCCATGAATATTTCTGTCATCATCTGTACGCGTAATCGCCATGAGACGATCGGGCAGGCGGTGGAAAGCGTCGCCAATTGTGACTATAAGGGCTTTGATATCCATATTATGGATCAGAGCACTGACAAGCTGACCGAAAATATCGTTACAGAACTGGCGGCAAAATATCAGCAAGTCTGTCCTATCGTTTATCATCATCTGAGCAAGGCGGGACTTTCCGCTGCCTACAACACGGGAATGCGAGTTACCGCGTACGAGATTATGGCGCTCACGGATGATGATGTTATCGTTCCCGCCGATTGGCTGACACAAATTGCTAAAGTCTTCCAGAATGAGCCGGATGCGGAAATTTTGTACGGTCAGGTTTGTATCCCTGCGGATCTTGCGGATGAAGTGAAGAAGGGAATTATCGTTCCTGCCCTCGAATTTAGCAAGTATAAGCGACTGAGCCTCAAAGAAGGTTTTCAGGTCATTGGGATGGGAGCGAACATGGCAATACGTCGTTCACTGATGGATCGTGTGGGCGGCTTTGATGAGGCGTTAGGCCCCGGCGGTCCCCTGCGTGCCTCGCAGGACAACGATCTCGCCTATCGCACCTGTCGATTCGGCGGAGTTATCGTGCTGGCTCCGGATGTCAAGGTAGATCACTACGGGACGCGAACGCCGGAACAGTGGCCGGTCACCATGAAAAACTATGGAATCGGTGATGGTGCGTTTTACGGTAAGCATATTCGTTGCGGCGATGCCGGGGCAAAGTGGATGCTGGCGAAAGAGATTATCATCTCACGGGCGCGTGAGATCAAGAGGGCGTTGAAAAGCGGCGTCTGGCAGGTAGATGATTACGGTCGTAACTTGATGGTAGGATACCGAGAAGGCAAAGCATTCAATATTGACCCGAAATTACGTCTGTATCAGGAGTCGGAAACGGGCAAAATGATTGTGACGGAATCCAATCCCGTTACCGCAGCCCATAAGAAACGGTGAAAACTGGTTTTACCTGTTCCTACACTAAATAAGGTGAACCAGAGCGATTGGCGGTCTGCTCAATCCCTAGATGGATAGGTCTTTCATACAGGTGCACGAATCCTTCAGTGATTGTGGTTGAGTCGACAGGCATCAATAACGAAATCTTCAACTTTACCAGCGCTAAAGGCATCTCACTTGGGAAAACTCCGATCTTACACGGATAAAATCTGGCAATTATTGCGGGCGCGTTGGCAACTTCGATCTTGCAATAGTGTGGGACTGCGCGTTCGTATCATCGGTAGAGTAATCATTGAAAATTACGGCAAAATGTCGATTGGTGATAGAATGCGCTTTCGCGCATCGCAGATTCCGGTAGAACTCGCTACCGGACCCGAAGGGGAATTGATTATTGGCGAGCGGACGTATATCAATAATGGCGTCAGTATCGGAGCATCTTGCTCAATTACTATCGGGCAAAATGTAGCGATTGGTCCGCTTTGCCTGATTATGGACAGTGATTACCATGATCTGAATGATCACAGTCTTCCGGGTAAATCCGCTCCGGTCAAAATAGGCGATAATGTCTGGTTAGGAGCGCGTGCGACCGTCCTCAAGGGCGTTACCATCGGAGATGGCGCGGTGGTGGCTGCCGGCGCTTTAGTTACCCGGGACGTGCCATCACGAACCGTCGTTGCAGGAGTGCCTGCCCGCGTCATCAAACATCTGGATAAAGAATTATCTAGCGCCTTAACTCGTCAGTAGTTGGGAATGTTGTTATGGTATGATTTTGGTTGGTATGGATATGCTTCCCTCTTGCCCGTTCTGTAGTGCCAACCGCTTCCAATGCAAAAACTGCAAGACTGTCAGCGGCAGCCAGTTTGATTGCGTATTGCCACCAGCCCAACAAGACGTCATTGCACCTGTGAGATACGGCGACACTCACCAATACTTAGGTCGAACTCACGTTAATAAAATTGTGTCTTGTAATTAATACTACATGATCCTCTGTTGAATGTTGATGATAGTAGCCTATCGTTCAAGCCGGTTGGATTGATTGAGAAGGATGGGCGTGAGAGTTTTTTTGCAGACTTGGCGCCCACTACGGTTCTTGCCGAAGCGGAAGACTTTTTCGACCTATTGACGCGCCCTATAGGACTGGACTATCATGTCAATAATTACAATGCCAACGCTTGAAAAGCTATAACTAGGAAACAATTTAGGAGTATATATTTTATGGAAAACATAGACCTGTTGATTTGTGGCGCTGGCCCGGTTGGTTGCGCCATTGCACGGCAGGCTGCTGATATCCTCAATTGGCGCGTCATGATTGTGGAGAAACGCAATCATGTCGGAGGAAACTGCTATGATGAATATCACCCATCTGGCGTGATGATTCATCGGTACGGTCCCCATTATTTCCGAACCAACAACCCTAGCTTACTTGCTTTTCTATCGCGGTTTACGGAATGGATTCCCGGTAACTACATAGTCAAAAGTTTTACACGAGGAGAGCATTTTCCCTTTCCTATTAACCTTGATACTCTCGAGCAATTTTTCAAGAGAAGTTTCACGCCGGAAACAGCGCAAAACTTTCTGGAGTCAATTGCGGAAAAGATTGCAGAACCGCAAAATTCGGAAGAATTTGTTCTGAGTCGAGTAGGGCGGGAGATGTATGAAGCGTTCTACAAGGGATATACCATCAAGCAGTGGGATCGTCACCCGGCAATGCTGGATGCTTCCGTATGCGGTAGGATTCCGGTAAGATTTAATCGTGATAATCGCTATGTAGATCATGAATTTCAGGTTACACCCAAAGAGGGGTTCACAGCGCTTTTCAAAAATATGATTGATCACCCGAATATATCAGTCTTGCTGCAAACAGACTTCCAGTGGTTGCGAACGTTTATCAAACCTAGGTTCGCTACTGTCTATTCAGGACCGATCGACGAATACTTCGGTTATCGCTTTGGCAAGTTGCCCTGGCGTAGTCTGGAATTCAATTTTCAGGAATTCCCTCAGGAATTCTATCAATCGTGTGTGCAAATCAACTACCCCAACGACTTTGAGTATACTCGTACTGTTGAAATTAAGCATGTCACGGGACAAAATATCTGTAAAACAGTCGTCAGCTATGAATATCCACGTTCGATTGGCGATCCGTATTACCCGGTGCCAGCAAAGGAGAACGAAATCCTGTATCAAAAGTATCGGGAACTGGCGATAAAAGAAGAGCTAAATTCCAACGTCTTTTTCGTCGGGCGGCTTGCCGCATACCGGTACTACAATACAGATCAAGTGTTGGAGGAAGCGTTGCAAACGTTTTCAAAGATAGCAGTGACAATCTCAAAATAAATGGGGGTAATCGCTATTCTTTTTTTCCGTCTCGACCGGTTTAGGCAAGATGCTCAACGCCATCGCAGATAAATCGCTGATAAAAGGAGAAGAATAACAAGCGCCCCTATAAAGACTGCTTGCATCGCGTCCTGATTATTTGTTGGGTCTCTGTGCAAACCCTTCTACAGGCGTGACTCAGGGTCTGCCTGTTTTTCCGTACTTATTTTCCTGTAGCATCAGGAAACATAATTCTGAGCAAGGCGGGGCTTTCCGCCGCCTACAATACGGGAATGCGAGTTACCACATACGAGATTATGGCGCTCACGGATGGATGATGACATTGTTTCCGTTTGCCTGATTATGGACAGTGATTACCATGATCTGAATGATCACAGTCTTCCGGGTAAATCCGCTCCGGTCAAAATAGGCGATAATGTCTGGTTAGGAGCGCGCGCGACCGTCCTCAAGGGCGTTACCATTGGAGATGGCGCGGTGGTGGCTGCCGGCGCTTTAGTCACGCGGGACGTGCCATCACGAACCGTCGTTGCAGGAGTGCCTGCCCGCGTCATCAAACATCTGGATGCCGAAATAGCTGGCAAGCCATCCGAAAATTGAATAATATTGCCATGTGATTACCCTATTCACGCGTTCTTCCCTCGGGCGCGGCATTAGAGACAGTGGTTAATGCATGATTCGTCGAATAGCTCCATGAAGTTGCTCTCACAGATAACCGAAGAATTAGGCAGTGGTCTGAAGCGGTTCCGCCCCCGGTTGATATTCTGGATGGGGGTGAGCCGATTGTTGCCATCGAACGCTTTTGTTCGTCTACGCGCCCTTTGCTATTCGTGCGCGGGTTGTTATATTGAGTCTAAGGTGAGCATTTCCGATCATATCGAGTTACTGGGAAGCGGTGATGTGGCGAAACGTTTAAGTATTGGGGAAGGCTGTTTTATCGGCGTCAAAGTCACTCTTGCCCTCGATGGCGCGATTACGATTGGGAAAAATGTCGCTATCGGCCCGGAAGTCCTGATGCATACCGCCACGCATAAAGTAGGCGGCTCCGCACGGCGGATGGATTTGAATATAATCGTGAAACCGATTGTGGTGGAAGACGGAGCATGGGTCGCCATGAGAGCAGTCATTCTGCCCGGAGTAACTATTGGGAGGGGCGCGGTTGTTGCGGCGGGCGCGGTCGTTACCAAAGACGTGCCTCCGAATGCGCTTGTCGGCGGAAGTCCGGCTCAAGTCATCAAGTATCTCGCGCCCGAATGACCGGCGGAACGCCAGATTGTAAGCGCAGGCGAAAAATACTATGGCAAACCCCTTCCTCTCGGTAGTCGTTCCCACCTACAACCGCAAAGACAGTTTGCGTGTGACTCTGGATGCGCTGGGAAAGCAAACTCCCCTGAAGGACAAAGAAATGCCTTCCTTCGAGGTCGTGGTGATCTCGGATGGGTCGACGGATGGCACAGAGAAATTTCTGGCGGAGTATCAGACAAAAGCTCCCTATTCCCTGCGATGGTTGCAACAACAGAATGGCGGCCCCGCTCGCGCCAGAAACCGAGGATTTCAGGAAGCGACCGGAGAGATTATCGTTTTTCTGGATGACGATGTCGAACCGGAACCGCAATGTCTGGCGGCTCATGCGATTCATCATGAAAAAGATCATAAGATTATCGTGATCGGTCCGATGTCTCCGGACCCGGCTCTCTCCGGTAAAGAGCCTGTCTGGATCGCCTGGGAGCATGAGATGCTCCAGAAGCAGTACCGTAACTTCATAGCTGGTGTCTGGCAGACAACCTCGCACAACTACTACACCGGGAATGTTTCCCAGCGGCGTGAGCATCTCCTCGCCGTCGGCGGCTTCAACGAGAAGTTCACGCGGATGGAAGATGTCGAACTTGCGGTACGTATGGAAAAGGAGCGGGGAGTGCATTTCACCTTCGATCCCGCCACGAATGTATGGCACCGCCCGATGCGCAGTTTCTCTTCCTGGTTGAATGTCGCGTATTCGTATGGCGGGCGTCTTGTGGAAAGAGCGAAGACCGGCGAGGAAAGCTGGCGTGTGGTAGCGGATAACTGGACAGAGCGCAATAAACTGACGCTCACCGTCGCTTCCGTTGTTTGCCCGCGCCCCTCTTTATCCGCCCCGACGGAGCGATGGCTGAAATCGATGGCGGAGCGCCTTTACGCCCAGCCCGGGAAAGCGACCCGTGCGGCGGCGCTGGCGATGCTGTCGGTTCTGTATAATGTTCGCCTTCTGGAAGGTGCGCGAGATCAGATCGGTTCGTGGTCCGCTTTACAGGAGCGTATTCGTGATGCCGCAAATGTACCTGCGGATTCAACCTCGGATGCAGTCCGATAACGCCGTCTTTTCCGCTTCTTTTCCGGTGAAATGGGTATCCATCGATATCCCGGATGGCTCCTCTTATGGGCGGTTGCGCAATGGCGCGATGCGGCATAAGGTGAGATATGGCGGAAATCGAGCGGAAAAAATTTCAACTGTCCGGATTACGGACTGCCCTGCGACTGGTCTGGCGTGGCGCGCCGGGAATGACCGCTCTGAGCATCTTCCTGAGCATCGCCCAGAGTCTGCCATCGACATTGACGCTGTACCTGAACAAACTCATTGTCGATGGCGTGATTCAGGCGGCAATGGCGACGGACAAAATCGCAGCAGGACAGCATATTCTCCTTCTGGTGCTATCTACTGGCGGCGTTATGCTGCTCAGCGATCTCCTTTCAGAGGCAAGTGATCTGGTGCGCGACGCGCAGGGAGAGAAGGTAACCAACTTTATTTCCGCCACCGTTCACAGCAAGGCGATTGCGGTCGATCTGGAAGCATATGAAAACCCGAAGTATTACGATACGCTCAGCCGGGTGCAACGAGACGCCGCCTATCGCCCCAATCAGGTAGTCCGGGGACTGACCGCAATCATACAGAGCGCCGTGAACCTGCTGGCAGTCGCCGGGCTTCTGGCATCGTTGCACTGGGGCGTCGCTCTTTTACTGTTTCTGGTGACCTTGCCCGGCGCGTGGGTACAATGGAAATTCAGCAGTAAGATGTACCGCTGGCAACGGCAACGAACGCCGACGGAACGACAGGTGTCTTACTTCAACTGGATGCTGGCAGGAGATCAGACCGCAAAGGAAATCCGCCTTTTCAATCTGGGGCCGCTTTTCGTCAATCGCTTTATCGAACTGCGTGAAAAGATGCGAAAGGAACGTTTGGCGATAGCGATACGGGGTTCCGCTGCAGACCTTGGAGTACGAGCCGCCGCTACGCTGGCAATTTACGGAGCCTATGCGTTTCTGGCATTACGCGCTGTGCAGGGGATAATCTCAATCGGTGGTCTGACCATGTACTATCAGGCGTTCCAGCGGGGGCAGGGATTACTGCAGGGCGTCTTTAGCGGCATTGTAGGACTGTACGACCATAGCCTGTATCTTTCCGATCTGGAAGAATTCCTCAATCTGGAACAACAGGTCAAAGACCCGGCGCGTCCCGTTCCGGTTCCGAATCCGATGGCGCAAGGGATTTGCTTCGAAGATGTCTCGTTCAAATATCCTACGGGCAAGGATATGATTCTGGAAAACGTGTCGCTGACAATTAGACCGGGGGAGATCGTCGCCTTTGTCGGCGAGAACGGGGCCGGTAAAACGACTCTGACCAAACTACTGTGCCGTCTCTATGACCCTACCGAAGGACGCATTACCCTCGATGGTCACGATTTGCGTGAGTTTTCTACAGCGGATCTACGCCGCCAATTTAGCGTTATCTTTCAGGACTATGTCAAGTACCAGTTGACCGCCCGCGAAAATATCCAGTTCGGTAACCCCGATTTGGAACCGGATGAAGATCGCCTGATCGACGCCGCCGAACGATCCGGCGCAGACCGTGTCATCGATACCCTGCCGGATCGTTATGATACCGTTCTGGGCAAGTGGTTCGAAGGCGGCGAAGAACTGAGTATCGGGCAATGGCAAAAAATTGCGCTGGCGCGGGCTTTTCTGCGCGAATCGCAGATTATCGTTCTGGATGAACCCACCTCAGCGATGGACGCTCGCGCGGAATACGAACTCTTTGCCCGGTTCCGCGAATTAGCCGCCGGACGCGCCGCGGTATTAATCAGCCACCGTTTTTCGACGGTACGAATGGCGGATACGATCTTTGTCCTCGAAGACGGCAAAATCGCGGAAAGCG
>Ga0114963_10003664_pt1 | contig 10517 bp, 7 predicted proteins | sample C_131016_EF_Meta_FD_87019 | JGI IMG/M metagenome (GOLD analysis project Ga0114963, IMG submission 87019) | Freshwater microbial communities from Lake Croche, Canada to study carbon cycling - C_131016_EF_MetaG | ecosystem: Environmental > Aquatic > Freshwater > Lake | place: Lake Croche, Canada...
ATCGAGGTCCAACTCGAAGGCTTTGCCCACGACCTGCGCGCTTTGCTGTCGGGTCAGGACTGAACATGGCCTTTGGCCGACTCGAACGCACCCGCACCGATGCGCCCATGAGCGACATCAACGTGACCCCTTTGGTGGACGTGATGTTGGTCTTGCTGGTGATTTTCATTTTGACTGCCCCTTTGTTAACCAGTGCCATCAGGCTGGATCTGCCCAAGGCGGAGAGCGCGCAAGCCGGTGAAGCCCCTTTGGCGGTCACCTTGGTGGTGAACGGTCAAGGCCAAATTTTTTTAAACGACAAGCCGATTCTCTTGCCCGATTTGGCCACTCAGTTGAAAACCGTCGCCTCACACAGGCCTGACACCGAAGTGCAGTTGCGTGCCGACCAATCTGTGCCCTATGGCCGTGTTGTCGAGGTCATGGGGGTGGCCCAAAAAGCCGGTTTGTCCCGCATTGGCTTTGTCGCGGATGCGCCTGTGGCGACGCCGGCACGCTGAAACCCCTTGAAAACCGCAGCCCCCGCCGAGCAGGCGCAGGCTAGCCCCTACAATTTGCCCCATGCAAGACAAGTACAAGCACATAGAAATTGAGCAGTTGGCGCAAAGCCAATGGACGGCGCGTGACGTTTACCGCGTGACCGAAGACGCTTCCAAAAAGAAGTATTACGCCTGTTCCATGCTGCCGTACCCCAGCGGCAAGCTGCACATGGGCCATGTGCGCAACTACACCATCAACGACATGCTCACGCGCCATCTGCGCATGAAGGGCTTCAATGTGTTGATGCCCATGGGCTGGGATGCGTTTGGTTTGCCCGCCGAGAACGCGGCTTTGAAAAATGGGGTGCCTCCCGCCAAATGGACCTACGAAAACATTGCTTACATGAAGCAGCAGATGCAGGCGATGGGCTTGGCCATCGACTGGTCACGCGAAGTAGCCACCTGCGATCCGACCTATTACAAGTGGAACCAGTGGTTGTTCTTGAAAATGCTCGAAAAAGGCATCGCCTACCGCAAGACGCAGGTGGTGAACTGGGACCCGGTGGACCAAACCGTGTTGGCCAACGAGCAGGTGATTGATGGCAAAGGCTGGCGCACAGGGGCCCCGGTTGAAAAGCGCGAAATCCCAGGCTACTACCTCAACATCACCCACTACGCACAAGAGTTGCTGGACCATGTGCAAATCGGCAACCCCAAAGCCACTTTGAACGGCTGGCCCGACAAAGTGCGCTTGATGCAAGAGAATTGGATCGGCAAATCGGAGGGCGTGCGCTTTGCGTTTGTGCACACCATCACGGGCGCGGACGGTACCTTGATCGGCGAAGGGAAGATGCAAGTCTTCACAACCCGCGCTGACACCATCATGGGCGTGACGTTTTGTGCGGTGGCGGCCGAACACCCCTTGGCTGCGCATGCGGCGCTGAGCAACCCGGCTTTGGCTTCATTCATTGAGGCGTGTCAAACCGGTGGCACCACCGAAGCCGAGATGGCCACGCAAGAAAAAAAGGGCATGGCCACGGGTTTGTCCGTGGCGCACCCCTTGACCGGCGCGCGCGTCGAGGTGTGGGTGGGCAACTACGTGCTGATGTCTTATGGCGATGGCGCGGTGATGGGTGTGCCGGCGCACGACGAGCGCGATTTTGAATTTGCACTCAAATACCAGTTGCCGATCCAACAAGTAGTGTCCGTTAAGGGCCAACATTTTGACGACAAGATTTGGCACGAATGGTATGCGGACAAACAAAACTGCGTCTGTGTGAACTCCGGTGCATTGGACGGATTGAACCAGAAAGAGGCCACCCTCCAAGTGGCCGAGTTGCTGGCGGCGAAAGGCCTGGGCGAGAAAAAGACCACTTGGCGCTTGCGTGACTGGGGCGTGAGCCGCCAGCGCTACTGGGGCACGCCGATCCCCATCGTCCATTGCGATGAACATGGCGCTGTGCCGGTGCCCGAAAAAGACCTGCCGGTGATCCTGCCGCAAGACTGCATTCCTGACGGCTCTGGCAATCCGCTGCACAAGCACGAAGGCTTTCATGCGGGCGTGACTTGCCCGGTGTGCGGCAAGCCTGCCCGCCGCGAGACTGACACGATGGACACCTTCGTGGATTCGTCCTGGTATTTCATGCGCTATTGCGACCCGACCAATGCCCAGGCGATGGTGGCGGGCGGCACCGATTACTGGATGCGGGACCAGAGCAAGGCCACTGGCGGCAGCGGCATGGACCAGTACATCGGCGGCATCGAGCACGCGATTCTGCACCTGCTGTATGCACGCTTTTGGACCAAGGTGATGCGCGATTTGGGTTTGGTCAAGGACGATGAGCCTTTCACTCAATTGCTCACGCAAGGCATGGTGCTGAACCACATTTACTCGCGCCGCACGGCTAGAGGCGGCAAAGATTACTTCTGGCCGCACGATGTGGAGCATGTGTACGACGACACCGGCAAAATTGTGGGTGCCAAGCTGATCAAAGCCGCTGGCAGTGGGGATGGGGAGCTGCCTGTGGGCACGGCCATCGACTACGAAGGCGTGGGCACCATGTCCAAGTCGAAAAGCAACGGCGTGGACCCGCAAGACCTGATTGAAAAATACGGCGCCGACACCGCACGCTTGTACACCATGTTCACCGCGCCACCCGAGGCGACGCTGGAGTGGAATGATGCAGGCGTTGAAGGCAGCTACCGTTTCTTGCGCCGGGTGTGGAACTTCGCCGTCAAGCACGAAGCTGCCATCCGGGCCGGTATCGCCGTGGACCGCAGTCAACCGGTGGCGTTTGGCAAGGTCGCCAAAGACTTACGCCGAGACATTCACACGGTGCTCAAGCAGGCCAATTACGATTACGAGCGGATGCAATACAACACCGTTGTCTCGGCGTTGATGAAGATGCTCAACACGCTGGAAGATGTGGTCTTGACAGGCAGTGCCGAAGATTCGGCCGCCTTGGCCGAATGCTTCTCGGTTCTGCTTCGCGTGCTTTACCCGGTGTGTCCGCACATTGCATTCACTTTGTGGGCTGATTTGGGTTATGCCGCTTGCTGTGGTGACTTGCTCGACATGGCGTGGGCTGATGTGGACGAAACTGCTTTGGTGCGCGACGAGATAGAACTCATGTTGCAGATCAACGGCAAATTGCGTGGCGCGATTGTGGTGCCCGCCACGGCCGACAAAACCTTCATTGAACAAGCCGCCATTGCCAGCGAAGAGTTTCAAAAACAAGCCGCTGGCGCTGCACCCAAAAAAGTGATTGTGGTGCCGGGCCGCTTGGTCAATCTGGTGATTTGAAGATGAACCGCCGCAGCCTCTTGCGTCACCTTGCCCTCGCGCTTTCGAGCGGCGGAGCATTGGCTTTGAGCGGTTGCGGTTTTGAGCTGCGCCAACCCCAGCGCTTTGCATTCAAAACGGTTTACCTGAGCTTGCCGGCCAATTCGGCCTTGGGCGTGGAGATTCGACGCAACCTTTTGGGCAGTGGACAGTTGGTGGTTCTCAAGGAAGCAGCTGACTTGCTCAAGGCCGATGTGGTGCTGGATGTTTTTTCTGAACTGCGCGAACGCGTGGTGGTGGGCATGAACGCGTCGGGGCAGGTGCGCGACCAACAACTGCGCTTGCGCATCAAATTCAGGCTGCGCACCCCTGCCGGCAAGAACTTGATTCAGGATGTGGAAATTTTCCAGCAGCGCGACTTGAGTTTCACGGAGACGGCGGCCCTGTCCAAAGAAATTGAAGAAGCGTCGCTTTACCGAGAAATGCAAACCGACATCGTGCAGCAAATCATGCGTCGCTTGGGCGCGGTGCGCGAGCTGTAAACCATGCAACTGGGACTGCCGCAGCTGGATGCACATTTGCAAAAAGGCTTGCGCAGCCTGTACACCTTGCATGGTGATGAGCCTTTGTTGGCGCAAGAAGCGGCAGACGCGATCCGCGCCACTGCACGGGCGCAAGGCTATACCGAACGTTCGGTGCACACGGTGTCGGGGGCACATTTCGACTGGAGCGAAGTGCTGGCCAGCGGCAGTTCACTCAGTTTGTTTGCTGACCGCCAGATTCTGGAGATCCGGATCCCCTCAGGCAAGCCCGGCAAAGAGGGCAGCGCCGCGATTCAGCAATTGGCCGAAGCGGCGCAGGGCAATCAAGACACCTTGACTTTGGTGGTGCTGCCGCGAGTGGATGGCCCGACCAAAAAAGGCGCATGGTTCGGTGCGCTTGATAATTTTGGCGTGATGCTTCAAGTTGAACCTGTAGAGCGGCAAGCTTTACCGATGTGGATTGCGCAGCGCTTGCAATTGCAGGGTCAGCGTGTGGCAGGGGGCGAAGAAGGTCAACGCAGCTTGCAATTTTTTGCCGATCGGGTGGAAGGCAATTTGCTGGCGGCACACCAGGAAATTCAAAAACTGGGTTTGCTCTACCCCCAAGGCGAGTTGAGTCAGGCGCAGGTGGAGGGCGCGGTGCTCAATGTGGCGCGCTATGACGTTTTCAAGCTCTCTGAGGCGGTGCTGTCGGGTCAAGTGGCCCGAGTGCAACGCATGCTCGAGGGCTTACAGGCTGAAGGCGAGGCAGCGGTTTTGGTCCACTACACCTTGGCCGAAGACATCCGTGCACTCAAACGTGTCAAAGACGCCATCGCCCAAGGCCGTCCGATGCCCATGGCCTTGCGAGAAAACCGGATCTGGGGCGCCAAAGAAAAGCTCTATGAGCGCATACTGCCCCGCTTGTCGCAGGCCAACCTGGCGCGCATGCTTTTGGCCGCGCACCAAGTCGATGGCATCGTCAAAGGCCTGAAAGTGCCCGAGTGGCCAACCGACGGTTGGCAGGCATTGCAGCGCTTGGCCATGCGCATGAGCCGGGCCTGCGCAGCACGTTAGTGAGGCTGTTTACCAGTGCTGTGAGGCCTGCTCACACCCCGCCCTTGAGCGTGATCGCCTGAGCGCAAAACAAGCAGGCGTTTTGTGCGGCTATCCCTGAGGGCGAGACAATGCGAAAATAGCGCCATGAACGTCCCTTTGACTGCCCCCTCTTCCCAGCCTGCTGCTGCAGACAGCGTTGCAGCACAGATGCTCATGCTTGGCCAGCAGGCCAAAGCCGCTTCGGCTTTGATGGCCAAGGCGTCTGTGGCGGTCAAGAGCGCAGCGCTCAAACGATTGGCGGCTTTGCTGCGAGAAAACACCGAACGATTGCAAATCGACAATGCCAAAGACCTGGACCGCGCCAAAGCCGCCGGCTTGTCCGGCCCGATGGTGGACCGCCTCAAACTCAGTCCGCAGGTGCTCGAAACCTGCGCGCAAGGCTGTGAGCAACTGGCTGCCATGCCTGATGTGATGGGCGAGATCATTGGCATGAAGCAGATGCCCAGCGGCATTCGCGTAGGCCAGATGCGGGTGCCGATCGGGGTATTCGGCATGATTTTCGAAAGCCGCCCCAACGTGACCATCGAGGCGGCCAGCCTGTCCCTGAAGAGCGGCAACGCCTGTATTTTGCGCGGTGGCTCGGAAGCCATCGAGTCCAACAAAGCGCTGGCCTTGTTGGTGCAACAAGCGCTCACCGAAAACGGTTTGCCTGCCGACGCGGTGCAACTGGTGCAAACCACAGACCGCGAAGCGGTGGGCCATTTGATCGCCATGCCCGCGTATGTGGACGTGATCATTCCGCGCGGCGGCAAGGGCTTGATCGAGCGCATCAGCCGCGACGCCAAAGTGCCGGTGATCAAGCACCTGGACGGCAATTGCCACACCTACATCGACGATCCCTTTGACCTGGCCATGGCCGTCAAGGTGGCCGACAACGCCAAGACCCAAAAATACAGTCCTTGCAATGCCAGTGAAGGCTTGCTGGTGGCGCGGGCTTCAGCGGCCAGCTTTTTGCCAGCCATTGGCGCGGTCTATGCCGCCAAAGGCGTTGAGATGCGTTGTTGCCCTGAATCCAAGGCTATTTTGGCCACCGTGCCCGGTGCCAAGTTGGTTGACGCCACTGAGCAAGACTGGTTTGAAGAATACCTGGCTCCGATCATCAGCATCAAAGTGGTGGACGGGGTGGATGCGGCGATTGCCCACATCAACCATTACTCCAGCCACCATACCGATGCCATCCTGACCCGCGACCACCAGCACGCGCAGCGCTTTTTGCGCGAAGTGGACTCGGCCAGCGTCATGGTCAACACCAGCACCCGCTTTGCCGACGGTTTTGAGTTCGGTTTGGGGGCTGAGATTGGTATTTCCACCGATAAATTCCACGCCCGTGGCCCTGTCGGTATCGAAGGCCTGACCTCGCTAAAGTACGTGGTGCTGGGCGAGGGCGAAGTGCGTCACTGAAGATTCACACCCGCCCCTCATCATTTGCTGTCGCAACAGCGCTTGCAATTGTCAGTCTGCCCCCCATATAAAAGCATTCTGATCCCTCACACCACCTGTTCAAAGGTCCTCGCCATGGTTCCCCATCTCGTCACTGCCCTGACTGGCCCTATCAATGAGCTGGAGCAGCGTATTCTGGATTCGATGCCCGCCATTGAACGCTGGTTTCGTTTGGAGTGGATGGAGCACACGCCGCCCATTTACTCGTCGGTGGACATTCGCAACGCCGGTTTCAAACTGGCCCCTGTGGACACCAATCTTTACCCCGGTGGCTGGAACAACCTGACGCCCGAAATGCTGCCCCTGGCGGTGCAAGCCGCGCAGGCAGCCATCGAGAAGATCTGTCCCGAGGCCAAAAACCTGCTGATCATTCCCGAGAACCACACCCGAAACCCGTTTTACCTGAGCAATGTGGTGCAGTTGCAGCGCATCTTTCACATGGCAGGTTTGAATGTGCGGATCGGTTCAATCAACCCCGAGATCAAGGAAACCACGCTCATCGAACTGCCCAATGGCGAATCGGTCACCTTGGAGCCTGTCATCCGCACCCGCCATCGCTTAGGTTTGAAAGACTTTGACCCCTGCACCATTTTGCTGAACAACGATTTGTCGGCCGGTGCCCCCGGCATCATTGAGGAACTGCACGAGCAGTATGTGCTGCCGCCTTTGCATGCGGGCTGGAGTGTGCGCCGCAAGAGCCAGCACTTCCAGAGTTACGAAGAGGTGACCAAGCGTTTTGGCAAATTGTTGGGCGTCGACCCTTGGCTGATCAACCCGATGTTCAATCAGTGTGGCGATGTGAACTTCGCAGAAGGCGTGGGCATTGAATGCCTGCAAAGCAACGTGGATGCGCTACTGACAAAGATCAAGCGCAAATACAAAGAATACGGTATCAACGAAAAACCGTTTGTCATCGTCAAGGCCGACAACGGCACCTACGGCATGGGCATTATGACCGTGCGCGATGTGGCTGATCTGGACGCGTTGAACCGCAAAACACGCAACAAAATGAGTGTCATCAAGGACGGACAAACCGTCAGTGACGTGATCATCCAAGAGGGTGTCATTACCCATGAACGCATCAACGACGCGGTGGCCGAACCCGTGGTCTACATGATGGACCGCTATGTGGTCGGCGGCTTTTACCGAGTGCATGCCGAGCGGGGCATCGACGAAAACCTCAACGCCCCCGGCGCGAGTTTTGTGCCGCTGGCGTTTGCAGACAGCCCGCATTTGCCGCAGCCCGGTGTCAAGCCGGGCGCCAGCGCGCCCAACCGTTTTTACATGTACGGCGTGATCGGCCGACTGGCCATGCTGGCTGCCAGCTATGAATTAGAAGCCACGGACCCCCTGGCCGAGGTCTACGACTGAAGAAATCAGTTGCTGCAATGCAACAATTTTGAGGGATTCGCTGATTTTTGAGTGAACGCAACCCAGAGAAGGCCTTAAGACAGGCGCAGAATACAAATCTTGTCTGTTTTGGAGTCGGCCCTTGCGGTTGACGAATCTGTGTCAGCCACAAAATCATCTCTCACCGCGCTCACCTTGGGTGCCATCGGTGTCGTCTACGGCGACATCGGCACCAGCGTCTTGTATGCAGTCAAAGAAGTTTTTGGCTCCGGACACGTTCCTTTCACCCCCGAAAACATTTTTGGTATTCTGTCCATTTTCTTTTGGACCTTGACCACCATCGTGTCTGTGAAGTACGTCACCTTGGTACTTCGGGCCGATAACCATGGCGAAGGCGGCTTGGTGGCCATGCTGGCCCTGGCCTCACAATCGGTCAAAGACCGGCCTGTGCTGCGTCGGCGTTTGTTGATGGTGGGTATTTTTGGCACCTGCCTTTTTTATGGGGATGGGGTGATCACACCGGCTATTTCCGTGCTTTCGGCCGTCGAGGGCTTGGAGGTGATCTCGCCGGCATTCAAAGGCTACGTGATTCCCTTGACGCTGGTGATTCTGTTCTGTTTGTTTGCAGTTCAAAAACGCGGTACGGCGGGAATCGGTCAATTTTTCGGCCCCATCACGGTGGTATGGTTTGCGGTGATCGCGGTGCTTGGTCTCTACCATATCGCAGAAAACCCATCGATTTTGTGGGCCATCAGCCCGCACTATGCCGTGATGTTCATCTGGGACCATCCGGGCATTACCTTCATCATTCTCGGCGCTGTGGTGTTGTGCGTGACCGGTGGAGAGGCACTCTACGCGGACATGGGGCACTTTGGCAAAAAACCCATTCGTGTGGCCTGGTTCTCAGTGGTTATGCCCTCTTTGACCTTGAACTATTTCGGGCAAGGGGCCTTGCTGTTGGCCCATCCTGAGGCGGTGAAAAATCCCTTCTTCTTGATGGCGCCGGATTGGGCCTTGCTGCCTTTGGTGATTTTGGCCACCATGGCCACAGTAATCGCTTCGCAGGCACTGATTTCAGGCGCTTTCAGCGTCACCAAGCAGGTCATTCAGCTGGGCTATTTGCCGCGCTTGCAGGTGCTGCACACCAGTGTCAGGGACACGGGTCAGATTTACATACCTTTTGTCAATTGGGGCTTGTTTGTTTTGATTGTTTTGGCGGTCGGCATGTTCCGATCCTCCAGCAACCTGGCCGGTGCCTATGGCATTGCGGTGTGCACAGACATGCTGATCACCACGGTGTTGACCTTTTATGTCATCCGTTACAGCTGGAAGTACCCTCTGGCCTTGTGTATTGGAGCGACTGGTTTTTTCTTTCTGGTGGACTTGGCGTTTTGGGCTTCTAACCTGATGAAATTGTTCGACGGTGGTTGGTTCCCCTTGATGCTGGGCGGCGCCATATTTATTTTGATGATCACATGGCACGATGGCCGTCGACTGATGAAACAAGCCGCCGAAATCGACGCCTTCAAGCTGCCCGATTTTTTGGAGGCGGTTTTTGTGGCGCCGCCCGCACGCGTTGAAGGTACGGCCGTTTTTCTGACGGCTGAAAGCGGCAATGTGCCCAATGCCTTGTTGCACAACCTCAAGCACAACAAAGTGCTGCACCGGCAAAACCTGTTTGTCACCGTCAGATCCCACGAGGTGCCCTGGATTGTTCTGGACAAGCGTTTGGAGTTTGACGCTCTCGGCCATGACTGCTGGCAGGTGATTGTGAATTATGGTTTTAAAAACGACCCGGATTTACCCAAAGCCTTGGAGCAGCTCAAAGGCCACGGTTGTGAGCTGGACCCGATGAGCACCAGCTACTTCTTGTCGCGTGACATCGTGATCCCAACCATTGGCGGCGGCATGGCCAATTGGCGCGAAAAACTGTTTGCATCCATGCACCACAACGCCAGCGCAGCGGCCGAGTTCCTGAACTTGCCCACCAACGCGGTGGTCGAACTTGGCTCCAAGATCGAAATCTAGCTAATCGGGGTCAGATCCCGATTAGCTGAGCTTGCCCATCGCCTCGCCCATCTTGAGGGGGCGCGTGGGTGTCCAGTCCGGGTTGAATTGCATCACCCCTTGCGGGAACAGCATCACCACGGTCGAGCCCAGTAAAAAACGCCCCATTTCCTGGCCTTGCTGCAGCTGAATGTTGTGCGTTTCGTAGCGCCACTCTTGCATCACCCCAGGGCGCGGCGGGTTGACCAGGCCATGCCACACGGTTTGCATGCTGCCCACAATGGTGGCCCCCACCAAGGTCAGCACAAACGGACCTTGCGCACCCTCAAACACACAGACCACCCTTTCGTTGCGGGCAAACAGGCCCGGCACCCCGCGTGCTGTGGTCGGATTGACCGAAAACAAATCGCCCGGCACATAAATCATGCGCAACAAGCGGCCATCGCAGGGCATGTGGATGCGGTGATAGTCCCGCGGACTCAGGTACAGCGTGGCAAATTGGCCGTTCTCGAACAAAGCGGCCAATGCAGCGTCGCCACCCACCAGGGCGCGAATCGAATAGTGGTGGCCCTTGGCCTGAAAAATCTGATCGCGCTCAATCGGGCCGCATTGGCTGATGGCGCCGTCCACCGGACTGACGAAGGCCTCATCGGCCAAAGGACGGGCGCCTTCGCGCAGGGGTCGCGTGAAAAATTCATTGAAGCTGGCGTAAGTCGATGTGTCCGCCACGGCGGCTTGTGACATGTCCACCTGGTAGCGTGCCACAAACCAGTTGATGAACCAGTGTGTCAACTTGCCGAATGGAGCACCGGCCATTCGCCC
>Ga0114963_10003665_pt1 | contig 10517 bp, 10 predicted proteins | sample C_131016_EF_Meta_FD_87019 | JGI IMG/M metagenome (GOLD analysis project Ga0114963, IMG submission 87019) | Freshwater microbial communities from Lake Croche, Canada to study carbon cycling - C_131016_EF_MetaG | ecosystem: Environmental > Aquatic > Freshwater > Lake | place: Lake Croche, Canada...
CCCCCTGTTTTTGATACGCCTCATCTACAATTATTGGACTATGACAGTTAATTTACCTCTCCCCCAAAAAACCGATCTGAAGCCTGTTAAAGGTTTTGAGATGGGTATCGCTGAAGCTGGAATTAAGAAGGCCAATCGTAAAGATTTACTGGTGATGACTCTTGCTCCTGGCTCACAGGTTGCTGGTGTTTTTACCTTGAATCGTTTTTGCGCCGCTCCTGTTCAAGTTTGCCGCGAGCATCTGGCGCAAGAGGGTCGAAATGGCGAAATTCGGGCCTTAGTTGTCAACACTGGCAATGCAAACGCGGGCACAGGTGAACAGGGTATGAAACACGCCTTAGAGACATGCGCTGCTTTGGCCAAGGATCTCAAGATCAATCCAGAACAGATCTTGCCATTTTCAACAGGGGTGATTCTGGAGTCTTTACCGATTCAGAAAATCATTACTGCGCTTCCCAAGGCAGTAGCTAATTTGGGTGAGGACAACTGGTTTGATGCGGCCCAAGCAATCATGACTACAGATACTCAGCCAAAGGCAAGTTCAGTCACGGCTCAAACGCCAGCGGGTCAAGTTGTGTTGACGGGTATTTGTAAGGGCGCAGGAATGATTCATCCCAATATGGCAACTATGTTGGGATTTATCGCCACTGACGCTGGTTTTGCCCCTGGCTTATTGGGCGAACTCACTCGCGAGGTTGCTGATCTTTCGTTTAACGCTATCACGATTGATGGTGATACCTCGACTAATGATTCCTTCATCATCATGGCGACTGATCAATCGTCAGTACACATCAAGTCGACCAGCGACCCCAATTACGCCATCGTGCGCGAGGCTTTAATTACCCTAGCTAGAAAATTAGCGCAGATGATTGTGCGTGATGGCGAAGGTGCCACCAAGTTCATGACAATTGAAGTGGTCGGTGGCAAGACTGCTGAAGAATGCCGTCTGGTAGCAAAAGCAGTAGCACATTCACCATTGGTTAAAACCGCATTCTTCGCTAGTGATCCTAATTTGGGTCGTATTCTTGCGGCTATTGGTTACGCAGGCATAAAAGACTTAGACGTTAATCATGTCCAAATGTGGCTGGGTGATGTTTGGGTTGCTAAAGATGGTGGGCGCAATCCAAGTTATCAAGAGGCAGATGGTCAAAGAGTAATGCAGGCTCCAGAAATTACAGTCAAGATTGATCTAGGGCGCGGAGCTGCTACTCAAACGATGTGGACCTGTGACTTGTCGCATGACTATGTTTCGATTAATGCGGACTATCGCTCTTAAAGATATTAATCATATGAATGAAAAATTAGACCGTCTTTTAGATCATCTCGAAACCTTTTTACCCAAGCCATTAACTGATGAACAGTGGAAATCTTCCACTGCATTTAGATGGCGTCGTAGAGACAGTATCTTTGGCAGTATTGGATTTTTACAGCCAGTCAAGCATGTGTCTGATATTACCTTTGAAGACCTTCAAAACATTGATCGTCAAAGAGATGCGATTCGGGATAACACTAAAAATTTCATCCAGAAAAAACCAGCTAATAATATTCTGCTTACTGGCGCCCGAGGAACGGGTAAGTCTTCCTTGATTAAAGCCAGCTTGCACGAGTTTGCAAGCCAAGGCCTGCGTCTGGTAGAGGTGGAAAAAGAGCATCTTGCTGACTTGGCCGATATCACGGAGCTTCTGGCTGATCGTCCCGAGCGCTTCATTATTTTCTGTGACGATCTCTCCTTTGAAGACGGTGAGTCAGGCTATAAGGCTATGAAATCTGCTCTTGATGGCTCCGTATCGGCTCAAGTCGACAATATTTTGATCTATGCCACCTCTAATCGTCGTCATTTATTGCCGGAGTATATGAAGGATAACGAAGGTTATGTACACGGAGATGATGGTGAAATTCATCCTGGTGAGGTGGTGGAAGAAAAGATTTCTTTATCAGAGCGCTTTGGTTTGTGGCTCTCGTTTTATCCGCCTAAGCAAGATGAATATTTGGCAATTGTGGCTCACTGGTTGGCACATTTTGGTTTGAGTGCGGAGCAAATTGCGGCTGCTCGTGCAGAAGCGCTCGTTTGGGCTTTAGAGCGCGGTTCTCGTTCTGGCCGTGTGGCTTGGCAGTTTGCAAAACATTGGGCTGGATCACACGCCTAAGATGGATTGATTCTGGTGAGTGAAATTAATCGACCCGTTACTGAAGTAGCCGCTGGAATATTGCTGGATCAATCCGGTCGCTATCTATTGGGACAAAGACCAGAAGGCAAGCCCTATGCAGGTTATTGGGAAGTACCTGGCGGCAAGATTGAAAAAGGTGAATCTGTTTTCGAGGCGCTGAAACGTGAGCTACAAGAAGAGCTTGGTATCGACATTCATGCGAGTGAAGAATTAACTATCCTCGAGTATGACTATCCGCATGCTTATGTACGCTTACATGTGAGTATTATTCGAGAATGGATAGGTACTCCAAAAGGCTGCGAAGGCCAGTCCCTGTCCTGGCAATTATTAAGCTCAGAAAGGCCCAGTGTGGAACCGCTATTACCGGCTGCTTGGCCAATGCTGGACAGGCTGAAAGCCCTTTTGACCTAGAAGTGGCAGAGCGTCAGCTTGAATGACACATCCTTATTTGCAGGCTGTGATTTTTTATCACGATCTGTTTGCATAAAGCGCACGGATAGTAAATATTTATTGGCGCTAATCTCGGAGAAGAGCGTGTCATCTTCTACCGCAACTCGCATCAGCTGATAAATTTTCCCAGAAGGTGCTTGCTGGAATGAGCCGTTGTGAGCCAAGACATCTTTTGCTTCACCTGACTGACGCAGTAAGCGTAAAAATAATTGACAGGCATCTTGCCATGGTAACAAGGGATGCGCAAAATTTTCTAGTAACTTGCGACGCTCATTCGATGGACTATTTTTCCAAGCATGATAGCTAGGCAAATCAATTGGACTTGTACCGCCGGGAATATTTAAGCGTGTACGAATACTATTGAGCCACTCGCTCTCAGAAATTGCTAAGTTTGGTCTGCCGGTTGATTGATTAATCTTGCTAGCAACAGAATCTATTTCTGCTAGTGTTTGAGAAAGAGTTTCTTGATCTACTTTTTGTGAGGTCTTAAGTCCATTGAGGGCATATTTTTGACGCTCAAATTCTTTTAGTAGTAGTGATTTGATATCGCCGCGTGCACCAATGTCTCCCAGGTCAAACAACATGGCGATTGCATTGTGATGAAGTTCGGGGTCATCGGAGCGAACGAAATGATTGAAGCGGGCGAACAAATACTCCAGTCGAAGCATGCTTCGAACTAATTCATTGAAGGGGTATTCGTAGACAATCACAAGCCCATATTCTATGACGAACTGAGCTGTTCTTACTTAATCTGTAGGATTTTTTCGTGCAAATGGTTTACTTCAGCTTTCAACTTCTCAAAGCTAGCTTGATTCTCAATAACGATATCCGCACTAGCAAGACGATCTTTTCTGGCTGCTTGAGCCTGCATAATTTTTTCCACCTCTGCCCGGGGTAAATTGCTGCGCTGCATCACTCTGGTAATTTGGACTTCTTCAGGGCAGTCCACCACCACCAACTGGTCAATCAGTCCTTGCCAAGAGCCTGATTCAAGCAGGAGAGGAACGACAAAGACTAAGTAGGGCACACCTTCAGCAGCTAATCGCTTGGCTTGCTTGATAGTTTCCAGGCGGATCAGGGGGTGGGTAATCGCCTCTAAGTTCTTTCTCGCCTCAGGCTTAGCAAAGACTAGGGCGCGCATCTTGTCCCTCTTTAATGCCCCGTCTGCATCGAGATAGTCGGCACCGAATTGTTCCTTTATAGCTTCTATTGCCACTCCCTTTGGCGAGGTGATCTGATGGGCTATGAGATCCGTATCTACAATCCCTGCTCCTAGGTTGCCCAGTAAATCGCTGACTGCAGTTTTGCCTGAGCCAATGCCTCCGGTTAGACCGATCAGGGGAATACGCCCCTTGAGTCCGCTTAAATCGGATTGTTCAGAAACCATGTTTGGAGGATCTGTGGCCATAACAACTCAATGATGCCAGCAACAGCCAGGAATGGCCCAAAAGGAAATGCTGAGCGAATAGATTGCTTTTGGTATCGAAGCCAGATGAGCCCCCCAAGCAGGCCGCTGATGGATGCCACTAATAAAATTCCTGGTAAAGCGTTAAGCCCAAGCCATGCTCCAAGTGCGGCTAGTAGTTTTGCATCGCCCATGCCGACCCCATTTTGCTTTTTAGCCCATCTATAAATGAAGTTGAGTCCCCATAAAAATGCATACCCAAGGAATGCACCTGCAATCGCATTTGGAAAGCTGGTCAATCCTAAATTTGGGAAGTAATTAAAGACTAAGCCAGCGGCAATGATGGGAATAGTTATGGCATCAGGCAGGCGAAAAGTTCGCAGATCGATATAGGCTAGGTAAACCAAAGCCAAGATCAGCAAGGTGCGAACTAAATCCATCATCGTTAAAGCATGCATTAAACGATTTGCCCTAAATTAAATATTGGTAGATACAGAATAATGACTAGTCCACCAATGATGATGCCAACTAGCATGATGAGCAAGGGCTCTAGAGTCTGGCTGAGACTATTGAGGCTGCCGCTGAGTTGAGACCCCAAAGTATTGGCGCGCTTACTTAGCATCTGTGCAAGAAAGCCACTTTCCGCTGCAATATGAAGCAATTGCAAAGTCTCAGTATCAAAAAAAGAATGTTTTGGATCAGCCTTTTTCAAGGACGCACCTAAGGGCCAGCCTCGGGTCAGGTGTTTAAAAACTTCTGCACTGAGATCATGACTGAGCCAGTGATTAGAGGATTGCGCGGTGACGCGTAGCGCATCAGGAAGTGGTAAACCTGACTCTAGAAGATGGCCCAGGGTTCGACACCAGTAGGTCAGGGCGGCCAAACGAAGCAATTTACCCAGTAGCGGTATCCGAAAGCTCCATTGATCACACATTTTTTGTAAGTAAATAGATTTTATCCAAGCAAGCAAGCAGATGAGAGCGCTAGTAAGAAGGCAGGCACAGATTTCTATAAAGAAATGATTCATGATGGACGATATTTGAATGAGTGCTTTGGTCAGCGGCGGTAATTCTGCTTGAAAGTGACCAAAGACATCTTTAAATACTGGCACCACCCAAATCATCATGACGATGACCAATAGAAGCGAGCTGCTTAAGGTAATGATGGGGTAGCTTAGTGCTTGTTGTACTTTGCGCCTTAATTCAATTTGGGCCTCTAGTTGTTGGCAAATAGTTTTGAGGGCAAGCTCAATATCTCCCGTACGTTCACTCACACGGATCAGATTAATGAACTCCATCGAAAACAGATTGTGTTGTGCCATGAGGCTTTGAGAAAAACTGTTACCTTTCTTTAAATGAGCCTGTACATCCCTGAGCCAATGCTGCCAGTCCTTAGGCGCTGAAGACTGAATGAGTTCAATGGCATTCAAGAGGGCTAGCCCAGCATTAAACAAGGTCAGTAATTGCTGAGCGAAATCTAATTGCGATTGCTTGTTTAGTGCCATGTACATACCTCAGTATCTAAGGTGGCTTGATCAATGTTCCCCTTTTTGACATGATGTAATCCAGCTTCAGCCATATTGAGGTAGGGCAAGGATGGGTCAAATAATTGCTGACGACCTAGAACCTCATGTACTCCGATGCGACCAAAGTAACCAATGCCCTTACAAACTCTACAAACTTCAGAGGCATTGCCTGCAGTGCAGTTTTTACATTCACGGCAGAGTGTTCGAACTAAACGCTGAGAGCTGACACTTTGCAAACAAGATTCAAGCGATTCTTGATCTATCCCGAGACTTTTGAGTCTAGTGAGTGCAGCTCTGGCATCGCGCGTGTGTAAAGTGCTTAAAACAAGATGTCCTGTTTGTGCAGCCTGAATTGCAAGTGCCGCAGTAGCCCCATCCCGAATCTCTCCAACCATGATGACATCAGGATCTTGTCTGAGGAGTGCTTTGATAATGACTGGAAAATCAAGGCCTGCGCGTGGGTGATACGCCACTTGATTAACGCCAGGGAGACGGATTTCGATGGGATCTTCAATCGAACAAAGGTTGCGATGGCTTTGATTAAGTGCGTGTAGGCAGCTATAAAGCGTACGCGTTTTGCCGCTGCCTGTCGGGCCCGTTACTAGTATTAAGCCGTTAGGTCTTGCAATCGCTTTTTGAAAAATATGCAGTTGCTCAGGTAGTAAACCCGTTTGCTCTAGGGAAAGCTCTTCAAGCCGATTGGGAAGGATGCGAATAACCGCTTTTTCACCATGAAGGGTTGGAAGTATTGAGACGCGACAATCAATGGTGGGTTTTGAAAAATCTAAGCCGATGCAGAGACGACCATCTTGAGGAATGCGTTTTTCTGCAATATCTAAACGCGCCAATATCTTGATACGCGTAATGAGACGCTCATGCAGTTCGGTAGGGTATTGTGACTGAGCTTGGAGTAAGCCATCCACTCGAATGCGAACTTGAGTTCCTAGGGCGCACGCTTCAATGTGAATGTCACTCGCCCTGGCGTGAAGTGCATTTGCTGCGATTTCATACCAAGTGCGAATAATGAGTGAGTCATCTTGAGAAAGGTTCAATCTTGATCTTGATTGAGGGTAGGGCGATAGAGTTTGACAGTTTTCACTCCTTGATCATCAAACTGTACGATTTCCATGACAATGCCAGCAATTTTGATACTGACATCATGGTCAGGAATCGCTTCAAGATTTTCTAAAATCAGCCCATTTAAAGTTCGTGGCCCATCGAGCGGTAGATTCAAATTCAAAAGACGATTGAGGTCTCGCAAGGATGCTCCGCCACTAGCCAGATAGGTTCCGTCTGAAAGCCAATGCGGATCGGTCGAGAGGCTGGAGAATGAGGTTGTAAATTCACCAATGAGCTCCTCCACAATATCCTCAAAGGTCACTAGACCAAGAACCTCGCCATACTCATTCACTACTAGACTTAAGCGTTGCTGGTTGTCTTGGAAAAATTGCATCTGCTGTAATACCGGTGTACCGCTCGGTATGAAGTAAGGCTCATTAACCAAGGATCTAAAGTCTTCGTGCTTTAGGTCTGAATCGCCCAATAAAGACAAAGCTTTTTTAACCGATAGGATGCCTACAATTCTTTCGGAGTCGCCATCGCAAACTGGTAATTTGTTGTGATAACAAGTTTCTAATTGCTGAACTACTTCATCAATGGGTCTAGCAAGATCCAAAATTTCTATTTTTGACCTTGGTGTCATGACATCATCTACTGTGATGTTCTCTAGGTTAAATAGGTTGAGCAAAATATTGCGATGGTGATTAGAAACAAAGCGATTGGATTCCAAAACCAAGCTACGCAACTCTTCTTTGCTCATCGTTCTGCTATCTGAGGATGATTGCAGGCCAGAAACCTTCATCAAACCAGAAACAAAACTGTTAATCAGCCAGAGCAAGGGCTTTAATAAGAAAGTCAGCGGCAGAATGAGCCAGCCGACATTGGAGGCAATCTTTTCGGGAAAGGCGGCACCAATGACCTTAGGAGTGATTTCGCTAAAGATGATGATGAGTAGTGCAACTACCAGAGTGGCAATTGATAGAACCAGCCCACTATCACCAAATAGATGGAGAGCGATACCAGTTACCAGAATAGGGAGGATGGTATTGATGAGATTGTTGGATATCAGTAGGACTGATAAAAGGGAATCAATTCGCTTGAGAAGTCTTTCTGCTAGAGCGGCGCCTGCATTACCGCTATTGGCCATGGCGCGTAAGCGATGGCGGTTCGATGACAACATACTAGTTTCAGCCATCGAAAAGAAGCCAGAAAGCGCGAGCAAAAATAGGACTAAGGCAGCCTGGCTATAAAGGGGCCAATCGTCAAAAAAATTGTCCATGGTGTTTGCCTGCAAAAATTAAGGATGATTCAATATAGCAAAGTAGGCTTTCACAAGCCATATTCACAAGCTATGGCTAGGGTAGAAAGGCTTGTAATCTGCCTTACCGAATTATGTGAGAATTATCCCCATGCCTTCTTCTAAAAAATCACCTCTTTCAGAAAGTGCGCGTTACTGCGTCATCGACGCCCCTTTTGGAAAATTGGGGATTTTGACTGAATTAGTCGATGGCAGTCTCATGCTATCGAAGATCGACTACCTGCCAGCTAAAGCCGCTTTATCAAAACCTCAGAATGAGCTGGCTAAGGAGGTGGCTCAGCAATGCACAGCCTACTTTAAGGACCCGCAGTTCCAATTTGATTTACCTATGAAGCCTATGGGCACTGTTCACCAGCAAAAGGTATGGCAACAGATTCGGGAGATACCGGCCGGAAAGGCAAAAACCTATGGTGAGGTAGCTAGCGTTATCAAGAGTGGTCCCCGTGCGGTGGGCACTGCATGTGGTGCCAATCCTTTTCCTTTGATCACACCCTGTCATCGCGTCGTTTCCGCGCAAGGCATTGGCGGATTTATGAAAGAAAATTCACCAGGTCTTTATCGCCAAATAAAAATATGGCTTTTAAAGCACGAGGGAGTGCTTTAAGTTTTAAAGGGCTTTTCTAAGTGGGCTTGATGCATTATGAAAAAAGAGCTTCATGAGGGCATCGCTACCAACAGCTACTTTGGTAAAAGCATAAAAAGCCATTACTGTTTTTCTAGAAAGCTTTACTTCATCTTTGTGATCAAATTGTTTACGAGCAGCTATTTTGGAGAGTGTCATCACTGCTAAGCCAAAAGCTAAAAAACAAAAGCGCCTTACCCCAGCCTCTTCTTTCGGAATCAGAAGAATGTAACTCATCGAATCTTGAAGTTTTTGATACGCAATCTTGAGCAGCTCAGCTTGAGTTATATTGCCTGGCTTCCATGAGACGCCTCGTGCATTGTCCTCGGGCGAGTCTTTGAGAATGTTTGTCATTTGCAGGGCTTGACCAAAAGCAACCGAGAGAGCCTCGTGTCCCTGAATATTTATTGCAAACTTAGCAGAGTGATTGCTAAAGATGCTTGTCAGGAGTTCGCCAACAACTCCGGCGACCACATAGCAATATTTCTCGAACTCTTGCAGATCCCTTAAACCCGATTCAGTTTGCCTCCCATGAAAATGCGACATGCCTTCAGACATGATGTAAACGCAGCGACTCACTGCCACTTGATCTGCACTTGAGCAAGTATGCAAAATTCTGAGGACGGTTGGGGTATGCGTTATTAAATCAAGCTCATCTTGATTGTCATAACCCTTTAGCTCTTGGAGGCAGGGATCGACAAATGACTCTACCGGTAATTTATCCAGCACAGCATCGAGAAACAATTTAGATAATGTTTGCTTAGTCTCGGGACTGAGGTCTGCGGCATCTTCAATCGTATCGACAATGCGGCAAAGCAGGTAGGTATTGCCAACGACCTTTTCCATCTCTGGTGGTAGCAAGGGGATAGTGAGTGCAAAGGTTCGCGATACCGAGCCCAAAATGGCTTTTTGGTAGGCTAGATCAATATCTAGATTCTCGATAGGGTTAGATTTAGGTGATTGCACCCGTCAATTATGTCAGACGAACTTGCCCTGAATTGGGACTTATTTCCTTAGTAACAAAAGTGACATAGCCATATAATTTCACCAAATCCTGCAAGGAGAAATCAGGCGTGCTGATTTGGTTCGTCATCATTTACTGGGTTATATCGGTTGGCATCGGCCTATGGGCTGCATTACGCGTAAAAAATACTGCCGACTTTGCAGCAGCAGGTCATAGCCTTCCAATGCCAATTGTGACGGCCACTGTTTTTGCTACCTGGTTTGGATCCGAGACAGTTTTAGGCATTCCCGCCACCTTTTTGAAAGAAGGCTTGGGGGGCGTAGTCTCTGATCCATTTGGCTCCTCTCTTTGTTTGATTTTGGTTGGCCTCTTTTTTGCGCGACATCTCTACAACCGTCGCATGCTAACCATTGGTGATTTCTTTCGGGAAAAATATGGTCGCACTGTAGAGGTCTTGGTAACCCTTTGTATCGTTGTTTCGTATTTGGGTTGGGTTGCTGCTCAGATTAAAGCCTTGGGTTTAGTTTTTAACGTGGTGTCTGAGGGCAGCATTTCTCAAACAGGTGGCATGATGATTGGCGCTGCCAGCGTTTTGATCTACACCCTCTTCGGCGGCATGTGGTCAGTAGCCATTACCGACTTTATTCAGATGATCATTATTGTGATTGGTATGCTGTACATCGGCGGCGAGATGACAGCGCAAACAGGTGGTTTTAGCGTAGTCATTGAACATGCTGCTGCTGCGGGGCAATTTAGTAATTTCTGGCCTGACATGAATTTGGCATCCATTCTCGGGTTTGTTGCAGCGCTTTGCACCATGATGCTAGGCTCCATTCCACAGCAAGACGTTTTCCAGCGTATTACCTCGAGTAAGAACGTCAACATTGCCGTGAATGCTGCCATTCTCGGTGGCGTGCTTTACTTTATTTTTGCTTTTGTACCGATGTACTTGGCCTATTCGGCGACCTTGATTAATCCTGATTTGGTAAAAGAATACTTAGATACC